>Ga0065711_1028418_pt1 | contig 41337 bp, 19 predicted proteins | sample Hoacrofraction12_FD_59098 | JGI IMG/M metagenome (GOLD analysis project Ga0065711, IMG submission 59098) | Hoatzin crop microbial communities from Cojedes, Venezuela - Epithelial fraction 12 v2 (version 2) | ecosystem: Host-associated > Birds > Digestive system > Esophagus > Crop | place...
GACCTGCTGGCCACACTCCTCCTAATGCACCCCAGGATCCCATTAGCTTTCTTGGCAGCCAGGGCACACTGCTGGCTCATGGTTAACCTGTCGTCCACCAGGACACCCAGGTCCCTCTCCACAGGGCTGCTCTCCAGCAGGTCCACCCCAAGCCTGTACTGGTGCATGGGGTTGTTCCTCCCCAGGTGCAGGACCCTACACTTGCCCTTGTTGAACCTCATGAGCTTCCTCTCTGCCCAACTCTCCAGTCTGTCCAGGTCTCGCTGAATGGCAGCACAGCCTTCTGGTGTATCTACCACTCCTCCCAGTTTTGTGTCATCAGCAAACTTGCTGAGGGTATATTCTAACTCTTCATCCAGGTCACTGATGAAGAAGTTAAACAAGACTGGGCTGAGTACTGAACCCTGGGGGACGCCACTAGTTACCGGCCTCCAACTAGACTCAGTGCCGATCCGTGGGGTAGATGCTTCTGCCCTGTTTCAGTACTAATTGATTTTGCTGGTTCTCAGTTGAGCATCTGTGTGTGGCAATTAAACAAAGTACCTATTCTAGAAAGCTACATTTCAAAAGGCTAGGAAGCAAAGTTTGAAACATGCCATATTCAGTAAAATTGTAGTTAAATATGCTGTACAGGAGAGCTCTGTGTACATGTGTGCACACATTGTGTAAAAAAGCAGAAAATACCTCCACTCTTAAGATACAATGGGTAAAATAAGGAAGATCACCTTTGGCCCTTGCAGCCCTTGGGGTCCTGGTGGTCCCGGTGGCCCCTGAACAGAAACACAAAAACCTCTCAGCTTTTAAATAAATTCCTGCAGGACTTGCCATGGAAACACAGGCTGAATATTAATATAGCTACCGTGACAAAATGGGTTAGATGTTTAACACAGGTGGAACCAAGACCAGTTATGGACAAGTTTTTAAGCTATGACAACTCTCAACAAACAGAAGGGTACCACAAAAACCAATGTTAAAATAACAGTGCAGTTCCTATTTTTTCATGAAGTCCTGCTGCTCCTATTGATGAAATGGCAAAGCTCCTCATAATTCGCAGGGGGACCAAAACTCACCTCAGCCACATTCTCCAGCCCTCACATCCTGATTCAAAACAGTCCAAGGTCAGGAGAAATCTCCAACTGATTGCAGAGAGGATTCTGCTAAAAGATGCTAAGTGCATTTGAAGATACCCAGTGCTTTGTGAAATTGCCATGGAATAAGTTGTAACTATTTCTTTCACTTCTACCTCAGGTTGTGGACACAGCGTCACGTATCAAATATTGGTCTGGATGGCGCACAGTGGCGACACTTTTTTTTTAAAAAACCCCAACATTCAAAAATTCCCTCCATTAATACAGGGAGAACATTTGTACATATGGGAAAACAGGACTAAAAGCAATCTTGCAGAGAAGAACTTGAAACAAAAAGAAGAATAAAATAATTTGCTTATACCACGTCTGCAACCTTAAGGGAAGGGTGAACCTGCAATACTATAAGCATCTCCTAGCTGGTGTCAGTATTCTCAGAAACTGTCTGGCCTGATGTGGCTAAATCTCCCACAGAAATTGGCTGGTGTAAGAGCACTGGAGCATTCAGTCATCCGCGCATTCTGGGAACAGGTGCTGAACAATTTATCTTTATTTCTGACACCTGATGAAACAAGAGAATGCCTCATAGTTGGGATTTCTGCTTTACTTTACTTCTTTATAGTTAACTGAGACAGGCCTTTTTCAGAAAATAATTTGTATCTGGTCTGAAAACTCCCAAACGATGTTTCTTTACAAGTCAGTTTGAAAGAACTGAATTTCAGCCCTGAAAATAAGGTTGGTAATAGAAAATTTTTGGTACTCAAATCCTGCTTCATATTTTCTCTTTACTCCTGCACAGACATACACAGATGCGAACACACACCAAGAAGTCGAAAGCAGCTATCTGAGCGGATGTGTACCTACAGAAATGCTGAGTTCTGTATTTTTCTGGTCTCTTACTTAAGTGAACTGAAGTTTTGCCATTAATTCAGCAGGAGCAGAACTGGTTCCTTTGTTGAATGGTTTCAACAATGGATTCTCTGTTATGGGCATGCTGAGAAAATAAATAAATAAATAAATGTGATGATGACCAGCGTTGACATCCAATGAAGACATGACCTCAACTGTCAGAATTATGAACATGCTACGACACAAAGGAGAATTTCTACAACACACAGTAAGTCATGCAATAGGAATTACCGTGACTGTTAGAGTGGCAATCCTCTGTTGGCAAAATGTATTAACAAGGAACATTAGTACGAGAATTGAACAAGGACATACATTATTCTGCTTGCTACAATTATCATCTGCACAAAACCTAAGCTGCATCAAGGAGACATCATGCCTCCAAAAAATAAGAGTAAAAAACATGTTATTTTTAACGCCCAGTGTTGTACTAGCTGCTTGGCTTCTGTGGGTATCAGGATTTTACATAGGTGAAGACTGCAGGTTTCTGTATGATTTAAGATGTCAAATAAATGATAACTAAATAGCAAAATCACAGCAAAAGTATTCCAAAAGGGTTTTTAAACATTTTAAGAAAACACGATAACTTAGTGTCTTAAGTTGAACAAAGGGCTTGCCATATGTTTTGCAATTTCTGCAGGTTTTGCACCAATGTTTAGTTAATAAATACAATTCCTAGAGTGGAGATATAACATTGATTTTCATACAGAAATGCAGATGCACAAAAAAATTAAGTTCTAAATACAAAACTGCTGCTGCACAAACCCAGATGTATATACTACAATTCTGCTTTAAATGTTTGGAAAGACAACAGACATTTTCATCGTGGAAGGAGGCAAAAGATCTTGACCTGCCACTATATTCTTGCCAAAGAAGAATCTAAAAGCAAGTGAAAAAGTGCTTAAAAGTTATTAAAGTGCTTATCTATATTTTTAAACAATGTAAATCCCTCAAATACTGCTCCTTGCACATGCTTTACTATTGACTGTGAAGAACATAATGGCCTACACAGAACAAGAAATATTTAGCATTTCAAATTGTTTTCCTATGTGCAAACTAATATTTTGCAAATCTTCTCTTTTAAGCATTAAAAGAATCTACATTTGTCAGTGCAACTATATATACTGCTGTCAAGAATCTGAAACCTGCTCAACACAAACTGCTTGCAAAAAAAAAAAGTGCTCTAACACACGGCATTAATATATTGATGTCCTTTGCGTTTTAACATATTAATGGAAATATATCAAGAACTTCAAAAATACTGCAAAAGAGTTTATCTAGATATGAAAGCCTAAAATAACCACTGCAAATTAATGTTTGCACATTCACATTAATAGGTTCTTTTCAGCAGCATATTCAGATTTTAATATCTGTTCCTGTAGTTCCTACAAAAGTTAAACTTTTGCAGCTTCTGCCTTTTGCCTTACACAATTCTGCAGAATAGGTCTGAAGAGCAGTTTTGACAGAGACATAAATTTTGTATCTGGTCCTCCAAGTGAAAGCCACATGCGCTCAGCTTGGGTCTTGCTCGAACTATGATGATAATTTTAAGATCACAATTTTCAGTGCTGATGGACTAAGATGTCTTATGCTCCACTGACACACGAGATTGAGTAGGAGGCACAAGGCAAAGTAACTAAATAGTTCTGAAGCTTCTAGGCTGCTTGATGATTTATCACTAAATTCTAAAAAAGCAGACAGGCAGCCCAGATATTGCAAACTCTTGTCAACTTCTTAAATCAGCAGGCCAAATTCTGTGCAAGTTCACAGCTCAGCGCTGAGCACTGAAAGCTCTCATTTGCTGCTGTGGGAAAGCTGCAAATCTCAGAGCCCCTAAGAATTTGGCACCAGGAGATTTAGGAATGGGTGCTTGCCATCTGAAAGGACTGAGCTGGATTTGGCAAGGACAGTTTTGACTGATCCTATATAATCTTACTTACACCATCCTTGCACAGCCATTCCCATTAATATCAATTATTGGTTGCCCTGGATCAGAAGGTGATGACATTTGAAATGATTTACAATGGGATAAGCGCCTCCTAATCTGTTTCAACCGCTGCAATAGGCTTTAGTCCCTTTTTAAGACTTCTTTATGTGCTGCAGCTTTTTTGAGGAAGTTTGAAAGTAACACTGATGCCAGAGTTAAGATACAAAGACAGAATACAGGAGACACAGGGGCAAAAGCCTCTGGTAAACCTGTGTCTGGTACTATGCTACATTAATTTTGGGCTACTTTAGGCATCTAACTCAGAGAGTGATTTAAATGACTGAAAGTTCTGTGTTTGAATTCCCTTAAAAGTAAACCAAGTGAGATAGATAAAATGCAGAGCCTCACAACATGCCTATGTAGACTTCCCCATAGACACCACTCACAATAGAAGAGTGGACTTAGCCTTAACGACATACAGGCTTTTAGATTTTGGTAAAAGCAGTGAGATTTTTTTATTTTTCAAAAGCGTCTTGAAAACCAAGTGACTGGCCAGACATCTATCCACTCCCACTGAGTAAATGCAAGAAAAAAAGTTAAGCGGCCTCAGTGAGAAAATGATCAGATGGACAATGAGCCAAATTCAGTCTTCAGTTGCACATAAGCAAAGCATTCACTTTGGTGGAGTTATACTGCACAGAATTTGCATTTGAGTATACTGCAATGTAAATCACCTTGACTGCAATGACATGTGTCACCTTGGTACTTTGCTTTTATGCAAACACTCATTCATTCTTTTTGTAACCCGCCTTTAATCCTGCACACTTTTCTGCACACCAGTCAAAATAAGTTTTCTGGAAATGAATAAGTGGGAAGACTGGTGCTGGTCTATTTAACACAACTCAAGTTGCTGATTGAATCCACAGCTTGCTAATGGATCCACGTGACACGATTTCCAAATCTCAAATATTCTGCTTTTTGCATTTTATAGGAAGAGGAGGAAGAAAAGAAGGAAAAAAAGAAATGTCAATATTACACTACATAAACTGAAAAGCAGACACTTCTGTTGAACCTATGTATGTGGTTTATCACGTGAATTCAGCACTAAGCACCACAGCCAGCAATGAATCAGCTTTATCTTCATTAGATGATGTCAGTACTTTCCAGGGGAAATGAAACTAATTCACTCAGCTAAATTGTATCAAGGAAAGAGTTTGTCTAACACCAAGTAGCAAACCTGGTTTCCAAATATAGAAAGAGATTCCTGATTAATAAGGTCAGAAAATCTTTGCACACAAAACGTTTTCAAGGCCTCCACAATAGAGAAATACAATGATGTCAAGCTGCTTTTCCCCAGACCAGACAAAGCCATTCCAGTCTTGTTATGTTTGCATACCTGCAGAGCTTCATGGATATTGCCATTATAATCAATTATCTCTGTTGCACCTTGATCACCCTTCTGTCCAGGTGGTCCCTGTAATGTATTTTCCATAAAAGTTATGAGACACCAGCCAAAGACCACTCTAGACACTTAACTACTGACACATGCTTTGACTTGATTACGCTGTGTTGGAATCTTGTTGTATTTATAATATGTTATGGCAAACCACAAAAGTTAACATTAAACTAAAGATTGTTTCTAAAGGAAAATAATTTTTTTAAAGAGATAAATATAAACAATAAAGTCAGTACACAGTGACTTGTGCTGCAGTGGGAAAGCAAATACACGAAACCTCTGTGGTTAAACATTTAAGCAGCTCCTATACCGTAGTTCTGTATTGGCCGTGAACAATGTCAGAACATCAGGCATGTAACATCCTGGCCATGAACTGTGAATAAAAGGTGGTTTCAAATAGTAGAAAGGGCTGTTATTCATATCAAAGGCCAGTTAGCAACACATGTTCCACCAGAGTCAGATGCCCAGTTTCACTAGTTTAACTCGAGCTGCTGCTACAATTTCAATTCATAGTGTGGACTGAATCTAAGAGTACAAAATAAAGAGTTGAAATGAGAAGTAGACTTACCCGTGGACCTGCAGATCCTGTGTCACCTCTGTCACCTGTATCACCCTATGTAAAAATGATATTTGAAAACAGATATGTCATTTGACAATATATCACATAGTTCTTCCCTTTCAAATATGTTTACTTTGAATAAACCAGTTTAAAAGGCCTCTCCTCATAAACAGAATGTGTATCTTCACTAAAGAAAAAATTCCTTCAAAATCTGTGTAGTGGAAGGGTTGACAATGATGCATTTGGTTCTGCATGAATTGTTACAGAGTGATGCACTGGTTTGGAATTAGAAATCCCAAAGAACGAACAAAAGACAAATCACCAATTAAGTAATTTGTATAACTTCCCTATTCTTAATGGTGCTATTATTAAAAGATTTAACAGAAAGCTAGAGAAATTAAATCACTCAGTCTGAAAACTCTCAACAACTTCTTCAAAGATGTGTTTCAAAGTGTATAAACTTTTCTTTCTGTAGTCGTGACTCCACTTTCTGAACTGCCCTGCTCTGAGTTGTTGCCTCCCCTAAAAAACACAACATTACTGTCAGCATTAGAGTTCATTTACTCCTTCACTGTGACACTCTTAAGATCTTTACCATCTTGCACGCAATTTTTTCTTCCTGGCTATTAGTTATACGTTTCAAGCGACTAAGAGAATTTCAAACACATACGCACTCATAACCCAACATCTAATGACTATGATTCATTTCATTTCACAGTCACTTTCATAGCAAGCTCTTTTATTTTTACATTACTCAAACTGAATTTGGGTAAGAACTGCAACTTTTGCTCCTGTTGAGATCTATAAAACTTTGGTACAAGTCAGGGCAGAGTGATTAATTCACCAGTGGTAACAGAAAACTTTCGTGGGGCTAATGAAGGAATATGGAGAGCAGGCTGGTGGCAGGACTTAATCGAGGTCGTGCCATCTGCCTTCCCTTTCAGCGTTGCCTTGACAGCAGCTAGTGAACACGTCATTGGAGCTGCTCAGAAATGAAGTTCCTACCCACTAGATTTACTTCTGTGGGCCAAATTTTACAGGTATGCAGGTAAAATGAAAATCGTATATCCTTTTTTCATAAAAAGGGAATTAAAGGGATTTGGTGCATTTGGGAAGTGCCCTTGTACTACAGGCAAATGAGAGACTGATTTACTCTTTACTCTCACTCTGATGCTTTAATCCTCTCACCAGCTCCCTCACTTTCCAGTGTTTCTTTCTGGTGAGCATGAATGAGGTTGTGGCACTTATTTAACCATATCCTTAAGTGCTGTGAATGGGCCGCTCTTCAGGGTCCTTACAAGTACTGCAAACATTATCCTACCAGCCTACATTTTCTCATCATCTTTATTCTGACAGTAGACTCAATAACCACCTAAACAAAACTACTTTCATTTTGATTTGACTCCATAATATAATATGGAGTCCAGTGAGCACAGTATTTGCACAGCAGATAAAGTAATAGAAAAAACATATTTTATCTCTCTCTACATCTATGTGAACAAACTATATCTATATAGAGGTGGATGGATGGATGGATGGATAGATAGATATAATTAAAGTAGTTTTTTAAAGCATGTAAAACAGTAATGTAACCTATAAGTCTTGCCTTTGTAGGACTTTTAGCCAGCATATCTCAGCCTGCAGCATGTGGAATACTGCTGATTCCTAACTCAAAGTGCAAATCCACAAAGTTACTGCGAAAACCAATTTAATCTCCACTGGCATAGTCAGGAGTTGATTCCTGGCACGTGGGAGGACAAACCCACATCAGTTACACAGAGAGAAACCAAGTTGCACGGGAAAAAACAGAGCAGAGTGGAACAGATGTTATAAGAGAAAAAGAAGTAGAATCACAGTGTTTATAACACGCAAGATTCGACTCTAATAGCAAAAGCTGAAAGTCATAAGGTTTCACTTATAAAGAATACTGCAGACTGTTACAGGTTCTTTTAAAGAGATAAGTGAAGATTCTGTGAAATGTTACAAATAATTTATCCTAAAAATGATTGTGTTAATGACTCCACTTAAGACAGTTTCTTTACTACTAACCTTTGACCCTTTTGGGCCTCTAGATCCAGGTTCACCTGTTTTCCCCTGTTTGAAGGGAGACAGAGATAGGAGAAAAATGACAGAGAAATGAGAGTAGAGAAAAAGAAATTAGTAATGACTAACACATTATGGAACAGCAGAAACACTTGACTTTGTATGACCAAGATACTGAATCTGTAAAGGCACTGAATTTAATAGCACCCAGAGTAATATATTCTTTAACACCAGCATGTAAAGGCCACAGATTCCATCCTTCCAAAGGAAAAGTAGTATTGGCATTAGTAAAGAGTAGGCATCATTAACACTGGTTTGCAGGAATGACTTATGCCATTCCGTAGCTCCTGAAAAACGATAGCTAAGAGACAGAGAAGATAGTTAATTATCCCAAAATAAGGAGATTAAAATAAAGTGTTACCACAACTTCTTTTCCCAATGGTTCAGGTGGATACATACTAAGTGGCCAAGGAGCACAGAATCTGCCTTACTGTTTTCAAGATGTATTAGGAAAGGAAAACTTGACACAGTGAAAAATATAAAGACAATACTAAAATGTAGTGAGAATGATCTCTTTCTTATAGAGTTAGAAAACAGCATGCAAAATGGATTTTCTCTGCATTCAATAGCCACAGTCGTCAAAGATTTCAAACTTTAAAGTTGAAAGTTAGGGACCTGAAGGTCAGGACTTTAGCTGGAATGAATTAGGTCAACTCCATGACAATGTACATAGGTAGTGTCTTTACTTTGTAGACCAAATAAGAGTCCATTCAGACTGCCGTTCCACAGCTGTTAACACAAAACTGCCATTGTCTTCTGGACTGAACTGGAGTATTTGACAGTATTTTCATGTAGAATCTCACTCACAAAGTTTTTGTTCTGTTTTTCAGCAGGAAAAGATGTGTTCATAGGTACAAAACTAACAAAACTTTTGCAAGGTAAAATCAGACTGACCTTTGGTCCAGGAACTCCAGGTTCACCTCGCTCACCCTTCCCAACAGGGCCTGCCTCTCCTCTGTCACCCTATTGAAACAGATACACGTATGTCACAAAATACTGGGCAGTCTTCAGCACACCACCAGCTCAGCATGACCAAAGAAACCAAACCATCAGAAGAAAACACTTTCAAGTTCATCTATGACTTGTAATAGGTTGGGGAGTTCTCCCCTGAGTAAATACAGTCTTCTTGAAGGCAAAATAAGAGTGCTTCAATATGGAAATGAGATTAGTAAGGTATTTTTTTCCCTATTCTGAAAGGACTGGAATAAAGATTCCCAAATTCTGAGACCCAACACACAATATTTTTACACTCACAATATTCTAACTTTGCCACACAGAGGCTAAAATATTCCCCATAGGAAGCAAGAAAAAAATGTCCTTGTTTAATGGATCTGTATATTCAGAGTCTGGTGTGTAGTATCAAAGTTCTAATAACTGCACGTTTTTTTCTAAAAAACATTTATGAAAACACAGTTTCTTCAGGCAGGCATATTCTGTCTCTAAAACCACTGACCTCTGAGATGCTAAAACAACAAAGGCAATGGATGAACTTAAGTTACGAATGGATATAATATCTGTCTTCAGATGCCCTTGTTTAAGGGCATCAGTCCAAAGACATATATTTCATAGCGCTGGTCTGTGAACTATGACTTACCACAGTTCCAGGCACTGGAAATACTGTATTTTAACCTGAACTTTAAAATTCCTGGCCATTTACAAAACCAGGTTTGACCAAGTACTTTATTTGAATAATTTCTGGATAAAAGACTCTTACTCTATTAGTACAGTCTTAGTCTCTGCTACACACTGAGGAAATTGAATTTGATATTGGCTCTAAGGGCTTCGTACCAGAGTGCTGGCCGATTACCCTTACCTTTGTTCCTGGCAGCCCTGGCAACCCAGGCTCTCCCTGTGGACCAATGAAACCTGGTTCACCCTTTAAAAACATAATATGAGAGGAATGTTAGATTATTTATTTAGCAGTATGTAATTACAGTAACACAAATTCCTTTTAGATAGTATTTTCCCTGTATTTCTTACATCTCTCCAGCTGTGATGCAACAGTTACACAGACACACTTTTAACCATGGCTAACTTTCATCAGCATAAATTCTTGTGCAAGCCATCACACAACATATGAAATGCAAATGAAGCAGATGATGTCAAACATAGTTTTTATGAGGTTAAGGACTGTTAATATGCAACCTGGACTATAACTTAATATACCAAACTAATACCAAAGGAAGTCTGAAGGCAGGAGGAGAGTTCTGAGTGATACCTAAATTTAAAAAGGTACAGTTTGTTTCAGTCATGTGTTATGAGGTAGTTTTCTATTGCAGCATGGGAATGGATGGACACAGAGGGTGAGGGTATGATGAAGTAATGGCAAGTGGAGAGGCCAGATGGTACTGTTGCAATGGGTTTTCAAGGGAGGTAGGTAGCTGCATTATCACCAAAAAGGAAATAGAATGCAATCTCCTTTCAAACCAGAGACTCCCAGCTCCACTGCCACTCTCCCTCCTAATTCTCACAGTGAAATACCTCAGTTTGCTGCGTCCAGACAACTGGGAAGAGCCACAGTTCTCCTCGTTCTCTCTCTGTTCTGCCCCCTTCCTGCCCATTCACTTGTACAAACATAACAGACAAATAGCAGGAATCAAGCCAAGCTGCAGCAGAAGCAGCATTAAGCGGAGGAGTAAGGACATATTTTATTACCCATGTCCATGCCTGAAGGGGGATAATGGAAGACTAATAAGCTATATGTTTTCCTTCACAAACTCTCGTGAACAAGGTTTCCTGCTATTTAATCTTGCATTTTTTCACATAAATTTGAATCAAGAAGATGTACCCACAAGCTGCTGTAAATTTTAAAATCAGTAGTATAACCAAATAAATAAATAAATATTTATTAGCCTTTTAACAATATCCCTGAACTCAATGACTAAAAATTACCCATCAAATGCCTCTTTAAATAGCTAAAAGACAGATATGTCATAATCCTGTATTTATATAATTACTAACAACGTATAGAGACAGTGAATAGAAGCTGTTGGATAATATTTCTCTTCACCTCTTTGCCTCCATAGAAATACAGGTATGATGCACAGGGTGAGCACATTAGGAGGTATTCTTGCATATTCATCTGCACTCTCATCAGCAATCCATCATTAACAGTTCAAAGCAAAGAAGGTCTCTAGCAAACCTACAACCAGAGAAATCTTATCCGTGGCTATACTGAGGGCTGTGGCAAGCTCTCAGTGTCCTCCATTTAGATTGTCAAAAAATACAACCAAATAATGAGGTTTTTCGCATGAAGTTCCAGCTGGCCATGGTTCAGAATATGATAACAAAGGAATAAACTAAGACAACTATGTCACAGAGAAGCATGTTCTTTTTTCTATCATATGAAAATAACCCTACAGTTTATATAAGTCTTTGTATCTGTGCACACCAACAAGAGTAACAGGAAGTTGTCATTGCAGATGGAAACACTCTGCTGTTGGTAAACGAAAAACAATGCACCTTCAATCATTTATTTTAGAATGTGAATGTACCTGATAGCCCCAGATTGTTTTACTACTGACTTTACCAGGGCTAGTTTCTTGGCCAGCTAATTATGACTTCAAGGCAGAAGCAACATGCAGTGACTACACGATTCAAACTTTTCAGGGATAAGGCTTAGAAGTGTCATTCAGAGGTTGAGGCACAGCTTTTGAGTCAAATTCTCGCACTCTGCTCGGGACTTTATCAGTTGCATACCACAAGAAAAATTCTGGTCAAAGTCCAAAAAGAAGTCCCACCTTCCCCCAAAACCTCTAAAGAGACAAGAAAAAGGTGCTTTGCAATAGCTAGTGGAATTGATAATGGAAGAAGCTGGTGGCTTAATTAGCATAAGTAGAATACAGATCTTTTATGACATAGTGCTGTAAAACATTAGTAAATGTGAAGTAGAGGAAGTGGTGTGTCAGTCACTGGGCTGACACTGTCTGAGGAAGTGACTGTCTGAGTAGCAGGTCTGCCGAGAAAGACATGGCAGTTATGGTGGATGCCAAGTAGAAGATGATCCAACAGTGTATTCTTATCACATATGAAACAAACTGTCGTAGTTAAGATCTGGCTACATTAACAAAAACATGCAACTCTTCCTCTATCTAGTGTTAGTGAGACTAAGCAGATTAAAAGACAGATCTGTTTTGCCATCTGAACTAATCTTCTAAGTAAAAAGACAACATGTTTGGATGAGTTGAAGCTAAGCTGTGTCCTCCCTAATATTTAAAATTTCTTGAGTGTAACCACAGCATAAGGCACTAACTAAAATGCTTACCGGGTATTTTTCTGCAGCATTCAAAGTTAGTGGAGGTAACAACTGTATCAGGTTTGTCTCTGGCATTTCTGTCTCATTTACTCAGAAGAGAAACGTTCACATGAGAAGCATTGCCCATTCCTTGTACCTACTGTATCCTGCAATTATATTCTGCAAATACTGCTGGCTTCCTGCTTTATCTTATACTTTATGTTACTCAGACAGCAAAAAAAAAGAAATGAGAATCTATCAAAATTAGCTCTGCCAATGATGTATGAAACATTATGAAAACAGTTTCCTCTCAGTAAGGCATGCTGATGTCCCTGTTGCACCAAGGCAAGGAAGAGACCATTCTGATCAGTCCATCACACAAACACGATGCCAGAGCCATAGAGGAATGTGGTTAGGAAATCAAGGACTAAGGGGCTTTAGTTCTTCTTTTAAGCATATGACATCTATGATTTAGGTGGCACATAGCTGCAGGAAAGCAAGAGTAAAGGTTTGCACGGGAATGCACTTTGATTTGACAACATTGTAGCTCTGGGATCCATTGAAGCATCTCCTGATTTGAAGTCTCTTGCTTCAATGAGCTCAGAATTTGTTCCAAACTGCCATGAAATGCTGAGAGGAATGCAAGGAATCAGAGTAATCAAGACTTAGAATACTTTTCTAAACATCTCACTACTACAAACTTCTTAGAGTAAAAGCCAAGTTTTAGCTAGTAAGAATCTACCACAAGCTTCTTCGCCTGCTAAAGCAGGGGCAAGGAACACAAAATCTAGAAACAGAAATTAGCAAGGTAGGTTTTAAAAGAAGAGTAAGGAACTTGCCTATTTGAAATACTGTTTGGCATCTGTATAGAAAGCCATCGGCAAGTGATAACTGTGCATTTTAGTTTAACCCTTTAGCATGGTTATGGAATCACTGCTTAGAAATCACCACACTGCGCAAGAAGTCAACAAGAAGAAATTCAGCATTCAAACTTCGTCTGCTGTTAGGTCTTGGAGCAATTTGTATCAATCATACAACACAGACAACTTGATATTAAAAAAAAATCCACAAGCTTGTGAATTGTTTCCCTTTTACAGGAGTAATTTGTTATCTTTTTAAGAATAATTTTTAATGGCTTGATATGTTTTATTTTAAGAGACTAAGAGACTAGCTCTGTGCTTGCTCATTTTCACCCTCAAATATTTGTCAACTGTAGAAACCAGCGGGTCAGACAGCAAATGATATACTATTCACGAACCTTGTTAATGTTCATTTACACCTCATCATAACATGCTTGAAACAGAAAAGGGCCCTATAATGGCATGCTGTACACGTAGCATAATTTGAGCTCCATCAGAATTTAATACAAAAAAGCCACTTTGTAATTTACTTCAGCTGATAGATAAATTATGAGGATTATTATCTAGACATATTCATAACTGGTTTTCATGATGATCAAAGCTTTTCTGGGCTGAGGCAGAGGATAGCTTTGATAATAGATGTTAGCCCTAAGACAGTCAATTCACTATTGCTGTCTTTTAACTTTTATAGAACCTGTAATTGGCTAAAACTTGGACTTTCACTTAAAAAAGGTGCAACAATTGAAATCCCACTTGCAATGTTAATTGCTGTTTTAAACACCACTAATTTGGCAAACATTTATTAACAACGTAGTTCTAATAGTGTACTCAGTTAGAATTAGCCTTTACTGCATATCTGAGACACATAGCAACACAATTATTTGAAACTTTGTTCTCAAAGACAGGCGTAGTCCAGTTCCAGTGCCTGAAATACACAGTCCTGTGCTGATACGAGCAATCAATAAAGAACAGCCACTGTTGGATACACTGATTTCCCACAGAAGGCTGTTCCTTCGATAATTATTCTTCTAATGAATATAACACACATTTTCCCATCCAGATCAATGTTTGCCTGAAAAGAAACCTGTGCTGCAGAAAAGCACCCAAACCATCAACTTTCCTATAACAATGAAATAAATTCACTTCCATTTCTGAAATGACAGAAGCTATCCTACTTTGTTAAATAAAAATACTTGAAGTCAATGATAAAATATTTCATTGTTGCTAAAGCCATAAAACACATGCACCAGTTATTCCCTTTATGGATATAAGCTGTGCAAGAGCTCTTAAAATTTTTTTAAGGTCTCATGGCCACCTTACAATTTTCCTTCTACATCAGATTACTGCATTATTTTCTCTGTGCTATAGAAATGTGACTAAACCAACCTTTAGACCATGAATTTGCAAGGAACAATGTCATTTGAATCCTTATCCTACCTAGTGCTATGCACTAGAATTAGCCAGAGAAGTTTAAATGTCAGACTCTCACCTTTATTACACAGTTCATTGGTGCTGAAATATTTTATTCAGTATCTGCCCCAGTGCTGGGACCATGGCAGTTCTGTGCCTCCAGGGTTGACTGGCAGGTCTGCCATGGAGCCAGGACACATGAACCTGGCGTTCACTTGCAAGTCCAAATGTGCCACGGCCACAACTCTTGCTTGCACGCCTCTGGGTTGGCAAACCACGCCAAAGTGTCCAGAATTTCTGTGGAGGATTCCGGCAATGTGGGTCCACCCCACAGTTTCCATACATGGAAAACCTAGCTGTGTGGGCTGGAGGAGAACCCCGACATGCTCTAACACACAACCTGGGGGTAGGGCTTGAAGCTTCCAAGCTCCTGCCTGTAGGTCTAGCGGTTCTCCAAAAATTCCTGCGTCTGGTATGGGGCAGCCTGCAAACTCCTCAAGAGTCACAGACTGTGAGAGAGCCCAAAGTGTCCTTTCTGAACAAGCACTGACATGGAATGGTCCTCATTTTATTGACATCAAGAGACCAAGGTATGCTTGTCTTAAATGTTACCGTGACTCACTCATAGGCATATTTAAACCAAAAACAGTACAATGCCCTTTCCTTGCCTAACACTACTGAAGGAATCATGCAAAGGTGAAGATATATAGAACAAGAGCTAGCAAAAACCCCCCAAACCCAGATGCAAGGCAATTTGGAGAACAGTTATGAAGTTATAATAAATTGGATTTGGTTCACTGGTGCCTGTGCTGATTTTCCAGAAATTGCCGTCTGCTGCCCTCACACTTCATTTCTGAGATTGCTATCTAACCAAAATACTGCAGCTTTTCCACCCTGGAGAGAAGCGAGGGCCAAATTCTCAGGAGCCTAGAACAGAGCAATCTGGGGAAACTGATGAAGCTGTGCTTGCATGTGCCCTGCCTATGTCTGCAGCACTCAGTTCCAGTGAAGCGATTTCTCAGAAACTCAGCCGGTCTTAGAGTACAGAAGTCAGACAGAATGGCACCTTATACTTTCTCACTGTGAAGGGCGTTAAAGGGACTTTTTTCTTCCCCTGATGTCCATGGAAATTTTGCTCTCAGGAGGACTACAGTATTCAGCTCATAAGAAGGAAATGAGCAAGGTAAAAGAAAATCTGATAAAAATAAAAAAATCTAACCCGATTTTATAAGGTCTTTGTTAAGGCTTTTCATACCCATTCTGAACTGGCTCCAGAAATGGCCAGTTAAAACAGGTTGTCTGGCTCACTCATTGCATTTGAAACAATATCTTTAGTCCCTAATCAGTCTCTAAACTTAGAAAAACAATTCTGGTTTAGAATTTCCAAATGCATGTTTAGCCTTTATGATTCATTTGGAGTTAGACAAGTAAGACCTTACAACCTGGCTAAAACCCTGGAGCTTCACAACGAGCCCTACTTTGTATGACATCTCTTGCTTTTTAGTAAGCCTAATTTTCTCACTGCTTTTAAGTTCTGCCTGCTTAGAAGGTATGCTGCTTTGAAGGATGCTACCAGAACCAGTAATCATTCTGATTAATTCTGCATGCATTAGTCATATCAAGGACTTCCTACTTAAAAGCTAATTATAATTCAAGTCATCATGGTATCTACTTTTGAGGATCAGAATAAAAACACTTATTGTAATGATCACCTTGTTTTTAATTCTTTGTGATGACTGAACTGCTAAATTACGAAGAATCTGGCCTCAAATTGTTTCCTTTAGAAAACAATTAGATGACAAATCTAAGGTATCTTTGTTGCTACTCTGAAAGATAAAGAACTTAATTGCATGCACTCATTTCTGACTATCTGAAATTGTGTATTTGAGGCACGGAAATAGTTTCAGATTACTGATGTCAAGTCTTCTTTGTGAATGACAAAATACTTGATTTCTGAATACAGAATAATATTTGACTCTCAGATTATTCAGCTGTTTTCAAAATGTTGGATTTGGATTGATTTTTTTTTTTTTAATAAATTAAAATTAAACTATGCCATAAAACACATGCTGTGAAACAGATCCTTATAAGCTCAGTCTTCCAACTAGTAATAACTTTGGAGGAAATTACATTCTGTGTTTCAGTTACTTATATTTACGCCTTATCCAGGAAAGAAAATGAGAGCTTTCATGATTTGGAGGATATAGTTTCTAACAGATTCACAAGAACTGCATATATCTTGAAGAACACCCCAGTAAACACTCCTGACACATGCACACCATCCAATGTTAATGATGATTTCATCTTCTGGCCTTGATTCTCAAAATTAGTTCTGGGAAATTACATGTCTACCCTATGCAAGTGATTACTGCCATAACATACGGAAACCAGACAGCTAGGAATGAATGAACAAAGCTAGATATATAACTACATACTTACAGATGTATGTTTGTATACGTCCACTCTGGAAACTGAATACTGAAAATTAATTGCACAGCTGTGTAATTTTTTTTATTTTATATTTTACCTACACATGCATACAGCTACTTCTGAAAACTAGCCCTCCAAAAGCAGTTATGCTGCAATTAACATGTTCAGCACATCTCTGTATCTGGGATTCGGAGATGCCCGTCACAAGGTCAGCTAGTCCCTTCCAGCTTCGGAGTTCAGGCTAGAAAGAGTTCTGAGTATGGTGACCTATAGGATAAAGATGAACAGAAGCCCATGAAAGAATATCTAAGTCCTGTAAAAAATGCAAAGAGAGAGATAAAGGCCCTGCAAGTTTCCTACTAACAGTCACTAACAAGGAAGTAAAACAGGAAGAATAATGGAATTATGGAAAAGGAAAAATGCATCAGAAAAATGTGCTTAGCCTTCCTAAGAATCCCTGGGGGAAGAGGGGAATTTGAAGAACTTTCCCGTAGGTGGTGAATGGTGTTGACCCCAAAATGAAATGCTTGGAACTACCATGTACTTCAGATTTCTTTTCATTTCGCTACTGGATGACAAGAGCAACATCTAAACACATGAGCTTCACCAACAGTCACTCTCTTTTCTGAAAGAGTTTACATAGGAGACTAACTTCCACACATCCAGCTTGAAAATTCTGCCTCTCGTTTTCTCTGAAGGTTTTCTATTGTAACAGAACTTACTGGATGAAAGGAGCATTAACTCTTCGAGAGTTAAAAAAATAAGTTCCATGTAGCAGTGAGTTTTTTGGTTGTTACTTGGAATCAGGAAAGTCACAGGATAAGATCTTTGAGTATCAACAGAAAAAAAAATAAGTACAGAACAGATGAAAATTAGAACTGCTTTTGCTTTCATAAAAAGAAAAGAAAAAACCAGTATTTAATTTCCCATATCCTAATCCAGGTTCTTCCGAAACCCTGCTCAGTCAAGTCCCAGGGAAGTCAATCCAAAGTAATTGTACATAAAGATACAAGATGCTGCATCCTGGCAAGTCTATTGAATCATCCAATTCCACTGGATTTGAAAATGCAGAAAACTTTCCCTACCTCCAAAAAGCATGAGGGCTAAGCAGCCTTTCTTGTGCCAAATCATTCACAGCAGTTTTCTTGAACACGATAGAATAAAAACTTATTCGCACTCACAAGCTTTGTTTCAGTATTTGCTTTGAAAACAGAGGGAGAAATGCTAAAGAAAAGTCAGATCCTGCATAAAGTGCTGCTACTGAGAAGAGGCTTGTGTTCTGTGAAGGCCTCCCACTGCAGTGATGGAGTTGAGGACTGCACTGCCCAAATGCCAGAACATGCAACACAATGGATTTGAGAGATGTCTGACATTACAGTGAATATCTGTGATTTCCATTACAGTGAGTGCTGCTTTGTACTTATCATCCTGTGAAAGTTATGAGATAAAACAGATATACGAAGTTTGTGTTTCATAGAAAGTATTCCACGTCTGCTTGGTGTCAGTTAGGGGATATCAGAGCGATGAGTTAATACTCTGTGTTTAGGTGCCTTTATTTGCTTCCTGAGTGACATGGTGGAACACATTCAGGGGCTCATTAAGTTTCCAGTCATTCCTAAACAGCAACAGGTGCCTGAGAAAAGTTTCTCCAGCGTGTTACAGACAGCTTCATCACTGTCTTGGAAATAACTGACTGCGCTTGTGTTTCCTCCATGGCACCAACTGACAGTGAGGAGAGAATGAAAAAGAACAGGAAGAACTCCCAAAACATCTGCACGTGCATAGGGAATGGGTCTAGAAAAATAAGTAATAAAATACCCTGCTGCATACTCTGAATTCAGATATGATACTTGTATGTCCATCCAATGTTGCTGTTCATTCAGACTCCAGTATCACCTTCAACCAAGCTCTAACAGGTTCCTAGGAGAATTGATTAATTAATTGAAATGGCATTATAAGTAGCTGAAACTTTCCCACTGATTAGTATTTATTAATCCTTTAAGTAGTTTGGCTACATGTTCAAGCATAGTGGACTGGATGCCTTGGGAAGCTCCTTCAACCATGAGAAGAAAGATGAGATGTAGCTGGAAAGATACAGTCTACTGCCTGGCATGGCATTTATGTTTTCACAAGCTGGTTTAGCATTTGTAAAGAGTGCTATGTATGTGTGCAGTTACCTAAAACATTTCGTAATACAGCCTGCCACTGTGGAGAGATTCATTCAGAAGAAAGCAAATTTGTAGTTCAACTAACAGATGTAGAGAAAGGGAGACTTCAATTCCTTACACAGTAGTCAAAGGGCAAATATTTAAGACCAGGAGAACTACATCCAAGAGTTTCCCATGCATAGAATGTATCTTGATCTTCTTTTCTTTACAGGGAAGTACTAGAAGATACTAAAGAAATTCTTTCAAAATTAGGCACCATGGAGTCTTCTCTTGCCTCTTTCCTCTCATGTCTCTCGAAGATGCCTGTACGTATCAGTCCACCAACATCCAACCATTCCAATGCTGTTCAGAACATAAAAGTTCTGTAAAAATGATCCTCAGACAACTAGTTTGTTCATCTGAAGTCACCTGTGTGATTTGAGTTACTGTGTATCAAATAGATATGAACTTTTGCTATTTATTTATCTAATTTCCAGAAAATATATTAACCCCATTCGTTGACTACTTGGCCAGCTGAACACAGGTTTAAGCTATATGCAACCATCTACAGGAATTAACGCATTTCAGATGCACTTGCTGCCTAGGGCTAACCTTTCAAACCTGCTTGAGAAATGTCTTTCACCAATAACTCAGGGCAAAAGACAGAAAACAAATAGACTATGTTAATATCTAGAATATCATAGGAAGACACAAATTTGGAGAACATTCTCCATTCCAATTATGTAACACTGAAGAAAGATCAAAAAGTGTGGTGAGAACCCTAAAGCATTTGAGCTACAAGGGGCCTCAACAGAAAATTTTGTAGAAGACTTTTGAGTGTGCCTGTGCACATGTGCATGCCTGCATAATGTAACAGAAACTGAAGAGAGCAATACTGCAAAAACCAAGAATAGTATCAAAATAATATCAGCAATACAAGAATAATTAGTTTTTCCTACTGGGAAAGAGATTAAATGGCCACTGCCTTGTTTTGAAACTGGTAACTTTCTCCTACATGCCCCTGCTAGTGCTTTGCTTGAGTTGTCAGACATCCACCTCACAGTTTGGGAATAGCCTGCAAAATCCCTTCTGACAGCTACTGTGCTGGCATGCAAATGTGCAAGAACTCTGTAATTCATTTAAGTGTTAGGGAAAACTTCCCTTATGGAAACTTCTTACATACTGTAACAAGTTCCTAGATGTCATGATACGGTGTGAAGTTTGTGCTATGTCTGTTGCATTATGCCACCACTGCATATCACTATTGAGACAGAATAGCAAAGAGGTATCTTAGGGAGTTTTATACAGTCCTGATTGGAACAGACCCCAGAATCCCTGAAAAAATGTAACAAACAACAAGGAACAATCAGAAAAGAAAAAAAAAAACAACAATCCTCATTGCTCCAAATAACATTCTTTTCAACTTTGGGCAGTAACAACATGATAGCACCAACAGGCTTCAAGTCCAGACAACTGGATTTCCTCCATGCTCAAGTTTCTCATCCAGTCACTGATATTTCAAAACAGTTTTCAATCAGCATCTGTTCACTGGAAATTTGTTTCTCCATAAGATATCACCGAGGTTGTTCCTGGAAATTGATGAGATTATTTTACCATGGTGATACATAAACCTTTCCTAAAACAGAGGGTGAGAAAAGGTGCTAAACTAATGCTTTTTCTTTACTGATAAGTGCCCATATTCCCTAACTCCAGCCGCTCTCTAGTTTCTGCTACTACATCTCATGCCACACACATAGTCTCTGGGACAGAAAAACCTAGGCTTTTTTCTATAGACTCCTTAACTAAAAGAGTTTACAAATGCCTTGAATCAAACAGCACCCATCCTGCAAGTCTGATGTGATCAGATCTGCTTTGCTCCCTCCTGTGCACGCGCTGCTAGCTTGCTTGTCATCATCAAGGGTGCATCCAGCCACCTCGGTGCAGAATTGCACTAGATGGAATTTCTGCACTGAACCACCACTAGTCTCCCTCTGGCCTAGACTTTTAATAGAAGCTAGCATTCTCCTAAAGGATTAATATCGCACCAAATTATTGCATTTTATTCTGCAGGCATCTATACTGTTTCTTCACTGTATCCACTGAATTCTGAAACAGATATTCACTGGGCAAAACTCCCACCTTCATTCATTTTTCACTTCACATTTTGCCTTTCAGATGAATCTGAAAGCTGCCTTTCTGAGCCATGCTTAGAACAAACAAACAAAGTTTAAAAGCCATAATTTTCCCTGAGCAGAGACTCAGACTTCTTTATTTACTTGCTGATGATATGCATGGACATGCATGGCCTGCATGAACATGGAATCCCCAAAGACCAGCCGTAGCCCCCAGCTGGATTTGGCAAGTGCCCCCAGGATGCACTGGGAACTGACCTCCAACAGAGCTACCTCTCTGCTCACTATTACAGTAAACAGAATAGGGAATGCTGTCAAAGTTCCTTATAAAAATACAGTTCCATCACATGAAGGGCTCTGCTCCTACATGATCTTCATTAGTCAATATAGGGCTAATTCTTGCAGAAAACGAGCTGTCTCCCTGGGAACTGTATTTTCAGATATTACACCGTACAAACTTTAACATGCATGTTCAATTCTTCCCACAATTCACTAGTAAAACAGAAGGGACATTATGCTTCACTGCTGTGGCAATTCATAGGACCCTTGAGAAAATCACTGCAAATGTTACATTCTGTGAGATAAATCCTGAATCCTACCAAAATGGACATGAGTTTGGCCTCTGGCTTATCCCCCTTGTTACTGGAGAAATTCTATAAACTGCCTCCTGAGGTATACACAGGCTGATGCTGGAATGCAAAGAAAAAGTTTCAAAGACATTTTGTTTTCTGAAAGAAGAGTCTTTGCCACGAAGAAGAAGCAGCCACTCTAATCTGCACTCGCTCAGGATATGTGAATCCACTCACTTTGTGCAGCATTATACAGCTACGGCTCAATCTGTGCAAGCGCCTGCAACTCCCAATGCAACCACTTATGCTAGACCTAAACCAACCACATGTCTTTTGTATCAACTTACCTAGAGATCCCAGACAAACCGGCAGCCAGGGACTAAACCAGGTATTAGGTCAGGGGCTGTAGCTAATACTGAATAGAATCTTATTAAAACTTTTGACTTGTCAGAGGAAATCACTGCTGTGTAATGGAGCACAGAGTATTTTTGTTGACAGAGCCAGTTCTCCACAGTCTGTGTATAACTAATGCAGTTCTCTGGCTGGAGGCTTGGTAAATTCACTAGACTATTGCTACTGGAAAGCATCCATAAAAGTGGAAACCAGGTAAAACTTTGATAACAAGCCTCTTCCATTAAATAAAAATACAAAACCCTACTATATTAGACTATTTTTTAAAGCACTAGAATGCAAGTTCTACTTTACGTTTTAAGATATGCTGTTTGCTTACTCTTGGACACTTAACCATAGACACTTCACCAGTTTTCCATGTGAAACCTCTCTGTGACAATCCCCAGTTCAATACCAGAGACTCAGAAGAAAATATAGCACAAGTACAGTAAGTCCATTTTAGCCACATTCTTGCAGTCTCCCCCTATTTGTGGCATCCCCCCGGTATAACAGAGATCACAGTTTATTTACCTTTATCCCAGGGAGTCCAGGAAGCCCAGGAAGACCTGGTTCACCCTATACAGGAAAATTACATAATATTACAGACATTATTCAGTTATGGTCACTATCCAGTGAACACCGCTGTATATTCTGCAGCAAGATAAAAGAGTATAGATGACTGCTAGTCAGTTCAAACAGGACTGATATTATCAAAATGAGTGACTTAAATGTACAATTAGTAAGAGTCATGTTAAGAACTTAAATACCTTCTGGGAACCTTGGATGTGAAGATGACACCCAGGCTAAAAATCCATGTCAGGAAAGCCAAAAATGAATTCATATTAGCCTTCACCCAAAGGGAAGAAAACAAGCAGCACTGGTTCATTTTACACGCTGCCATTCAGTTCCGTACTTACAACAAATGTTTAATTCTATTGCATTTTCAACTCTGAGCTAGATATTGTTCTGTGTAACTGTCTGATTTAGCTACAAAGCAATTTAGAAGAGCTTGGTTTAAATTGTGCAATTCAAGCAGGACTGCCTAATTATAACTGGCCCACCATTTTTACAGAGCTATCTAGTATCGTTTCAGTGCTTGCTATTTATCTGTGAATATACCTGGTGTCATGAAGGATAGTGGGAATGTAACCTCCTATTGCTTTACCCAGAAACGCCTTGCTTATTTAAAATTGCAATGAAAAGACCTGTAGTACTGTATTTGCAAGGGTAATTTTGTAACAGGAGCTGAAAACAGAATGTATTAATTTTGAAATGAAGTTGATATCAGTCTAAGACAAGAATGACAACATTTGCGCAAACGGTCATTTTGAGACATCAGCTAAATAGAAAGATGTTGTCTAGGGAAATAAAGATGATGAACAGAAAAAAAAAGAGCAATAACATGTGAAGAAAACATTATTTTAAAGGCTGGAGATTTTATTTTAATACAGAGATATATTCTAACCACCACCTTGGATCTGAATATTCCCTGAACTTTCTGGAAGCTCAGGTCTGAACTCTGAAGCCAACTTTTACCTTTATAATGAACTGAACTGTATTGCAGATTTTATACACTCCTGAGCTTTACAGAAATCCAGATTTCAGCTCTGTGGTTTGGGCTGATTCATACAGGTCGTGCTATTAAAATATTTTATATGTGTGTCTATACACACACACTTACATACATTCATACACTCACACACATGTATAGATACACAAACACGTGTACACATAATACAGATGTTCATCAGACTACAGTAACCAAATACACTTCTCTGAGGCAGTAGTATTAAATAGACTTGAAGCGCTAATAGCAAAGTTACATTCTGCCACAAAACTGAAAAACACAATAGAGAGTCTGCAAATTGCTTTACCAAATGGAGTGATTTTTAAACATTATAGGAGGACCTGATAACAGCTTCTTTGTCCATTCCAGTTACTACAAAATTTTAACTGTCCACATTGCCTAAAAGCACAGGAAATATTCCAGTCGCAAAATATTACCTATAAAATGAAATGAAAGGGTAGAGGCTAGGATACCATTTTCAATAGACACTATTATTTCTTGGTATGCTGTCTAACACTTTCTAAAGCAGAAAATGGGTCTTGCAAAAGAATAATCCTTTAAAAGGCCTCCACTGCACTCATTCCTGACAAAATGCTAGCTCCAAAACCCTGCTCCTCTCTCCTACAATTTCTTACCTGAGTAGCCATACATACCACACTGCTACTGTGACCTTTTCTCGTCTAATTGTGGAAGCACTAGATTTCACCTCTAAGCACAGCATTTGAATAATTATAACTGATAATCTATTAGTATTGCTGCAGTAAATCACTGTTTAGTCCTGGGACAGAGCTAACCTCCATAGGCCCACACATAACAAGCCTAACGGATCCAGCAAAACCAGTTCAGGGTCAGAATAACCTAAAACAATTAAAACATCCCTTGAAGATACATTAAACAATGTGAAAGATACACTGAACTATGAAATCACTAAAGCTTCATTAGAATTAGTATTGCAGATGAAATTTGCATAATATTTTCTTTTCTGGACCTTTCCTGATAGAAAAGATCCAAGTATGATTTATGAGAAGAATGACTTTTAAAGAAACCAATGCTACATACAAACTCCATCTCACAATGCTCAAGTTGGCAGGGCAGGTCGTTCTATCACCTCTGCAATACACACGGCACACGACAGCCTTGTCAGGCCATTGAAACACCATCACATTTCATTTCATGTAAAAAATTTTCAGGTGGGAAGCTCAATATTTATCTGTCCTTAGAAGATGGATAAGGAAGAACTGGAGGAAGAGGATGGAGTAAAATATAAGGAAGGAGGAAGCTACAAGAATGAAATAGGAACGGGGCACAGTAGGGGGAAAGCTATTGAGATGATGCAGAGGCCAGAGATGTGCCTTCAGTTGAAAAAACAGTCCCCCACAGCCTTTGACAGGGTGAGCGAGTTCCTGCTAAGCAAAGGGCAGAACACCAAACACAGGGCATGTGGCTGGAGGAGGCACTCTGAATGAGAGCATTACGCGAGCTGCTAGTTTCGGCTGGGGACACAAATGTGGCATACTGGGAGACTGTGAGATGAACTGGAAAGAACACGCTAAGCCTTCTTTCGTGTGAACAAGCTGAGACTATAGAAAGTCTGAACTGTGTGCCTCTCGCTTATCTATGTTACCTAAACAAGATCAAATGTGAGTACCTGGGGACTGAGATCCAGGAGCCTGCTGATAAATCATTGCTAGTTTTGCCTCCGTGGCAGCCTGCTAATGAGTGTATGAATCTCAACAGGCTCTTAAGTGCATTTTCTAGTCTGTTACCCAAGCGGAGCATACACTGCAGAATGCACACACTGAATGATTCTGTGGATTAGATAGCTTTAAACTACTTGGATTACCTTTCCTAATTAAAACTTCATTTTACTGAAGAACTGCATTTACAACCATGACAGTCTTTGTTTAGTCTGTTATAGTCGATGACAGTTATAATTTCTCAAACAAAAAGATGTAACTTCTTACTTTATTTTGTATTTACAAGTGTTTTGGGGTTTTGCTTAGTCACCAAAAGACCCTGAGTATTAGAAAATGGTTGTACTGCCATTTGCTATATAGAATTTTAGCTCTTGGCAGTCTGTCTGGAATACCTGCTAGCTCAACTGGCAGCTGGACTCTGCTCCACTCTGGCAGCAGTGGCTAATTCTCAATGTTACAAGAGGCAAGAACGGTGCTGAAGGCTCCCGATGGAAACCAAGTACTGCAATATGAAAATCTGGTTCCCTCATTGTCTCTTCTCTTTGTCCCTTCACCAGCTCTCCCAGCAGGACCTTCCTCCTACTCTCATGAAAGGCAACTGAAGGCACAGCATTCACTGTGTTTGATGTACTATGGATTCAAAGAGGAAATTCCGCAGCTTCAGAGGTGCTCATGCAACACAGAGTCATTACAGCTCCTGCTCGACCTCTACTTGCAAAAGCAGCCTCAGCTACACAGCACCCAAGGGAATTTCTTTAACTGGAAGGAAGAACAGAACGGCATTACCTGGTCTATGTCCTTCCAAACACATCACGTGTTTCTGACAGTTTGATTCCCCTTACAGGTATATGTGAAATAGATTCTAGTCAATATTTATTTTCTTCCTAATGAGATGTAATAGCGTACCATAGTCTGAAGGTTAATATTCAAACATTCAGGGTTAACTTGTGATCACTCCAGGAGCAGAGCCATTCTTTGTTAGTCTCACCAGCTGCAGCTGGGTAAGCTTTCAATGCAAGGAGCGTGTTGTGACTAGAAAGTGAGGTGGGTTAGTCTAATATTACTTTTCATGCTGATTAATATCATCATTCCTGTGCTTTTTTAAAATACAAAATGATCATACACCAAATGTGTACAGGCCTTGGGCTGTTAAATTTCACTGCCTTGGGCTCATCCTACTACAGGTAAGTGCCACTGTTAACATCTGTGTAACATCATTTATCACAAATCCAACAGAGAAGAAAACGAAAACTGAACATTTCCAGCTAATACCTTTTGTCCAGGCCGTCCAGATTCACCAGGTTCACCCTAAAAGAAAACAGATGAAAGACATGAGATGTGACAAAATGAGTTAAAAATAGTGCTGGGGAAAACTACAACATTAACAGTACCCAAAATGTTTGTGACACTGCAAAATAACACACGCCAACCACCCCTCTTCTCCCTGTAAAACTGCTTTAAAATTAAATTACCTTAATTCCTGCAGCAGAAGAACCAGGGTCACCCTGATACAAAATCCACAAGACATAATCACACTTATTACATACACAGTTTTTCAGGAAATTGATGTAACAAAATATGCAAGAGTATAGCAAGATTATATAGCAAAATAGCTATATAGCAAGATTACCTGTTTTTTGTGGTGCTACACAGGAATTTTCCCAATGAAATAAATCAGTGTGATTCAGAAAATGAACAGCATTGTTTTCAAGAACATGCAGAGAGATTTAGTTTCACTCATCCAAACAGCGTAATAGTTAACCTCAAATTTCACAACTAATAATGTAGATGCAATAATTGCAGATTTTGTATAAACGTACTTCATAAAGCCAGAAAATGGGACATACTTTGACACCTCTAAATTGCTGATATACATTAAAAATAATTTACTGTCATTTACAAAGAATAATAGCAATCTTTTTGACCTAATTCTACAGATGGAAAGTGTCAGGTCTCAACTGACAAAGCTTGTTGTGCTAATGAAGGTTCGCCTTGAAAGAAACCCCTGTGACCTATGTGTTTATCCCCATCAGGACAGGTCATAGCTCTATTTCCACAGCTCTTCAGCATATTTAAACTGATAGTTTAGTGCAGTTAAGTGTTACACTTTACAGGATGAGAGCTCTACAATAATGTATGTATTCAGGAAAGGTCTCTGTTCTGAGGAGGCATTAGCATTCAAAAAGATTCATCTGTGTTTTGCTGGGTTGACCGGATTTGATAGGCAGAGATATGCAGAAGGGCAGAGGATCAGTGAGTGACCTGGCCAAGGAAGCTTTTAGCTCCCAGTTTTGTACAATTGTCACAGGATTCTTAAAATTCTTGTATATTCACTTCACTGCATTTTTCTTCTTAAATGACACGCCAAACAAAAAAGAAAAAACCTAAATTAATGAAAAATTTGCTGGTCAAGCTATACGCTGTTGAAGACGGCTAGAGTGCTTATATTTGAAGAACTGTCTCATTCATTATTAAAAATAAATTTGGATTGTTCATTGAAAGTAACAGGTTGCTACACAGTGGCAACTTCAAGCTCCTCAACAGCCTACTAGTGAATTACATAGGTATCATAGCCACCAGTACTGTAATCCACTTTGAACATGTACAAGCAGACTATAAATGCTTAATATTTTTTGTATTAAAATATAAATAGGGGATACCCATTCCTGATGGTTCAGCGAAGCTGCAGGAAGCCTTACGTGAATGCCATAATTTTAAAGTTGGTTTGGGTATAGGGTCTTTTTGGTAATAGTCTCATAAAACTAAACAGTACCAGATAACATGCTCACTGCTCTTTGAAGAACAGGAATAGATTTCCTCTACACAGTTACTGCCGCTTGGTCTTGTGTGAAGAAAACACAAAAATCAGTAACATGAAGGGTTGATTCATGTCTGGAAACCTGAGCTGCCTCATTTTGACAGACATGCATGAGTGATACTGCTGATGTCCCTTACAAACATGTACAACTGCAAAGCCTCAAGGACTTTTTATAGCTATAAGGGTGTCAAAGCAACTGGTAAGAGACATTCACCAGTTAAACATTTTAAATGATAATGATGGGTACAGGGAAGATAAGACATGAAATATTTATAATCTACCTTCATGCAGGAATGAAAATTAATACGGGATTAAAGAAAAAATTATGGTACAGCATGTTCTTAGTTCTCTGATGAGTCAGTCTGGAGATGAAGAAACTTTAGCAGGGGAACATGCACACAGAAGGAAGATGCTTGGCAGTTTCTAGGGACCAAGGCTACAGTAGAAGAGTAGCAGCAAGAACTCAAGTCTGGTATTTACACTGTCTTCAAAGTAGGACAATTCAACAAAGACTCTTTCTTTCTTAAGTCACAGATCAAGAAGTAGGCACCCAAGTCCACATTTCTGAGAGCCACTAGGTATAGCAGTTCAGAAAACAAAGTTACATTCATTGCACAGACAGGAACCCATTCCTAAACCAAGTCTGAAACTGTTCATCTGAACTCTCTCTCTCACACCATATATATAAAAATTTGGTATTTATCTCACAGAAACATGACTTAAGCTTTTAAAGAAATGTATTTAAGTTTTGAGAACTATGAATTAAATCTCCTAAGCATATGTGTAGCATTATGATGTAGTGTAATGGTCTCTGCATTTATTTACATAAAATTAATGGCTTGTTTACTGAGCAGGAAGGGTTTGTACATGTATGTGGCTAAAGACCTGAGATCAGAATGGATACTAGCCGTATCTCATCTCTGAATACATCCAGCAGCTCTCTTGAAAACAATCTTTAAAAACTGAGTCTTTATAAGTCTTACACTCCTCCCCACAAGTGTTCAGCTGGCAAAAATTTTCAGTACTTGGCTGGTAGTGAAGTTCCGTAATGTAACACATGCCCGAAACTTTTCAGAGCTACCCAAATATGAGGCACAGGTTGTGTAGCAGGGAAAAGCTGTAACAGAAGATTTGCATAAGCATAATGCATCAATAAGGCTGGTAGTGAAATTTGCTGGAACTCGAATTCATCTGCTTCTATTAAGACTACAGATGTAGTTTTTTATGTTAATTTCCTGCCCAACAGAAACTACCCAGTGGAAACCATAGAAGGAATCCTCTCGAGCTACTTTGAAACCCTGCATTACAGCAGGATTTTTAGTCAAGGTAAGTTTAAGTGCCTCCTCAAGATGATCATGACACTGGTAGAGAAAGTGCAGACACAATACAGAAAAAAAATACAAATAAAAAATACAGGAGAAAAGTCACGGTTACTTTGTGAACATGTTAATTAAATATGGCTGTAATAGTCATTCTGATTGCCTCTAACACTTATATGATTAGCAATTGCTGGGCAAATTCACGCTGGAATTGTCCGTAACGATCATACAGCAAAAACTTCCCCCTGTGCTGAAGAGCAGGAAAGAATACAATCCTTGTTAAGTAGTACAAATGTAATGTAATGACACCATGTCTAATGCTTGCTCCTAAATTATCTGTCAAAAACTACCCTCCTAAACTCCCTACAAAGTGCTGACTGCAGAGCTAGCTATCAGAAACTTTAAGCTGCAGCTCTCCTATAAGATCTGGATCTTTTTTCTGGGTGGCAAATTGTCTTGCAGGCAGGGAAATCAGAGGACAAATAATGAAAGTCAACTAAGTCACAGTTCTGCTCGCTCTGTTGTGAAAGTTCATGCAGTGTATTCTAGACTGTTCTGGCAAAATCAGTGCACTCCACACAAACAGTATGTACCCCCATGTCATCACCCCTCCTCTGAAACTTATATGAAACCTGGAAGAGACGGGAGACTTCTGTATTATGAAGTTTATTGAAATTTCTTCAGATACAGCAATATAAGAAACTCCTGATGACCTGTACTTTCCACAAGCTGATCCCAACTAGACTGCCAAAGTGTTGAAAGCTCACACAGAAATGTTTAAAACATTATATTTGGGGAGAAAAGATTTCCCACCGAAAGAAGGAGAGAACTTTTTCTTTCCTTAAACAAGACCTCAAGCAGGCAGATGTGAGCACTGCGGACCACAGTGCAGTATGGGCATTCTAGTGGATGCAACCTCAGTCTCACAGTTGATAAAGTAGAAAAGCAACAAGTGAAGCTGCACTAGGCTTCCCCGAGAGATTACAAACTTCCTGTTTACCTGTTGTAGGACTATCTATCTGAACAACAATCTCATACTTGCTAAGAGATTATATTCCTGAATCACATAAAAGTGGATCAAGATGATGTTACCAGCATACATTGTGTAAGTAACTAGAGAAGGTTCTTAAGACTTTCATCTGGGTTAATAAGCATGACTGTAGATAAAGTATTATTTAAAAGAACTCTGTGAATCAAATAACTTGACTATTCTTAAATCTAATGTCTATTTTTAATTGCTGATTTTAGAATATGCCCCATAAAATCCTTGCGTTCTTGAAAGCATAGCTTTACATTCGTATCCAAATGATAGGACGTGAGAGATTTCCATGCATTCTTTACCAGCTTGATAAATCTGTGACAAATTTCTCCTTGCACTAAACTGACTGTGCAGTGTGAGTTGGTTAAGCAATTACACATATACAAGTAGAAATTTTTATGCTTCTGCCCAAGCGTAGTCCCTAAAATGACTGTTTTTAGAAACATATGTGTTCAAAAGTGATGGCCAGAAGAGATCATTATGACTGACCCTTCTTCCCGTGCAACACAGGCTTTGCTCTGATTGCTAAAGACCATGACTTGTGTAAGTAAAGCACTTTAAAAAACTCAAGTTCTTTTTTTTTTTTTTTTGCAGTGATACAGCATGAGTCTCACCTAAAATAAATAAAAAAAATGAAATTTTGACGTCTACTTTTTAGTGACTTCTACAACATGTTAGTACTTTGCAACAACTAACTAACAAGGTATGAAGTGAGGTTATTGCTGATGTCATCTGGCAAAAAGACTTAAAATGCAGCTTTTATCTTCAACTCTCAATTGTCCAGCAGGAAGTTACCTATCACAATACCATATTTTTTCTCCTGTACTGGTTTGGTTCGTCTCTTTGAGGGGAATACAGAAGCGGAAACATAAAAGGATATATCAGAAATGGCTATAACTCAGCAGACCTCATTCCAACAGTCTGGCAAGCTGTGACCAAAGTTTCTAGATGATGCAAATTTCAGCGAAGAGGAGCGCTAATTAGAGACATGCTGATGTAGCCTGTACTAAAGCTGCTGCTGTACAGAGTCAGGAATTTTATGCTTAATTGTACAGAACAGTGACATTTGTTCTGCTGTCCATAAAAAGGAACTCGGTCAAATCACTCAGCATCTTTAAAAAAAACCCAACAAAAACCAGTTTAAAATGCATTTTTCTTTTGATCAAATTATTATTTTCATTAGGTGGTTATACTGCAAGCACACCTAAAGCATGCATTTTCTTTTCTACTACTACCTAATGTACCTTTTCTCCTGTGTCACCCTTCGGTCCATTTTCTCCAGCATCACCCTATAATTAAAATACATATTACATTTTAATGATTTTATGTAAGCACACACCATGCAGAGAAAAGTCAGTATGCCAACATGATTAGCAAGCTAATTTTGTTAATCAGGTACTCAATCTCTCTATGACACAGTCAGGAAGCATGGTTTATTTAGCTGCTATGTTTTATGCAGTCTTCACCACAACTGTAATCCCTTTCACAGGTCCTCAAAAAAACCCACAAACTATCAAATAACTACCGGTCAGTATAGCCTACAGACTTCCCCAGATCACTGTGGTTCAGCAATGAAGGAGTGATTTCATTATGATTTAGCATTTTAAATTACCATATGTTTTTTTCCAACACAGAGACATTCACCTAAAATGCATCCAATCAAATTCAGCTGACAGTTACACAATTCCAATACTTCTTAGTAGGTTTCTCAAGTAATTGATGGCATATACTCTCTGACTCTGAAGTCCTTCATGAATGATTCACAAATTAGAAAAACTTCACTGACTGCCACTCCTCCAAGGAGCCACCAAAATTTTTGTTATCTCTACATGAATTCTATGCATAGTTTATTGTTAAAGAAGTGATGTTCAGATGACACTTTTTCACAGCTGGGTAGATATTTTCTGCAGTTTTGTTATGAAACATTTCAAAAGATTTATCTATAAAAAGACCCAATTTCCATTTATAGTCATCTAGCCCTATAATAAGTCCAGACTACACCAAAAAGTCTACGTTATATACGATTCTACAGGTCAAAAATTTCTCTGGGACTTGAGGTTCATGTAAAGTGTGAGAAATATTTTAAATTCCCAAAATATTGATAAATGTTGAGTCTAAGTAGGCTAAAAAACATTCTGGTAGGTCTTGGTCCAATAACCAGTAGTAGTATTCAAATAACAGTATTTATTCAGTATCTGTCACATTGCTCTGAAAATCCTAATGTAAAATTCCATTCAGAGGACTTAGAGACCATTTTGTATATCACAGTCGCTGACACAATGGGAACTAGCTAACAATCTAGCACCACTTCAATAAAGGGCTTGATGAGACCTGGAAACACGAAACAGTAACTGTTAGGAATGACATCCCAAGTTCATTTGACATGATAAAGCATATTGAGGGTATTTATAATTACATTTTTTAGGAAAAGACAAAGGATGATTAGGGAAAAAGATAATTATTTTAAGTAACAGAAATTCAGTATATGTTAAAATCTGTAGTTATTCCTCTTGAGCCTGAAAACAAACAAAGGATTACTGAAGTTTTTCAACAAATATAATTTTAATCAAAGCAATGATTTCATGAAAAGAGATTCCCAGGTATGTACTTCTACATGTGGGCTATACACTTTCAAGATTCCCCTGGATTACTTTTATGATGTGCTTTTCAAAATGTGACATCAATTGCCTTTGCAAAGCATGCTTCCAGCTGCTATTACACAGATTTACACAGATCTGGAAGCAAAATTTGACCGCAGCTGCAAAAACATGGGTAAACACTTCTGAAGAGCAAATTGTACCTGAATACAAGCAACTTGCTTTTAGAAAACATGTCTCAGTGTACTTGCAGAAGATGAGGCTGTGTACAGATTCCTACTCAAGAAAAGGCTTATGCCATTTCTCAGACTGCCCTTGTACCGATGCAGAAGCTTGGCTCTCACTCGGCGTGTACTCTCAGACGGGTGCTCCTACTGGCCACTCTCCCTGGGAGAGGTGAATTGCACCCACATTTTGCCATGTGGAGCTTGTTCTGCTCCCTCGACCCCTGCCTTGGAGTGGCTGTGGGAATCAGAGAAGTAACTTCTCACTAACTCACTGCAAGTCAGAGCACCGTTAGTGTACCATCCGTGCTGCTGGTACCTCTCCAGACAGCCTACAGCCTAAGATGATTGGGGCAGATTCCCTTGTTCTTACTAAATTGATCCAAGCAAGAATGGAGGAATCCACATTTACTATGCAGAGGACTGGTTACCCATACATTATTTAGAGTCCATCTAGTTATCACTCTGTTACCTAATTGTTTTACTCCGCACAAGCTATGAGAAATGTGTGGATCTCTCATTTATTCAGGCTCATCTTTTTCTGAGACTAATGACAGTTAGGATTAGTTGCACTGTTGCTCAGCTGTGCAGCCCTTAACACATGACCACTGCTCTCTGCGACTAATCCCACTGCGGTAATCGCAGATCAGTAACTTCCATTAGCAGGTATTATTTGACACTCGTAAAGGCTGCACAATGCTGCTCAAGCTCTAGGTAGTAGCTGTATTGATTCCTTCTTAAACTCGGAAACAGTGCACTGGCAATTCTTCAAGCAGTTCTCCAAAACAGAACCACCACAAAGGAAGCGAAACACATCTCACCTTTTCTCCTCTTTCTCCAGGGTCACCCTGTTGAAAATAATTAAAGAAAAGAAGTCATAAGTTACTAATGCAAGCAAAAATCAAAGTGTTAGTATTAATATCATTTGTATGTCAATTACTACCAATTATATCACTGCTGATGACATTGTCTCAGATGATAAAATACAAGAAAATTTTAAATAAACAATAAAATATGTACATTTAATAGAACTCAACTGGCAATCTATCTTCAACATAATATTAAAAGCTTAATGATTTTCATGTAAGTACTTTCCCCCCCCCCCATTTTGTCCTACATTAAACCCTGACAAACAGCCATATGTCTTTGTGAAGTGGCCTGCCAATACCTAGGTAACTCCTATATTTGGTTCTCCTTATTTTGGGAATGAACAAAGGAAAAATCCAAAGGCCGAATGTGAGGGGAAAGACTTATGATTCTGTTAATGGCTTAGCAGGCTCGTCGGGAGAGACAAAATGCCTTCAGTGTCTTGAACTAATTCATAACTGATTCAGAGCAAAGAGCGTTTGGTGCTTTTTGCATTCTCTGTAACAAAAAGATGGTTTATAGCCATTGATTTTCAGAATTATAACTTGTTCGAGAAACTGATTAAATGGCCAATGCACTTTTGTACACCAGCCTGACCTTGACAACTCATCTCTGTATATCTGGCTCAGAACTGCACTCTGGCTCATCTTTGCCCCTTCTGATGGCTGGCAGTCGCTAGGCAACGTGAAGACTACAGCTGTGAATACGAATTAAGTATCAACTGCCACAATTTGGCTTCTTCTGTATACAAAGTAAGAAAAGGTCATGCTCCCAAATGGTTTGTTTTCATGCCTGATGGACAAGCAGCCAGTCAGTAAATGTAAAAAGCCTGCCCTGTGTGTCTGTCAGCAGCAGCATGACGCACAGAATCAGCTGAGGAGCACATGTGCACCAAAGACGCACGCTCGCAGCAGATGGGATCAGAATTTAGCTTCACCCGTTCCAAGAGGCCCATGGATCCCATCATCTCAGATGTGTCAAGCTTTTCTTTAAATGAAGTTATCGTAATCTTTATGTTCTATTTCACTTGTTCAATATTAAAACAGTAAAATAAATTATTTAACAATAAAATAAGTGAAAAGAGACATTCTGATGTAACCAATACTGGCTGAGACATGCTCCTAATGAGGCTTGTTGCTAACTTCCATAACAGCAGGATCAGCTCTCAAGACTTAACCCCGACACTTGTCAAAGAATTGACCACAGCAGTTCTTGAAAAGAAGCCTGAAACACATTGTAGGGAGCACAAACAAAGCCTTTCTAAAAAGGTCCCCAAATTCCCAAACGCTTGCGGGCATATTGCATTCACTTGGCAGTGGATGCATACACGTCAGTGCCACTGACTGGAATCGTACATGCACAGCAGAAGAATATGCTTCTTTATGGTGAAATTTGTAAAGCCTCTTACAGCCCTGATCACTGGAGGGAGCAGATCATTAAAAGCCAGCCAAAATTTAAACCCAAGTTGGAAAGCATGTCTGTCATCTATACATGCACTCACATACTGTGTGCTTTTCAATCCATTTTCAATACCAACCTTAAGACCTGCTGCTCCCTTCTCTCCCGCTACGCCAGGCAAACCAGGTTCACCCTAAAGGCAAAGAAAACCAAAGATGCGGTTAAGAAAGACATGATGAAGTACATTAACAGCATTTCCCCTATTGTCTCATATTGGGTAAGTAATGATTAACAAAATTTAAAAAGACTCTGTGAAGATGTACTCCACAGTTGGGCACTAAAATGCCTGATGCCTCAGTTAGGGTGGATTAACTCTAATTAAATCCTGTATAGACAAGAAATAATTCTACTGAAGGTGGTGGAAATACACAGATGTCAAACTAAACAGAAAACAGAACTGTAACTTCTTATTCTGAAAAGCTGGCCAATAAACCTTAAGAGTATAGTCTTCCTGGCAAGACTGACAATGTTTTTGTCTTCTCTACAAGTTAGAAATACTTCAAGAAAGGCTTATCTTAAATGATTTTGACATTTGTGCTTCTGTTCTCATACGGAAGGCAGATAATGAAGAAAAATGAGAAGGGCCCATTCCAGAAATGGAAGAGTTTGGAAGAACAGACAGCTTTTTAATTTTTTAAATATGCTTTACTTGTCCATTTTTCATACTCTTCTATCACTGGCTGAAAAGTAGATTTAAAAGATCTAAAAATTTTCAGCACTGCGTCAATGTTCAAAATTTTGGGTTTGTTTGATGGATGGTATATATATTCTTCCACAGTTCAAGGAGTCATAAATAATTTTCATAAGTCAATCGACAAATAACTATTATTTACAAGCTTTTTTTTCCTGTCATGATTTAAAAACAAAACTCCCAATGAAACAAACAACAAACAAACCAACCAACCCGCAGAACAGACCCTTAAAGACACTTCCTAGCATTTGTTTCCCAGATTTATGGAAAAAAACACAGATATTATTTCTTTCAGGTAAAATGATAAAATATTTGCTAGCCTTTATTATAAAACAACTAGGGGAGATGGCTAATTACGTAAAAACTTCTGCAGAAGTACGTTTCAGTTTCACAAGAAATAGCTATCTTCTTTTGTAACCCTCATATACCTAACTGAATTGCACTTTTAGGGTGACAAAGCCTGTTAAAATAACATTCAAAAAAAGATGCCCTTTGCTACGTAAACGTATAAAAATGTGCAAAAGGTTCCATTCTATTTCTAAATTAGGTAACAGGATTATCATTACATTTTAATTTCATCAAGAGTTGGACTATTTCAAAATATAAAACGAAAACATCGAAGTTCTAGCTAAACTCTAGTGAGGTATTTTCCAAGCCAGAGGAAAAGTGTTAGGTACCATTAAACTCACAGGGAATTAAACAGCCACTTGGGTCAGCCCTTTTTCAAGGCTCCTTTGTACTACAGTAGCTCTGATGTAGTAGCACAGGCATTTGATACATGAGCAGTCAGGATTTGAAGCTGTTGGAGATTAGGAGTCAGCGTCCTAAAGGATTGACCTAAAAGGCACTTGAAGAAAACTGCCAGTTGACAAAATGAAGCACAAGGGATCAATGAATATGTGCTTGTTTCTCCTCATCCCCACACCCCAAACAAGTTTGTTTCTGTCCCCTTCATTTTAAAACAGCTGCTGTTGGCTGACGCTTTCAGGGGCTTAAATCCTAATCAAAGGGTTGAAGTCGCAAGCTTGCACTTTCCTCCCAGGTTTACATATCAGTCCTATGAATGCACAGAGCTACTACTGTGACAAAAAGGAAGTTGCAAAAATGGGACAAAAGAATTCTCTTCTATTCTTTGGAAAAAAGTGAAAACCTCAGGCTGTTACCTAGTCGTAGCAAATCCCTACTCATACCAAGAGTCTCATTTCTGACCTATATATGACTTTCCTGTGGCCAACACTATACTTCTGGCACTGAAAATACTAGTGAGAGGCATTAGCACAGCAGAAATCAGCTCTAGGAATGGGCAAGATTGAATGCAAACCTAGAAGGACAGCACAGAAATGGCCTTGTGGCTTTATGCTTTTGAAGTGATCATCCTTCTTTTTGTAATGGTGAGAAGAACCGGGGCTAAAATAATTTTCTGTCATACCTACAATGTTCCTTTCCCTATTCTAGAAACCCATTTTCTTGTTCATACAAGGAATCAGGGAGTAATAAGATGAAGTAAAAGTGTACAGCACATAAGCCACTCTATATCACACCCCTGGTGAACAATCCCAGTGCACAGCAAAACAAGTTTTGTGCCAGGGAGCCTCCCTTTTTCACACTGCAGGTCTTGTAGGCATGGCAGTCTGGCTTTATGTGTAGATAGTTTAATAATTCCATTAAAGACTAACACAAAAAAACAACCAAACAAAAACCCCAAACCACAAAAAACCAATACCTCACCCCCTCCCAAACCAAATCCAAAACCAGAGGAAAGTCTTGACGAACCTTCCATTGGTTAGGAAATTCCAAAAGTACTCATGCAGTAAAACAGCAGCTAACATTTTGAAGGCGAGTAGATTGATAGTGCTTCCCTTGCTATATGGTAAATTACTGTGTTATTTTGGGAATATTGGTCCCAAAACTCAATTTTGATTCTTGGCATGAAAATAATTTAAAATATTTCTGTTAGGAGGTATAGTACTTTATTTTCCTTCCATTTAATCACTCTATTTATTTATTAATCAAAGCACATATTAAAGCTGGAGTGCAAAATGCTGCATGAGTATGCTTCAGCCCCACAGGTTAGTGTTTTGGAGATGAACAAAATGTATAGTTGCCCTTTAAAAGGCTGAAGACTGTTACACTGCTCTTCAAGGAGTGATGCATGCAATGGAAAACTAGACATTCAATAATGTGATCTGATGTAGTAATTTCAATCAGACTGCTTTTCAACTTAGTAGAAAGAAGCTATAAAACTAGATCCTTAATCTCACATATTTTTTACATTCACTAGGCCATGGCTAATGGCTTTCCTGACTCCTATTGCAGTCTCTCCTTAATAGCACTGACAGCAAAGGTGTTAGGCTGCAGAAACAATTCTCTTCTGCATATCATCTAGCTTTCAAATCGAGACAACATATTCTTTTTGTTTTCTTTCACAGAACCACAGAATGATTGTGGTTGGAAGGCACTTCTGGAGATCACCTGGTTCAACTCTCCCTGCATGAGCAGGGTCACCTAGAGCTGCAGGCCCAGGACCATATTCAGACTGAACGAATTATGTAGAAGATCACCATTAGATATTTAAAAACTCCTGATAATTTCCAGAACTGGCTTCAACAAAATGCTTTGAGACTCAAGATCTGTTTGGATTTTTCTTCCAATTAATATCAATTACCAGGGCAAACAAAATGTTAACATGTCAAGAATACACCCAACCCAGCTATTCAATTCAGGGGTTTCAGATAATCCAAAGAATAACCAGACAGATGTTCCTTCGGACAACACACCAGAACACCTTGGTTCAAGTCCTGGCACTCTCAAGCCAATGTTAACTGTATAACTGTATTAACATTGATGAACTGTCTCTGGCTTTCCTCTATTTGGGCAAAGAACATCCTTCAGCACCCTGCCCAATAAACAGATGTAGTGATTTCCTCAGATACTCTCTTGGTAGGGGAAGCCTTAATGCTTACACTGAAGTGAATCTGAATTTGATGAGCACTCAAATGTGTAGAGCACTGCTTGGGCTCTGCTGCTAACATAAGAAAAATCTGTCAGTACGAACTCATAAAACTGACTTCAGAACAGGGCTGAAAATGTATCACCCACTGGAGTCCATGTCAAAGGAATCAAGGCAGTTGAAAGTATGACTCTCCTTACTGGAGTGTTTTGTGCCCTGGAGGAATATACCTTCATATGCTGAATTAATCAGTCAAAAATAACGCAGCTGGAGGCCCCAGCTTTTCTTGTTTGTAACAGAAGAACAGCCTGGAGGCTGCTGTTCTGAAATAGGTTTGGTTTTGGTGAGATGCGTAACTCTTCCTACACCAGCTGGTTGATATCCACCTCGCCCTGAAAAGAAAGGCTGTCAGTATTGCTGTATTTTTCAGTTACTAGAATGTAATCAATTTTAAGGATGAGGAAATACAAGAGGCCCCCAAGCCTAATCCCATCTAATTTTACTCTAAAATACATAAACAAGGACAGAGGGGAAAAAAGTGGTTTCTTAGACATGTTACCGTGATTTCCATTTCAAACCAGGGTTGAATTACCTCCTTTCAACTTGCTTTTCACTCCACTCAAAAGTAACTTAAAATTGTTTGTCTAAGAACTGGAAATCTCTCCTGGCCCACTCACCAGATAAAATTAAGTGGAAAGACTCTTCCACAATACTCAGCTGGCCTGCAAACCTGTCTGAGAATTTGTGAACTACATTTAATGAAGTTTCCTTCCTTTATACTTCTTTATTTGAAAAAATGTTAGTACACTCATACCCTTCCTCATTTCTTTTAAGAAATGTGATAATACTACTTTCAAAATGTGTCCCCTACATAGTACAGTATACACTGATGGGGAAATGCATGTAAATTAGAACAATAAGAAGCACGAAGAAAGCAACAAGAAATGTGTACAGCCAGACTCTAAGTCTACTCACAAGAAGGGAAATTCTTCAGAGGTTTATCAAATTGCTATTATCAGACTACTGAAACAACCTGAAATGAAGGGATCTGTCCTGTGCACACATTCTTGTCTCAATACACCCTTAAAAAAACCCCCAAATACCAATTACTACATAAGAAAAAGCATTCCATGGAAGTATAGTGTGAAGGGTTTATGCACTCCAGACAAACTCCTATTTAAAAGAGAGTGAGTTGCACAGACTCCAGAAACTGTGTTCCTTCAGGCCAAATGCAATCCTTACTTAGGGAACATCTCCTTTTCTCCTTATGTTGTTGTCACAGTTATAAAATCGGTACCACTTAACAAATACCAGAATATGTATTCTATACTTGCACAGTTGAACTCTCCCAAGGACCCCTCTGTGGCCATTTCAACATGATTAACGTAGAGATCTGACATCCCTAGATCACTGCAACCTCACATCACCATGCAGGTATAATCCTTTTTCGTACTATACAAGTGCCTGAGGACTTCTTGCCAGGGACTGAGAAAGGGAAGGTTCTGTCCTGTAGCATCTTGCTGGGAAGCAACCTGCTACAGGTGGATTGCACAGCAGTCTGCAAAGGAAAGGAAGCACTCAGAAAGACTCTCCTTGCTATCTCAGAAGGTTTCTGTCTCCCCAGGGCTCCCCAGCTCAAGAAAGATGAAGAGTTACTGGAGAGAGTCCAGCAGAGGGCTACGAGGATGGTGAGGGGACTGGAGCATCTCTCCTGTGAGGAGAGGCTGAGGGAGCTGGGATTGTTCAGCCTGAAGAAGAGAAGGCTGCGAGGGGACCTTATAAATGCTTACAAATATCTCAAGGGTGGGTGTCAGGAGGATGGGGCCAGACTCTTTTCAGTGGTGCCCAGTGACAGGACAAGGGGCAATGGGCACAAACTGAAGCAGAGGAAGTTCCGTCTGA
>Ga0065711_1028419_pt1 | contig 41337 bp, 21 predicted proteins | sample Hoacrofraction12_FD_59098 | JGI IMG/M metagenome (GOLD analysis project Ga0065711, IMG submission 59098) | Hoatzin crop microbial communities from Cojedes, Venezuela - Epithelial fraction 12 v2 (version 2) | ecosystem: Host-associated > Birds > Digestive system > Esophagus > Crop | place...
CAAGACCCACCTGGACAAGGTCCTGTGCAGCCTGCTGTAGGTGACCCTGCTTCAGCAGGAGGGTTGGACTAGATGACCCACAGAGGTCCCTTCCAACCCCTACCATTCTGTGATTCTGTGATTCTGTGATTCTGTATGGACTGGTCATTTATGGTCCTTTGTAAAACTGCATATCCAATGGGAAAAATACTAAGAAAAGGGGGAACCTGTACTATAATCAACTCTTTTTTTTCCATTTTCTTGTGCAGAGGAATGAGAACAGCTTTATCGTTGGTGTGAGAGAACACATTGTGAAGACTGATCCTTTCAAGATCTCTTTGTTTAAGCATGACTGCATCCCTCAGCCAGAGTTCACTCTCTCTATGACATGGATCCAGCTTGGAGTCATTATCTTCTTCTTAATTATTTTTGGGTTGTTCTCTGGCTTCCTGACCCAACTTAAAATACTCGTGTCAACTTCATTTTATCCTGACACTGAGATGAAACGGATACGTTATTTGCATGCAAATTTACTCAAGAAAAGAGCAAAGCTACAAGAGAAAACTGGGAAGAAGGTGCTTGCTAGAACGGTAAGCCATCAGCTCTCAGAAGAAAAAAAATCTCCCTCTCTCAGGGTAGTAGCCAGATCCAGGAAATACTTAAAACACTTGTTAATTTCAAGGATGTGCTAATCGACTTTCCCCGGTGCTCTCCTGCACAGGAGCCGGAGACAAGGTGCCTGCTGGTGAGTTAGAACATGTAATTGTTTTGTTCTGTCCTTCAACACACCTGCATCAGATATGACAAGGGTACACCCAAATGACTATTGGCTTCCACAAAAATACCCCTCAGACTTAGAGAGCTCTCTAGAGAAGAAACTTGTTTTTCGTGAATGCATGAAAAGTACCACCAGCACAAAGGGCATTCCAGCAATCTGGACAGCAAGCATTAGGCATTTGTGAGCAGCCTCTAAATGTTGAGAAAGAGGTTCAGCTGCTGCTTAGCAAAATGGAAGGTGATATATTTCTTTTTTAAAACACAGTGGGAATGCACCTGCAAATACCTTTAGGAAACAGAACTTCTTGCTTGCAAAAACATTTGCCCTGTATATATATGTATATGCACATTATTGGAAATAAAAGCACACGTGCATATATTTATGGCAAATCCAGATAGATAGCTGCTGGTATATATAGCTTGCTTTGGTTTGTTTTTTCTTTAATAGCCTATCCAGGTTGTCAGTGTCTGTGTGATGTCTAACTCGGTAATACTATGTTCATAGAATCATACTTGTGTCTTTTCAGGTCAACTTTTGGTTTCCAATACTCAGTGCAAGAGAGGCAGTGATGAAGAAACAAAGGAGTGTAGCAAATGACAACATGGTGTGAAAGAGACCGAGTGAATCTTTGGATAAGACTGAGATGCTCTAGCTCCATAGGGGCATGTGTTTTGCATCCATCTTTCCTATGGGACTTCAATTTTAAAATGTAAAAATAGGATCAAAAGCTAATCAGCAGTATTTTGGAAACATGTGGAAAAGAAGCCATGGGAGACAGTGTGCTCTCCACTGCAGAGAGCTCCAGGTTGCATTAAGACTCGTTTTTCAAGATGGGGTCTGCACTGTCTGGTACTTTAGAAAGACACGGAGGGTCTATTCTGTGTAAAAGAAATCAAACAGCTTGGTGCTTTTAGCACTGCAGCACAAACCTCTTTGAATTGAGGTAACAGAGGACATAATGGCAGTAGCAAGTTTGTCTTCCTCGTGTTTGCCAGAAACTGAAGATAGAAGACAGAGCAAAGACTATCCATTGGCTTCTGGGCTGGCCAAGAACCTAACTAGAGGGCTCAGATTTTTCCAGACATTTCTGTCTATTTTTCAACCCTCAACTGCCCCAAACCCTTCAGCCTGGTACTTTCCCATCCCTAGCTTCGTACACCTGCTCCTTTCCCTGCAGCCGTCTCTTCTGCAGTGCTCTACATGCCCTGTCAGTCTTCTAGCCCAGCTGAAATCTCCCTCCTGCGTCCTCCTCCTCCCACTTACTTTTGCTGATTTGTTTTTCAGAAGTTTGTAGTCCCAGTCTCCCACCTGGAATTGCTCACTTGCTCTTTGTCTCTCACTTTCACATGTCCGTAGACTGTATCACAAGTGCAGATTGTCCCTTTGATGATCATGAGAGAAGTAATGTAGCATGCGCAGAACTGAGAACACTCACAAGAGCTAGAATACAGAGCAATCAGGTGCTGCGGCTGCAAACCAGCTGGTTTTGAGGTGTAGGGGCATCTGAGCAGAGGTGAACAATGCTTCAGATCTTGCAGTCTGAGGGAGCTTGCAGAAGTGGCAAACATGGGCTGAATTATGTTGCTAAAGCCACCATTGACTTCAATGAAACAAAACTGAGCCAATACTGAGTACTTCACCTGTTCAACTGATATTGATGGTGTGACCTCCATATGACACAAGAACAGGTGCTAAGAGCAGAAAGACATAGGAATGGCTTGACAGATGTGGCAGTATGGATTTAACGTAGAGCCGAAAATCCACCCAACATGCAGAGTAGTCTTGGTTCTCAGCCACAGACAACTTCTTTTTTAGGTTGCAGCAGAACAGCAAACTCTACTCTTTTCCTCTATAATAGGTTCATGGTCCCATGACAACCATTGATTGAAGTCCCTGTTATCTGAATGAATAAAGACTTCTTTAAAGCTTTTCAGTAGCAAGTGTCAGATGTTATTTTCCATCTGATATACTGGAAAACATCAAGCCTTTTTTTCTTTGGGTATTCCAGACGAAGCCTAACTCCTCCATGGACACATGTGGCTCAAGCTGCGAGTGTGCCAGCAATTCGTTTCTAGAAAATGGGGTGCTAGATTAATGCCATGCATTACTGAGGATTGTGCTGAATATCTCTGAGTGGCCTGGTGTCCTGGGTTTGGCCAGGACAGGGTTAATTTTCACCAGAATCCAGGAAGAGGCACAGCCGGGCGGGCTGACCCCACCTGGCCAAACAGAGCCGGGTATTCCATACCATGTGCCGTCACGCTGGGTTCCAGTGGGGGGGGAGCGGGGTGGCAGGAACTCACTCGTGGCTCGGGAGTTCGCGGTGGCGGTCGTGGAGAGCGGCTCTCTGGGTTGTGCGGTTTGTGTTGTGTTTTCTCCTCATCTGTATCGTTGCTGTTACTGTTCCCTTTGTTTTCTGTTCTGTTAAACTGCCCTTATCCCGACCCACCGGATTCTGCCTCTTTCTTTCCATTCTCCTCCGCACCCTGGCAGGGGGAGGGGCGGCCATGTGGCGCTTTTGTTGCCGGCCGCAGCCAAACCAGAACACCTGGCTATGTCCTCCCTTGCTAAATTGGGACAGACTTGGACAGTAGCAGAACATCATTTATATCCCAGGTACTACTGTCAAGGACCAGTAGCAAAAAGCATTCTGCTGAAAAAAGAGGAAAATGAAGGGTACTCTAAATTTGTTCTTACAAAACAGGCTATTACTGACAAAAGGATATGCTCCTTCACTCTTCTTATCACTGAGGGTCAAAGGAGAAAAGGACTTAAATGTCAGCAAGAGCTGAGCATCTTTGGCTGAGTCCTGGTAAGTTCATTGCTAGTAGGAGTTGAATGTGCTCCTTGCAGTCCCAAAGTACAAGGTCGTGAGAAGCCCTGATCTACTGATTACAGTGTCCAAAGGCAGGGGTAGTTCTGATTGACAGCACTACCACAAAATACTTCACTTGTCATCAGGAGGCAAAATTTGCCTTGGAGTTTCTTACCTTTCCTGTTTGATGGTGTGTAGCCACACAGCATAACTTTTCTCTCTGCTGTTCTGCAAGCAGCAAGCGAAAGCTTTGCAGCACACATGAATGGTTCATTGTAATGACTCAGACGGGGGACAATGGTTGGGATAGATACCTAAATGTGTAAGGATTTTGAGTTTGGAAGTACATTCTCAGCACAATACCATGTCTGTACTGTGTATTTACCTAAGGAAATTAAGCCTAGTGGGAATGACTGATTATGCAAATTAGTCCTTGATAGGACAGGTGAGGCTTTGCAGGTTTACAGAACGGTGTTGTACCTGAATGCTGGGACTCCCACGACTAACTGGCAGGGCAGCTTACTGAGTGTTGCTTAGCTTACTCCCTCTGATTGTCAAGAGTCATGACAGTGATAAAAGGCAATCCTTCTCGGGAAGCTAGTTGTAATTCTTCACAAAATGTTCAGCTCTGGTAAATATTTTCCCTAGATGCTTGACCCCAGTGACAAAGGATATGGAAAAGCCCAAGGTATTTCTTATCTTGATCTTTACAGGTAAGATCAACCTTCAGCCATATCAGGCCCCTCAGACCAGAAGGAAAGTCTAGAGCAAGGAATACTTACCCCCCATGGAGGATGACATGGTTAAACAGCACTTAAACACACTGGACATACTTAAGTCCATAGGACATGATGGGAGGCACCCATGGGTGCTGAGGGTGCTGGCTGGTGTCATTGTGAGGTGACTCTCAATTATCACTGAAAGCTCATGGTGATCGGGAGAGGTTCCTGAGGACTGGAACAAAGTGAATGTTACTCCCATCTTCAGGAAGGGCAAGAAGGAGGATCTGTGAAACTACAGGTTTGTCAGCCGCAGCACAATCTGTGGGAAAGTGATGGAGCAATTTCCTCTGGAAATCATTTCCAAACATAAAGGCCATGAACCTGACTGGAATATTACCTAAACACAGGATAAACTTTTTTACTGTGAGGGTGGTTAAACACTGGAACAGGATGCCCAGAGAAGTTTTGGAGTCTCCATCCTTGGAGATAATCAAAACTCAACTAGATATAGCCCTGAGCTACTCAGAGAAGCAGGGATGGAGTAGATATCTCTGTAAGTGCCTGCCAGCCTCAGCCACTGTGTGATTTGGTGACTTTCACAGAAAGCATTGCAGAAAACATGTTAGACACACACAGCAAAAGCTTACGTTAATTTGTGAATGTGCTGTGCCAGCAGCAGGGTGCCACCTCACAAATATTGTTGCCATTACACTCATACTTTCCACTTGAGTGGACCAAAGCACTGTTTGCTTCTGTGACCATACACCTGCATACCCATGTGCTGAAGGTGAGCTGAATGGCAGGAAAAGGAGATATTTGGTCTGCCCCATCTCCCTAAACCTGGGGTGCCAGTGAAAATGGCACATTCTGCACATTTTTTAAAATTTCTAAACCAAATTCACCTTCATTGCCTCGAATGCATTGAAGTTCATCTCAGTGGCAGAGCAATTCTTATCGCCATCTACAATATTAGGTCTATTCCTTCAGCTGCCCTGTGTTTGAGAAGAGAGAAGAAGTAATACCCATGAAACTGAGGGCCTCTGGTTGTACAGATGAAAAGGCAGGTCTGTCTCTCTGCTGGCATTACACAGAGACATAGCTCGCATCCCCTGCAGACCTTACTTGGTTTCTGTCTTCTCCCATTTCTTTCTGTCTTGTGAGCTGGGAAAGTCTGGGGGTTTGTTTATCTTCAGCTGTCTCCTCTGCAAGTTGTTCAGCTATTCCCTTTGGCCTTTCCATTTACCATAACCCTCAATCACATGACAACATTGGGTTTTTTCCTTCCTTTTTAAAAAAAAAATTCTACAAGTTACAATAAAAAAACAGTATTCCATCCACAATTATTTCTGTTCCTCTTCTTGCCTACCCTCTCCTCACATTTCCTACATTTTATTTTGGCTCTTTTCCCCGGTCTTTGTCATTCAAACTCTTCTTTCCTCTTTTGGTACATTTTCTTCAGCTCCAGTAGATCATTCCTCCCCACACATAAAAGCATGTGTTTTTTCTTTCTGCTGAGAACAAGTGAACTACAGGTACAGTTGAAATTAAGGGGTTTACTTATTCGTTTCTTGGTTTCATGGAAATTTTTAATACCTTTCATGCTACTGGGCATTGCCTCTAACTACCTCTTTAAGGCTTGTCGGAAATATATTCATATACCACCAGCACTCAGAACGAGAGTCTGAGGAGAAGTCTGGATTTGGCTTTTGACTCATTCATCCCTTTCCTTCCCCCAGCTCACAACAAGGCTCAACTTCCTTTTTAAACATCCTTCACTAGTGTAGCAGCTGTTTAATTTACTGTGAAAAATCCCTCAATTGGATCAAATCTGGTTTGCAAAATTAATGAAAGGTTGACCTGATTGTCTTGTGAAGGTAATTCAGAAAGACATGCTAGTGCTCTTTGACCCTCTTGAAGCCCAGTACGAACGAGGCTGTTTGCTTTCAACTGCCGTGTTTATGGAACTCTCCTCACACCACCCTGTACCCCCGAACTTGTCTTGCTTCATAACTAAGCTAAAGGCTTTCTTTCCTCTGTATGCATTTTGTTGCAGCATTTTGTGTGGGCAGCTGGGTGAGCAAAGTCAGAGGACACTGGGTTTACAACTGCTTTCGCCCTGATCCCTGCGCTATCAATGCTGTCACAGCGACTCACTTTGTTTTCATTACAGTTTAAATAGCCCAGAATTGCTTGCCATTAAAGAAGAACTGAACAGGCAAAGCCTTTCCTCTACTTCTGTTTTACATTGCCTGGAATCCAGGTCACCAGGGAGAATGGGGTACTAAAGATCCCAAATTTCTCTCTGGCTGGGGAGAGTGATAAAGACTTGGTTAACAGAGTTTTCTCCTTACTTAAGCAACATATTTGAGTTTTCACCTTTCCATGCAAGAGCAGAGGGGAAACCAGCAGAACCCCTATGAGAAGTGCTAAGCAAAGAAATGTTGTTCTGTGTTTCAGCCTTGACAAAACAGATCCTTGATTCCTCTGTACTGTGGTGTACTGCTTCAGAGAAAAAGGCTTTTAATGCAGCAGTGCCACCTCTCCGAGCAATCAGAGATAGTCTACTCTTACTGAGTGACCAACAGACGGAAGGAAGAATCAAAGAAAGCTAACATTTTTCTTAGCAGGCGCTGGATAAGCCTGAGGAGTGTGGCTAAATGTGATAGGATTCAGACATCTGGGAAAGCAATTGTTCCCTTACTTCCCTGTGAAAGGCTCAAGAAACCGTCCTGCAAAAGTCATCTCTAAATGAGTTTTCCACCCTAGCATGGGGCATTTGTTGGTTTAGGACTACAGTTACAGCACAGCCCCAGCAACAACTTTGTGAGAATGTAACAAGCAAGTGACAGCTGGGATGAAATTGTAGGACAAATTCAGAAGTCTTATCAGGATCTAGAGACTGAGACAGGACTGAGAGAACCCTCAGTGCTCCTTCCAGTGCTCCAGTTCAGGACCTGTGCTGATGTAAATGTGTTTTACAGTCCCATTTAATCCCACATTACCTGTATGCCTACTAGAAAAAAACATCCTACTATGTTTGGCTCTGCAATCACTCATTACTGGTGTCTTGGAATAGGGACCTTGTGCCTAGAGGCAGGATTCATGTATCAGGGCTCACATGTGTCATGGCAAAACGTACTCATAAATTTCACAAACCTGACTTGTGGCACTCAACGACATAAAAACAGAGCAGATGCTTTGGTGTAAATCCCAGTTCACAATATGCAGGTAATTTTTTCCACGACATCTGCACAAGAGTTAAACAGTCATTGGAATTAACAAGTAGGCATTTGTTAGGAACAAAATCCAAAGGATTTCCCCTATAAGGAGTACAATCCATGGACAGAGCAGTATATACCAACCTAGGGATCAGGAACTCTTTGCTAATTGTACAGGGAGAAGCTTCCTCATTTTTAAACTAATAAAAATCTGTAGGAAACCCAAAAATACTATACATTTTTCCACAGATAATATACTTTCATGGTTTGGAGAGCTCAGTTCACAAAATGGGTGTTTATATAACTCATAAATCTACTTGCTGTTATCACACTGTGAAAACATCTGGTTTTAGTAAAATCACTAACTCTGTTCTCTTGGGCTCTCATGATCTGCAGTCTTTTGTATCATTTCGATCTCAGTAGGTGTCCTGAGAGCCCAAATGACTTTTGAAAGTCCTAGGCACGTCCACAGTATCCAAAAGACTGGCAGCCTTTACTCTTGGGTTTGATTTATGTCATAATTGAGTCATTTTGGCCTTGAGCAATGCACTTCAGCCAACACCAGATGTTAAACATCGGGAGCTACGTATATTCAATCACTTGAGTGATTTCAGAGCTTTGAGCATCCATAGTTCTCATAACTGTAAACTTGTTCTATTTACTGTCTCACAGGTATATCATCCAATTGCAAGGGTCTGTTAAAACCTGCAGCCTCAGATGAAAGACTGCACACAACTATAAGTTATTGTTAAAAGTAGAAACAGGTCCTTTCCCCCCCTCCCTGCTTTTTCCTCTACTCTTCCCAAATTTCTGCTCTTCTTCCAAAGTAGCAAAAGATTAATTAAAAATAATAGATTCGTAGCTGACGTGCACTCTTGACGAGGCAAAACATAGGAAAAGACAGGCATCCTTCATACCAGAAAGTTCCAGTTCTGAGAGGCAAAGACAGACTAGGTGGAAGGCAGCTGCAGAGTAGACATCTGCACCGTAGTTAGACACGCTGTGTTCTCTTTGTAGTCAATGGAGACAAACTCGCATTGCAAGAAAACTGCTCATTTCATCCCAAAGCAGAACAACTCTGGACAGGTTCATCTAGCCTGTTTTTTATTTTGATGCAGAGATGAACAATGTTCCAAAAGCACCTTTCTCGCTCTTGATTGCAGAGGGAGACTAGACAACAAACTGATGCAGACCGTTGCAGTACAAAAGTCTACATTGAATAGTGAACACCATTCTCTTTAATAGTCGTTGTAATAGTGCTGTATGCCTGGTTCTGCTGTTCTACCACCCCAAAGACAACCTGAGAAATGGGAACTCGTGTTAGCTCTTCCTGAACATCCCCATGATTATCCTCCATCGTCTTACAAAGAACAATTCTCCTTTGCTATTTAGAAACACAAGAACTAAGGACCTAGTAGGAGTTTGTTTCTCATAGAAGCTCATACATCACTGTATATGCCTATGAATATAGCAAGAACTACAAGTCTGCCTTCCACTGTCAAATTAAAAATTACAATAACTATCATATGCTCTCTGTGTCTGTCTTAAAATATGAAAGTCTTTCTGTGCCTGCTTAGCCCATGGGTTACACAGAGGTACAGGCTATACTGTTTCTACATACAGGACAATAAACTCACGGTGTTTTTGTGTTGGCCTCATTTCTCTCTTAAATATTCCCCAGTGTCAGTTGCTTAAAAAGAAGGGCTATCACATGTGAAAATCCAACTTTAAACAACATTCTAGGTTTCCGAGGCAAAACCTGTCCAGGCATGGTGACAGAGTCATGCTTCTAAGAATACAATTACCTCGCAAATGGGAAATCAGATAAATTGAGCAAATGAGATTTTTTTTCTTAAAGTAGGAATCCTATCCTACAAAAAAACACAAAGTATTAGTTACACCAGGAAAAAACCTCACATTTTCAGTAAAAAAAAGTTTTTTTAAATTAATGCATCATGCTTTTGCTCTGGTGGTTCCATTTCATAAGCCTTCAAGTTACAGGTGTGTGTCTCTCCATAAAGCCAGAACACAAAACAGTATTGTAGGTGAGTTCATCGCTATGGTTAGCATAGGTTTGCCTAGGGTGTAACAAAGGAAACACTTGAACACACCAATAAATGCTTGGCTGTGCAGCTGGCAGGGACAAAACGTATACACAACTTTAAAGACAGGGACAGGGAGATGTAGTATCAGCTCTAAAATACTAACAGTTCCCCTGAATCAGCATTTTTTAGTACCTGACCCCTTCCAAGAAGGGAAAAACAAAAAATCAAATTCAGCATCTGCTATCAGAATTCTCTGCATTGCTAAACAAAACAGAGATCTTCCTAACACATGAAATTAGAGAATTAGGATGCATCTCCTGTGACATAACAGAGCAAGAATGTAGAAAATGTGCTTAAAGGCCATTGCTCATTTCTTTGACTTTTATAGATTAACTGATACCTTCTAAAGATAAATATTAAGAAACTTACCTACTTTTAAGAACCTACAGATCTGTTGCCACATTATAATTGTAGTTATTATTTTAGTATTACTCCATTTTCTAAACAGAATAATCCTTATTTAATAACAAAATTCCTTTTAAAGAGAAATCGCAATGACAACTTTCATGCTGAAGCCCAGTATAATGTTTATTGGTTACTGTCATTTCATGTTGGCTCTTGAGAAGTTGATTGTGGACTGATTGTTGGACCCAGAATGCACTGCTTTGGAGGGGACAGCAGGGTCATTTTCATTTGCTTTTATCTGCAGAGAAGAAAAAGACAATATGATATAATCTTTCAAAAGAAAATCTCTGCTTTGCAATTTGTCACTCAGAGAGGTAATAATGGAGAAAGAGTGGTAGGAGCTAGAAAGAATGATTATTGCTCCCTCACTCTATTGCAGCTTTAGCCTTTAGTCCTCTCTATTACAAAAGCTTTCTCCTTTATGACAGAGGAAAACAAATAGCATGATGCACTCTGTTGCTGCTACTGATGCCCTGGATGAGGTTCACTGTGAGGGAGCTTTAAAGGAATGATACAATGAAATGTGGAAAAGCAAATTTCACCCTCCCACCATTGCAGGTTTGTTCCTGCCCTCATATTAATTAGCACTAAGAACAGACCCATTTTATGTGAGGTGCAAACTGGAGCTTTACATCCAGCTGTTGGGAAATAATTTCTCAAACTAGCTGATCTCATTGTTGCTGCACATATGCACCCAAAAAATCAGCCTGGATTTTGTCATGTTTACTGCCACTCACTGTCCTCCTGACCCACACTAATGAACTAACCTGCTATAGTAGACAACATTTCAGCTGCAGCTGGCATACAACAGCATAATCTCTCAATTGTGCTTGCTGAAGGTCTTACCTAGTTCTTTTACTGTTTCCGGAATTGTTTCTTCTGCTTGTTAAACAGTTGAAGAGTGAGGTGTCCTTCTCCCCAGCTACCTTATCCCACCCATATGTTGCACTGCACTGATCCTTACTAGGTTCTTCTGTGAGACAGTTCAACTCACTAACCCAACAGAAAACCAACCCAGAAAAACGAAGCTTATTGTTTTCTGCTGGCTAAGCAAGTAAATCAGCTCACAGAAAGCTCTGCCGAGCACCAGAGTGCATACAGGTGCAGCAGTGTCAATAACCCAGCTACGCGCTGTGGGAAGGGGAGACGTCGGGTGTTACTCCCCTGCTAGCAGCACTGAGCCTTACAGCAGCTCGACTATCCATTAGACCACTGCCGGCATTGACGGCAGCACCTCTGCTGCACGAAGACAGCTGTTGTCCTTGAAAACCAGATCTATCAGCTTAACCCAAACAGCATAATTGGTGGAAAGTTATTGTCTGTAACAGAGGAACACTAAAGAATTTAATTTTCCGCATCAAGCTGTTTTGGTTTCTTTTTCTCTGTAAATTTGCGAAATATTTATGCTTTGATTGTACTCCTGGTGCTAACTGAACGCAGATTTTCTACGGACCTTCATACCCATGTCTCAGTCTAGCAGGAAAACTCTATTTGCTTCTCTCAAATGAACTTTTTAACCGAGGCTCCAATCAGAAAGGGGTCCTCCGCACCTGGGCTGCCACACATTTTCATCAAATTTAAAGATACCAAGACAACTCAGCCTCTGAGAGGGCTTATTCCAGACAAGACTGTCATAGGCTAGATGGCCTGCTGCACTTCTGTTTTCCTGAAATTTCAGAGAAGCATTAATTAAAGTAGTTTTCACTAATCAAAAGAGACAGTTACCTGCAAGAGCCAAAACTGGGGAATGAGCCTAATATTTTGGGGGGATGGATGTTGCTGAGACCACGTCTGTATATGGTGCTCTCTTCACAGGAACAGGCTGACAGACCTGCAATGAAGTATTTCAAATCTTACAGTATAATTTGTCTTCCCCTTTCAATTGCTGATGGTACACAATGAAAATAGCAGTTCTATGATAACCCAGCTTTGTCTGTTATGCATCCCAACACTTTTATCAAACCTCTCTCTTGAAAAGATCCCTTACACTGGGATTAAACTGTTCAGTTCTCAGCTTTCATCAGGAGCATTCAATAGCTGCATCATGTTCTCTGACAGGAAAAAGAACGCCCCAGGCTTTTGCTGTATAATGCCAGTACAAAACTGGTTTCAATAGCTAGTTTCTATTACCATTACCTGGCATTAATGTTGCATTAGAAGTCAAAGGGATCAACACTGCACAACAAAGAAAGTGCATTAATAATAAGCAGCCGTCATTAACAAAGTACCAAATATCTTCAATGTCCAGTGGATTAAATAGACACACAGGCACATACAACTTTGTACATGACACTGAAGATAGATCCAAAGAACTATGATTTATAAAAGGAACACTAAAAAGAGAATCTCTCTAGATTAAAAATGCAGAATGAGTCTACTGTAGGTGAGCAGTTCTCACTAGTCTGTGAGACAATCTTATCTGCAGACAGCCGTGGAATTGCATGACCTTTGGAGCAATTGTTTAAATTCAGTTAAATGTTCAGAGGAAAGGGAAGATCTTTTCTGTGGACAAATTCGCAGCTAGGACTGCTGGTTCACTTTTCTAGTAGATCTTGGAAGTATAGGCACAGATTACTTTCTTTGCCCTTCCTTTCCCCTAGAAACATTAACCTTCATTCACATTGAAAAGGTGAATAGAATATATAAAATTTGTGGACAGATTTAAATAATTAATCTGGTTTCAAAAAAAAAAAAGCAAAGTAGAAACAGGATAGTTAGGTGCTAACATAATACAACTGAAAATATCTGTAGTTTATCTAATTTACACTGATTCGTAATGGTCCAAAAAAAAAATTGGGTTCCTTTATGTTTGGAAAACCCTGAAATGCAATAATCTGTTTCCTGTTCTTAGTTCCTACGGAAAAAACTGTGTGCTCATGAGGGGACTTAGTGCCTATCCACTGTATTATGTGTATCAATTTGCAGATAGCCCAACAGATGCTGTGAAGGCATGGTCTTTGGAGGAAAGCCTCACTCAGCCACTTCTACATGCCTTTCTCAGTCCATCAAGACAACAGCAGGAAGAAATACACAGAATTATCTTGGAAGCATTTCAATGGGCCATATCTCACATAGATGCTAGTCTGATTCAACTTTTAGATCCTGCAGTGAATCCCACTGATTTAGGTTGTGGTTTTCAAATACACTTAGTCTGGGTGCTTTTGAAAATCCTACCCACAGTAGGTAACACTAAGGACTCAAAAGCATTCTTCTCAAATGCTTGTATAGTAGATAGGCACTGAAATTCAACCTTCATGTATTTTGCAATATTTCTCTTTAAAAAAAAATGTAAAACTAGAGCTTGAATAGGGCTATCTTGCTTGATCCAGCAGTGTACTTTGCACGTGTTCAGCTTTTAACACATTCTTGCTGGAACAGAGCCAAGCATTTAATATTCTACAGGGTTTAGCTCCAAATATCTGATCCATGAAAGAGTTAGGAAAGTATTGATCTCTACCTCAGAATAAGATTTCTCCCTGCATATGATGTTAAGCCTCTCTGATTTTCAGTCAAATCATTGATGAAATCTAGCAGTTAGTCAGATTACCCATGATTAAAACATCCATTTTTATTGCAGGTGGGACGTGTTTATTTTAAAAAGTACCCAGTCTTAGTCTACAAGCTGTAAAGACTACCCTAAGAGCAGGAACTTGTCTATGATACTTTTCTGTAAGACAAAGAGCAACAAAAATTGAGTCCTTAGTTTCGTTTCCTCCCACCTTGGCCGATTTTGATTAGTAAGGGAAATTACCACTGAATCCCCAAACCTCTGTTCCCAAGAGCTAGTTATCCTCATGTTGTACAAAGCATTATAGAGATTTATTAGTTTAATTAACCTGCTCCCGCTGCCTGACGCGTTTGTAGACATATGGAGGGAATGGTGGACGGGAGACATATTTGCCTTCTCCTGCTGTGACATTGAAAACTCTGCCTTCATAAACCACTTTGCCTCTTGAAACTGTTGCAACTGGTACTCCATGGCAGATCATTCCTTCAAATATATTGAAGTTGTTGGCCTGGTGATGTGTCTTTGCAGATATTGTCCTATGTTTACAAAACAAAACAACACCCAAAATGACTATGATTCTTGCATTTTATTTCATTACAAAATTTTGAGAAATTAATAAAGGAAGAAAATTTAGCAGCATTATTAAACTACGACATTGTACAGTACATCATGGAACAGCTGCAAAAATAGGATAGAGCATTAACATTTCATTGAACCATAATTGCATTTCAAAAGAATGAAGAGGGAGTCAAAAGACTTTGCAGCCTAGAAATGCAAAATTTTCCACTAGAAAGAGATTAGTGGAAAAAAAGTCAGGTTGTATTTTTTTATTTGGATAACATGATTTCATTCTGCCTTTTCCAGAAAATATCTGTGCATGATAAGGTCAGAAAAAGCTCTGACCTTTTAGCTAGAATGACTTGCAATTTCAGGTTTGAAAAGTATGGCTGCAATGTTTCAAAGATTGAGACTGACAAATAAAGACTATTTCACTGAAAAGTCAGTAGATGATAATGAATTTTGGTAACTCTTAATTTGGGCTGGACTGATCCAGTGACTGACATATATATATATATAAAATATAATAAATAATAATGACAACACCACACTTCTACATACCTTTTCTCCAAATATATTAACCAAATTATAATTTTAGACCTCAGCCTCAGTACTCATTTGAGCTATGGTACTATTGTTGTGTTTACGCGTAGACCTTATTCTTTATGATCATCATTTTTCTACCCAATTTCTCCAACCTTAACTGGCTATATTAAAGGAAGAGCCCATGCTAGAGCTGACATTAGCATCTGGAAGTGCAGGCTGTTTATACTTCCTTTATTGTCTATTTTCCCTACTGAGCTACTTACTATCTACTGTATCTAAAATGGGTCACAAGATTTTGAATTTTAATTAATTATTTTATTAACTTCCTGTTTCCAATCTGCAGATTTGTATTTTTATATATAATTTAGAGTGTTTATATTTTTATTGTCCTCATTTTATAGTATTGGGCATGTGCAAACCTCATGAATTTCAACATGGCCAAGTGCAAGGTCCTACACATGGGTCAGGGCAATGCCAAGCACAAATAGAGGCTGGGCAGAGAACGGATTGAGAGCAGCCCTGAGAATAAGGACTTGGAGGTGATGGTTGACGAGAAGCTCGACATGAGCCAACAATGTGCTCCTGCAGCCTGGAAGGCCAACTGTAACCTGGGCTGCATCCAAAGCAGTGTGGCCAGCAGGTCGAGGCAGGGGATTCTGCCCCTCTGTTCCGCCCTCCTGAGACCCCACTTGGAGTCCTGCATCCAGTTCTGGAGCCCTCAGCACAGGAAAGACATGGACCTGTTGGAGCAGATCCAGAGGAGGGCCATGAAGGTGATCAGAGGCCTGGAGCACCTCTCCTGTGAGAAAAGGCTGAGAGAGTTGAGGCTGTTCAGTCTGGGGAAGCGAAGGCTTCGAGGAGAACTTAGAGCAGCCTTTCAGTACCTGAAGGGGGCCTATAGGAAAGCTGGAGAGGGACTTTTTACAAGGGCATGGAGTGATAGGACAAGGGGTAATGGCTTTAAATTAAAAGAGGGTAGGTTTAGATTAGATATAAGAAGTTCTTTACTATGAGGGTGGTGAGGCACTGGAGCAGGTTGCCCAGAGAAGCTGTGGCTGCCCCTCCCTGAAGTGTTGAAGCCCAGGCTGGATGGAGCTTTGTGCAACCTGGTCTAGTGGAAGGTGTCCCTGCCCATGGCAGGGGGGTTGGAACTAGATGATCTTTAAAGTCCCTTCCAACCCAAACCATTCTATGGTTCTATGATCTGCAATTTCTGAAAAGAAGGAAGCTTCATGCTTTTGCTATCAGTCAGAAGTTTCCAGAATGGGTGCTCACACAATCAAAAACCTATCATGCATTCACATTATTCCAGAGACTCGATCTTTTGCAAAAGAATTATAAAAGTCAAAAGTAATATGAAATATTAATAGATTAAAATATCGATTTATTTGGAATTTTCTAAAACTTTACTTAACATCCTTCTCAAAACAAGAAAACCACAACAAAATCTACATCCTTCTTGAAGTATAGTCATTTTCAAAATTAATCACATATCAAATATTTCAAATGATTACTTATACCTAGGAAAAAAGAATTTGTGGAAGGATACTTAGTTTTCCTTTCATTCTGTTTTTTTCTTTCTTTCTGTTGAACTAAGAGTAATTGGTTCTACTAAGGGCTATATTTAAATCTTGGTGGTAGATTACTGTTCAAAGGCTGTACATATAGAAATACTCTCTATGACCAGTCTGCCCATAGGAATAAAAACTTTTCCTTATTCAACGCACCTTGGACGGAAAACTTGTGCATGCCTGCTCACCAGTATCAGCATCGTCTTGTAGATTCACAGTGGAAAGAGTGAGCAATGGAAGTCAGACCTCTCTTGCATTCACCGGTCCTATGAATGCTGTCGAACAACTTTATCGATGGGTGTTATAATAGCCCTACAAAGAGTTTGTGAACATATTCCTCTAGCTTATTGTATTACCCTTATGGGTGCAGTTGCTAGAACAGTAAGAACAACTGTAATATAATTATCTTTAGCATTCTCTGGGTATAAATAATATCTATTTGCACAATAGCACGGGGACACAAAAAGAAAAATGGAAAAGGTAATTTGCGAAAATGAACAGAAACATAAGACAACTCTTCAACTCATCTTATGAGATGTTTAAATGTGCTAGAGCAGGATTACTCGGGATAAACACACCTCAGAGGTAAATACATCCTCCATAAAAAGATACAAAATGAACAGAAGTTAGCACACTTAAAAGTAATATCTATTTGTACAGATAAACTTTACAATATGACAAAACACATTTATCAGAGCTCATCTCAACAACAAACTTGTATAGAATTCATTTATAACTCTGCTATTGAAACAAGCCTTAGATCACACTGCCCTTTTTGAAGGTGAAGCACATTGTCCCTGATGGAGATCACCAAAATTTGTCTGTGTTGAGATTTAAACCTTTGACATTATCGATGGCAATGAAAGTGTCAGGTAGCAAGTGAGCAACCAATCAAAACAGAACTAGATGGTATGGGTGCTTGGGTCTGAAGCTCACATCTCAGCAACAGACTGTTTACTGCTATATCAGCTATTTCAGTGGCAGGTCGCTTGCTGGGAATCTTAGCGAAATTCCAGTGTTTGCTCCAAATGTCTGAAAACTGTTGACCACTCAGCTGATGGCAAGAATGGCTGTAACCCACTTATAATCAAAGAAACCAAGACTGCCACTTGTAGTAGTATAACGTACAGTCATCTCCAGCATCCTGAGTGATGTCTGACGTAAAGGATTACTCCACATGAGAAAGCATATTCTGACTCCAGGTTTCAAAGACCTGAATTAGAGTTTTGTTGTAAAATTTGTAAAATTCTCTAATTCTCTTTCTAAATTACAGCAACTCTTGTTTAAGACAGCCCTTTCTTAAATGGAGACTGAGGTCAGAATGATTACTTCAACATTTAAAATAACATTCTCCTCTGCAAAGAGGATGCTGCAAAGACATCAAGCCCTGTTTCGTTCCTACTTACATCAGTATTTCCATGTAATTCACTTCAGCTGCTTTAGATACACCTGTCTTGCAAAGAGGTTTTAGGCTATCAATATAGAAAATGATATTTCTCTAGTACCAAATAGGAAGACTGCTTCTGAAATTGTCTTTTTTCAATCCAGTGCTTCTGTCCAACTAATTTACAGTCAAACAGCAATTATTGTAGTGTAACAGCAATTACCAGATTTTCTCTGACTGTGTGAGGATTCAGTGACTAATAATCCTGTACTTACTTATGCTTTATGTGAGAAAGGGCTTTACTGCCTCTCCTAGCATATTTTATCTAAATAAACTACAAACTGAAGTTTCATATTTAGAAAAAAGCATCAGATTAGACCAATGCAGCAAGCTGTAGGATGAAATTAAAGACTGTACAGGTGGTCAACTCAAAAGTTATGCCCTGAAGCTTTGTTAAGGAGTTAGAGGTACCAGTTTTCATTTCAAGTCAAACACAAACCAGAAGCATCAGAAACATGTCTACGTCTCAGTCAGAGCCTGAAATACTAAATAGTGAGTTACAGTCAGGCAGAAGGGGGAACTGGATGAAGGGAAACCATTAGACATTTGCAGTGATCTTCTACTTGTCATAATGAAGATACATCAGCCCAGTGAAGGTGGATGTCAGACTAGAGTGACTCTAGAACCTAAACTTTGACTGCTGTGAGGATTCTTACTTTAATTTTCAAAAGGGGCACAAGAAAATGAAAAAATTAATTACTTTCAGTAGAAATTGAATGCATATGTCTTTTTAAAAAATTCCAGGTACAGGAATATGAAGGAATTCTGTAGTCAACAGCCCTTAGGCAAGAATAGCTGTTCAAAACCTCAGTAAAGGGAGGACATCTATTTTATAATTACTTAATTAATTTAAAGTATAGTAATAAAGGCAGCTAAAATGACCCCAGTCTGTTGTTGAAAATTGCTTCGTTGACAGCTGCCATAGAAAACCAACTTATGTAAGAGTGAGTATTTGAGCTGTAAGCAACTTCTCTCAGTGCTTACAGTGCAGTATCTCTAAGCTTTTCAGAGCTAGGGGTAGGTAAGAAATGCCAGTTTGCTGAGGATAGTATCAGCCTTTGTGAGTTGTCTCTTCACATTATTTTCAGATGCCTTTGAACTCTCCATATTCTTAACCCACTTTTCTAAAATCTAGAAAAAAATAAATCAATGGTTCACCTTTCTGTGTCATCTTGAGACACCATTCATTTATGACAATAATTAAGTTGAACTTTTTTAATGTTTAAAAGTCAGTTTTCTTAAAAAGAAAAGCAAAGGAGGGAGTACAAAGAGAAGAAAAAGAAGATAGAGAAAGTCTTAAAATTCATGTGCAAAAATTCTACCTATAAACCTATAACATGGATTAAAACCACCACACCGTATTTTACATTAAGGAACTGCAGTAACTGCACAAGAAAATATATGCAAGCAGCTATTCATAAAGTTGTATTCCTAGCCTCTTAAAAATTTCTTTAAATAAGCACTGCCTTTGAGTAGCTATATGAAGTGAGGAGATTTGTGGATAAAATAACAGATGCAAGAAGAGGTAGGAAGTTAATGTTCAGGAGCTCCAAGTCAAAGTGACTTATTGAGGGATGAGATCTTTATTTCATGCAATCGCGTCTCCTAAAATTCATCATTTTAAGATGGGTAGAGAATGACAACAAAATTATTTTCCTGATTATGATAAGTAATTCATTTGTCAACAATGCCATCAGTCTGGTCCTATCCATCACTCCAAGCTGATACAGGAGGGAAGTGAAAAATGGCTAACTGTATAGTGGGCAGGAGGGAATGAGTAATGAGAAATTAAGCTTGCAGAAAAGCATAAAAAGAGAGGAAAATACAAATGAGTCTATTCAATGACTAAAGAAGATCTTGAAGTGATTACTGAGGAGAAAAAGGCAAGGTTATATCAGGAGAAAATAAGAAAGATTTTTTTTTTGTAACATTTCTATGATTCAGTTATCTAAAGAGAGTAGCTGACATTTTGCGAGACAGCAAGTTACTAGGGAAACGTACATTATACTGTCTCAGAGAGGCTTGCTTTGTTACAGTTCACAGAATCACAGAGTCATTGTGGTTGGAAAGCATCTCTGGAGATCATCTATTCCAAGCCCTCTGCTCTGATTGGGGTCAGTCAATGTAGGTTCCTCAGGGCCATGTCCAGTTGGGTTTTAAGTACCTCCAAAGATGGAGACTCCACTGTCTCTTCAGGCAACCTGTGACAGTGTTTGATCACCCTCACAGAAAGAAAAAAAAAAAAAAAATCTTTCTTATGTTTAAATGGAATTTCCTGTATTTTAATTAGTGCCTCTTGTTTCTTTCTCTATGACCCCTTAATTTGAGATAACAGGTCTTTGACAGGAACTCTGATTCTAGTGAATTAGTGTACATTCATGCATGCATAGTCTTGCACTTGTGCAATAGAGTATGGGGCTATTGAAAATGCCAGAACATACTTGTCCTATGCATACACATTTGTATGCCACATTATTTCATTTTGCCTCATTGTGTCTAGATGCAGTTATCCATATATTCAGTATTCAAAATTATGCTCTTTCATCAAAAGAGTAAGACAGTTGCAGCATCATTTATTCTAACCATTTGCTAACATCTTAGTTTCTCCCTCTTTCACGGTATGAAAAATTACAGGCAGTTGCTTGGCAAAGAGTGCTTAAGTGTTGTAACTCGTCCCCACTTAAGCCTCTGAGGCTGAAGACTTGACTACAAATGAGACAGACATAAGCTGCAGATTTTGATTCTAACAGATGCAAAAGATCTCTCCATAAACATGCCTACATTCAAACAAAGGCTTTGAGGGAACATACACCAACAGATTGGGGCACTCTGACTTCTCACTGATTTGCATCCAGTGACAGTTTCCTCTAAAATACATAAACAACACTGGAAATAGGGGCTAGAAACTACATCTTCCGTAGTCATGTCATAGCAGGTAGATTACAGAGTAACTTGTCCTTTTCCTCTCTCCCCTCCTCACCTCGGGACTCCTGCCTTTTCTGCTAACCAGGGACCCTGCTCCCACAGCTGCGCACCGGGGGCTGCAGCATCGCTGCCGTGCTCAGGGCTGAGCCCAGCTCCAGCAGCACATGCAGGGCACATGCTGGGCCTCCCAAAGAGAGCTACTCCAGTGGAGCCCAAGGAGGAGGGGCGAGGAACTGCTACCCGCACAGCTAGCTCTGCCTCTGTGTTCCAAAGTAGCTCACTTTTAGGCTATATTTGGTGAGTGGAAAAAACCTGGTGGGTGAGGCTTCCCAGACTGCATGTTGTTAGAATGAAGTGGCTGGACTTAGAAAGCTAAACTCCATTCAAGACAATTTTTTATCCCTATGAATGTTTTATCTTGCCTTTGGGGCCTGATCCAGGGTTTATTTGCAAGGCTTTGACAGGCTACAGTGAGTTTATTGAGCCCTAATATCTGCCAGCCTGCTGAACGTCTCTTATGATATCTTTAACACCTTCTGCTCCTATTTTACAAGGGATGCTCAGCTCTTTCCATGGTCTGAATTGGGTACTGCAGTATTTAGATTCCTTGCTGAGCGTTTCTGAAACAAGCCCTAGAGATTTGGTATTCTTGCTTGCTTTCAAATAGGTAAAGGCATCAGCTATAGAGGACACTGACTTGCTGACAGGTGACGTTTCCATGCTTTCTATGTCCTCTCCTTCTCGAACAGTCTTTACAGTTGCTTTTGTTTCACAGACTTGGGCTGTTATATTATTTGTGTGCAGCTGAAAGAAGTTGGTGAACATTCTTGATCAAAGTTCAAATTCAAATAATACAGTGCAGTGAGTACACACCTGCTGCCTATAAGCGTTTTTCCAAGGATTTCTCACAAAACAATCCTGTATGCAAAGGCTGTAATTGAGATGCTGAGGGTGTTGAGGTCTGCAAGATGATGTTTGGTAGCACATGGCTGCAACAAACCAACAAGTCTCTCTGGTATTTGTGTGTACTTTAATTAATATGCAATAAGTATAAGCTGAGAAATAGACCTAACCTGGCAGAAGTCACAACCCATCTTTTCTAATGCAGTTTATAATGAATTTATACACTTAATGTGTTTCTTCCCAATACTACTTGCTTTCATGCAGACCCGCTAAAACCAGTATTTAGAAGCCTTTAAATACAGTAGCAAATCTGATATCTGTATGTATATTCTACAGAAATTATCAGAAAATGCTACAGAAGTAGGCAAGTCAACGAAGCTGACCTGTAGAAGGAAAGCCTCAGCTAAAGTGGCAGAGTGCTGGAAATGGAACCTTGAACTGCAATTGCTCCCAGCTTGCAAAGCTATCACGTTGAGCTCACTAGGCTTTTGCAACATAGAAAGAGCAAATCCTGAATGCCCAGATAGCACCCAACTTGTTGCTATAGTGCAATGATGTAGGAGGGGAAATGCAGCCGATTTTGTAGGGATGTATGTTTTTACATTTTGAAGAGTTTCACTAGCTTTCAGAATGACTTCGGAAACTTCCCTGTAGACTTTCTCCGACAGATTGTGATAATACCAGTTCCCCTCAGCAATACTTCAGCAACTGTCTAACTCTTCAGGCTAGTATCAGTCAGTATTTTAAGACTACAGCAACACAGCATCAAATCAGAACTAGAAAATTGCATTTTCCTCTTACAAGATCTAGATTTACAAACAAGAAAAAAAGTCGTGCTCAAAAGAGGAAGGACTTTGCAAGAAAGAGGAACAAGCCTATTGTGAAACTGAAAATCACTCCCCAGAGTCAACAAAAGCAGGAGGCTGAACCTTGTGTAATAGTTTAAATGGTTGAAGTCCATCAGCTAGATCCCTTTCTTCTGCTGGGCTGTTTGTGCCCTCTTCAGGATTTCTAGTGAAATGAATAGACAAGCACTAGTGAGAGTTATTTATACTTGCTCATGTAGTTCACACAATTGTACCTGCAGAGAGGCTTGTTCCCAGCAGAGCCAAAGGGATAAACAATGGTAACAGTACCAGATCAGGAAAAAAGTATTGATTGAACTTAAAATCAGCTTGCTTAGTAAGAAAAGACAGTTTAATATTTGAAAAAATATTTGAAGAAAAATTGCCCCTTCACAGCTTCCGTGGGCAAAAAGGCAATTAGAGTACTCATCAGAGAGTGAAGGAAGGCAGAATAAATGTTAGGGAGGCAAAAAGATAAATAATTTCAGGAGCTGACAAAGCACCTTGATGACAGTGTCAGAACTCTGCTATCCTTCTAGATTCATTTGTCCCCAGGCAGAGAGGAAGCGAGCTCAGAAAAGAATGTTTCAGGGTTTTTTTTAATCAGAGTTCATAGCTCCACTGTTCTGAAATAGTTCACTGCTAATATCTCAAAATATGCTTGCTCAGCATGCCAGAAGGCATCATGCACACAAAAATCTCTCTGACCCAGCACTGGGCAGGCTTCTATGTTTATTGGGGTTGACACTCCTAAAACTTCTTTTGCTGGTGCTGCCAGTTTTCTGTGGGACTTCTGAATAGCTACCTCCATGTCCTCAAGCTTTGCAGCTTAAAACACAGAATGCTTTTCCTTGCACTCACACATTTTTCATACTCATGAATATACTGAAATGACTGAGAATTACATTATCAAATATTCAAAAACTAGGAGATCGTTCAAAAAACTTTGTTTGTGTAAAGTACATCTAGGATTAGGGCTTTTTTTCCTCTGTTTGGCTTCCAAAATCAGATTTGCCCAGTTATGTTTCAAAATTTCCCTCTACCATGAGGGAGCTTTCAATTCTTTTATTAAGAAACAAAGGCTGAAAATCTAATGCCATCAGAGTTACGACAGGTCAGGGTTTAGCAACACCAAACATGGTGATACCTTGATGAAAGTTGGCCATACTGCCATCATGCCCAACACCCAACAAAGCTCATCTAGGGTTAGCAAATGCTATGTTCTGTGGATTTACTATTTGGATGACACTGATGAAGAGATTTCAAGGAGGGTCAATGTGTGCCTTGAGGGCAGTTTTATGCTCACACTGCTCACCAGAGCTGAGCCCAAGACAAAAGCACCTCTCCCAGCACACTTCCTGACCTCCTGCTGCTGCTGCTATGTGCAGGGCTTGATGTGGTCAGATGCAAGACTCAGCTGTTAAAGTGCCTGCAGATTTAAGCCAACCTGCTCAGCACTTGAACAGTGGAGATGTACTCACACAGCCCACAGGCTGCTCAGCTGAGAAAGACAACTCCCCAGTTGACCTGGCTCTCTGACAGCCGATTGCCAGACCATTTCCAGGCAGTTTAAACAAGAGCAGGGTGAGCACGGGAGACAGAGCAAGACTCAAGATGTTTATTTCTTGAGATGTTTATAGTTGCCTTAGTATGGAGCTGACTGATGGTGTGAATATACCTGAAGACAGGAAATCAGCTGTAATGCACAGCATTCTGTGTGAGCTGAGGCTCCCAGAAAGATAATGCATGCCCTTTACAGCAAAAATGTAGCGTGGCATCAAGTCATGCAGGGTGAAACATGAGCACACCTTTTGCGCATCTGTCGGTGTGACAAGCTCTTTTCTAGTAGACTTACTGTGCACAAAATCAGAAAACTCCTTAACTAAAAGCATAAGGATGTACAACTTGAGCTTCAGAACTAAGCTCACTTCTGGCTCTACTACTGTATTTGCTCTATCAGCTAGGGAGAAGACATCAGGAGAACAAGACCCCACACTTTCACCATGCATCCTGACCACCTTTGAATATGTTTGAAGCAGCTGTAAGTTCAAAAAACAAGCTTGCAATGGGTCATCTTGCAGGAACACAGGCTCCTCTCCCTTCTCTTTGCAGTGGGAGGAAGTTAAACATACTCTAGCATTTAAGAGAGTTACTCTGAGGTCCCAAACTGGTTATATTTACTCTTAGGATACCAAGCTGTGGTAGCATAATGTACAGACCTTGTCATTTTTGCTCTTAGTCAGCAGTCTAGGAGAATTTTTTTAAGTTCATCTAGTGCTTACATACACTATTGTAGGAGACAAATAACCTGTAAATAAACCACGTGAAGTGCTACTAAAAGCCACCAAAACCTCACTCCAAAGACTCCTTGCTGTACAGAGGCTTTGAGATCTTTTTTCCTGCAGAGAGGCTGGATGGGAGGAAATCATTATCCATACATACCTTGTAGCTTTGGGATCCCAAATTACAATGTCAGCATCAGAACCCACAGCAATTCTCCCCTTCTTCGGGTAAATGTTAAAGATTTTTGCTGCATTTGTGCTGGTAACAGCTACAAATCTGTTTTCATCCATTTTTCCACTGTACTGCAGAAGAGTACACAAAAGCAAACTCATTACTTTTTTAAAGAAATTTAAAAAATGTTCCTGTTGTTTAAAATGCTAGGATGAGTGACAGCTCTCTGTCAGCATCACATCAATATTTTTTTTAAATGTCATACTGAAGAGTTTAAAAGAAATAAAAATAACTATTTGTCTCAGATGCACATGCTGCAATGTACATTCACCACATATGATAATGTTATCTTACTTTATGCCACAGCAAAGGGAATAAAAGACAGCTTTAACGCCAAATGCTCTGTGGATCTAAACCCAAGTCAACGGAAATCAAATTTTTTAGCTGCCTTTGAATCTGTAGTCCTGCTCAACTGTTTCCTCGGGAGACATAACATCTCTCAAGCATTCAGGTTTTGGAAAATGGTGAGACAGTATTAAGGAGAGCCTAGAAGATGATAAAGGAGAGGCAAGGCACAATGTGTAATATGGGAAAGGTGATTTGCAAATGTTTTCAGCAATAACACAGAGGATAGTACTGTTCAATAAATATTTGAGATCGAGTAGTATAAATAACAGATTTGCTGATGTGACACATTAGCAAAATGGCAAACAATAATGGATATGCGTGTGTCTTGGAACTGTCCACTGCTACACAACTAATTTAATCCAGCTTCCGTGACTGCTGCTTGCTCAGAAAGTCAGCTACACTGGAAGTCATACTGTGCATAGCTCAGTTTAGGAATCAGGATGTCATAAAAACGTGTTGGTATTGTGGCCTGTGAGCAGTCATCTGAGAAGAAAAGCAGAAGCAAAGTGGTGAACACTTCTAAATAATGGTGTGTGGGAAGGCAGGGAAGATTTCCAGACAAACTCTCACAGTTGTGAGAATTTATGAGTAAGAAAAGGGAGGAAATCACTGATTGAAGAACCTTTTGAAAAATTATCTTGCCCAACAGGATGCACCGTTCAAAAGCAGCACTGATGTACATATTCATTCTCTCTTTCATACTAACCACAAGCTAGATTACATTCCAGTTTACACCATCAATAATCACACTAGAGCTATGCCACATGTTGTACACACCAGCTGGAGCTGAATCCCAGAGACAGATAAACACGCGAGTTTCTGAACCACTTCCTTACAAAGTGTGTGAGGCAGGTAATTCTACTGTGACAAATAAATATGCTTCACACTGCACTATCAACAAGATTTCACTATTGCAAGGTAACTTAATATTAATTAGAAAGCTGAAGCAGAGCCTCCGGAACTTAACAGTATTGTATTAGTCAGAGCAATCGTAACACCCAGTAAGCAGCAGGTCCCTCATCAGATTGCCTCACCTCCCCCCTCATCAAACTACTCCATATCCAAAAAGCCTGGCCACTAGGTTTCATATTTATATTCATCTAGAGCCTGAAGGGCATTGTCCTGAGAAGCACTGAGCATTCTTGTGATGGCACTGAGAATCTGAAGTCAGTGGGACTTGAAGGTGCTCATCAGTCACAAGACTGAGCCATGCATTAGAGACGAATTTCTTATCTCTAGCTTGTTTCCCCTGGCTGAAAACACAAACTAGAAGTTGACAGGCACACAGCCAGTGTAGAAGCTCCTCCAACAGCTATGTTTGAGAGATATCAAAGAGGAAAAAATACAGAACTGACCAAGTCGAAACTGTGGGCACCTCTTTCCTTTCACTTTCCTTTCATCCATTGAAAAAAATGCTGCAAGTAAATGTACTGTACACCACCACTGAAACAATAGCAGTCCTTTGCTGCTAAACAATGGAAACAATTCTCTAGGGCTTTTTTTTCAGTACCAGGAATCTTCCTCTCTCTACCAGGACCATAAAGTGAGAGTTAGTAAGGACTCTGTTATGGTATTTGATCAAATGAGTTATCCTATGATAAATACACTTCATAAAACTAGAGAGCTGATACTGCTGAGAAATCTTATTTTGCTGGAGAAATTAATTACCTACATGTTCAGACCTCTTGATATACTTACAACGCCTTTTTCCCATATGACTGACATCCTGTCTTCCACACCATTCACTCCATTAGGGATTTTTGTGAAGTCATCCTTCCCTAGAGCTTTCTGGCATATGTCAAAAGTGCAATTGTCAGTCCCTGTCACAGATAGGTCATCACTATGGAGAAACAAAGTTCATTATGAATCAGGGCATGTACTAGACAGTATCACATAGCAAAATATGTTGCAAGGGCAGATCCAGCCCTCTGTCCTGCAAGGAAAAACTGATATGCACTGCCAGCCTGTCTTCAGTCCCATTCTCCAAGAGTAGCTCCACAGTAACAAGCCATTTCCCCTGTAAAGTAGTTTCATCTTCAGAAACTCCTCAGAAGAAATCAAGGACCAAAAATAACACTTTTACTTTGGATATGTGAAACATGTCCCACAAATGGAGGACCATCCCACATTGCCCAGAGCAAGGGGCTTGGTTTCATCCTCACTTAGGGCAATTTTAGACTGTCATTCCATATGCCCTGTGAAATTACTATGGATCTGCACAACCATCAGCCAGTATTCAGGCATAACTTCACAGACTCTTCAGTCAAATTCAACCCTTTTGTGGAGTTAAGCTTTATTGGTAATGAAATACCAGCAAACCACGCATTTTGTTAACTGCAGGTATCTGAAGGATACTTTCTGTTCCTGCTTCCTTCTGCAGGAGATGTTATGAAGTGGAGAACTAACTACCTTCAGAAGTTAGCAGGCTTAGTTTTTATGCAGCATCCAAATTGCAAGTGAAAAAGGCAGCTGACAATAAAACCCAGAATCCCTAGCTGCGATCCCATCTTTTACACGTTTCCCACTGACTTACAATCTTACTGTCCCCTAGTTGTGTTTCAATTTTTGCTACAGTATCAGCAAGGCAACACTTATTGATTAAAATCAAACAGGGACAGAAGGCCACAAGAGTTCAGAGAATGGAAATCTGAACACTTCCTAATTTATGTAACAAAAATATTTTTCATCTATGATTTCACCTTCCATTTCTCCTTCCTGATACAACATTCTGTACTTAGAAAATCTCCAGGGCATCAACCTGTTATTATACACTCCAGACAGAAATAGCTGTGTATTTGGGCATCAGCTATCATTATTTGTTCATCTGCTTACTTGGCCAGTAAGTTCATGAGGAAACCAGGAGTTGATGGATCTGGTCTCAGTGGAGGTCCCATGACATATGCTGCAGCATGAGCCCAGTCTTTGTTCCAGTAGTTGGTGCCATCGGTGCCAAGACTAGCAGCAATAGGCTCTCCATAAACCACCTTTCCTGAAAAATGTAAAGCGATAGTATCATCGTCAAACAACATATAAATGCACATCTTGTATTTTCTCTGTTCTGGATATTTTTGGTGGCAATAGATTTAAATTTGAACAAGAGTTTCAAATTAAACACCAACATATGGAAGGACATAATAAACTAAGCTATAACACGGCATCTCTGTTCTGAATGTTCTGCTGGTGATCTCCCAATATATTTCCTCATAAGAACATTGCTTGGGCAAGTTTTTTAATTAAATTGTTGACAGATATATTATAATGGGTTTTACACATTGTTTACCAGGCATGTGATTGAGATTTCAAAAGGAACACAGTCCTCAGTTGCATTAATTATGTTCAAGATCCATATATTTCTTGGTAGCACCTGTTTGGTGCTCTGAAATTATTGACTATAACAATGTAAGTTAATATATACAGCATACAGACTTTGCAAGGTGGTACTTTTAATTGTCAGGCTATAATTGTTCCAGGAAGAACAATATGGCACCAAACATAAATTTAAAGAGTATAAAAACATTTCCCAAAAGAAAAACTACAAATAATTTAATTTCAAAAGTTATTTCCTGAATTTTAATGTTTAATTCTTTGCTGCACAGTATTCTAGATTCCTCAGAAGAGGACACCAACCCAGACCAGCTGTTAGCCTTTGGATAGACTAACATATTTTAACTATTTTTTCCACCTAGGAAACCTGAGTTTGAAACTCATTAGAACAAGATGGGAGATGAAACAAGATGTTTCACTCCCTGAGGAGGTGGTCCAGCCACTTTGCAGTTCTGTAGGTGACAAGTGGCAATGCCCCTGACTGTGATGGTCACCAAAGAACCAGAGCAAGCTGGCACCTCACACACTTGCTCAGAGGCTGCTTGGTGCTAGTTAAAGGCAGCCTCTGCTGGATACCAGAAAGAGCTTTCTCCCTCCCCTGCTCACTAAAGACAGTGGGTATCTTGCTGTGGATCCCAGACTTCGCTCCAGGGACAACTTTTATTAGAACTATCACTGCATTACTTCAGCAAGCGCTCGCTCAGCTGGTAATCGCTCAGTGACACAAGACAGTGACCTTTCTCTGGCTTTCTGCATGTAAGTCAGGCATTCACTGTACGGTCAGAAAACAACAAAGCAAACCTTTGCAGTTTTCTCTCTGTACATTAGATTCTGGTACTTCTGTGAGCTACTGGATTATAACCACTACAATAGCACAGGTAGCTACTAAGGACCTCAATTCTTTTCAAAATAGGTTTTCCACTGTTTCAACACCTTCTCTGACATTACTGTACTGTATGTTTACTCCAAGTACTACATAGTATAACTTCTGCCACGACCCAAAGACTCCCTATGAGCATTGTTAATTTGCTATAACCGTCTCAGCATGCTCTGACATTCTGTACATGCTTGTCTTGCACTGACACTTAGGTTTGGAGCATTCTAAGCTCCCAGTCCCACATATCTACATATTAATAAGTTTATACTTGGGCTCAGACAAAGAAATCATGACTTGAACAGCTATTTGCTGGTTTTTGCATCTTTTTTTCAAAACCTAAAGCACTCGATATGAAGCCATCCATGAAAGTGATATGTCCACTCAGTGAATGAGGAGGTTTGAGTCAGACTAGTGGTTTCCTAGTTCAGAGCTGCTGCACGAGTTACGAGAATCTTAGCCATCCTTGGGCAACTTCAAACACAGTATTTGAGGGCAGGGTGCAACAAACATCAATATATACAGAAAAAGTCCTGTATATATAACCACTCTCATCTATTTATCTATTAGGCTTTTGACAAAGTTTTCAGGAGCAACGTCAGTGGAAAGGGGAGGAGGGGGAAGCGTGGTGTGGTGTGTGTCTTCCTATTGCATCTAAACATGCTAAAAAAAATTCCATTCAAACTTAAAATATGAATCATTAGGTCATAGCTGTAAATGATAAAATGGTAGGAAAGGAGTAAATGTTTAGCTTCCATATAATTTTCCTACCTTAGTTTCACAACACAAAATTGAAAAGAAGTCTCCAAGCTCACAGTTGTATATGCTGAGTTGTTTCTAACTCATGTACCACAGCTGATGACAGTATTTCTGCAGCCAGAGTTTGACCTGAGCAGCTCCCCTTGTTCCCATGAGTGGGAAGGAGTACAAGCCATTTCCTCAAGTGATGTTGAGTCTGAACACTGCAGCTTCAACAGACTACATCTGAACACTTCTGCTGACCATGCAATTTCTTGCATTTCATTTGGACAGTGACTAGCCAGACTGAAGGGCGTGACAACATCAAGATTCTGCTTTAATACAAATCACAAGGAAATTCTGCATTAAGGCTCTTCTAGCTCAGTTGGCAACAAGGAAATTCTGCATTAAGGTTATTCTAGCTCAACTGGCTTCTGCCTATGGGCATAAAACTGGAGTAATGCAGTAGTAAATCAGGTTCTTCCATTTGTTACGTTTTCTTGCATTCAATAAAAATAGCAAACAGAAACTGTTCTGCTGTTTGGTCTTTTTGACATCTCTGCGCTGCTAGAAAATAGCTGTGGATTTTGTGACTTCTTCATTAGATACCCAAACTGTCTGGCAAGAGACATTTTCACATAAATTACTTTATAACAGAGAAGAACATGCAACTGCAATTTACTTTACCACCTATCAGAACTCAAAAAGAGTTACAGTCTTGAGAAACACCAACTAACACTTATAGGCTTGAAAAACTGGCCCGTGTGCTTATTCTAGTAAAAGTTTCAGAAGTACTGAAGACAAGGTCACATGGGGCAAAGACACTCACTGACTAGCTATGATCTGAAAGAAGCAGAGCTGCAAGGCAGGGTTTATTGAATCAGGCATAGCATTGCATCCGTTAGGCTATCTGCAGTCTGGACCTGAGCTGTCCTGCATGAGCCATCAAAAAAGCTGGCATTTTTAGTTGCATTCCTGTACTCAGAATCAGCATGAGAGTCTGCATACTCTCATGCCCATGCTATGCACATGCCCTTCCTTTCACTAAGAGCAGACCTAACCCATGACTGATGCTAGGAGGTACCAACTTTATAAGACTGAGCAAGCTTCTTGTAATCTGACCAAGTACATATTTTTTGTATGCATTTCTCTAAAAGGGATAAACCTTTTAAAAACTGACTTTAGTAAGATGCTGCTTTCCAGTTCTGATCTCCACTAGACGGTCTTATTTCCCTAGCTGTAACAGCACAGTTAAACGGGCAAAGGGACATGATCTCTAGTCTTTCATACACTTAGAATGAGAGCATTTTTAAGTGGGAGGTAGTGTAAGTCATATATCCCCTATGTCACACTTCACTAGCCGTGCTTCTCTGTAGGTGTTACTGGCCGAAGGACTGGGCAACAGGGCAACATTAGTTTTCCCCAGTAAGTTCACATCAGGTAATCCTAACAAGGAGAGGGAGCTGCACTGCCTGACACCAGCGCTCTACAGCCTTGTGTTCTCATTGCAGGGAAGACTTTATACAATAGCAGAAAGAGGATCATCTTCAACTTCCCACTCAAGGGAATGAGAAAGGGCACACACAGATATCAGACCGCCCTTCTGTAAAAGCAGGCAGTTCCTCTACAGCTCTACCTATTCTAGCAAGATTCAACATCACATTCTGCACAAGGATGAAGAGGCCACTGAGACGAACAAGAACAGTTCTCACAGAGAGGTGTAGTCTTTGGCCCTCTTGAATGAAGAAATGGTGAATCATTCCTTTTGGCAAACAGGCTGGTAGGGTCCAAAAAGAACAGGATAGTGGTATGAGTTAACCTCTTCCTCCCCAACACAGTCACAATGTGGAAATCTTTAATTTTCTCTTGAATATTCAGCAGCACTGTAGCTGTTGCTGATGTACATGAAAAATATGCTGCCACAATCTGGAGATTTTTTCAGTGACTGGTGTTGCTGGGGATCAGAGCAGACATAGATGGTGACTTTGACATGGAGGGGAGAAGGAAAGACGGTCACTCATGATTCCCCTAAAGTTTGCTTATAGTATTCCTTTACAGGCTGTATGACTGATTTTAGCCCTTAAGGTCTGAGCCATAGCTCACTGAAGATAACAGAATATGCCCATTGCCTTCAGCAGACTGGAACAGGACTTTGGTCTCTAGCTCTAATATTATTGTTCACCTCGTATAGCTAAATGAGAGACAAAGATGAACTGGGCTCTGACTTTTTGACTAGGAGAATCACCATCCCACAGAATTTGATGCAATGCTTCAACTCTGGTATCACATAGCTACCCAGAAAATAGAGTACGCTCACTGAAGATCAGTCTCTCCCCTTCTGAGTTAAGTGATGGAATAGGAAGGGGTATCAATTTTCCTCCAACATGGGCAGGGAGGAATATGCACCCACACACTGTACTTCATGCTAAGTGCTTGGAAAGGAACATGAAAAATTTCAGAATTGTGAATAGCAGGAAGCTAGCATCAAAAGATGGAGAAATAATCTTGAAAAGATGAATAAATCGCATCAGCGTGAATATCTCAAATGTTTGAGAGCCTTCCTGTGTTTAAGAGTTTACACAGCTTTCACATTAGAGTGGTTTTAACCTCTCCAAGTTGAACATCTTTTGACAATATATTTGGGTTTTATGTCATTCATACAACACTTTGAGAATTTAGGTTTTATGTCTGGAACTCCTTGTTTTGTATTACCACTTTTAATTGAAGAATAGTAAGTATCTTTTACTGAAACTAACAACAATTAATTTCTAATTGCCAGAAAGTATACAGATCAGTCTCATTAAAAACTATAATTGTTGTACCTTTCTATGTGGTGCACTAGCTGTCTTTCAGAATTTCTTAATCAGGACTACATTTCTGTTTCGTAAGCAGCATACTTCCATGCAGATACAAATTAATTATGAAGAGATGTTATATGTTGCTGGGCACAAATGCAAGCATTGATCATTCTGACTGCATCATCCCAGGAAGCTATAAAATCCAATTTGCATCACAATAAGCATAAGTTGTACCAATTTCTTCTTTTTACACATTGAAGAAGCATACTGTTATCAAGTCAGTTATCATACTGGCACTGCAGACTATTCTGACAACACAGGTCTAACAATATTTTACAGTATTTACTATCCGCATAGAACTTTGTACTTGAATAGTGTGTTACAAAACACCACCTCCTATCTTAGCTCATTTATGTTCACAATCAGTATTTAATCTTTAATTTAGGTATTTTATCTGTTGTTACAGCTTCTTGCAGTTAATGTTGATACCACACCTGTGAATCCACAAATAACCATACACTGATGGATATAATACACATTACCAGCAGCACTGTCATCTAGTGGAGGAATCTAATACAGCACAGTATGAAAAGATGTGCTAGTGAAAGTATTCTCACAGATTCTTTTATAAACTTGAATTACTGATAAGTCTTACTAGAAGTCATAATCAATACATATTCCACATAAAAATATCCATCTGTATTAGCACAATGTTATCATGATGGTTTTGATTGCACTTTTGCCATAGAATCACAGAATCATAGAACAGTTTCGGTTGGAAGGGACATTTAGAGGTCACCTAGCCCAATCCCCCTTCAGTGAGCAGGGACATCTTCAACTAGATCAGGTTGCTCAGAGCCCCGTCCAACCTGACCTTGAATGTTTCCAGGGATGGGGCATCTACCACCTCTCCGGGCAACCTGTACCAGTACCTCACCATCCCCATTGTAAAAAATTTGTTCCTTATATCTAGTCTGAATCTACCCAGTTTTAGTTTAAAACCATTACCCCTTGTCCTATTGCAACAGGCCCTGCTAAAATGTCTGTGCCCATCTTTCTTATAAGCCTTCTTTAAGTAGTGAAAGGTCTCCCTGGTGCCTTCTCTTCTCCAGGCTGAACAGCCCCAACTCTCCCAGCCTTTCCCCATAGCAGAGGTGCTCCAGCCCTCTGATCATTTTTGTGGCCCTCCTCTGGATCTGCTCCAACAGGTCCATGTCTTTCCTGTGCTGAGGGCTCCAGAGCTGGACACAGGACGCCAGGTGGGGTCTCCCCATAGAGGAGTAAAGGGGCAGAATCCCCTCCCTTGACCTGCTGGCCACGCTGCTTTGGATGCAGCCCAGGATACGGTTGGCCTTCTGGGCTGCGAGCACACACTGTATGCAATTCACATTAGGTCAGATGAACAGAAGCTGGGATGTAAAAAGGTAACAACAAGGACAGATATTCCACAAAAATTTAGGCCCTTCAAATCATGGGCCTCTGTCCTGCTTGTTCCACCGATATAATGTCTCCTCACAGCGCTGTTGTTCCACAGGCTGCTCTAGATGAACTTGCAGATGAGCAGGTAAAACTTCCTGAACTCCTACAGCTTTCAGGTTGCTTCTAACCTGCCCAACAGATGGTCAAGGGGGTCAGACTCCCTTGGCTGACCAGAACTATTTATGAACCCTGCAGTGCATGACCTGAGAAAACCTTCCCTGGAGGGAATCGAGGCTTTCAAACACTATTGATCATCACCATGATTTCTAAGTGCCCAGCGAATAGGAGTCCTGGTTATGCCATGGCATTGTCTATAAAAACATGGTGTGGCCTCTGTTGTAGAATTTCTCATCTAAATAGCTGGTACAGGCTTGCAGACTAAAACTCAATGGAAGGGAATAGCAGAGCATATATTGTCTTGGACTGGTTGCATCATTTTTAATGCAATAATGCTGTCCTAGCCATCACTTTGACCTTGGAGGTAGAGTATGAAGGAGGAAAAAGTTTGCTCTGGGGAAAAGGGAAAGTCTTAATCTCAGCTGCTGTTCTTCCACACTACTTAGCTCCTCTTGGGCCCCACAACACAAACACGCACAGCTCAGACATCGCACTCCAAGAATTTCACCCACATTCTGTGGCTTATGGCACCCATGACAAGTAGGACACTGATGCTCTCTTTGGTTTTCCATGACCCTTTCTCCAATGCCACTGCCCAACCATAAAAGAATGAAGATTTTTACCTTCTCTTCTTGCATTACTTATCACCCTTGCTGCAGATTTACTCATTACATGGACTATGTAAAGGGGGCAGTTTACAGCATTTGCTATGGTAATTGCTCTCTGCGTAGCTTCAGCTTCCACTTCTTCAGGACGACACAGCTCATGCCCCTCAGGACCAGTTATTCCCATTGCTAGCATCTTCTTTGCACCCTGAACACCACACAAAAACATGTAAGAGTCAGTTACAGCACAGTCATGGTGTTGTGAACATGCTGCCACCCAAATGGATCCTACACCAGCCATTGCAGCTAGTTTGAGACAAAAAAACGAGGCAGTTACGATTTTTTTTCAAGAGAAGTTATTGCTGTGTGATCTGAAATCCAGTATATCTCTCAATAAACACAGGTCTCAGAATACCTAAGTGACTTCAGCGAACACGCTCCACTAGCCTGCAGGGATAAATCACCACTTTTGAAAATTCTACCACTTTCTCAATATGTACTCTTAAATGATCGCAGCCAGTACGTTAGATGACAGTACTAACCCCTCATTGGAAAAAAAATGGGAAGATCCTTACTAAGCACAAAGATACACATCCAGAGCCACTGACTGAGGCTCCAAGGTTTTAAGAGGCATAACATTTTGTCTCTATTATATTCCAGGAACTTATGCTTTGCTGATTTGAGATTACTTAGCAACATATTCATATCCATTATAGGACCTGGGGCAGAGTCAAAGCACTACTGACTAGAATAGCTGAAGAAACTCAAAGACATCAGTGTGGTTATACTCCCACAGAGCACTCAGACAGCAGTAGCAACTGTGGAGTGAGGCTAACTATGCACAGAAGGACCTTGAGACTTTTGTGCCCAGTCAGTGAAGCTTTCTCTGTACTTCCGGATTCATTCCTGTTAGATGATCTGACTATGTTTGCAGAGACCTAGGGTTAGGAATCACACACCTGATGTCTAAATACTTGGCCAAGTGTTCCCCCTTTCACATGGTCAATGGTCAGGCTCTGACTGATGCTTTTTTTGTCAGTCAAGTACACATATTATATTGCAAGTATATATTATACTGCAAGTGCAACTCTCACTATAACAGGATCATTTGCCTCCTGTCTACCCTGAACCCAGGATTCTAGGTTACAATTTCTTAGCCAACCACAAGCATCCTTTTGGATCTTGGACAAGAAGGTTGTCTTCAGTTCCCTGGAAGCAAAACGGGGTAGAAAAGCCTTTCCCTGTGATGCAATGATAGTACTAATATATCTGTTGAAGTGCTTAGATAAAAGGACCATCCACACTCCTGACTTTAATGGACAAAATGGCAAATGCCTACCTGTGCAATTAGCTCCCCATTCTCCGCGTGGACTTGAGCAACTGCTCCAAGTTCCCTACAGCAGGAAAAGGCTGCATATAACTCCTCATCATTGACCATGTATAGATCTTTATAGGCCATGAACATCTTAAAAGAGTTGACACCTTTGTTTTGAACAAGACTTTTCATTTCTTCCTTCACCTGAAAGACAGTCAGCAATTTTAAAAAAAGAGCAATACTATATTATACCTGTCAATAATTTTGTATAAAGAAATTGTAAGTATGAAGGGTGAGTCTTTACTCATTCATCAAACATAAGCTCATTCCAAACAGCCTAACAGCCTAAGTCACATATTTAAAGACTGACTTATACTACTCTTCTTGTATCAAAGTGACTCTCAAAGCATATAAACCAGTACCACTGTAGTGCAGATATTGGAGGCACAAGATAATTGCAGGAATGGAATGCTTTTTACAAAAGACACTGAAGTAGAATTTTATTCGAAATAAATCCCCTGATGTTGAAAACACCCAGTCCAATATTATAATCAATGTATCCAACTTCTAGAGTATGGAGATTTGTGCAAAATTGATTTTCAAAGTTGGATCATAACAGGCTTCACCTTCTGGCAAATAATAGAGTAACAGAAAAGATCCTATCTTCTAGAGCTTTGCCCTGACTCTAAACAACACAGAGACTTTTGAAATATTTTGTCATCAGACAAAATGGCTCTAAAACTCTAGATGCAAGCCTGCTTTTTTTCTTATATGCACCCATTGATAGGATTCCCTGCTTGAGTCTGTGAAACTCAGCAAAACTGTCCTGAAGAAAGAAAGATGCAGATTTTAGCCCAAACATTTCTTGTGCAACTGGTTACCTAGAACTATCCATTACCTAACTTTGGCTCTGCCTTCCCAGTAAAATGATGGTGACAGTAACCAACGTGTATCTGTGATGCTATTAAAATTTCCTTGGGATGAATTCCTCTCAAATAGTAAAACACTATCTTTCATCTTCTCTCTGATAATCTGGTTGGATCTGCCCAAGAAAGATGAGAGATTGATATAAAACTCAAGCCCATTTTCTGGACTTATCCAGAGGAGAGATGGGAGCATATGCTGAGTGGGAATTCTGAAACAAATAAATAACTGACATAAGGCCCTGCTCTGCCACAAATACAGAGGCATGTCTTACTTATTTTCTTTTTCACCAATTACTATGACTAAGGGAAGGCATTGCAAAGAATGTATGTTTTTAATCAGTACTTTAAATCCTGAGGAGATAAGAGCAAATTAGAAGGGCATGAAATATCGAAGTTTTCTTTACCCAGTTCTTTTACAGCTACAAAACACCAGGCCTTTCTATTTCTTTCAGTCTTGGCCTTTAAAAACAGTTAACTCCTTAACGAAACCCAGAACATTTCATTGATTTAGACCTCCCTAGTTTTACTGGATTTTTCAGTACAATTCCATTGTTCTCTGCTAAGGTTGTTTCAAATGCACATTCCTCAAACTTCACTGGAGAATTTATTACGTGTCTTTGCTTTGAGCTAGAAGTTGGGGTCAGTCATTTAGTGCTCAGTGCACAGAATATCAAAGATGAGATGTTTGCAGAGCAAAGGCTTTGGTTTATATATTTTAAAAGTTAAAAATTAGAGAAAGTACTCATATTTCATATTTAAAAATTGAATTTACTTAATATATCTATGTCCTGATGCAAGTTCTCTGAGGATCCAAAGTGGTTTTGTAAAACATGTGTCAGGGTCAAATAAATATCAAGCACCTGAAAAGTTAATTTATTCAGTACAGCTTTCAGGCCATAAGCAAACATTCACACAAGAAGGATGATTCTCCCATACGTACATTCCAAAAGAGTTTTTTACATAATCTCACATTCAGGTAATTACTGGCTCCAGTTCTGCTTTACTTTAAGGAGATACCACTGCAGTCACTCAGAAATAAAACTCTTTCTTTACAAATAAAGCTAAGTACCATATTTTTCATGTTTACCTTTACTAAAAAAAAAAAAAACAACAAAAACCAAAACCCCCCACCAAGACTCAACAGGAGCATAGATTATCAAGCGTTCTTGTAACAAAAGTCAAAATTTATGCAAATACTTCTTGTCCCCTCTGGTCTCCCTGGTCTTGGTCTTCCACAACTGCTTCCTTTTCCTTTAAATTTGTGCAGTATTTTACACACAAAATACACTAACTATTACACAGCCATCAAGCTATATTTAACATGTGAGGACTAGTTCAAAGCAGGTGTGGTACCAATTCACGAAACTGAAAATCAGCCATTGTGTCTACCTTGTTGCTCCACCATGTAACTGCCACGTGCAGCGCATAATCACAGCAGACTTTAGGGTCTGCCCAGTTTTTCCATGTATCAAAGGCTTCAAGAAGAGAACAGCCTTTCTGAGGGATGGCAAAGTCGATGATCATAGTGGTTCCTCCTGCTATAGCAGCCTGAAAGCAAGAAAGTTGTTTAGCAATCAGAGAGAATGCAAATTTCCTCCCAGCCTCGCCAATTCCCTGTGCAACAATTAATATTGATGCACTGAAAAGCCATAAGCCACTGAAAAGTTTCGCTGAGTAAAGTCTGAATTTGCAAAACTATTGTGGAGATCAATTTCACCTCCTTTGAGAAGGATGTTCTCAAACAAGCATTCAGAAACATGGGGAAATTCTCAGACTGAAGGAGGAGTTTTTGTGCATGTACAAAATCTTGTGAAAGATTTGAAAACGATTCTGAAGCATTCATACATCAGTGAATTTCCTTAAGCAGGTAGGATCACTGAGAACAGAGCACCAGAAGACCATAGTTAACTTGAGGAGTGCTTCCGCAGAGTCTACGTAGTTGAATAAAGAAGTCTGTGTGACAGGAAAATATTAAGGGGCAGATACACGATGAAAAAAAACAGATTCAATTTGAAAATCAAGTGAAAAAATCCCCAAACTCTTGTCTAACACCAAAAGGATTTTTAAAGTGCTTTAAAAGTATTTTTGTTACTCACAGGTTATGATTTAGAAAAACTGCATAGCAGATTTTAAAATAGAATGAGATATTTACATGCTCCATACAAATATGTACTAGTAAATAAATAAACAAAATTTTTACATTATGTATGTTCTGAGGATCACATATTGCTTTTTAATCAATAATTTTCACTCTCCTTTGTGGGCAATGGAATTAGTACCTTTTTTTTCCTTTGAAGGATCTTTGTTAGTTACTCCCAGAAACTAGATCCTCAACTAACAGAAATTGATCCAATATACAAATTCTTTTGCTGTAATTGTTGCAGTCTTCCAAATTAGCCAGGGAAATCCTCTCTATTGCTCTGAACAACCCCTCTTTGCACAACAGTTACGACCACTTCAGACCAAAACATATACAGTGCAAATTCATGCTAAATTACTCTTCCTATTTCTAGATCAATCAGTCTCTTCCTTCCTTCTCTCCACTTAGCAATCAGAAGCAAAACTGCAAATGTGTCAGTATATTTTGCAAAAAAAAAAAGTTTGGAGACTGACGCAAACATTTGTGAATTTGTGATTAATTCAGCAGAACATTTTCTCCAAGAGAAGTTGTTCGAAGAGTCAAAATTTTTTTTCAACATGACAGATTGACTTCTTATTTGTTCAATAGGACTTAGAATTGAAGAATATTTATAAACTTCACACAAAAAAGTCATTGGTTCCACAACTCCACTCTAAGTCTCTTCTTTCCCCTAACATCTTTTTTCACCTCTCTTTGTAAAGAGAGGTATTCTGTGCCTTTATTTATTCAACTGAATGGGTAAATCTTAGCTAATCATTGTAGCATATTTTGCAATACTTGGAACATAACTTTGTCTCCGATTCTCTTGCCAAAATATTTGTTTGATGATGACCTTGAGTAAATAGCTCTGAACATTTTCCACACTTTGACCTGGGGTAAGAAGGTCTACAATACCTAACTTTTTGACATCTGATCACTAGGCTGGATCTAGCATCTTCTTTTAGTCATCAAAGCAACTATCTGGACATCTTGTTTTGTGTCTGCGGTGTATGGTTTGCAGCTTCCCTGTCCAATATCTCAAAAAGTTATTCAAAAAAACCTATATGCTAACTGAAACTAGTACTTTTTTTTGCAAGTTAGTGCATGAATTTATCTCCTTTAATTTGGGATTTGCAGTGTAGGCAGCTGCATCTGAGTTAGTCTGCATCTTCAGTTCCCTTTGAGGTCAATGGAGGGACTTGAAGAATGAGATCACTGACACCTCAAGCAGATATCTTCTGAGAGAACCACAGTCAATGTTGTTTCTTTTACATGTTTTCTCCCATCAACTAAAATCATCTTCTGGCTTCAAGTCTCGTTTCTTCAATTTCTCTTGCAATGTCAAATTTCTAAATACATTGTTGATAATAAGATTACAAAAATGGTCTTCACAGAGAAAAAAAGGATTGTTGCAGAAAATGGCAAAACATTAACATGTATATTTTTGTAGTGTAAATCATGTAAACTAAGTATTCCACAAATCAAATTCTGCACTTCATTCAGCCAGGAAACATAATTTGTGATGTCTGTAGACAAGGAGAACAGAAATTGTGGACCTGATTTTTTTCTCTTTGTTTATCACAAAAAGCAGTGTGCAAACAAAAAATTCCTTGTGGAAGCCATTTTGGCAACTACATTTTCTTCCAAAAAATATTTCTTGTCTATGGATATCCGAAAAAGACAGTACTGTGAGGTCCAGGGAGCTGGGCTTGTTCAGCCTGAAGAAGAGAAGGCTGAGAGGGACCTAATAAATGCTTATAAATATCTGAAGGGTGGGTGTCAGGAGGATGGGGCCAAGCTCTTTTCAGTGGTGCCCAGCGACAGGACAAGGGGCAATGGGCACAAACTGAGGCACAGG
>Ga0065711_1001638_pt1 | contig 41336 bp, 27 predicted proteins | sample Hoacrofraction12_FD_59098 | JGI IMG/M metagenome (GOLD analysis project Ga0065711, IMG submission 59098) | Hoatzin crop microbial communities from Cojedes, Venezuela - Epithelial fraction 12 v2 (version 2) | ecosystem: Host-associated > Birds > Digestive system > Esophagus > Crop | place...
GGGATGGGATGGGATGGGATGGGATGGGATGGGATGGGATGGGATGGGATGGGATGGGATGGGATAGTCAAAATCATGGCTGGATCTAAGAAGAGCTAAAACCACTGTCGCACACTGGGGACAGGTCTCTTTACAAGGAGATAGAAAGTGATGACCTGGGAAAAGATAGTAAAAACTCCAGTGATTACCTGGGGAAGCAGTGAAGAGGCTCCTCTGAGCAAGGGCTGTGTGTGGGGGTTGTAGTTTCTCTGGGAGCCGTCTGCTTGTACCGTAGATATACAGCAAAGAGCTGGGGTTTAGAACGGCAAGTTCTCCAAGTGCCTTTTCTCCCTGTGGTTGGTGGGATCCCTGAGACTGGCTCTGAGTTATTACCTAGTCAGTAAATAGGACATACGTCACTTTCATGGGGCCTTAGCTGAATGCCAGTAAACACGCCACACTTCAGAGCTTCAGAACCTCAGGCTGTGTGCAGTGGAAACAATGCTACTTAAAACAGCCAGTGCTACTGATATTCTCTGAAGATCGTATGTTTTGAGTTGAAGAGTATCAAATGGGACATGATATGCAAAGGGGAACAAGGGAACATGATCTAGAACATACAAGGCTTAGTTCTGGTACCAAAGCTAGACTGCAAGTGATAGTGAGTAGAGTTTTACTTTTGCAGGCAGTAAGATGCCTCATCATTTGGCCTTGGCATCCAGAAGCAAAAAATTTCTTGTCCACGAAGACAAGAGTTCTCTTTAATTGTATCAAATTTATTAATGTTGAAGAAAATGATCTTTTTCTTGATCTTTTGTTGGAGGCCTTGGCTGCCCTACTTGGGGATTGCATCATCAGCCTTGAAACTGTGAATGAGAGCAGATGTGATACAGCCTTTTAGGCACAGTCAACCAGTGGTTCGTGCTTTAGACTGGACCTTCACAGGGGAATAATATTTCAGTTTAAGCTTTCAGTGTGAAATTACACTATTGTTCTATTTCAGGATTGATTGAGCGTTTGCGGGTAAGTATTATGGACTAGTCTGCCAAAAGAACCCCAAAAATCAATCTGATAAGTGTGGGGAAGCTTAACTAGATTTTCCCAAGAAAACCAGACAGAGAAGTGAAGGGAAGGTTATGGCTGTGGAACCTGTTGAAATCCCTCAGCTGTTTTTGGGCTAGTGATGACTGGCTTTGAAGGCAGGGATTCAGTGCAGGAATGTGACTTATTTCCCAAGCTAGTTAGACAAGGTGGAGTTCAGGCTTTTAACATAGGATCAAATGTTTTCTTAAAATCCCTAGGCCTCATTTAGAGCTTTGAGGATCTTTAAAGATACTTGCTCTTCTGTTACCTCCAAGTTTATACAATCCAGATCCATTGACGCCAATCTGAAACACAGAGGCCCTCGCATATAAATAGGGAGAATTAATGACGTCAGTGAGGATGCTACAGTACCACAGAAGCCATTGTGTCTAATTGGCTTCAGTGGGACATTTTATGGATTGGGCTGCTATTTGACACACGCATGGGATTTTGGTGGGCTTTCAGCAGCTCCACAGATGGATGTGAATTACTTCTGAAATCTGATTTTTCCTGCACAGAACTGCAAAGAGTGTGGTACAAGCCTGGGTATATCAACCTCTGAAGCTGTATTGAGAAGCCATATCCAGAGACTTTGCTAAAACAAATCTTAAGGTCTGTATTTCATTTTATTCTAGAGCTGAACCGAGTGTTTTGTTTTGGGGTACTGGATTAGAAATGCTTTCTGTCTTCCCACGTAATGTTTCTAGGGATGGAGTCCTTACTTGTGATATTCTGCTAGGAAGGAAAACACATGTTCAAGGTCATAACTGCCATCGGAATGTTCAGAGTTGACTGAACACCAATAGCATGCTATGCAGCTTACCTTCCAAAACTCCTAAGAACTCAGCTTATGACTTTTTAGTTGCTGGGCTAAACACCAATTCTGGGTCTCTGTTTTCCAAGCCTGGCAAATTATGGCTAACCAGTGCAATCTAGGGAAGAAATTGCACAGAATATTCCATGTCTGAGAGACTGTTAAGCACCTTTAGGAGTCTTAGGAGACTTTTAAGCAGCTTTTTTTCACTGCCATGACTAACAGTAATGCTACTGTTGACACAGTGAAAGAACAGTGCCTTAATCTCCCTGTAAATGTTTAATGCTAGAAGGGGGACTTTCAATTTGCCAAATGATATTTTCATAATTCAAAGTTTAGGAAGAACTACCACTTCCATCTTTCAAACATCTGAAGGATAATTAGACAAATCTTAATTACTTCTGAGTACTCTGTTCCAGGCTAGCAGCCGTGATCCTATGTTAGAGCACAACTAATGCAAGCCTCTACATATTCCCTTTGAAAAGTGAAAGACGTTGGCAGAAACATCAAATAATGATACTTATCGCTTCGAGCACTTTTTGGCTGTAAATAATCAGAGGCTCTCCAAGTATTGCTGCAGCATATTAAACTATATCTGATAAATGCAGGTACCTCATCCTTTTTCTTTTTGTTATTGCTCTGGCACTAACATTAACTGACTCATCCCAGGAAATTGTTCACAACAAAGAATTGGAGCTCCTTGTTTTGGTGGAAGGTGACTTTGTTTAAAGGACTTTTTTTGTTTTCAGAAAAGCTTGGATCTCACTCTAGGGAGTCATGTGGAACAGAGATGGTTTTGTCTTCTGTTGGATTCCACTTTTCATTCTAGTGCAGGATAGGAGGGAAACCACAGACCAGCTATAACTAGTGATGCTAACCTGCATAAAAATTCAGAGAAGACGTGTAATTAGGACCATGTCATTCTATTGCACGTAGGCATAGCTTTTATCCTTACAGTCATCTCTGCATGCCAGAAAATGCCTAGGAGCAGTTGAAGGTTTCTGACAACTCCTGCAGAAAGGCAGTATTTTATTGTTCCTCCAAGGCATATCAGAGCCCTCCATCAGATACTAATACAGGTTTCACTTCCTTATTCTGATGTTTTCCGTAAGCCATATTTCTAGCTTTTTTCCACTCAGGAGGTAAAGACAAAGGGCTTGATTCTCAGACTTTCACAAATTCTTTTCCTATAGACCATAACAAGCAAAATGCAGGGAACTACATGGTAAAAATAAATATTAACCCTGAAATATTTCCATGTTTATTTTAGAAGTAAGAGTATTCATTAGATTCCAAGAGTTTCCAGTACTAATTCTCAGCTCCACTTGATTCCTTCTCTGTTTCTGACTTCTGCTTTGTTTCCAAAATGGAATGTCCTTCAGCATCACTGCCTTCTCCCCACTTGAGTATTAAATTCAGCATTTCTGAGCATAATTGACAGAGTCAGAGCATGCTTACAAGACCAGTAACTCCCATAAAAAGCCTGTATTGCCCTTAAACACCTTCTGAAAGCTTCAAGAGTTTCAGAGAATGAAGCAGTTCTTCAAAATTGCTTCAGTTCCATGAGCATGTTCGTCCTTCCAAAAGCACGAAGCTTCAGGTGTTTTCCCAAACATGCAGAACTGTTCTCAAGCAAGATTGTCAGAGCTGTCACACAGTAAAATGAGGACAAGCTTTGCCTGCAAGATATCTAGAGCTTTTCAATACCCTTTCCTTTCTCTGGAAAGCTCAAACTTGTAGGTTATTGTTCTTCCAGGAGAAATTCAGAACCACCGATAAAACAGTGGGTATCTTCTGCTATACAGAAACCTTACAGTATATGATTACATATGTTTAATATGGTGTAGCCACTGTGTAGGAACCTCTTCATTTGCCTGTAGGATAGCTAGAGTTTTATGCAAGTTTGTTCTGCATCTGGACTAGCAGAGAACTGTGTCTGAGGGTTCAAGTAACATCACCTTTGGAAACAAATTCTCTTTTTTGAAAAACTGAAAGTAAAATTTGCTTAGAAATTCCAAGACAAAGCAAGTGAAGGTCATGAGTAAATGGGTGGTGTAGGAGAGAAGAGTTCTTGTGGGAAGGTCTCCTGGGAAAGACTTGTTCCAGCCACTGAAAGCAAACACTCTTTCAGTGTATAATAATAAGTTTTCTTTGCTTTGGTCTGGCTTCCCTCTAGAAAATGTTATGGTGCAGCTGAGTGATAAGGCAAAAAGCTGTTTGTCTCGCAGCAGTTTTACTTGGTTTTCTATTGCATTAGTGTACTGGACCACAGAAGTTCACAAGTAGGATCTCACCTGTGAGCAGAGGTCAAAACATCTTCCATCTGCCTGCGCTTCCAATGGTCTCAAAGTCTTCCATGACTGAAGTCAGGAGAAGTTTTCCCATTTTCTGAATGCACAAACAGCCTAAAACACGTGAATCAGAAGGTGGTATTTGAAACAACATTAAGCGCCTACAGGTCTTGGTCCTGGCTGTGCTCTGTAAACACAGTTTCTACTCTTTGTTCTGTGAGAGCAGCCAAAGGGCTAAATCCAACACTCCCCACAAATCCCTTACTTTCATTATCACGCAGCACTACCTATGCTTCATCTTCATAACTCTGTGTGTTTTTATTTCCCCACTTCAACTCCTTTGAACTCATTGCATGCATGACTACAACTACTTAACGTTGATAGCAGTGATCAACTCTCATCTCTATCCATAGTGAGAAATGTCAGTCCACTAATATGGAAAAGGATAAGGATTGCAGGAAAAGCTGTTGAGCTTTCAAACCAAATCAGTGAGGTTCAACTCTTCTTTTGGAGAGCGGGGAAGATGCCAGGGAGAAATTTTTTAAAAAAAAAACAAACACAGGTCCTTGGGTCAGGTTTTTCACCTGACTGCTGCTGAGCACTTTTATACAAACATTATATGAATCCGGGTCCATTGGAGATCAAGGATGTACTTGGCACATGTGAAGCCTGCAAAGTGCTTCAGCTGTAACTCAGTGCTATTAGAGGTCTACACAAAGGACCATGGGAAGTTCCAGTAGGAGGTGTGTAGGCTCACTGTACTATGTGCTGCTCAGATGCATTGAGAAGAGGATTAAGAAGTTTATGATCAGACTCAACAGGTGATTAAAAGAAACAAACTGGTGGGCTGGGGATGAGGAATCAGCAGCACATGAGCATGGTTTTAACCTAATGACTAGTTGCCTCCACTGGTCAACCTGCCTAACCTTGGAATATCTGAGTTGCGTTATTTCAGGGAATATTGTCCTTGAATGATTACTATTGCAATAAAGTTATAGGTCAAAAGGTCTGAAATATGACCTGTTAGGAAGGATGGAAAGAAAGGTGGTTGTTTAGTCTGGAGGAGAAAGGGCTGTGGGGAGGCATGGTACAGCTTCAAATGTGCAGAAAAGAGGAAAGGAATAAAATGTTGCAGAGAGGACAGGAAGTAGTGGGTATGAATTGCAACAACAGAGATATGTTCTAGAAGCCTTAGGTGAAGTTGAGTTAGTCTGTCTCTGGATTAAGTTGCTTAGGATATTGTTGGATCCCCATCAGTGAAACTAAGAATGAATTAGACAAGTATCACTTAATGACACAGACACTGTAGATGAGCAGGGAGATGACCTAGATAACTGCATGCTTTCTTCTGGCAGTAGTTTCAGTAATTTCTCTGGTATCTCTGTGTACTTAAAATACACAGAATGCTGTGTATTTTAGAAGTTGTTTATGAAGATCCTCTCCTAATGTTTAGGACTGCTTGATTTTAGAGAGCTGTAATGAAAATTTTGCACTGAAAAACAGAGTTTTTTCCCCTTTCAACCTTTTTTCAATATCCCATATTTGAGGAGAATATGGGCATATCTTTGCCATTTTAGTATTCATGTGATAAAAGACATTTTTTCTTTTATTTCTTTCCTTGTGTTGGCAGTCTCTTGAGTTTGTTTTGCTAACATACATTGTCACCAGATTCAAAGCAGAGAAGCTAGAGTCAGAAGAATCTTTGTAAAACATTGACAACTGCTCATCATACCATATCACTGGCTGCAGTTAGTAAGGGTTTTTTCCTGCTACTTAGGACTGGATGTGACAAACAAGTATGCCATTAGTATTGTCAAGACTTGTCTAAGCCCAACCAAGAGCAGCTAGTCCAAATGTGTAAGAGGTTCACAGGGAGCAGAGTGATCAAGAAACTATATAAATCTATAGTAAAGTAACACACCAACAGTACCGAACTGACAGCTAACTTATCACTAATTGTTAGTATTTTAGTATAAATAGCTCTCTCAACTGTTTACTGCAGTCTTTTCCTGCTCCAGTACTGAGCTGGTCTTTCAAGTGGCACTGTCTCTCCATTCCACTTCTGACCCTGTGATGTATGTTTATGAAACTTTTAAAAACAGTGGTGTGACTTTTTGCTTAAGAAGGCCCACTGCCAGCTCTGATTAGGGGACACGCTTGAAGGCATGCAATGGGATGGTGCTTGCTTGCTTTACTTAGCTTATGCAGAAATTTAGGCCTTAGTAATCAAAGGGTGCAAATACAATGCAGTGCCACTCAGAGACACTGGACTGGGACCCAAATAACCATGTTTGTGTGGCACTGCATTCTGTTCAGATCTAGTTCATGTGTTCCTAAACTTTCCTATAAATGATATTTCTATTAGTTTATTTGGCCAAATCTGGACAGATTTTCAGACAAGGAATACAAGGTCTCATAGTCTCAGATTGCCCCCTTATCATATTGCAAGATTTAGTCCAAATCTTGACATTTTTTAAATGAATTATTAAATGTAATGCAATCTCTTTTCTCCTTATTTTAGTCTCCGGATTTGGGGTGGTGTTTTGCCAAAACTAGGAACAAACCAGAAGAGTGTAACAACACTCCTTTAATGCTTAACATTGGCAAAAGAAAATGAAGATATGTATTATTATAATGGAAACAACAATTTAGTATTGCCAGATGTCTTGTTTACTGTCAGTATCATTTAAGATCTTTATTTCATAGAGAAAAAACAATGATGAATCAATTGATTTCTGGTTCTTAGAGAAGTTGATAACTTTTAACTTGAAGTTAATATCTTGCTCTGCTGAAAACTAAGCTTTGAACGTAGTACGACCTTTGCATTTCTTACAACAGCCAGGTAACCTGAAGTTATTAATAACTAAGTATTTGGAAATGTTCTAGTTCTAGGCTGACAAGTGGCATGCACTGTGTTATCAGTTGGCTCTCTCCCACATACCTTCTTAGGGAAGTAAATAGCTGGCACACTTGGAGACCTCTGTTTAAGATAATCTGGGGACATGAGAAGGAGAGCTGGAGGTGTTGGAGATAGACAGGCATGGTATCTGCAAATACCTGCCTACACTATTTGTGGTTTTAAACTTTTCTTTTTATTCCTCCTTAATCGTTAGCCCTGTTAAGAATTTTATATTAAAAGTTAAAGGAAAAGGTTAAGTGCAAGTCTTTTTACCTTTTTTTGCAGCTGGTAATTCTAGAACCTAAAGCAACTCCTATGACAGTGTGACTCAGAAAGTGAATAGAAGGAGAGAAAGTGAACCAAAGGGACAGTGACATTTGCTGCTAGACTCTGAGAATGCACAAGAATTGGAGCATGGTAGATGCCTTCAGTGCATGACTGCGTTCTGATAAATAGAGAAGACCAAGAGAGTGAGTCCCCAAAACGTTTTAAAAATCTAGCCCCAGTTTTTTGCATTTTTGGTGTACCTTTCATGAGCTAGGCTATCCAGTCACATCAAGGACACAGTTAGCAGCCTGTTCCTCAACTATGGAAATACACATGGGTTTCATACAATAGTATTCTCATACAATTGGGCTTAACACTATGGCCTCTCTCCTGCTTCACACACCAGATGCAGCTGGTTGGCCTCATTTGTGCTCCCTTAATCAATGGCATCTGCACATGTGGCCCTGAGCAGGATAGTGGTCATTCTACAGTGTTGCAGCCAAGACAAGAAGAGAGAATTTGTCTGTACCTCACAGCATTGCCTTTGAAATAAAAGAGCTCTGCCAGAGGCACACTCCAGAACTGCAGCCAGTCCCTGTCTCTCTGTGCCACATGTTGACCCCTGTTTTTAATGGAAATACTCCCCATCATGTGTCCTTGTTTGACTCTGACTGTCAATATCAAAGAGAAAGTCAACTGCAAGGTCTGCAAATGTCCTGTGGTGAACAGCTGATTATCTTAAATATTGAGTTTTTCCTTTCTTCTCTCACAGTTCACAGTAAGAACAGTCTCTGACTTTGCAAAGTCGATGTGTATTGAGCTAAGTTCCCATATTCATAGAATCATAGAATGGTTTGGATTGGAAGAGACCTTAAAGATCATCTTGTTCCAACCCAACTGCCATGGGCAGGGACACCTTCCACTAGACCTGGTTGCTCAAAGCCCCATCCAGCCTGGCCTTGAAAACTTCCAGGGAGGGGACATCCACCGCTTCTCTGGGCAGCCTGTGCCAGTGCCTCACAACACTCAGAATAAAGGATTTCATTCTTAAATCTACTCTAAATCTACTCTCTTTCAGTTTAAAACCATTACTGCTTGTCCTGTCACAACAGGCCCTACTAAAAAGCCTGTCCCCATCTTTCTTATAGGCTCCCTTTAAGTATTGAATGGCCACAATAAGGTCTCCCTGGAGCCTTCTCTTCTCCAGGCTGAACAGCCCCAACTCTCTCAGCCTTTCCTCACAGCAGAGGTGTTCCCACCCTCGGATCATTTTTGTGGCCTCCTCCTGACCTGCTCCAACAGGTCCGTGTCCTTCCTATGCTGAGGGCTCCAGAGCTGGATATAGGACTCCAGGTGGGCTCTCTCACCAGAGCTAAGCAGAGGAGCTGAATCTCCTCCCTCAACCTGCTGGCCACGCTGCTTTTGATGCAGCCCAGAATACAGTTGGCCTTCTGGGCTGTGAGTGCATGTTGCCAGGTCATGCTGAGCTTTTCATCAACCAACACCCCTAAGTCCTTCTCCTCAGGGCTGCTCTCAGTCCACTCTACACCCAGCCTGTATTTGTGCTTGGGATTGCCCCGATCCATGTCCAGGACCTTGCACTTGGTCTTGTTGAACTTCACAAGGTTTTACATGGGCCCACCTCTCAAGCCTGTCAAGGTCCCTTTGGATGGCATCCCTTCCCTCCAGCGTGTCAACTGCACCACACAGCTTGGTGTCATCTGAAAACTTGCTGAGGGTGCACTCAATCCCACTGTCCGTGTCACTGACAAAGATATTGAACAACAGCAGTCCCAATACTGACCACTGAGGAATGCCACTTGTCACTGGTCTCCACTTGGACATTGAGCTGCTGGAGCATCCAGCCAATTCCTTATCCACTGAGTGGTCCATCTGTCAAATGCAGGTCTCTCCAATTTAGAGAGAAGGATGTTGTGGGGGACATGCCATATTAAATATGAGCTTCATGGGCTATGTCAGCCACAGATTTTACTTGTGACTCCTGTAGCCTAATGTTATGCAGCTAAAGAAGTACATCTACCTAGTGAAGAATAAATAAACCTCAGCTTGATCTGGTGTAGTTTTTCTTAAGTCTGTATTGGCAAAATTATTATAAATTGATAGTAATATGTCACTTTGGATGGACCTAATGTCTTTTTTTTTAAGTGATAATTTTTTTAAATATCCAGGTGAAAAAAAGGTGGATGACCTCTGCATGAAAATAAATGCATGCATTATTAAATGCTGAAAGATGATTTTATGCACACTTTTCTGCTGTGCCGCAGTACCATGTAAATAGCATAGAATCATTGCATGAGTGCATGCAATTTAAAAATTATGACAGGTAATTTCTTTAATGTATTTTGCCTTAGGGCGGGGATTGTCTGTGGAAAAGCCATGATTTTCTAAAACTGAATCATCCTTTGTATGCCAAACAGCTAGAAGTAATAAGATTATAACAGAGAATTTAAGATTTCGGCTTTCATGTATTTAAAATCCTTTTCCTTCCTAAGAAGCCAGTGTTCATAAACACATGAAAATCCCCAGCATGTGCCTGATAATGAGTACACCTAAATTTGGTACTCATTAGGTGAAGTTGGGAGTCAAGGTTTCCCAAGGCAGAGCACCTCTTCAGCATTCTGCTACCCAAAAGCAATGTGGTAGGCAAAATGAAGAATATGTTTTCCCCTTCATCCTCCTCCCTTGAAGGTCAAATCATCACTCTGACCACTTAATAAGAATTGCCATGTTGACAAGGCTGTTAAGCAGACAAGACCTCTTGCCCGGTATCCTGTCTCTGACAGGGACCAGTAACAGACGCCTAGTAAGAGCTAGAACAATGTGACTTGCTGCCTGGTATACTGTCCTAGTTGTCGGTCTTTGGCACCTTAAAGTCGTCCCGAGCATGCGATTGCATCTGGACAGTTCCTAACAGCCACTGACAGATTCAGCGTAATATTCTTCAATCCTTTCTTGAGCCTGCGCAGCTCACTGTTTACTACGTCCTGTCTGAATTCTCCTGGGTGAAGCAGGTCAGGTAACAGACCGGATGTCTACTTTTGATGGCCCCCTCTCAAAGAGCACCTGAGTGTGTTTACCAGGAGCAGGACAGAAAGGTGGGAAACAGCTCTTTCCACAGTATGGGGTGGGGCAGACAGAAAAGAGGTACTAAGGCTGTATTTCTGTTTCTAAATGAGACGGGCTTAGGAGAGGAGCTCAAACACTGACCTGCTGCTTAGTTGCTAGCACACTCTGGTACAGTTTTGGCCTGTGCCAGCTAGCACCCTCTGAAATACTGCCTGAGCATGGTTCAGGCGATAGCCTGTGCCAGGGTATTCCCAACAGGCATTCATATGCTGAAGCCTTACCCCTGAACACAGCCCTTTTTCTATTCTTAGATATCTTAACTTGAAAGGAAAAACATGCAAAAAATGTTTTAGAGCCGCATAATCACCACATGCAACACAAAGCAGACCCAGAGCCAGCTCTGTACAGTGTGGACACTGCCATTTGGCCCAGGGCATGGGAACAGTCCCTGTCCTTGTGTCACTTAACAGAATGAATGGATCCAGAGAGACTGGGAAGCTGATGAGAAAAGCAGCAAGCACACCCCCAGCTGGACCTCAGAGGTGTTAGAGAGACCTCGTTTTTTGTGAACCTGAGGAGCTGTGTGGAACTCGTTGCGTGTCAGAAATCCACTACACTGCTGGAGTAAGAGTAAGACTGAATCCAACAGCAATATAATGAGGAGGCTTATAAACCTTCTTAATATCTATTCTGTCTCAGTATGACCTTCTCTACTTTAAAACAACTTTATTCTCCTAGTTTATGTCCTTTCATTTCAAAAATGTTTAAGCTTAGCCAAACTCAAACTACTGAAGACTTCACAGAGCCATCCTGAAGTCTCCATCAGACCCACAGTCTGACACATTCAGAAAACACTAACTTGAGCTGTACCTTTCAGCTATCCTGAGTAGGACCTTTGCCTCACTCCACAGAAAAAATTACAAGTAAAATTTTACAGTCACTCCTCTGTGTAAGTTGTCATCTACACTACTTCCTTTTAGTCATCAAGAGATTTATATAGCATGGTACTTGGAAACAGGACCTGTGCCACACAGTCTTGGTAATGCAGTCTTGAAAGGCTGATGGACAAGAGATGTAAGTAACTCTTTTCTATAATCACGCATATAGCAGCTGTAAAGAGGCTCTCATAAATTTCTTCTCAAAAGGGCATTGGTCTTCCAAATTATCTTTCATCATAATCCTAATTCAACAAAGATGTGCCAAGCACCATTTTCAGACAACTCAGTCTGATGCACTGAATTTAACTGCATCCCTTCCAGACTGTTCCCACTGGCTAGCACTAACTACATGTCGTTAAAATTATGTTGGTTCTTTTGGTTTCTTGTCTTCAGAAATCTGAATATGTTTTTTCTGGAAATGGAAAAGTTGTCGCTCAGCAGACAAATTCCTGTAACAATATTATATTCTGTCATTGAATTTACAGATTTTGCTTCATAATTGATCTCAAAAAGTTGATTTCTCAGCTCTTTAAAAAGAAATACTCAGATCATAAAGAAAACAGAAGAAACATAAAAGCATTTAAAAGGAGAAGAAACATTTGCTAAAGGCACTGCATACACGGCATATGTATAACAAGTATTCGCACTTTCTTGTCCATCTTCTCAGTAGCCACTTCATTCCTGCAAAAGATGGAAGAAGACTGCCAGGATGAAGACAGATATGTAACCTGAGAAAAACAAGAAATCTTAATGGTGCTAAATATATTCACCCTATAAATCACTTCAGATGCCTCTTTCTCTGAATCCACAATCCTGTCAGAGTGCTTTCCAACACTTCATCAATTTGTGGTGGAGAATGAAGTGGAATGCTAACTTGGGAGGGTTCCTTTTTTCCATTGGCATTCTCTGGTGCCAGTAAATCACTAGCCCCCTCAGCTGTCACAGCGGAGAGGTCAACATATTGAACTTAACTAGACAAACTGGGACCTAATTTGAAGTGTTCAGCCAAGCTTTTATTCCACATGGGGAATACTCATAGAAAGAACAAGTTCATATAAAATTCATAAGCATGATGAGAAAAAGCAAAAACAATCCCTTGAGTAAAAAATGAAAGGGACAAAAGTAGGTTTTTTTCTTGACTCACTTCCTGATTCAGAATGCATAACAACATACAGATTATTTTTCTCTGCTGCAAATGGCATTTGATAACATGAAGGTTGAAGTTAACTGACAGTAATAACATTTGTTCTAAGAAAAAAGATTTTAGATGTTTGGAGCCCATAATATGGTGAATTCTCTTCCTCACTCTCTTCCTCAATGCATCTTCAGAAGCATAAATCCATTCATCATAGAGCACATTAGCAACTTGATGCACAGGGACTTTACACCATGACACCATCTAAACTTAATGAAAGCTCTTCAGCTGAATTCCTACATTCCCGCAGCTGAAAATGTACTTCTAATGCTGTTTGAACTTGTTTTTCTCTATGAGTTTTTCTCTGTAAGTCTTTTACCTTTTATGTCGTCAAGAACTGCAGCACAATTGGCATGTTTTGCAGTCAATATGTCCACATGTTCTAATCATGTGTTTCTCCTCACCAGTTCAATTTCAGCAGAATTACTCTGCATGCTCTGATGGACAGGGCAGAAAGTGTTGACACACTGCATTGATCTCCACTACCATCTCCACCTGCAAACTGAATCCTGACTTTGTTCATTTGAGGCAGCTTCTATTAATTTACTTACTGCCTTCACTTTTTCTGATCATGTTTTGCATTTTGTTTTTCTGTAAGTGCTTTTCTTTTCTCTCCTTTCTACCTACTATCTTGTTTTTCTTCCCAACTGTGTAATCAACAGAGCATGTTTTCTCATTATATATTAATGGACTGCATGTTCCCAAGCTTTTATCAGATCTTTTTACCTGAAAAAAACATGCGGGGAAGCCATATCACAGGTCTTCAAATTAGAGCTGTTACTTTTTATTTTATCAGTGACAGTGACATATTCCCTGTTCATTTAGTCATTTACATGAGATTATAAGCTGTCCTGGACAAATTCTGACTTTATGTAGGTGTCATTATGCACAGGAGAACTTCAGGAAATTTCTCTGCTTTACAATGCAGATGCTGAGATTGCAGTTTGGCCCAATGCATTCAATAGAACTGTGTACATTTATACATTTTTAACATTTATAAAAATGACCACTAGTTTTAGTTTTGATTTTATATGCACTCATTCTAGCAAGGGAAGGATCCCTGAAATCTGACTCTGTCTTGTGCATCAAGGACCAGCAAAAGCAGGCCACCCTACAAGGTAGGACAAACCAAGAGCAACCACTACACAGACTGTCCTCACAGAGCACAGTTCCATCACAGCTGAACAGGCTGGGCAGAATAAGGCTGCTGATAACTGGTTCCATCAACAACCCCACATGTGGGGAAGTGGTGAATGAGGTCCAGGGTCTATCGAGGGAGTCTAGTAAGGAGCAGCAGGAGATGGGACCAGAGACAGGACTGTAAACCAGGTTACAGCGTAGGTGCAAGAGTCATCAAGGAGGCAGGGCTGAAGGTAGGTACACTGACAACATAGCCCAGGCAGGGAATGAAAGGCTCAGTTATGAGCTTACATGGAGCCCCTTGGCCTTTGGCAGAGGGTGGAGGTCCCAGGTGAGGCTGCTCAGAGCAATTAAGACCTATTGGTACACTCCTGACAGTGCAGTCTTGGATGAATTTCTTAGTGACAGGTTTTTCAGCTGTTTCGTCTAATTCCTACCTACTTCAAAATTAGAATCAAATGAGCTGTTTAAATGTCTTTAGAAACCTAACTGTAAGTGCAAGAGATGCTTAGCAGATAGACACCTAAGAAGCTTTCAAGTACATCCCTGAGGTCAGTAAGGCCATTTATTCAGTCAGCAAATGTTTGTATTGCATTTTAGCTTTAATCCCTCTGTCTCTTAGCTTTGTTGTCTTTAAGATGGTGCTCTCCTGAGGATTAATTAATTCACGTCTGTATTGCACGCAAAGAGCAAAAATTTCTACAAACTGCAAACTGTTTTGCTAAGGCTTACTTTACATGCTGATCCTAACATCAAAATAGATATTCATATCATATAAGAGATCCAGTAGAACCCACTCAGGCTTCTTCACCCCCATGTGCTTCTGCTTTGATCAGCTTGTTCTGCACTAACAAGCACGTGGAAAGTCAAAACCAGAGAAGTTTCCTTATAGTCCTTCAGTAGGTGAGACAGAGGAGCAACCACAAGGAAGCATGAACCTCAGGTGTGTGAAGCTGGACAGATCTGTAGTCTTTTGTAATAAATAGCCTGAAACCCCGCAATGCCTCTTGAACTATCCAAGAGAGCCAGAACAGAGCACATGAGAGCACAAGTATGAGACGAGTTCAGATTGAATGTACTTTGTAATGGATAGGGACTGGTCCTCAACATCCATGGGACAGAACCTATCACGCTATTCCGAATGCCACCATTCTGCCTGACTGGAGAACTGCAGCTGAGACGTTTGGCAGGGCATTGAGGGCATCTGTGGGAGGAGAGGAGGAGACTGTCATACTTTAAAAGTAAAAAGGGTAGGGAATACAGATCAACCTGTAATGCATTCCTTGATGTCTATATCTAGTGAATATTATGCACCAATTTATCATTTTCAAGGCTCGTTTTGGATTTTTAACAGTTCAGCTATGTGGCTGTGTAGCTGAGTTACTAATTTTGTAGTAGTGCTATCTTTGGAAGGTGAGCCATTACTAGCTGATTGCTATAGCAGTATGTTGAGCCAAATTTACCCTGACATGACTGCTTTGCTCAGGGCAGCCACACAGGTCTGTTTATGGGATTTCCAGACAGCAATTCACATCCTCCCAATGCTGAACACTTTCTATTTCAGGCCCGTGTATCCAGTCTTGGCTCAACACTGCATTACTTCAAATTTATGCTGGTAGAACTCCTTTGGACAAGTTGGTATAAAACTGGAAGAGCACAATGATAAAACAGGCTTCCTATTGTCATTTGCAGGACACTAAGACTACGTCCTTAAGATAAGGATGAACAGACACATCCTGTTCCAAATTGCTGCCTTAGCTTGTATTTTTCACTCCTTGTTTTGGATCCTTCAGGCTTTTAAGTATTTGCTGTATGTTTCTGAGCACTCTTATTGGGTTACTCCGATTTTGGTTTTCCCACAGAAAACTGACATTAAGCAATCCTTTTCCCAGCAATAATAATCTCATTTACTATAAAATATTTTATTTGTAGTACCTTGGAGACACCTAATGCTTTTACATAATAAAAGAACCATTTGTCTCCAAATATTTTAAACCTTGCTTTCAATGGTTTTTGCTCCGTTTTAAAGTGGAAATCATTGAATTTGATGGGAAAATAATTGCTATTACAAAAAAAATCATTTTTACAAGTGTATGTGTAACTTCATGTGAAGGGAAAGAAACAAGGAAACACCTATTTCTTAAACATTTAAAGGAAAATATAAAATTTGTATAGACAAATACAATTAAAAGAACATGAAACAAGTAAACTATGCACTGGAATGAGCTTTCCATTGACATTTACATTAAAGTTTACAGCTGTCTGCATGAAAGAGATATCTGATAACAAGGCAGGTTTTCAAAATCAAACTTGCACCAGCACGACTTTCATTTTCAGGCAAGTGTGGATGAAAGGAGGAAACTTTAAAACCCAGTTTTAAAGGCAGGGTGAGGTAATGGTACATGCTAAGAATTTGCATAATCCTTCTTACATAACCTGAGCACAGAGCAGTCAGGTAGGGCTGTTTAGTGTACATTTGCAAAAGCATGCACAAGTTACCACAGCAGCCTAAAAATAAAGGAAAATCATTTTGTTTTCCTAGTATTTATGGAATACATTCCAGATGTGGAATTATTCTGTGACCGCTAAAGGGCCCCAGTGTACCTCCTGGAGACCTCACCCATGTGGCCCAGTCCAGCCCCATGGTTCCCACTGAGGGGCTGGGACCTGCTCTGGCAGCTTGTGCCACAGTGGGATTTCCAGGGTGTTCTTCTAAATAACCCGTCCTCTCAAGCTACGTATTTGACAGCCAGGAGGTTGGAAGGATTTAGCACTGCCCCATTAGCACTTCTTAAATCCAGGTCAAGTGTCAAGCAGATGCAAATGTTGCTCGCTCAGAAAGACCCTGTGACCAGTGGCTGTGTGACTGGGAAACAACACTCCTAGCTAATGGAACAAAAAGCAGGGGTGCTGCGGGAAGTCATATGGAAAGGGCAGATTGTGTACCATGGAGAGGCTGAGTGGGGTCTGGGCCAGAGGTGTCAATGCTTTTATGTAAATGCCACAAATTTTATTTCTGATTATTTATTTTGGTTCCTTGTAGCTGCCTTCAGCTCAAGGCTTATATTTGATACCTAGGAGAGAGCATGGTAAATGTGCGTGAGCGCATAGAGGGGTGAGTGTGCATTTGAAAGATTATTGGTCCTGTTCAGCAAATGCACTTTGTTCCCATCTGGCCTGAATGAAAAGCTACCGCAGACACAGATGCATGGATTTGAAGCTCTGGGTTTACAGACCTTGTTTTGGCCATTCCTAATTCAAGGACATGGTCCTGCTGGTGGCAGTCAGACGTCTTCCTATGTGAAGGGCTTGTACAATTGAAGCCAAAGTTACAAATCAATGTTTATCCTGTGGGTCACAGCACACACTATGAATCAGTACCAAATCACGCTATCAAAACCTCTACCCTTTCTGAACTGGCAGTAAGGCTTAAAGAAAAAAGTCAACATTTTCTGGGTTGTAATGATTTTGCTTTTGTCAATCTACCTTCCCATGACTTTGATACTTGTTTCCTATGGACATTTTACCACTTGTTTTTTATGGAAGTAGTGGTCAGCATTTCATTTATTATTGTTCTCATGTATCACTATCACATGCTTTGATATAACTATTTTTTAAATGATTATGTGTGCATTTAGAGAGCTGTGTTACACTTGTAAAGCTAAAGGTACTATTTGAATTATAAATAATTACTGGTATAGTTTGTCTTCCTAGATACTTGGTGCAGATGCGCATTTTTCATGTTAACCGACATGATTTTGTGTTGGAGAAAGTACATACAGAAGTAATCAATCAGGAACATTTTTAACAGCGGGACTGAACGATTTTCATCTTCATCGTGGATCAGTTTCGCAAATGCTCAGTGTGAATGACTAATGTTCAACAACTGGACAGGCACAGGAAGTAGCAGTGGAGATGCTCTTCTTTAGGAACATACAGTACAAAAAAACAGAAGCTCTTCTACTTACCCATCAGTATATACTGCAGATGCCTACAGTGGGCTTTTTACTTTATGGAGTGCCGTCAAAATAGGGTGCAAATCTTTACATTCAATATATGTGCTGTGCAGAAACTACAATTAGGAGGAAGGGCCACATTGATTTTTCCGGTAAGAATTCTATTTTTTTTTATTCTTAGCTCACTGAGAGCCAAGTTATTAGCTATCAGCAGAGGTTGCAGGATGCTTGAACTCTGGGTTTTAGTGGCGAGAAAGTGAGATTAATGGGTGTTCTAGTGTCTCTCTGCTGACAAGAAGCCCATTTCCATTTTTGCTTTTAAAGGAAAGCGCCGCATTTCTCGTAATTTGCAGGAGAGCCATCAGCTACATATAAAGAAAAGACTATATATTCAGCCTCCCTTCTGAGACATGGCATCCTGATTGTCACATTTACTGGCAAACTAGCATGCAAAAGCTCTGCACTGCTGTGTTTGTTGAGCAGTTAAGTGCAGACTTTAGTACATTGGGACTTCACAAACCCCCCACTCCACCCCCCCAGTCAATTAACCCACATGTTGACTTTGCATTCTCCCCCTGAGCTTCTGTCTTGTATGTTTTTCCTCTGTCTGCTGCAGATAGTTTCACAGAAATCTGTGCTGAAACAGGGTCAACCCCTGTGTCCTTTGTCAAACAGTTTTTCCCCAGTGAAGCTTGCCTTTGGGAGCTGCGGGCTGTGGGGAATGAGACACTGCACAAACCATTCTCTGTCTCCACTGGTTTCTACGCACAGAGCTGTAACACAGACTTGTATTTGCCCTAAAAGCTTGCCTGGTACCTTTTGATTGAATGTGCAATCATTAATTTTCTCCTTTTTTTTTTCCAGTCCACACATACCAGCACTGGTAAGAGGCTGCACAAAGTCTTATAGCCTATGTGGTTTCAGTAATGTAGTGTTTAACTCCTAGGCTCCTATATTTCATAGAATCACAGAATATCTCAAGTTGGAAGGGACCCATAAGGATCATTAAGTCCAACTCCCTGCTCCTCACAGGACTGCCTAAAACTAAATCATATCACTAAGAGCATCATCCAGACGCTTTCTTGTGAACTGTAGAGGAGTTCCCAAGAACTAGTATATTGTAAGCCATTCTTGGACTGCCATACCTAGGTTGTCCAAGAATGGCTTGCAATATATTATTTAGGCTCCTCAGCTGTAGTTTTTATGCCAGTCCTGATCAGAGAACATCCAATAAATTACACTGTTTTTCACTGTGGAGAGGAAGAATGAACTGACTGAGGAGGAAGATAGTGAAACCAAAAATGTAAGGATTTTCAGCATTTTTTGCTAGTGCTAGAGGGCATTTTGGTAACAATATCTCCTCCTCTAATCCTACAGCTTTTTGGGTAATGATCAATTTGGAACCTTTAAACCTGGCTAATTTAAAAAATGAAAATGTCCGTTGAAAAGATACGTCTCAGTTTTGTTTGTTTATTTTTGATCAGAAAATTATGTTTTGCTCTGTTCTACTGGAAGGCAAGGTAGACCACACTGTATATAATCTAGGCACTTCTACAGGAAGGCAAGATTCCTGTCCTCTGAATAAATGCACTGGGATTGCTGTCCCCTCATACCTGTTTCTTATCTGTTTCTAGCTGCACAATTGTCTTCAATGACGAACACTGACATAGTGTGCAGCTGTGTTTAAAGCCAGAGGCAGCTGAAATGAAGCAGGTCTACACTATTATCATCCTGATGTACACCAGAAAAAGTAAGTAGGAGGATCTAAGCTGCTTCTGTCTGCAAGTTTTATGATATCTGCTAAGACAGAGAGAAGAGAAGCAAGTGGTAGCACAGCTGTTACTGTGGGGTTAGGCAACGGCAAGGGTTTGCCAAGCAGCGCTTCTGAGGTCCACAAAAGAGTCTTAACTTTAGCCCAAGGATGGCAAGGCAATCTAAGCTGCATGCATTTGTGGAGAAAACATGACTTTTCAGCTTTTGGCTGCTCTGAGATTGGGAAGAAGAAGGAAAAATTGAGTTTGAGGGTACTGGGACAGATAGAAAAAGAAGGGATTTTATGGTAAAGACATTTTTGTAGGAACTGAAAAGGTGGAGTGGAAGGGAAGAACATATTTGTTAGGAAGTGGATAAAGCCTTGGTCAGGCTAATTAATGCCTGTTGGTGCACTCCTGGCCCTGAGAGCCCTCTAGGAATATTATAGTAGTAGTGCTGAGTGCTGCTGAGGAGACAGGAGCCATGTGAGACTGTTGCAGCAGTGAAGGCAAAGAGTGAGTTGGGAAGAAGGAAAGTGATGGGTTTGGGAAGTGCTGTGGAAGGCAGGCAGCAGGAGGACAAGGGGAGGTCTGGATGGAGGACATAAACTCATGCTGAGAGCTAGCAATCTTCAGTTGCTCCACTTCTTGTTCTTAAAAAGCATCACTGAAATACTAAGTGAAACACCACCACAAAGTTTATGGCTGTTCTACACTGGGCATCTTATTTGCCTGGCTTTAGTCTGAAAAGGTTATCCCTCCACTGTGCCAGGAGATGCTGCAGAAATACCGAGTGTCTAGTGGGATGATCAAGGTCTGAAGTACAGTTAACAGTTCCTGATTTTGTTTCATTGAGAGCGCAATGCATAAGTTGAAAAACAAAGCCATGTTCAGCCAAGTTTCCTTATTTCCATACATGCTTTCTACAGTCACTCTTTGCACTAATTTTAGCCCTGTAAAACAGTGGTAGAGAAAATGTACATGAAAGACTATTGTACATGAGGCAGTAGGGAGGCTTTTGCAGCCTCCCCAGTTTCTGTCACAAATGGGATGTCTAAATTTGCCATTCTTTGGAATCCCTTTCCTTGTTTGAACACAGCTTCCCTGACATTGCCTGAGCCTGCAATTTTACTCTCTCCCACAATAGTGTTATTGCTACCACCTACTAAATCGCCATGGCTTAATATATCTACATGGTCTGCTTAACAAATGTTTTGATACATTGTCCTAAAGCATCTCTTACTGGATCTCTTACTGCATCACGTTTACTCAGAGATTAAAGTGATCTCAGACTACCCCAACTTCTGGAATATTTTAACATTCCTGTTATAATTGAAGAGGTATAACCCAGGCTCTTCAGGCCTTATTTATAGTAGCCATAGTGGTACACTTCTTTCCTTGGGGAAAAGACAGGTACACTGGCAAAAGAGTTGTTTTGCTGTTACTGCCTTTACCAGTTCCTGGAATTCAATAGCTTTACTGACTTTTAGACTAGTACAGCTATGTCTGTAGACCTTGGGTCAGCCTCAGTGAAAGCGAGCTAAGCTTATTCAAACTACCTTGCTTCTCACCTGGGCAGAGCGTACACAGACAGCTACAGTTATCCTGCAGAAACTTGTTTTGTCTATGTAGAGACACCTCTGGGTCTGTCTGCTGTCTGCCAGCACAGTTGACAGAGAGATGTGTGATGTTTTTTCCCCACGCTCTTAACCAGCATGTCTCTGCCAGTAAAATTTCCAAGTTTAGACTGGCTGTAGTGTGAATGCAGATGTATCATTATGGCTTGTTTCTGTATTAGAAGAGGACAATGTTGTACCATTGTAAGTAGCTTTATCATCACACTTATATTAGGGGCTATATCAGCATAAACACTTTGGTACAAGTGAGAATTAGGCCTTTTATCTGTCGCACACCCTGCTGATGATGAAAGGGCCCAGTTACAATCAGCCCTGAAGCTCTGAGGAAAAACTGCAGTATTTGCTGACTGACACAAGTTTATGTATCACTGGAGAGATACACAGTATCATGCAGTTGCAGTAGCGGTTTTGGAAAGAACTGTGGTAGCCAAGTGCTAAAAATCCAACAGTTACCACAGCAACCTGATGGTCCACTGCATGTTACCTGGGTGGTGGCATCACCCGTTTTTGCAAGGCTTGTTGGGCTGGCCAAGCTTTTTTTGGTCTTGATACTTCACGCAGTTCTTAATGAGATATGATTCCATGACTCCTTCAAAGGTTTTCTCAAGCTGCAGACAAGGCTACACCTAGATTTCATGCATTTTATTTTCAGCAAGATTATTCAAGAGAAAAAAAGGGTCAGTTGACAGAACACTGGAATGTAAGAACAGCATGACAGGATGAAGAGACATGCATTGACCTTACAATTTTAATAGCTTTCTTATGAAAGTGTGGGCCTGTCATGTCCAGCTGTGTAATCATCTACCTTTTCATGTTACGTCGCTTACAAGTTGTTGAGGGACACATCATATACATGCTTTTTATGCAGACTGTGAGGGATTGCAAAGTATTTTACTAGACATTCTGTGTACCTTGCTGTTGAGTAGGAACTTCTTTCTCCATTTTATGGGGAAATCCAGAAGTACAATTTCAGAATTGTTTTCATCACAAAACAGAGTTGAAAGAAACATGAAAATGTCTTCCAAGGACCAGAATTGTCCCAGATTTGTCCTTTACCTGAAAACCTCAAGCCCTTATGCTTAAAGAGTTTTATGGCAAGTGCATGACTTTGTATTTAGGCTGGTTTCAGTAAGATATGGAGAAGCTGAAGAAGGCAATGTATCTATGTGTGTCAGTGCTCACATGAGAGAGTGTGTAGGAAGAAGGTAGTAGCAGCAGTAGTACCTGACTGCCCTCAGAAGAAGATTTCTAAACTTTTCGTAGTACATAATGTGTAGTGGTGATGTTTCTGCTTCTGCCTGAGATGCTCCACCCTTCCCTGTTTATACACAAAAGATTGCAGTGCTTTTCTGCCTTTTGAAGTATTGCGAGGAATAATCCATTCCTTTTATGTAAACGCTTTGCAATATGCCGGTACAAGGTCTTGGGAAAATGTTAATACAGGATTGACTCTTGTTTCTCTCAAGTAGCAGTAAACTGTTTGGATGGGCAATAGCAGGGTTTGAAGGCAAAGTTTACCATTGATCTGAACTGACAAAAGGTCTGCCATCGTCCAGGATGAAGCCAGACACATTCCTAACCTGGAACAGCAGAAAGCCTGAGAGAGAATTTGTTTGTTTTGCATGACTCTGACTATGGGAGTGCAGTGCAGGATCCCACATCAGCACCCCACCCCAGGCTGTGGGGTGGCCAGGCATGTTCTTGCTTTGCTCACAGCAGCTCTATCAAGACAGTGACAGCAAAGTGCAAAGCTGAAATGGATTCCCGAGTGTTTCAGTTGGGCTGTTTGCTGATTTTCATTATTTTTAGAAGAAAAATATGACAATCTAGTTCTCCTTCTTAGATGGATCAAAACGAAAGGAAGCCTCCAGGATTTCTTGTCAGAACAGAAACTGTGTCCGGCATGTACAACAGTCTAGGCAAGTTGTCTCTGGATGGCTCTTTTAATGAATTCATAGAATCACACAATTGTAGAATCACAGAATAGTTTGGGTTGGAAGGGACATTTAGAGGTCATCTAGCCCAACCCCCTTGCAGTGAGAAGGGACATCTTCAGCATCTTCATCCATGCCAGTCTCTTCCCTTCCTTATCCGATTGTATACACCTGGGGACCGAGAGCTCTGGCGCTCTGTGGAAAGCATCCTTAAAGATCTGCCAGCTCTGTTCTGCCCCCCTGTCCCTGAGAACCATTTCCCAGGGGGTATCTCATTGAGTAGCTGGAAGTTTGCTTTCCTAAAATTTAGGCTCCTGACTTTACTTCTTGTCTTTCTCATATCACTCAGGAGTGTGAACTGCACCAATGCCTGATCCCTGCAGTCCACGCTGCCTCCAGTCTTGACATCTCTGATGAGCTCCTTGCATTGGTGACCATCAGGTCCAGTATCGCTTAACTTCTTGTAGCACTGTCTATTACCTTTCTCAAGAAATTGTCCTCAATGCATTCTAGGAGTCTCCTGGATTGCCTACAGCTCACCGAGCTACTTTTCCAGCAGATGTCAGGGTGTTTGAAGTCCCACACCAGGATTACAGCCTGCAAGCATGAAGCCTCCTGGAGCTGGAGGAAAAAGATTTCATCAGTAGGCTCCCCTTGCTCAGGCACGTTGCAAACTTCTAGCCTGTCTTACACGAGTTTGCTTCAGAGCAAAGGCAGAGACTCTTCTGCTCTTCCTAGGCTTTGGTTAATGCATGCAGGAGCAGGACAGCCTGTATTTATGGTACTGTCCTTGGCACTCAGATGGGTCTCAGCTCAAGCACATGCTAATAGTGTATCACTAAGAGGCAGTCAACAAAACACTGAGAGTAAGCTTTGATGTCTCTTTTTGGCTCCTCCAGCACTTTGCACACATGGCTCTTTCCAGCAGGAGCAGAGTTTTAGAGGTCATGTTGCTCCAACCCTTTGAACCTCAGTGTTCTGTACATCCTTTGAAACATTCTGTTCTTCTTTCTTAGCAGCTTCCAACCTGTTTCCATCAGCACATTTGGTGCAGGAATCTGCTCTCTGGGTCTCAGTAAATACGACCTACCTGAACTGTAAAGATGAGTATACGTTTAAGCTCAAGCTCTTCAGTCAGCTTTTTTACCCTAAACACATTTCTCAGGGGATGAAGTGCAAAAAGTAGCAGCTAGTTTCTGTAAATGTCTGGAATTGGTCCAAGGAATTTGGTAAAATTTGGGGGATTTAAATATAAAGGGTGCAGTGTGTTTTCTGCTTTTGATTTTTCTGCCTCTGCATTCATCTATAATTTGTGGAATCACAGTTAAGTCATGTTATGCCACTGACATTTTTGTATGGTATAATCATTCCTGATTGCTGTCTCTGCCCTTTGCTAGCTGGTTTCTGTCTCCAGTACAGCTCTCTTGAGAGATTATAATTTAAAAAAAAAAAAAAAGAGTACCAGCAAGGCACTTTATTTTCATCTTTGGATATTTGAGTAAAACAGGTCTCCCAAGGAAAATGAAGCCAAATGAAATGCTGAGATAAGTTAATATGCCACCTAGTCATCTTTCTTACCAATTTCTTCCAAAGCAACACAAACTTGCTCTTCATCATCAAACCTTAAGAAATGTTGTTTGCTGGAAGAGAGGCAGTCCACATTCTCTAAGGCACATATCTCACCATGGAGGGAAACAAAGGCAAGATTCACAAGAAATCTGTCCTGTTTCTGCATTGCACCGTGTGAACCTCGCTTGACCTCCTGGCAGTCCCTAGCACATGTGCCTTGCTGTTTCTAGTTATCCACAGTACGCCTGGATGGACAGGTGGTGAAGGAGGTGTGTCCACCCAGACAGTCCATTCTGCCAGTTCTGTCCTATGCTGGCCTCAAACAGTGCAACAAGAAAACTGTTCCCTCAACAAACTATTGCTCATAGAGCGAATGAAAGCCAGTGTTGTGGCCTGGCACTGGAAACGCCAGTTGAGGCTAGCTGGCTGGGAAACATTGGGAAGCTTCCTCCACTCTGGCCATATGCCCACAGTCTCCACTGCGTTGTACTGCCTGTCTAGATATGTGCATCTTCAGGGTCAGGAAATCTGTAGACAATGCCATTCTAGAGCCACAACTGTTTGTGACTTTGGAGGCATTGCTTAAAACATATGAGCAGTGTTGCAGCAGGACTTCTACAAAGGCATTCACTTCTGTGTCACTGGTGTATTGTCTCAAGATGATAGCTTGTAACTCCAGATGGGTTTTAATCATTGCTACAGCATGTCTGGCTCTGAAAGGACAAAATATAGCATATTAAGTCTTTTTCATTCAGATTCTACAAAATGGTGAGCTGTGTATAAGTACTTTTCAAATATACTTTTAACCAAATACATTCTGGCCGGTCAACCTGGCGATACTAACTTCAGCTGAATATCTGCTAGATTTTTCCTGAGGAGAACCATCTCTTCAGTCTCAGCTGATTTAATCAGTCATTAGCTGGTGCATTTGTGAGACAGGACTGTGAGCCATGATGAGAGAGGATTCACTGACAGCGTACTGTTCGTGTATTACAGGTGCTGGCTACGCTGACTATCTTATGTAACTCAGAATGGGAGCCAAAGGTGCTGGAGTTCACTATCGCAGAGCATTTCTCAGCAGCTTTCTGCGTGGGATTTGTGTCATTTTAGTTCTTCCTGTCCTCTTTCCAGTGCTATGATTGTGGCCCATAAAGCAAAGGACAAAAGTGTATTTTAAAAGCATTTGTTTCCAAGCATACGTATTGATACCCACAAGCAAAGAAACAAGCAAAATGGAAGAAACTGAAGTAATAAATGAACATGCAAAGTGTAGGCTAATTTTCATGTGTTTGTAAGTCAGAACCATTATGGCAACTCTTCCCTTATATGCCTTTTGAATCATTTGTTTAATGAAAACACTGGTGTCTTCTGGTGACTTCAAGATTTTTTTTTTTAACATGAATTCTCTATATTCTTTAAATTTAGTTTCTGGACATTTTTAGCCCCTTTAAGTTCTTCTTGTAAATTGTAATATCTTGCATCCTGGTCAGCTGTATTATCTGTGCAAGAAGGTAATATGAATAATGAGTCTTTCAAAAAATGTGTCATCTAAATCAACCCCATGAAATTTGAATAGACAGTCAATCTTTTGTGTATGCTAGTGCCTATTACCACACACAAATTCTAGGGTTATGCAAAAAATTTTAGTGGTAATGTAGGCCCTTACATTTGAAATCTCTGGGCATTAGTAGCTGTTTGTAGAAACCATGAGATCTAATTGGCCTCTGCAAATTCTTTTGATTAATAGAATTCAAGTCTGGATGGGACCATGGTTATTATTTAATCTGATATTTTGCAGAAGACTGACTGATACATGGAGCTCTCCAAGACCAGGGGAATTTATTTTGATTTATACAGTTACAGACAAAGGACAAACACTCTTCCTTGCAAGTTCAACTATAGGCTATTTTTCAGAAAACACATCAGTGTAAAGACTTCAAGGGAGAAATTTGTCTTACATAATTTCAGCTTTAGTCTTCAGTGTTTGTATCAGTTCCCTCTCCAGTCAACACAGAAATAGGCATTGTAGGCTGCCATGTCTAAGACTGATTGGCTCTGTCACCTCAGAGAACCATCTGTCTCTCCCTAATGACTGTGGAGGGGACCTAGACAACTGGTTGAAGACAGATTTTCGTAAACAATACTAGTAAAATAAATGCCACCCCAAGTGCTAGTGTGGAGATAGGACATCAGCTTTCCAGTGACTAATGCTTACATGTCACATTTTATTTTTAGGTTTTTCTATGTGTACCTTCCCACCACAAACACTCACCTGGACACCTGATAAATTAAATTGCCAGTTAGGTAAATGAGAACTCTCCTCCTTGTGGTATATCCTAAAAGACAGTGACCCTGTGGAGTTTCTAGTCTCTTTCACAAACTTAGTAGATTGATTTCTTTTTGATCTCCATTAATAAGCAGGATTTTCCAGGCCATGAATCATCTCCACTGGAGCACAAAGAATCAGAAAATTATCCTGCAAAAAGACCCACTCTCGGGGTATGGAACAGTAGTGGTTTTCTCAATAGCATATACAGCAAAAACTCCACTTTTCCCCTCTCCCCTTGTTTCATAGAAATGGAAAGAAGGCAGAGTATTTGATCTGTTTTTTATTGTACATAGGTAAAATCGTTCTCCTAACTTTGGGATACTAAGCATAGAGAAAGCATGACTAATGGTTCTTAATAAGAAAGGGCATGCTCAAAATGTAATCACCAGATTAAGTAAGTACAGAAATAAGGGCATGCTGTGGGAAAAGCATTCTGCTGGTGGGTTCAAGTCTAGTTTCTTCAGATTAGAAAAGAGTATCAGACTGTAGCAGCTGACACAGTGACAGGCTATTGTTCTTTCCTGATACAGAATCTGCTGAGACAGGAAGGTGATGAGATGCATAGCTAAGTTTTAACTTGCGTGCAAAGCACTGTCAGAACAAACAAGCTTTCTGGATCATTTCCTAACAAGGGATCAGGGATATCATTTTACTTCACGGATGTATTAACAACAGAATGTTGATGAACTAATAATCTCCATGTCAAAAACCAGAAGCTTCTAGAGTTGAAGCCACTCAATGAAAATGATGGTTGTCTTCAGCAGGGGAAATGCTTAGCTCTGGCCAACTAAGGTGCACTTACACTATTTGGCTTATCTTATTGTAGCTGTGTGTGGTGTAAAGGAAAATCAACACTTTCATAGGGACTTAGGATCATAGAATCATAGAACAGTTTGGGTTGGAAGGGACATTTAAAGGTCATCTGGTCCAAGCCCCCTCCAGTGAGCAGGGACATCTTCAGCTTGATCAGGTTGCTCAGAGCCCTGTCCAATCTGATCTCGAACGTTTCCAGGGGTGGGGCATCTCCCACCTTTCTGGGCAACCTGGTCCGGTGTCTCACCCCTCTCACTGTAAAACATTTCTTCCTTACATCTAGTCTGAATCTACCCTCCCTTAGTTTAAAGCCATTACTCCTTGTCCTGTTGCAAAAGGCCTTGCTAAAAAATTTGTCCCCGTCTTTCCTATAGGCCCCCTTTAAATACTGAAAAGCCACCATAAGGTCTCCTCAGACCCAGCTGAACAGCCCCAACTCTCTCAGCCCTTCCTCACAGCAGAGGTGTTCCAGCCCTTGGATCATTTTTGTGGCCTCCTCTGGACCCACTCCGACAGCTCCATGTCTGTCCTGTGCTGAGGGCTCCAGAGCTGGATGCGGGATTACAGGTGGGCTCCCACCAGAGAAGTGTAGAGGAGCAGAATCCCCTTCTTCAACCTGCTGGCCACTCTTCTTCTGATGCAGCCCAGGATGTGGTTGGTCTTTCTGGGCTGCGAGTGCATGTTACTGGGTCATGCTGAGCTTCTCATCAACCAACACCACCAAGTCCTTCTCCTTAGGCTGCCCTTAATCCATTCTCTGCCCAGCCTGTATTTGTGCTTGGCATTGCCTCAACCCATGTGCAGGACCTTGTACTTGGCCTTGTTGAACCTAATGAACTTCACATGTGCTCACTTCTTGAGCTTGTCCAGGTCCCTCTGGATGGCATCCCATACTTCACGCACATCAGCCTCACCCTTTAGCTTGGTGTCATCTGCAAACTTGCTGTTGGTCCCAGTCTCAATGACATCCCACTCTCCATGACATTGCTGAAAATATTAAACTGTACTGGTCCCAGTACAGATCCCTGAGGGACATCCGTTTCACCAGTCTGCATCTGGACATCAAACTGTTGACAACTACCCTCTGGATGCAACTATCCAACCCATTCCTCATGCACTAAACAGTCCACCCACTAAACACGTATGTCTCCAATTTAGAGAGAAGGATGTTGTGGTGAACCCCTGTCAAAGGTCTTACAGAAGTACAGATAGCAACATCCATAAATCTTCTCTTGTTCACTGATGTGGTCACACCATCAGAGAAGGCCACTAGATTGGTCAGGCAGGACCTGACCTTGGTGAAGCCATGCTGGTTGTCGCTAATGACCTCCCTGTTCTTCATGAGCCTTAGCAGCGCTTTTAGTAGGATCTGTTCCATAGTCTTCCAAGGCACAGAGGGGAGGCTGACAGGTCGGTAGTTCTACCCTTTGCAAAAATGGGTGCAATGTTTCCCTCTTTCCAGTCTCCAGGGACTTCACCTGACAGCCAGGACTTTTCAGATATCATGGAGAGTGGCTTGGCAACTACATCAGGTCTGTGGGGTGCATCTCATCAGGTCCTGCAGACTTCTGTATGTTTAGGTTCCTCAGGTGGTCACAAACCTGATCTTCTCTTACAATGGAAGGGACTTTTCTCCCCCAGTCCCTGCCTTGAGGTCCATCCACTCGAGAGATGTGAGAAGAGAGGTTGCCATAGAAGACTGAGGCAAAAAAGTCCTCAGCCTTCTCCTCATCCATTGTTATCTGTTTGCCAGTCATGCTGTTGGGGGGATAAATTTTCTTTGACCTTCCTCTTGTAGCTGACATACTTGTAGAAGCCCTTCTTATTATTCTTTGCATCCCTTGCCATATTTAGCTCCATCTACCCCTTGACTTTCCTGACACCATATCTACACAACCAGGCAGGGTCCCTATACTCTTTCCCAGGATACACGTCCCTGCTTCCAATGCCTGTGCAGTTCCTTCCTGGCTTTTAGTTTGACCAGCAGGTCTTGACTCATCCATGTCAGTCTCTTCCCTTCCTGGCCCGATTGTATACACCTGGGGACCGAGAGCTCTTACATTCTATGGAAATCATCCTTAAAGATTTGCCAGCTCTGTTCTGCTTCCTTGTCCCTGAGGGCAGTTTTCCACAGGGTCCTACTACTAACTCCTTGAGTAGTTGGAAGTTTGCTTTCCTAAAATTCAGAGTCCTGACTTCACTCTTTGCCTGACCCTTGTCCCCAGCACTACTAACTCCACCAGTCACCATGTGATCACCACGGCCCAGGCTGCCTCGATCTTGACATCACTGATTAGTTGCCTGGCGTTGTGACCAACAGGTCCAGTATCACATCCCCTCTAGCAGGGCAGTCTATTACCTGGCTTAACAAATTGGCCTCAATGCACTGCAGGATCCTTGTAGATTGCCTACAGCTCACCGTGCTACTTTTCCAGCAGATGTTGGGGTGGTTGAAGTCTCCTAATAAGATGAGAACCTGCAAGTGTGATGCCTCCTGGAGCTGGAGTAAGAAGGCTTCACCAGTAGGCTCCCCCTGATCGGGCAGCTGGTCGTAGACACCAGCCACATGGCTGCCTTTGTTGCCTTGGCCTCTAATTCTTACCCATAAGCTTTCAACCTGCTCATGGCTATTCTTGAGAAACTACTCTTCACACTCCATCCATTTCTTGGTGTAGAGCGCAACGCCTCTGCCTCTCCTTCCTCACCACTCCAGTCACTCCAGTCATGGGATTCGTCCCACCAGGTTTCCGTAATGGCAACTAGGTCATAGCTTTCTAGCAGCACAGTGGCTTCCAACTCCTCCTGTTTGTTGCCCATGCTGTATGCATTGGTGTAGAGGCACTTCAGCTGGGCTGTCAGCCATGTCACCTTCCTAGAGGAACGCCCATTAATTACTTTGAGGTATTCCACCAGTGTTCCACAGTTGGCTCCTATTACATCAGGAGCTCCTGTCTCATTTCCATAAGACTCTGAGTGTGCTGCAATGTGCCTAGCAAGTGTCAGAGCAACAGGCCGAGGGCCCTCGCTACCACCCTGCCCCTCTAACCTTGGTGTGTCATCCCACAGCTTGTCATGGGCAAGCTTGATATTATCCCCCTCATCCTTCAATTGAAAGTTCTGTCAATGACTCCCATTAGCTTGTGAGCAAAGACCTTCTTACCCCTTTGAGAAAGGTGAATCCCATCTGATGCCAGCAAGCCTGGTGCCATGTAGGCCATCCCATTATCAAAAAACCCAAAATTGTGGTCATGACACCAGCCACAGAGCCATGTATTAATAGACTAGACCTGTCTGTTTTTTCCAATATTGCTGCCTGGAATATAAGGAGAGATGAAAAAATAACCTGCACTTCAGATCCCCTTACGAACCAGTCTCTTTTGACTGCCCCCGGACTACGTGTCCAGTATCAGGTTGTTTGTTTATTTGGAAACTCAAACCAGACAGGCCAGAAAGAGCACAGGACCAAGGGTTACAAAGCCATACATACACAAAACCTGCTCTCAATTTCTTTAAACTTTAGAGAAAGATAAAATAGGCTTTCATTGCATTTTTTTCCTTCTGAGCCCTCATTTGCTTCTCTGTCCATGCTGCAGTGCTACTTGTCATTTGTTACTTCTGTCACGGAGAGTCTGTTTCAGTATCAGGGTCATGGCTAAACACCTTCATAACCCACTTCTTTAGAGCATGTGGCAAAACCAGAGCATGCAATAGCTGTGACCAGTTGTAACATCTCTATTTCTGAAAAGTTTTTGGCCAGAGCCTCCATCCAAATATTCTCTGGTTGAAGAGCCTTCTTGTGTGATGCATGGCTGATTGACCATGAACAGTAATACATCAGATAAGCTCAATGCACTGAAAACAGTAGTATGGTCTAAGAACAGTGTCATAAGAGCATGGAGAAAAAAAATGTTTTCTTTGCTAGTGAAAATGAATTGTCTTGCAATAATGTCAGTGGGAGAGTGAATGAAGGCTAAGGAGAAGGCAGAGAGAGCAGCAGTGAGTAAAGCTGCACTACAATATTAGTTAAGGAAAAATTAAATCACACCTTTATTATATTAAAATTACAATATAATTTCACTATATAATTACTTATAATACACATATTTTAAATATTATACATATTATATAGAAAATATCCTACTAACAGATGGATTTAGGAGGAACTGTCTCCTCATACATGCAGATTCAGAAGTAAGAGGCTGAACTACTCAGTTAATCTTCAAGACTGTGGCTACTGGACCTTAGTCCCCTGGGTGTACCCATAGGTCTTAACTGACCTGACCAGCCTCACCTGGGACCTCCACCCACACCCTGCCCTCGGAGATAAGTGCTTCTTTTAAGCTCATGTCAGGGATTTAGTCCCTTCTGGAGGTATGTTGCAGGAATACTGAACTCTAACTCAGCCACAGCCCAGACTAGCAGTGGATCCCATTGATCCTGATCTGCAGATAGACTTCCTTATTTGTTCTCAGACCTGTCTCATCACTGTGGACCTGCACAATAATCACTGAGATGTGTCTTGCCTTGGGTTGCACTCATCAAATCTGATTCTGGTCCTGACCTATGGATTTACTTCCAGGCTTGACCTTAGACCTGCTGTATTACCATGAACTCACCTGATAATCTGGACCCTTTGTTAAACTTGGCTACCATGAACCTGTCCTGCTCACCCTGCTTGGGCAGTGTGGGGTCAGGGCTCTGGCTGATGAGGCCCCTGCCCTGCCATCCATTTACTGTGGTCAGCTCCTGGCTCCTCTTCCCTTACCGGGCAGACAGCCCTAACTGTACCCTGAAAAATCTATCCAAAATACCGTTACCACTATTGCTTCTCCAAATGACTCTGTTGAAATTACAGAAAAGCTCAAAATATCTATGCTACATTTCAAACACCCTCTAAAATTACATGATTTCAATCTCTTTTCTGCATAAAGTACTGTACAGATTTCATTGTGGAATATTTTAATTCTTGGTAATGCATTAAAATACTCCAATATAGAATACTACTGTATTCTTACTAGCTCATATGGATCTAAAACTAGTGCATCATAACTCTTGGGCTGAGTACCCTTCTAGGACACAAGAAAATGAAAAATATGTTTCCCAAAAGGGTTTCACGTAGACTTGATATATCATCTCCATGGAACTAGCTTAGTTCTCTAGCAGAATGTCGTGATACGCAAACTTGACATCCCAGGTCTTCTATACTACTAGTGATGTAAGCGTCAGATCAGTATTTTAGTGTGAAGATCTCTCTACACAGTTATATTGATGCATGAGTTTACCAAAGGCAGTCACAGGGAGGGGAGGACTTGCTTGCTGAGATGTATATTCCTTGCTAACAGCTCTGATGTAGAGATTTGTACATGAATGAGAGCTTCCTGCAGTGAAAAGTAACCTGCATAGATCCTCATGAAGTGCAGACTGTGAGTGAATGATCCCACTCACCAGTGAATGAAAGTTTCACTCATTTCTCCCAAAGAATGTAATTCAGAGTTAACTCTGCTTCTGTTCAGGCTAAAAGTTAGATCCATTAATTGTGAAAGATTTCCAAAACCTCTCTCAAGAAAGGAAAGTTAAATAGTTGAACCAGACGCCTAAACAGAACAAAATCCAGTTTAGCATTGTTTCAACGAATGAATGAATGAAAGAAAAAAGACTTTAAGTTTTATTAGGTCTCAAACAAACTCTGTGATGCAGACAGTTTGTAGTGTTTGTTTTTCAAAAATAAAATTGGTTCCATTACAGTCTATGCCATTTCTCTCAGTCTATGCTTCCAGTTTCATCAAGCTACAACTAGACAATGGAAGGACCCAAATAAATGCATCCAGTTTTAACGTATACACATCCTTTGCCAATATTTGGCATTATTAAAGAAGTAATTGGTACCTAAATACCTAAATATATAGAGAAGTTAGGGTTTGGTTATAAATTTTGCACAGATGAATAGCTTTTTTTTTTTTTCCAGCAAATATGTAACTCCGTGTGTGCCTGTATATGCAGTAATGCAACCCCGTTTTTGTAGTCAAACTCCTACAACTGTAGTCTTTCTTACATCTGTGATACCAAGAACTGTGCTGGCAGGATGACACAAGTTGCTCAGATGAGAGGGGGAGATTAAACTGATGGCTGTCTACTGGCAAGTGGTTGAGCAAACTACTGTCTGTACTTGAAAAAGAAATTATGATACAGAAACATGACAACATAGCTAATCTCTTTGAACAGCAAGAGCAAAAGCTTGCCTGTTCCCCGAATAGTGTCTGACTATACTGGGAATACTCAGGTTTGACTCTGAAAGCTGTGGCTTCAGGGAGCACAAAGTGATCACAGAATAAATAAAGAAATGAAAATACACACATTCTCACACATGCCAGCAGAACAGGGAAAAATAGAAAGGGATAAACACTGAGTTCAGTTTATTTACTTGGCTGTGAATAAAAGTCAGTGTTACAGCAAAGAACAGCATGGGCCTTTGATTATTTTTCAAATAGGTGAGGTAGTCTTTCGGTTAGAACTAGCAGAGAAGTAGTGGTTTGAGAGAATGTGCTTCAACAAATGAGCTAGACTTTCAGAGTGCTTGTGACTCACTTAAGTCTTAAGCCTGAAGCCTTAATTAAGTCCTTATTTTATGGACATAACTGGAGACATCTAAATTTAAGCATTTAGTAATTATTCAAAGTCATTTAGGTCAACAGCAGTTTCACAGACTTCAGCGAACTTGATGTCATATCCTTAACGAGGATTAACGAGAGAATTTAGTTACTATATACACAATAAATACACAACATATACATGACGTATTTCTATAGAATAAAGCTATATATTACATATAGCCTTTACATGTCTACTAAACATTAGTAAAGAGAGTTAGGTATGCCACGACTTTTTTTTTTTTTTTCCCTAAGGCAACCTGTTTCAGATATGAACAATCAGGTTTTTGCAAATTAACAATTACACAGTGAGTTATTAACTTTAAACACCCTTCATTCCTGAATGCTATGTAGAGACATTTTAAGTTGGGGCACCTCCTCTTGCATAAGAGAGTACTTCTGCCAAGTTATTACCTCAGATGGTCTCTATGTTGTAGGTGAATGTTTACACAAAGATTTCTCCTCCTCACACAACAAAGGACTACAGGAGAGCTCAGATGCCCAGCATATGGAAAAGGCAGGAAGAAGGCAATCTTGTGCTTGATAAAGCCAAAGAAAAACCTCTCCAAAAAGAATGTAGAAAAAAAAAACAAATGCTGAATTGTAATCTTGTCTCCTGTGGAGTCTTTCTCACTCCTGCTGATTCCAGCAAGAGCAGAGAACTCTTGACACTTTGCAGAAGCTCAGGAACACCTGGCTGGCTCTCAAGGGTAAGTCTAAACTTGTCTATGAGTTCACTAGAAAAGCACTAGCATGTTTTCCTTTTCCCACCTGATTTTTCTTTTCAGTTTGCCTAGAGAGGCTCTGATCAGCACAGTTTCTGCTTCTCAGAAATTCCACCAAACAACTGCTGATACGCTTCGCTTGCAACTTAAAGTGCCAAGTTAAGCAGCTGTCATGAAGGTCTTGGGCTCCCTTGGGTGCCTGAGGTTTCTATGTCCTTGAAAAAAGAATAGAGAAGATGGCATAAATACAGACTCCTTTATTTTTCTCTTTTCACTGGTTTGCTGGTCTGGGGACAGCATGTACTAGCTAACAAGTTCTGCCCTGTGCTATTGTTATCCTAAATTGGTACTCTTTGGTCAGACAATTAGATCAGGCAATTAGAAGGCTCTGTTGGTAGGCTTCCTTTTAACATGTATTTAGATTATGGGCAGCCTAAAAAAACTACTGTGGGTGTCTGGCTAGATCTGTACAATAGAGTTCAGAGCTATTCAGTCAGCTATTCTGTTCACTTTTTCCCCCCCAGCCAGGAAAAATATTAGGATGTCTAAGAGAGAGGAAAGTGAGGGGTTTCTCGGTAAGCTGTAGTCAAACTATTAAGGAGTGATGTCTATGAATGAACTTAGGGATGGCTGAGAATTCTTACAGAAGAAAACAGCTTTGGCCCCTAAAAAAGAGGTGTGAATAAAAAACCTTTCAGACGTTGGCTGGCTTCCCACTCCCACTGGAGGAAGTGCGAATGCCTGTAATTGATTTCAAAGGGAGAAAACCACACCAGCATTTGCACAGAAATGCTTTTTTTCGTATACTTCAGTATGTGGAACTAAAGTTCTGGCCCTTCTGTAGCTTATATAATGGAGTAGCCTCCAAGGAAAGGGAAAATTGGCTGCTATATTGCTGTGGAAACATTCATTAATCACTGGATCAGCACTCTAAACATTTCCTGTTTATATCCAGAGTGACACTTCTTTAGATGATATTGCCAGGTCCAATTTGGCATCAATGTCTTACTTTGTAAAAACAAACTGTTATCAAATTTAACAGAAATAGAACAGTTTCCATGAAGAAAAGGATTCTGAATGGCCTTTGGTTCAGATCTTTTTCCAGAAAACAAACTTTCTTCTAAAGTTCTGATCCAGTCACCTCAGACTGAAAAACTGAGGATAATCTGGTTGAAAATAATGAAGTTTGGAGTTGTTCTGTGTTGTCCACTTCATGAGAAAAACAAAAATGAATTATTACAGAGATTTCCAATTGACTGGCTCGGCTCGTGGTAAATGAGCCTCTGATGGATGTGTTTCTAAAGAGAAACTGCAGTTGTACTGCTCACACACCCAAAAACATCCGTTCTGATTCTTGCTTTTGTCACTCATGCTCTTTCAGAATTGCCATGATCAACAGTTCTCTCCCTCTCAGGTTTTTTTTCCCTCCTCAGGCCTAAACCTACCTACTTTTTCTCAACACAACAGAAATAATGCACAGATTTTAGCATATTTGGGTCCACTGCATGAGCATATAGACAGATTTTGCAGGGAGAGAGAGGGACAGCAGGAACTGGGGTAAGGAAAAAAGCAGCTGAAACCCAAACCTTTTAATATTTGATTTCTATCAGCTGTCTTCAGCATGGCAAGGTCAGACTTCTCAGGCTAAATGTATACTAGAAAGTTCCTATACTAGGAAACAAAAAGCAGTTTTTGGCACCGAGTTTAACTGGTGCAGAATAGCTGTGTCTATGCCTTTAGGTTCTTTTGCCCTCAAAACACGTTGGCTGTATCCAGATTACCAGATGGGACTGATCCCTGGAAGCATGCCTGGAAATTTTTGGGGAGAGGCCTACTTGGCCTCAGCTAAAGCCATACCCCACCATTCAACTTCTTTAACAGTTGAACGGTGAACGCAGCTGGTTGTCAATGTGCACACAAATTTCCTGGCACTATGTGTTTTACTAGCGTAAACACAATCTAGTCCCCTGGACTGTAAGCACTATGGACACTATACCAAAAGAAAAAGAGCAATAAAAGCTTAAATAATAAAATATTCTGGGTTCTAGGATCTCTGTGTGGTAACCAGGAAATTTCACCTTGACACTCTGATGTGTCTCCTCTTCCCTGTACACATACGTAGCCAGGGAAGGACCTATATGGTAGGATGCTGGGTGGGTGGAGGGTAGTGGCAAGCTCTATATTCCCTAGTGCACATGTGGCTTATAAAGGAAGAGGGAAAGTCCTTTCTCAGAGAAGATAGTGAAGCAACGCATCCAGTCTCCAAATTTTTTCCTTGCTTGTATGTCTGAGCCACCACATCAATGCATGAAAACATCATTCCCAAATGTCAAACTCCCATATCTCTCACTTGTTGGAAACCACGTGGGTGAGTAATTCACTTAAGATATGGTTGGTTAAAATATAGTAAATACCAGAACACTATGTCTGTTCCTGCTGCTTATCTGTTCTGCTGTTTCAGCACAAGAAAGAAACAGGCTTTAATGGCATTTTGTGTGAAGCAACTGTGATTCTCAGAGTTTGGTTTGCAAGGTAAAATCTCTTTAGCAGTCTCAGCAGAAAATTCTTCTTCATGCTTCAGTGTCTTGGCATCACTAAGTGAAGTCAGAAACATTACAAGAAGGAAGGCTGTAGTTTATTCCAAGGAAATTCAGTACAGTGTAAGATAAACTGCTTAAAATTCAGTGGGTTGTATCACAAAAGACTACAGAATAATTTACTCTAGTAATCATCTGTTAAGTGGTTTTAAGTTCAGGTCCCAGGATATGGCCAGCAAAGGAACTGTAAAACTTTGGCTTTCTGTTCAAGCTGTCCTGACATACGTTACCCACAACAAAGCATTCGGCCTTTGCCTCTACAACACTGCCTTGTTCCCTGGCAGGGACAGGAATGTAGGAATGTGGCTCCCAGCCAAGCTGGTGGGGAGAGAATTCCCTTGACCTGGAGTATTGCAGCCCTCTCCACGTCTGCATCTTTTGTTCAGCACTTTGTGCCATTGGTAGTGCGTGCTTCTCGGTGCTGCCCACAGCTGCTGTTTCCCCTCCTGCATCTGCCGTTCTCACACTCCCAGCCTGGGTGGCCATGCTTGGTTTGTGCATTGCGGGCTAGCCAGGATGTGGCTACTAAAAGGGCAAACGTGGGGAAGGCCAGAGCTTGGCTATATAGGCATATTATCAAGTCAGTCAACGTTCACAGGCTGACAATACCACAGTGTTTGAGCTAAGCGAAGCTCTTTGTTTGCTTTTCCTTGCACTAGTGACTGGGTTACTTCAGCCTAATAGGAGGCTCTTTATTTTATGCTCTGTGAACCTGACCCATCACAAATCAATTACAGAAAGCCTACAGGTTCTTCCCTCTTGCTCCTTCCAGAAAGGGCAGCTGAGAATAAATCGTGATGAATAAGCTTGATGGTTCCCAGAGGACTGTATTCAGTGAGCTCAAAAGTTTTTCCTTCTGCTTCAAACTCTCAGTAAAAGAGAGAGATCAGTTTCAGGTGAGGTAGTGGTAGTAGGAGAACAGGCATTTTACACTACATTTTCACCAGTGGGCAAGTCCTGACTGCCCCTCTGATATGCTCTTTAACTTTGTGGAGGATCACCACCCAAGGTCCTCCCAGGAGGTAAAGTCTTCTGCTGAGCATCATATGACGGCAAAGCAGCAGGGCTCCAGTCTTATCCTTGATACAGAGATTGAGTTTTACTTCACATTTCTCCCTGGAGCCTGAATGTACCAATTTCTGGGAAGATTAGGGTTAAAGAATTGAGTGGTTTATTCTGTTGTAAAGACAGAAACAGTTGTGAATTTATCCTGTGGCTCTGAGTCCAGATGTTAAAGTTGACTGAGGCCCACCTCTCATTTTAAACTCAGTGGTAGTCTACAGAGGAATGAAATTAATCAGCAAGGATTTCAATTACATCTTTTTCCAAAGCCTGTTTATATTCTTTGCTTTAATCATACTTTCATTGGGCCAGCAAATAATAACATTGTAATAACACTGTGCCAGATAAGCCACTTCAAAAACAGGAAGAAGTAGAAATTACAAACACTGCACTGGCAGAGAAGAGACCACTAGAGATTGCCCCATTGGTGCCGCAGTGTCTGCAGATGTTGCAGGGACACAATAGGAGACAATACAAGGGGACAGAAACCGGTTCTGGAGGCAGGGTGTTTGTTCAGGGGATGGAGGATCACAGCCTCTGAGATTGGTATTTGGCATGCCTCATTTAAGGTCGTGTTTTTAAAACCATTTAAGTATCAAAGAATCAGTTTTGTATCTGTGGGATTACAGATGGGAGCTGGGGATATTGGTGCTTTTGAGAACATACCAGTCACCATTCTGCTGCTTTAAATACTGTAAGAGTCTGGCTTTTTGAGACTGGTTTTTCGAGAGCACTTGGCTTGGCTGAGGTTTGAAACAGTCAGACTTGAGGGGTGCCCAAGACTGTGTACACACAGAGTAGCCTCCATTCCCATTCATACTGGTGGGGGTAGAGAGATGCTGTCCTCTGCCTAAGTGTTCCCACAGCCTGTTACTTAAAATCCCTAGGCCCAAAGGTAAGTTGTGACCTACATGAGGTTGCTCCAACAAGTGATGTTTTTTTTCCAGCTTTTTAATTTCCTTTCTACCTTGCAAGAGTGTTGTGATGTGTAATTTGAGTTTGCAAATTGCTCTGGCAGGAAAGCACTCTGACAAGCACTATGTTGTGTGCTGCAGAGTTTGGTTTTAGTCCAAAGAGACAGAAAAGCAGCAGGAAGGAGGCCAGAATTTTATTTAATCCTCTGTATTTCTGAATCCATGTGGAAACCAGCTAGATGGGCCCAGAAATCTCCATATGTTGGACAACCTGTGTATAAGCTTAGTCACTGTTTTTGAAACTGCATTGAGATTTTTCTTATGCCATTGACTGTTGCAGGTCCAACACATTTAGTGTCTGCAAGCTGAGAGAGGAGCAACAGTGAAGTTCAGGCTGAATAATGCAGATTGAAGAGATGCCTCTAGGTATCAAGTCTAAGTCTATCTAGGCTAAGTCCTAGCACCTTCATCACTTTAGATATATGAGACTGCAAGAAGTGGATTAATTCACAAGGCGTAGGAAAGGAAACTTAGTTCAGCGTAATGTCTATAGCTGGAGAGTTACAAATGGTTGTGCAAGGAGAATACACAGCAAACACAGCAGGACGGCTATGACTTGGTCACCGTCACAGAAACCTGGTGGGACAACTTGCACGACTGGCATGCTGTCATGGATAGCTACAGACTCTTTAGGAAAGACAGGCCAACAAGGAGAGGTGGTGGAGTTGCTCTATATGTGAGGGAGCAACTGGAATGCATTGAGCTTGGCCTGGGGCAGATGAAGAAGGAGTTGAGAGCTTGTGGGTTAGAATTAAGGGACAGCCTCATATCGGTGATGTTATTGTGGGTGTGTACTACAGGCCACCTGACCAGGAGGAGGAAGTTGATGAGGCCTTCTACAAGCAGCTGCAAGCAGCCTCACAATCAAAGGCCCTGGTTCTCATGGGGGACTTCAACCACCCTGACATCAGCTGGGAAGACCACACAGCTAGGCAGGCGCAATCCAGGAGGTTCCTGCAGAGCATCAGTGATAACTTTCTGATGCAGGTGGTGGAGGAACCAACAAGGAGAGGCGTTCTGCTGGACTGTGTACTAACAAACAATGAGGGACTGGTTGAGGATGTGAAGGTTGGAGGTAGACTTGGCTGCAGCGACCATGAAATGGTGGAGTTCAGGATCCTGAGTGGAGGAAGCAAGGCGATAAGTAAGATCAAAACCTTGGACTTCAGGAGAGCTAACTTTGGCCTCTTCAAGGAGCTACTTGGAGGAATCCCATGGGCCAGGGCTCTTGAAGGCAGCGGGGTCCAAGAGTGCTGGTCGCTGCTTAAACATCACTTCCTCCATGCTCAGGAGTGGTGCATCCCCCTGAGCAAGAAATCGAGAAAAGGAGGCAGGAGACCAGCATGGTTGAACAAGGAGCTTCTAGTGGATCTCACGTGGAAGAGAAATGTCCATGGAATGTGGAAAGAGGGACAGGCCACTTGGGAAGAGTACAGGAATGTCGCCAGAGCATGCAGAGATGCAACGAGGAAGGCCAAGGCCCACATGGAATTGAATCTGGCAAGAGATGTCAGAAACAACAAGAAGGGCTTCTTCAAGTACATCAGCAGCAAAAGGAAGGCTAGGGACAATGTGGGGCTGCTGCTGAATGAGGCGGGTGTCCTGGTGACGGAGGATGCAGAGAAGGCAGAGCTACTGAATGCCTTCTT
>Ga0065711_1028420_pt1 | contig 41334 bp, 14 predicted proteins | sample Hoacrofraction12_FD_59098 | JGI IMG/M metagenome (GOLD analysis project Ga0065711, IMG submission 59098) | Hoatzin crop microbial communities from Cojedes, Venezuela - Epithelial fraction 12 v2 (version 2) | ecosystem: Host-associated > Birds > Digestive system > Esophagus > Crop | place...
TTTTTTTTTTTTTTTTTTTCCCTTTATGCTGTGGTTCTCAGGGTTTCTCAGTACTTGTAACTGGGGCAGACTGTGTGCATGTAGTAGTCTGGTTTTCTGACAAATACTCCTTTTGGGTCTGAATAAAGTTTACTGTGCAGTAGCATACTTTTATTCTTTGTGAAGAGCCATCAGCACTATTCTTACCCATTCCAAAACAGTACTTCCAGAAAAAAAGGATAAAATACTCACTTTTGCAGTGAAACTGATCTGCAAGGTCAATACTTTAAGCTTGTCTAGTGTCATTTGAACAGAAGAAATTTAGCATTTCTGATTTTATTTGTTAACTGGGATGAGTATTGTTTGTCATAAGCTGCGATTAATACCTGTTGAAAGATGCAACTCTCATCTGTCAGTGCCTATTGTTGCCTGAGACTTTATAATGCCATAGATTTCTTAGTTATGAGAGTGATTCTGAAAATATGGCTGGGCTGTTTTAGTGTGTCTTCAACAAGTTTGGAAAAGGTGAGCTGCTTTTTTAGACAGGTGGGTTCCCTTTCCTCCCCCACTCCAAATTTTGTAGGCTAATTATGAAAAGAAAACCTTTTGGGGAAGTTTCTTTCTGACACAGTAGCCATATCTGCAGCCCGGAAACTTAGCAATTAATTCCTCCTTTGCAGTAGCATCTGTGCCGAATAGTTGACTCTATGTACCTTGCAAAATGGCATTGATTTAATCCTTAAATGGAAATAGTGTGGTCATGTTTTTTAAATATGCTGCATTGTTGTTTTAATAGCTAGCTAGACTTTAAAGAAATTATTTTCGAATACATTTCTTAAAGCCATACCCCAGAACTGTCCCATGCTCAATGAGACCTTTTACAATGAGACCTTTTACAATTGACTTACATGTATTAGTTTTATCTAAACCTGTGCTTATAGAAAACCAAAGTACGTATTAAGATTGAAACAGTATATCGGGGCCTTTAGCCTATCCAGAGCAGGAAGGATGGAAATGTGTTGTCTAGTCTATTTGCCTGGTAAGAGGGGGGAAGTTCTGCCTGCTTATTATATTTATAAGAAAATTTCTCAATTTGCATTTGTCTCATTGCCCAGCTTCTGACTCACTGGAAGGCGTGGATAATAATGCACAATCTAATGTGTAATACATAGAAATGTACTATTTATAATATATCGGTATATTATATATATTAAATGCACAATATTAAATACTATGTGATATGTGAGTAATTGTTGATTTCAGAATCTGATAGATGGAGTATGCAGTTGCACTGACAAAAAGAACTGTACCAGCAGAAATGGAGTGTTATTTCACTGTCTTTGACTGAGGTGCTCTACTCCCAATTGCTTAATTATTCTGATGATACAAGTGTGTAATCTAGAGGATTTGAAGAAGTCTGTCCATTTCAGTGTGATGAAATGAACTGTAATAGTACATTGCATGAATAGAAGTAGCCATCTAAAGCTTGAACTTACTTATTTTAAGTTTAGCTTTATTTGCCCCTGTGTGTGTACTGGTTGGGCTGTGCAAAACAGACTTGGGAAACTGGTCGAGACTTCAAGCAGTTTGTGGGGTTCCAGTAGCTTTAACCAGGAAACTTACCCACGTTAACCCAGTTGAGCTCGTGTTGCTACGATAGAGGAAGTAAGGGAAGAACTGTTTCTTCTGCTGACAGTCATGGCTTAAAATATAATAGGCTAAAAACTTTATTTGATTTGACGCGCTAGAGAGACCAAAGGATACAAATACAGATCTTAACGTTGTACTGAACTTGCTGTTTAGAAAGGCATTGTCTTTACAGGTAGTTGAACTTTCTGCTTTTTCCTGTATGTGAGGTTTGGGGGTTTTTTTATACAGTAATTTCAAGGAATTTGTTTGCACTGATTCACTCCTCTTAAATGCTAAAACCTTTCATTATCTCTGAAGTCCTTTGACAAAGTTGTCTGGCTGTGAAAAGCACCAGGCTTTCCTTCTAACAGGCAAAAAGGTGTGCAGTCACTGCAGAAAATGAGCCAAAGAATTGAACTGTGGCCTGTGTCAGTGCTGTATGTTCTCTTGAACGCGAGGCTTCTCTATTAAAGAATTTTTTTCTTTTTCTAATACGATTTGTCGGCGTTCTAGAAGGGAGACCTAAGGATGTGACTCAACCTTGCAGAAGGAAGGAAACATGAAATGTAGGATGTTCTCCTGTTCTGAATGTACAGCAAACCTCTGCAGAGGGCTCAGTATTGTTGTTAAATAAATGTACAACTGCTGTACTCTGCATGGAAAGTAGGGAAAGCATAGCTATGTCTGAGTATTGGCTTCATGAAAAAGACATTGCAGTTAATGATTTCTTGCATGGAAGCAGAACAAAAAAGCAACATACCCTCAAATTTAAATAACTTCAGTCCAAAGGAGTGAAGTCCCGTTCTTCCCTCTCCCACTTTGTTAGGACGTGGGAACAAAATGCTCTGTATCCTTGTTGGTATGAGATGGGAGTTTGAGTTGGTGGATTCTGGCTTGCCGACACTGGTATGCAAACAAGTAAAGTGTGGACAGGAGGACAATTATACTGCTAGTTTTTAATTTTTATAGATACTTGAATGATTTTGTCATTTATAAGTCTGAATATGATGATTCCTGTCATCTGTTGATCCAGAATGAATTTGTACTCCTTACAAATTTAGAAGCAAAAGTGTAGCAAGCTTCAATATTCATAGAATGGAAACATAGAATGGTAAGGGTTGGAATGGACCTTAAAGATCATCTACTTCCAAGCCGCCTGCCGTGAGCAGGGACATCTTCCACCAGACCAGGTTGCTCAGAGCTCCATCCAGCCTGGCCTTGCACACTGCCATGGAGGGGGCAGCCACAGCTTCTCTGGGCAACCTGTGCCAGTGCCTCACCACCCTCATGGTGAAGAATTTCTTCCTAATATCCAGTCTAAATCTGCCCTCTTTTAGTTTAGAGGCATTCCCCTTTGTCCGATCACTACACACCCTTGTGAAAAGTCCTTCTCCATCCCTTCTGTAGGCCCCCTTCAGGTACTGGAAGGACTATTAAACTTCTTGTTTTATAGTAGACTTTTTTTGTCTAGAAATAGTGTGCTGGCTAAGGAGTACAAGATTCGGCAGCCAAACATTTTGTCTTTTATTCCACTCATTATACAGATAGTGTTGAATGGACTTTCCATAGTCATAGGAACGATATCTTTTTCATGGTAATACTGTAAGGGTGTGGTCGTTTTTTCTTCCCCAGACTGGGGTATGGACTGTATACTGAAGTACAGTTTTATAAGAAGTAAAGAAACAACAGCAAACCCCCAAAACAAGTGCCCACCCAACAAAGCACAACTGGTGGTCCCTCTGAGCCAGGGGAAAGGCTTGCACAGCTAAACAAGTGGTTTTCCTGGTATTTATTGCGACTGAGGAGAGTGGAAATTCCCAATACTTTGGGGGTAGGAACAAAAGGGTGTGATGTGATTGATGGCTGATCCAGGCCTTCTGCACTGTATGCTTACTCTTGGTCTGTTGCACTGCTTGATCAATCTACAATTTGAGTCATAGGGTAAGTGAAGAAGGGGAGACTTTCAGGAAAGCAGAGATTGGGAGGAGAATACGTGGCAGAAGATGGACGTTGTTAAAGGTGCAGCCTTGTTGGCTTGATGTCGGATTAATGATCTGTTCAGATGCCACTCTCAAAGAGTACAGTCATCCAAGGTGCTAAACTTTAGCAAGAGATTAAAGAAAACCCATGAAGCCTCTGAAGAACAGAATAAATTCAAATAACTCAAAGGCTGAAGAATTGAAACCAGCCAAACAAAAATCCACCATATCATGATAGCCTTTTTCTGCTTGGTTGCCAAGATTGAATCTGCGTGAATTTCAGAAAATGGTTGACCTGGTTTCTTGGCTAGTAAATATACATGCCTGCTTTCTGCAAAATCTGGTCACAGACCGAACTAATGTTGAAGGTGATTGAAAATCCTAAGAGTATAAAGATAGGATATTAACCTAAACATTTTAGGCCTTGGTTTTAAGGAATTTAAAAGGCGATGTCATAAAGGTATATGAAATAAATGATACAGTACAGGCTCACAGGGAATGAGTAACTTCTCTTCATAGCACCTGAAGCTGGCACCCAGTTATCAGGCAATAAGTGTGAAAGAAGTCAGGCTTTTGTTTTATCCCCACACAGTACCTAATATGGACTGTGGCACCTGCTGTCAATATTGGTTGAGGAGGCTAAAGATGTGTGCAGATATAACTTCTAAGTTTAGGCAGTCTCTGCACTACTTTTGAAGTGATCCTGGGGAGATTTCCCTATATACCTGCTTTTGGACTAGGAGAGCATTTGGTGTAAATCGTTTTGACTGGTCATTCCTTGCCAAAAAACACCCATCTGGAGTCATTAAATGTGAGTGGTAGTGGGTGATGGTCTATGCGCAGTGTCAAGATCCTTTAACTTCTAAGGAGAAGGTTCTGGGCTTTTGTTTGTCCTTGGATTTTAGCAAGTATAAAGGCAAAGATAAGATATTCCAGGAAAAAAAGGTTTCTGTTACAAAGAGGACATTCAGCTTTAAGTAACGCTTGATTTTATAACTTCTGTAAAAATAGGAACATAGGTGTACTTACTCTTGTATCAGTGCTGAAAATCAGTGTGTTTAAAGTTAGTGGTAGTGCTGGTTGTGACATTGATTGCGATTTTTTGACACCAAAAAGTAGGGAAGCTAGTCTCCTTAGCTTGATAAAGGCCACTAGATATGAAATCCCATACCTCAAGAGCTGCTTTTGAAGTAGTCCTGAATCAGGATCTAATGTCCTTCCTGTGGTAGTCTGTTATTAAAGATGCTGAATGATTATTCATTTATCACTACTCTGTGTGGAAGGTGACTTTGTAAAGCTGCTGATGTGGGCTCTTAATCAACACAGGAACGCAACCCCCCCTCCCCTATTGCTTGCATACTTACATCAGCCTACTAGTTAGCATCTCTTCTCTGCAAATCCAAATTTTGTGACTTAAGATAAGCTTCAGTTAGAGTCTCTTTTGGCACTGTGTACAGCAGGAGAAACAGGGTAACCTGCTGAATGGAAAAGAAACAAGTTCTCGCTGGTTTTGTTTGTGTGAGGTTAAGAGTGCTAAACGGAGGGGGGGAGAGAAGGGCAGGAAGAATGTACTTGCCGATTAACGGCTACTGTAGTTTTTCGGAGCTGCACTTAACATTATTCACGGTTAGACAGTCCTGTTTATTGTGGAATTGTACAATTCTGCATAAAGATAATACTTTACTTACTGTGCAGTTACTTTTCCAAGACAGTTATGTTTTTCTTCCCTGTATGAGAAAACTGAAAAACCTGGATCGTTCATGCTGGTCTGCATGAAACTGGACTTGATGGATTTTGGTGCTTGAAAATGGGATTTCTCTGCTAGTGGGTGTAGTTCAGATTGGGGTTTTAGTTATAGTGATTCCTGTTTGTATTAAAATATTGTGTAAAGTGACTTTTTGTAGCTATTTTGGTGGCTTCACTTTTTCCTGAAGTTAATAGCCTATGTGTAGTTTAGCATACTACATGAAAAAACAAGGGCAAAGGTGTCATGAAAGCCATTATCACATAACCCTCCCCATCTCTGTTATCCCTGCTGTGGGTTTAGTCCCACCTTCCCACCCCAGTGCTGACTGGGAGAACCTTGCGCTTGCTGGGTAGGTTTGGAAAGGTGGTGTTCTGCTTTTCCCCTGGCTTTTCTGGCCTGCTGGGCTGGGACGGTGGCAGGTCTGTCTCTGCATCCCACCGCAGCTCCTGGGGCCTCATCCTGATGGTCCTGAAGTGTTGTAGGCTCAGGACTGCATTGGAGGTCTCAGGGACACTCTAGTCAGGGGTGAGCAGCTCAGCAGGCAGTAAAGAGTGAGCTGGTGTAGCAGTGGGAGACGGCTCCACCGCTGCCACCAGGGTCCCCAGGCATGGGGACGCTGCTGGGACCATTCTGGCTGACCAGGGAGCAATCCAGTAGTGTCTCTGTGGGCAGTGGAAGGTTGTCTGCTGGATGCCCGATGGCTTGGATGTAGGTGACAGCACAGTGGCTGAGGACATCACTGCCCAGGAGGCAGTTGCTGCCCCGGGGGTGACCATGTCAGAGAGGCTGAGCCATGTAAACTGCCTCACCGTGTCCTGGTCCCTGGGAAAGTGCTTAAAGGGTGCAGAGTGTCACGGTTGGCTCTGGGGGGTCCCAGGGGCTGCCCAGGCTGGAGGGGTCCCACAGTGCAGCACCCAGCAGAAGTGCAGCACTGTGGCTGAGCATGGAGGTGGGTGGAGGCAGGTTGATGCTCATCCACTAGATGCGGAAGACCCAGGGGTCGAAGACCCAGCCACGTGGAGCCATCTGCAGACCCGCATGGATGAGTGGGAGCTGTGCTGAGCCGGGGGACCCTCCAGGGGCACCGGCTGAGCTGGCCCTGATGGCCAGTGTACCATGATCACCAGTGTCCCCTGGCTCTGCGCCAGGCACATGGGGACCTTGTGTCTGAGGTGGTCCCCACGGAGTGAGCTGCTGTGCCAGTGGGATGGGGATTGCATACGTAGTGCTGGCAGTTAGCAGAACATCCTAAAGACCCGAGATTTTGCTGATGGATAGTTCATGTTAAACATAAGCCCTACCAAGAAGTTAAACAGTGCGTTGTTTCAGGTTCAGATGTGTTTCAAAGTGATGTTGTACTTATGGTCCTTTCAGAAATCTGTTCCAAGTATGACTTGTCTCTGCACCGTGGTCATTATTTAAGACCTTGCTTTATTAACCCCTTGTCTCAAAGCAAACTTGAGGTAAGTATTGGCCTGCCCAGATTGTTCTGACAAACTGTTTTGTTTAAAGATAACTGGGAGACTTATCTTTGTAGTGGCTTCATGTTCACAAAGAAACCCAAACCAGAACTCTAAACTCTTATCTTAGTATAAAACTGACATAAATTGTATATTTAACTGAAACAGTAATTTGGCAATGGAGTTTTGGTTACTGAGCAGCAGCCTATTGTGTATGTGGGTAAAGAGGAGCAGGAAAGGAGAGGTGGAAGGACCGACTGTGTGGGGGATTGTTGTGCTGGCTACTGTTAAAATAGCTGGCGTAGTGCTACAAATGATGTCTGGGGAAATGAAAGAAAACTTACATATTCCAGCAAATTCTTTTTGCTGTTATCTCCATTATACACTGAGAATGTTTTTTCTTTTATATCTCAGTATTCATTAAGCACCATTTGATTGGATCTGACTTTAGATGGCTACATGTAAAACTGTCTCGTGAGAGTGTTTCTTCCCATGCTATAGCTCGAAAATATGTTAAGTAGAAGGACTAGGCTCAGCTGTATGGAGGATAGGGTGGAAGGTTTAAAAAAAAAACAACAACAACAAAAAAAAACCACACACCAAAGCAAAAACAAAAAAAACCTCGCTGATAATAAATCTCTGATCTGTAAACTCAGAAGATAAGATGGTCTAACTGCATAAGCATTGTGTTCCTGGTGACAGAACTGAGTTTTCTGGGGAACTTCCGAGTACTTAACAATCTTGGGGCTGTTTACAGTCTTTAAAGGATAAAGCAAATGGGAGAGAAATCTTTGTTTTTTCTTAGGAATTGGGAGGAGTTGTGCTGAATAAGCATGGAAAGTAAAACTGGAATGTGTTAGAGTACGTAACAGTAATGTGGTGATTGACTGTCGTGTGCTTTGAGTTGGGGGCTGTGTGTTCTGGGGACTGGAGTTACTCTGAAGTGTGGTTATTTGTAAGAATGGTAAAGCCTTTAGAATAAAAGAAGGTTGATGAAAAATTGTGGTTTTGACTCTAACCTGCCAACAAGAAAGCTGAGATTATTTTTAGTGGTTAGATGGAGGAAAGCTGTAAGTGTATGCAGATATTAAATCCTGCAAGTGCTTGACAGGCAAAACTCCTCTGTTGTAACACAGAAGTTGATGAAAGTTTGACTCCAGTAAAAAGACAGGCTGCTACCTAACCCGTAACTACTGCTGCTTGACTGGAACCAGTTACAGTTCTCTTCTCATTTGTAGTGTGGCTCTAACTGTGTTCCTGGCATGACAGCCTCTCCCCCTGCCCCCCCCTCAGTTTTTATAATCTTAGGGTTTTTTTAGCTGCTTGTTCTTTCTTGCAGCTAACCTTTTTTTGTTCTACAGCAAGAAAAAATGTCTTCCTGTCTCCCCTGGGAGATAATGGGGACAGGTGATAAAGTGGTTAATCCTGCCTCCTACCACTACCTCTGTCTAGTAGCTCCTTCTAAGCTTAAATAAATTTATAGCAGTTCTTGTGAATGTTTATGGTTCATTGTGTTCACTTTCAATTTCAGGTTTTAAAGTCTGTATATCTTGAGGATTTTGTTCTGATGGTGTCAGGCTTGTAAAGAAGTGGCAATAACTCTTACTACTTCAACTCTGATGAACTGCCATCACTGACAAGTTACTTATGGGGCACCTGGAAGGGTTATGTGTGTAAGTGTTAAGAAATTCCAGCATCCTTCCTGCTTTTCGATGGTCTCTAAGGAAAAAAAAGCTGATGATTCTGGCCAACTGATCTTTCTTTTGTGGAGAGGGGAAACAGGCATTTTCAGGTGTGATAACAAACCAGATCTTTAAGCTAGGAACCACTTACTGTCTTGTAAATACCTTTTGAAGGATGTCCTGCCATCTAAACTGTGAAGGCAAATGCTTTAAATAAGAGTTTGGCGATAAGTATAGTCCTGTGATCTTTGTCGCAAGCAATCTCTACTGTCAGTGTGAATTCAGGAGTAACATGGGATTGATTGCCTTGATGCTTGCCTTTGAATTCTGTGCATTGTGCCAGTTTATTTAAAATTAGTTTTGTATGTACTGTAGGATATAATGGAAGACTCTTCTCACCTGCAAGGAGATGTTGCATTCACCCTTTTTCTTTGCAGATGCTTGTTTATATAGGTACAACAAGATTGCGTTTACAGTTTGTGTGCTGTCTCAATACTGAAAGCATCCAGGAATGGCATTCCTTGATTTTGTCTCCTTTCTGCCATGGAAAGGAACAAACTGCCAAGACTTCTGTGCCAGTAAATAATACTTTTCTGTATTGCTTTGTGAGTATAGCTATATAGAGACAGTGTAAATTAAAGAATGCTTTAAAACCAGAAGTACATTATTCTGGACTGACAGAGAGGATACTAGGTCTTGCTTAACTTCCCTTTTTAGTCAAGTAACAGTGGTAGGCTGAAAGCCTGCCTGCACTTAACCTTAATACAATACAGCTGTAAAAATTAATGTTTTGAATAGTTCTGAGTTAAGAGTTTTATAAGAACAAGGCTGGTAGCTGCAGATACTTCATTATCCCTAGCACCTCAGGTAAGTTAAAAGTTGACCTCATATTTGAACAGTTTGCCCATGAAACTTTGGACAAGGACTTGCTTCCATATGCAGAGATTTCTTCCATTATTGTATTATTTTGGCCTGGTCTCTGTTCCTCAAATAATTGTAGGGCAGTTTTTTATGTCTTTCCTAACCAAGCATCTGGAACTGCTTCGTCTCTGCCTTCAAAAACGGAGAAAAAAAAATTATGCATGTGACAGGTTTTGGGTTCTGTAACTTCAAATAGTGTCTGTTTTAGTGTCTGAGCATTATTTTTTAAATAGGGAAACATAGACTCGGTTAGAATTTTTGAAAGCAGAAACAAAATCTTAGAGGTCAGTCACTTCAGAAGTGCTCATTTTTCCTTAAAATATCCAGTTAGGCGTGTTTGAAAACAGGGCAGAAATAAGTTTTTGTGCTTCGACACAGGGCTGCAGGCTAAGGAAAAGACTGGAAGCTGCGGATTTGCGTGCTGGGGTTGGTGTTTATAGTAGTGACTTTGAACTGTGTTGCAACACTTGAGTGCTTTACTGATTTGAGTATTTCTGATAACAGTACTTGCGTGTCAGAGAAACCTGTTGAGGGTGAGTGAGCGTGTGGCTTGATGGCAGGTGAAGCTCTCTGTCAACAAAGTCATGAACAGTGACACAAGTAATATAACTTATTAAAAACGTTAATTCTTCAGCTTTCAAAACATGTTATTGTTAAAGCTATTGGGGAGCTCTGATTTCTGATCAGATGCAGTGATAAGTGCTGATTGAAATACTAAACTATTGTGTTCTCTGGTAGAACACATTTCTGACTGTCAGCTTGTGAAGGGTACTGATGTGACTGAGTGAAATTTAGAGTAATTTCTGTGTAGAGAGATGGAGTTGTTTGGGTTCTTTGCTTCACTTTTTTTTTTTCCATTGGAAATATCTGAAATGGTGTAAGATGTGAAATGCATGTCCTGTATTTAGGCATTTTATTTACTTTACTAGGACACACAACTGAACTTTGATACGCATAAAACTTGTAGCCTGAAATATTAATTCAATTTAAACCAGGAATTTTGGAGCTCTTTTTTATGTGTGTGTGAGACAGCAGCTTTCTGGGAGCCCTGGGTATTCTAGAGTACAGTGGCTCTAGGTGGGAACAGAATGCTTCAACAGAAGCATTCAGAAGAGGAGAACAGATCAGATGTCTCCATCAGGGGGGCCGTTGTTCTGCGTAAGTATGACTTAATTCTGCTGGAGTTTGTTTGCTAGGAAAGGATCCCGTTTGCCATTTGCCTGCTCTTACCAGTGACATAGATGTCTCAAAGGAGGGGGAGTAAGTATTTTGCCTGTGGCCTTATGGACTACAGGCTTGTGACAAAAAGTAGAAAGAGCTCCATTTGGAGGGAGGTTGAGAGTCACTGCCCTTAGGTAGTAACTTTTATTGGTGAGTGGAAAGGTTATAACTATGTTTTCTGAAATAAATGCATTTCAGTGGCTTGGCACTACCCCAGCGTACCTTTTCAGAACAGTGATCCTTGACATGAGTGAGTGCTGAACCTGCTCTTTCCTATTACAGGCAGAGTGCTCAATGGCAGAAACTAAATGTCTGTAAATACTGTTTGATAATTCCTCATGATAATCAAAACTTGTTAGTACATGTACAGGGGTTTATGGTAATGAAGAAATGGCTTCCTCATAGTTTAATTTCCTACCATGCATTGCTTTTGTGGTGCTGTGTGTGTGCACAAAAGCAATGACTACCTGCCTTACAGATAGAGGGTTTCTCTCAACTGTCTCACAGCTAGCATGAATTAGTTCTTGTTGATGTCCTTCATGTCTGGTGCTGTCTTCCAGTATCAGTAGGATGTGATACCATCTGGGGAAATTTCTGTAAGTCTAAAGTTACAGGTTTTGAAGCCACTTCTTGTGGAAACGGTACATTTTATTTGCAGGGTTCAAAGTTGGCAAAGAAAGTGCAGCTGTTAATGGCCTCTGCTCTCTGAGGAATATGACGTGGAACCCAGAGTTAGAGAGATACCACCTTTCTGAACTAGACTGCTTTTCGTACCTAGTTTCTTGAGAACACTCTTTTTCCACGTTCTCGTGAACTACTCAGTTATTTCTCTGTTGTTGTATGTGTTCTCTGTGTCATTTAAGTGTGGTGTTCATGATCTTGGAGAATACTCTGACTGACCAACAAAACAGGAAGCTGGTTGTGCTTTTCCAGGGGTGGTTTATTCTTCAGACTCTTGGTGTATGAGGTAGGAGAGAATTTGTGGATCTTGTCAATGGTTTGAGTCTAGCTCTGCATCAAGACCACGAATTTACCTTTATCTAAGATTTCCCCATAGGAGTAGGTTTTTTTCTATAACATTTATTTAAGTACACCTAGTAGAATGCAAATTGTCATTTTTCATCTTAGAAGGTTGTCCTAATGTAAGTGCAGTGGTTTTTTTAACAAGTACATTCTAACTACGGGGCGTTTTATGACACTCCTCTGCCATAATCCAACAATTAACTAGTGTTGCAGTTGGTTGACCTGGATGAAACTTGTTGTTTTTTTTTTTTTGTTAAGCGTGTTATGTTTAATATATGAATCTTTTTTTTTATTATGTTTGTTTGTAATATATCTGTGAAAAGATAGCTTGATCAGCAATTTGAGACACCTGCATGATGTTTTTTCCAACCAAAACAGTCTTAAAAGATTTTATGGGCAGAACTATAATCCACATATTGAAGTGAAGTTACAGTTTGTTATGTCTGGGATTAGACTGGACTGTCTCAAATGATTAGTTAACTTCCTTCTTACTACCTGTAAGGCCTAAGAAGCTTAAGTTTTCAGCAGTAGAACAATAGCTTCCATTATTTTTCAGGTTGGCCCATGAGAGTTTAACATGAAAATCTTTGCCAGATAGGAATGCAATATCTGATGTTTGGAGACTGTACTGCTTCAGCAACTTCTGTTTCTATTGTGAAGCAGTGCAGAGGTTTTGGAGGTATTCTGCATGTGTGCTTCACCCAGTGTACCCTCACTGACTGCCTTGAGGGTCACTAAACAGCCTCTTCTGTGCTTATCCCCTTGAAGATTAATACAGTGCCACCGTTACCAGCTCTTGCTGTAGCAGAATGCAGAGACGACGCACCTGGGTGAAGTCCTGCTGTGCTTAGAGTTGCATCTTTTGCCCTGTTACAGATAACATTGTTGTACCTCAGCTTTTTAACTACCTGAAAGCAAATGGAAAGCTCGTAGTTAAAAACAAGGATCAAATGCAGGTTTCTCTAGTTACTGCGACATTAGACTGAGTTCCTGTCTTTGAATAACTCCTGATAAAACATGTTTATAACATGGAAGCAAGGTTAAAAATTCCCTGTGAAACTCCTTTAGTTTCTCTGTGATGATACATTGACTGAAAATATATCCAAGTGAAAACCGTTCATTCTTTCAGATCTGGTAGATCTCAATCATTGGTTCGTGTTTTTTTTTTAACTATTTTTGCTTATATTTGTATTTTCAAGTAAAGAACTGAATTCGACAAAAATACGGGAGACAGGCCCAGAAGGCCAACATCTGTTTCTAGGCTTGGTTGATAAGAAATTGAATAAGTTAGTACTTGTTACTAAATTTCTGAAAGCCAGATTAATTTTTATTGAAAGACAAAGAAGCTACTGAAAGCCTCTTGATCAGCCAAAGGGGTTTTGCGTTGCTCTTTATGAAGTTGGCTTGCCTATGGTAGTATGCTTCCTGTGATGCTCATGACAGTAGCAGAGGCAAAAGTAATTTTTTAGTGTAGCCACAGTGACAAGCGTATCTTTCGTTAATGAGATTTATCGTTATGTAAGTCTTCTCACTTCCTCCGTCTTGTTGTCGTATTCCAGTATTCAGAGATTACTGACAAGTGTCTGCTGTGTTGGAAAACTCCTGCTATAGGAGGTTCTGCTATAAGAACACCCATAAATCATCCAGTTCTTTGGCAGTGTATTTGCCACATGAGATGTCCCTGATTAAATTGCAGAAGTTAATGAATGGCAATGCAGGTAATTCCCTAGGAGGTAATGTTTGTTCTAGCCCATGCTAGGTATGATGAGCCTCGAACTAAACCCTGTGTATCGTGGAAGTTAACTAGCTTCGCTTCTTCTGGGACTCCGTACAATAGAGATGAGACAGAAGATTTCTGTAGTTGCACTGAGTAATTCTGAGGCCAAGAAGGCTTGAATCAGTCCTGTTACAGCAGATGATTTAACTTCTCTGAATGCTCTTAACTCTGTGTGTGTGTAGCCTTTTCCTGTCAGCAGCCAGACAGGTATGTGGTGTACAACTAATCTGTGCATCTGTACTACCTGCAACACACCCTGTAGGCACTGAATCATAGTTCTTGTACAGCTGTGTAGGCATGGAATCATAGTTCTTGAACAGATGAGTGCTGCAGTACCAGGTGACAGATCCAGTTTCTTCCCAGAAGGCATGCATCTACGGTGCATGGGCGCGCACTCCCCTTTGTACCTCTTGTCAAGCTGGAGCCTGCGCCTGGGCTTCTGTTACACAATTTGTGTAACGCTTTTCCAGATACTGTGTTTCTGAAGAGCTCAGGATTCTCTGCCTTTCATTTTGTTGAAAGTAAACCCTGCATGTGGCACAACCTGTGCTGTGGCTGCACGATGTGGTGAGGGCACTGTGGGTTTCTCATGAAGGAGCAGCCTAAAGCACGCTCCACCTGTAGAGCAGCTCTCTTGTCACATGGTTTGAAAGCACTTTGTGGATGGAGTCCTTGATGTAAATTTGGAGGTTGGAGAAGCTAGGCACCTTAATTTCAAGTCTGGTTACTCTTATTAGTACCATTTATCCTTGTTATTCTATTACTCTTGAAATTCATGGTCCTAGGACTTTGTCTCAGTGTCTGCAGGTATGTGCAGTGCTTGCACTGATGATACTCTTGTTGCGTGTGCTTGCGTCTGTTTGCAAATGTAGTGGTAGGTGGATGAAGGGAAGCTGCTAGGTGTGCATGTCCGTTGTCGCAGTTTTACTTATGTACAGTAACTTTGTGTCTACCGGAATTATGCTGGGCATGACTCTACAATGTGAATTTTTTTATGTGAATTTTATGTAGTACAGTGCCTTTGCTTCATGTGTGTATTTAACTTCAGTTTTCTGGCTGTATTTCTTCATGAAAAACGGTGCTTCAGAATCTGTTAGTCTTCAAGTAAGTCTTTCTAGCCTTACAGTAATAAAAAGCTTTGCAGTGTGACAAGTCTCTAAATAAAAGTAGGGTTTTTTCTGCTTGACTGCTGTTCCAGGGTAAAGTTTGATTTGAAAAGGATGAACTGACTCCCTTGTTACATTCTGTAGAACATGTATGTGACTATTTGAATGTTGGTGTTTGTTATTTCACTTCAGCAGAAAAATGTAAGACTTGTTCTTAAATGCTTCCTTTGTTACTCCAAATACAAGGTAATATAGAAAAATTGTTGTGCTCCTATTTTGTCTGAGGTTGTAATATGCACATTAAATGTAGGAAAAATGCCTCTGGAGATGATGGCATCTGCAAGTACACTGAACAAAGACCTTGTGCTCTCGATACAGACCTAAATGGGAGGATGTGGGAGTAAGAATGGCTTAAAGTTCATCAGATTTCCTGTGCTGAAAGAGGAGTCCAGTTGCCTGTAATCTCTCTAGTGAGAAGCAGATGCAAAAGCTGAGATAGTCTCACCCTGAGAAGGTTCTCTGTGGACTTTCCACTCAAGGTCTCAAACACAAGCTCTGCAGTATCTTGTTTTTTTAAGTAAATATTGGATCTTGAAAAGATCATTCAGCCTGTTTAAGCTAAGAGCTTAAACTATTTACACATCAGATAGAGAAAATTAGGTACTGTAAACATGGCTAAGAGCTGGAAGTAGTGCCTGCCATACTGTGGACTAGATAACAAGCTTGTCTAAATCCAGCTGATTAGGAAATGGGGGGGAAAAAGGGTATATTGACCAGCTGTCCAGGTCCAGGGCTGCATAGCATCTCCCCTGCCCCTGCAGAGTTTTCTAATGGCAGACTCTTTTGCATAACAACCTACCAATTGTAGAATAAGAGAAACCTAACTCGAGTCTCTATTTGAGGAGTCTTGAATTCAGCATCTACTTGTGAGCCAGACTGGGGCCTTGCTCAGCTGAAGCTGGAACACTTTAGGGGTTAAAGGGGTGGATCCAGGAAAGACTAAGCGCAGCAGAACCTGGTGAGAAGGAATTTTTATGGAGTAGGAAAGTCTTTGGGTTTAGTCTTTGCTTACAATAGATCTTTGTCCAGTGGAAATCTTAAACTATTCTTAGAGTTGGGAATGCAACTTCAATCCTTGCGTTACAAGCCTTAACTTATTGAAAAGTTCATGTAGATTGCTCATACCATTAACTGTTAAAGTAGGCTCTTTGAAAGCAGTCTGACTGGTCTGCTGGTTCTGGTCATGCAGGGACCTTCTTTTATTGTGCCTCTACAGAGAGTAGAAAAATTAGGACTAGTCTGATTCCCACTCCCTGGGTTAATTCCTGGTTTCTGCAGTGTGGTTCAATCCCTTGGTCAGGTCTTGTGTATCCAAGGAGTAAACATGTATGAACTGAGATCTAGGGTCAAAAGGTACGTGGCATCTGTACTTCAGAATGAAGATATCTTCCAGGTTTTGTCCATTTCTCTATATGGCTAAAAGCTTGAAAGTCAAAGCATACATATCAGTAACTCACTCCTGACATCTGATTGCCAGAATTATCAGAGCTTTTGAACGGATAGTGCGTTTCTGACCAACTTTTCATAAGTTATGTGATCTAAACTTAGTTGTCCTCCTCCTTTGTATTGTATCCTCTCACCAGGAGGAGGAAAAGATTACTTCTATTTCAGTCTGCATGTAACTGTACATACCTGCCCTTTTCACCCTGTTATGGAAACCTGTTCCATAACTAGTCTGGAGAACATGTCATCTGTGTCCTACTTCTTCGTCTCTGAGTTGAGTCACTCTAAGGACTTGAGTCATTCTTGAAGAAGTAGCTCTATTTTAAAAGGGAACTGAAGAAAATACTAGTTAAAGTTTTTCAAATACTGCCTCAAACACATTCTTGACTGCCCGTAGTCAAACAGTCTGTCTTATTTTAGAGTATTCAAATGATTGCAATCAGTACAATTACATTTGCACTTCCACATTTATCTTTGAAAGAGAGTAATATGGTTGTTATATGGTTTAATGGCATAGGTATTTAGCAGTTTCAGTTTTCTGTTTTACACAAGAGCTACATTCTTCCTACTGTTGCATTTACTGTAAACATAGGCATAGGTTCCTAAGCTCCAAGAAGCTGGGTGAGTGAGGACTTGAGGGTAAGAGGTGGTCTGCTGGTAGTTGGAACTTCTGAAGTGTGAGCAAACTCCTGGATCTGGAGCACACGCTATTCTCAATGGTAATTAATAAATGATAAAAAAAAGCACTGATAAGGGTAGTCATTTTCTAGGGTTCAGTCCCTCTGTAATACTTATGAGTTATTTATTTTGAAAACCTGTGTTTTTAAGGGAAGCTGTTAAACACTACTGGGCTCAACATACCAAGTCTAGTGTTTGAAAGCTGAGGTATGGCACTGAGAGGAGAAAACGTGTTCACAGTTGGAAATCCTTGCTATGACTTTGGAGTAATCAACAGAGGAGAAGTTGGTCAGTCTTCTGTTTGGTAGATTACACTTCAATGAATGCCCTGTGTTGGACTGATAATACTTAAAACCTGTGCCAAAGGTTTGCTGTGTGGACAGGGGAAGATGATGTGTGAGTCTTTTCCATCTCTGTCTTTTCTAACTCGTAATTAACTGGGCAATTGTCATTTATGCACAAAATTAACTTCTAGTACACAAATATGTTTTGATGTTTTCCAGGTCAAACCTGTGAGGAAGGTGGTATTTAACGTCCCATAACTGATGTTCTGGGGAATGAAGAAAAGTAGTAATTTGATGTTGAAAATGGTCAGGGTATCTCTTGAGTGCTGTGGTGTTAAATGAAGCAGAGCTGGGCAATCATCTGGAAGCAAATAGTTTTAACTTTGTAATGTGTTGTAGCGTGATTGTTATTAACTGTATGCTGTACAGTTGAAGTTCAAACTGTGGAGTTTTAGTACCATTATTTTGATCTTAAACACTTGCTTTCATTGCTGTCCTGAAAATAAAGGCATGAGAACTTACTTTTTCCACTGTGTAGAAGAAAACTACTGGGGATTTTTTAATAGTTCTCTGACCATCAATTCCTCAAATGACAGGAGAATTTCCTCTTTCAACTGAAAATTAAAGCTTTGGCAATATATGTTGGTAAGGGGAAAAAGTAGTCTGTATCATTTTAGTGAGGGATAAAATTCTCAAACAAGTTTTATTTGCCATGGAGCTGTCTCTGAATTCTAGTATTTATAGGTTTTCCTGTTTCTGTAGGGCACTGGGTGTGTTGCTTTCTGCCTCTCATAGCTGCCTTACTATGAAGAGTAGCCTGTTAGAAGCTCTGCAGGGATTATCTTGACCGCTCAGTTTGGGTGCTGTTTTATGTCTAGCAACAGATTTCTTTAAAAGCTACCATAAGCCACCTGACAGTTATCTTTATAGGTCTTAGTGATTTTTTTTAACTCGTTTTGTATACTCTGCTTCTCAGATATGTCTTAACCTGTTGATGGGCTGTTGTCACTACCCATCTGCTGTGATCTGCGTTGGGGAGGGTGCATCACCTCAAATCCCCGTTGCTGTCTTTTCTGTGCCTTCTTTGTTTTGGGCTAAGCAAAGTCAAGCACAGGCAAAGATGATGTGTGTAATGTGATTTTAAATGTGGTTTGCATCTATAGAAGAGTGTTGGGGTATGCAGGCTAGGTGGAGTTATTCCTAAGCGTACTTCAGACAAGACCTTGGAGTTGCAATAATCTGTGTGTTAAGCTGTGAAATCTACATTTCTCTGGGCTTTTGAAAATGCTGTGTCCAATGACAGAGGAAACAAAATGGCACCTCGCACCACCCCAGATGGTCACCTCAGTAGTGTCCTTGAGATGAGTGTCTGACTGGAGCAAGGCAGAGACCTGGAGTGTGGGTGATTGGGTCGGCAGTCAGTGGTTTGTGCGAAATTTAAGGAAATGCTTTGACCTCAGTTTCCGTCTGTGTCTCAGCCCTGGCTCATCCCTGTTACTTGTGTTTGAAGACTTACAGCCAGCTCTGCCACAGGGCTTACCTGGACTTGGAGTGGCAATCTTGCTTTAGTGGTGGCAAGGGCTGAAAAATTATTTGAGATAACTTTAAGCCTCTACCTAGAAACTGCTAATAACTAGTTGTTTTGCCAGTGTTTCAGCAGACTGTCTTGCACGGTGTCTCTCAGGAATACCTATTAACCCTTGTGTTACTGGCTTTACCATTCTCTCCTGAGAAGGTAGCCATTAGTAAATTTCTCGGAGGTGTTCTTCCTTGTAGCTCAAATACGTGCAGAACTTGGAGGCTTGGGAAGCAGTGGCCGTGATTATGCCTGTTGAAACATGAACAGCAGGGAGAATCACCATGCGATTCACAGAAGACTCTTTGCATCTTTACGGTTAATAGTTTTCTTGAGCATGAATTTTGTGTGGAGAACAAGATCTAATCAGCTGCTGTCCTTTAGAGTTTAATTCCCCCATCCCCTTAAATGACAAAACTAATGAAGTAAGGGATGGTTGCTTAAGGGAATAGGTGAAGTCTCCCTAATTTACCAGGAACAAGTTAAGTTTATTGTCTGCTTCCTTCTTTTGAACTTATCATCCCACAAAGCTATGCCAACACGGCGTGTGGAGGGCAAGCAAGGATATCTCCTGAGAATGAGCTTGCTCTTTTGTTCTTCACCTGCTATTCTCATTAGCCTGTCAAAGAAACAGTGTTAATTTACTCTACAAAGGTCTATTGAAGTAAAGAAAATTAATTTTTGAACAAACATCGACTGCAAACTAAGATGGCAGCTACTTAGTTTTTCTCAGCTGTGTAATTTATACCATAGGCTACAGTTTGGGGGTCAGTTATTTAAAAAGACAAAAAAATGAAAAAAATGCCTTTTCTTGTCAGGGTTTATCAGCTGAACCAGATTAATGTAGGTCATATATAAGGAATTGTTTCCTTGAAAGCTGGGGAGGTGCTTGAAAGGGACCACGTCTGCAACGTTCGCACCCCTCTGCTCCCGGCGTGGGGTGCTGCCCGGCTGCTCCTGGCCAGCCTGCCTGCGCAGCAGCCGCCTCCCCGCCAGTTCCTCCTCCCGCACCCGGCTTCATTCTGTGCCCAGCCCTGGCAGATCGCGTCGTTCCTCTGCATGTGGATGTTTCCGTGATCCCCCCTGTCCACCGTACCTGCTGCTGCTTTGCCATGTTGACTTTTCCCATCCCCAATGGCTGCGCAGCTGTAGCTGCTGGCAATCGCTTGCCTTTCTCGCTTGAAGGCCAGTCTGCAGGGCTGGGTGGTGGGGGGGAGCCGTGGCACGGGAGGTGCTGAGCAGCCAGGGGAGTCAGCAGTGCAGAGCTGCGTGGGGCTGGAGGGGCTCCAGCAGGCTTAGATGCTGCTTTTGGTAAAACAAAATCCTGCGTGCTACTTCAGGTGGGTATGAGGAAGTTTAAACATTCAAATTTGGCAACGTGATATCTGCGTTTAGTCCAGTGGAAGCGTAACGCGATTTTTCTGTTTGAGATGATCGATCATGCTTGAAAAAAATCAGTTCCCTGATACGGAATAGGAAGCTTTTCATACTGTGATGTAGCAGGGTAGAAGGAAGTATTTTTGTTGGGTATGTTGAAGGGAATCGCACACGTTGCAACTGCATTAATGGTCACTCAGCCAGGAGAACTTTTGAATCCTGTTACCAGGCTGTGGACAGTGACAGTGCTGCTCTGCGACTTACCAGGCAGCGCGTGGGTATAAAACCTTACAGCTTCCAGTCAGAAGTTTGTAACTGAATTGTTAACTTTATACAGTTGCTTGCCAAGAGGACCATGAATGAAAGGGAGTGAAATAGCACAAAGCCTGTGCTTTACAAAGTGAATAAGGTGTCTTGGAAGTTTTTTAGATTTCCCTTTCTGCAAGAGACAGAAGTAGTGCTTCATACAACAACACTTGCAGAAAACAAAACAAAACCCCCATTATTTTGCTCTGCAGCTGCTTATCTTAGATGCTGCCTTCACACAAATTGGTAAATGTTATCATTGACTAACATCACTGTCTTTTAGTTTTTACTTTTGAACTGTCTGTTGCAATTCTTTGCTTCAGTGTAGCTGTGAGTAGGATCACTTGATTTTAATTTGCAATTAAATTTTTCATAGTAACTTGGAGTCCTTGGCTTCTCCTAGCTGTGCTGTTCAGGTCGCAAGTTTTTATTTTGTGGAAAGGGGAGGAGGGAATGAGTGGTATCTTTTGACGATAGTTCTCGCTGTGACTAAAATCATTCCCCAGCCTTGATACTGCATAGCTTTTTCCACCCTTCCGAAGCTGGGACAAATCAGTAATATTATGGCCTTTGTGATTAGAAATTTCACTGCAAAGCAGCATATTTTTGAAGTGCTTGTTAATCAGGATTATCTGATGTAAGAGGAGCTGCTGATAGCTGATTAAGTACAAATTAACGCTGAATATTTCATGCCTCTTCATCTGGATCTGCAAAGGTCATTAACATGACAGGGATTTTATATTTCTAAAACAAGTTTATGCTAAAAACAGATACATTGCAGAATGTAGTTGACTTTGTAGAAGCAGAAAGAGAACTGTAGTACAGAATGGGAAGATCACTCTTTTAAAGAAACCTGGAGATGCGACATGTTGGTAGGGTGAATGCTGGTACCAGGAGCAGTATCTGAAGTGGGAGCAACAGTGGTTTTACTGGAGATGGGCTAGAGTGACAACACTCAAGTGTTTAAATTAGCCAGAATCCCTGAAACTGAAGCAGCCTACAAAACCCCAAGTAGAAAAGGCTTATGAACCTTTCACCACAACAGAAAGGTGCCAGGTTTTGGCCAGTTCATCATCCAGTTACTGAACTAAAGGTAGACTCTGCTGTGTAAACTGATTCCAAATGAACTTACAGACCCTTAGAATGCTTGCAATAGGTCTCGGTGCCACCTTTCTGTAGGAAATGCTGTTCTGACTATATAAATACTAGTTTTCTGAACCAGAAACTTAGTTTTGAAGCAGGAAATCTAAGTAATTCTACAGTAAGTTCAGAAAGGTAAAAACTACCATTGGTCAAATTTGTCTTTTAGCTGGTGAAAACTGTAGCAAAGAGGCATTTTTCCCTGTGCGCAGTATATGTGATGCGGTAGATAAAACTTGGACAGACACCTATTTTTTTCTGCTGCAACTATGTGTAACTTGGCTCAGGAGTGCAGAGATGTAATGCTCTGTCGCTTTGTGCTGTAACTCTGTGGAGCTTCCCTCAGTAATGCTGAGACGCAGTGCTCTGTTTCTGATGCTGGTGATCATGGGTAGCTAATTGCCTTGCTGACTCACAGAAGAGTTTGTAAGGACACTTCTCCGTTTGCTTGTAATGTCACTTCCGTAATATCACAAGTGTTTTTGAAATTGATGTGGTTTTTTTTCACATTCCTAAAGAATTAGGTAGGTTCTGCAGGATTAACTTTGATTTACCCTTGGCACTGGCTTATGTGATTGAAATGCTGTGTATTGTTTATGTTTAATGGGATTCTTCTGTTTGTTCAGATCCTGAAGACGAGCTGCTGCATCGATAACCTGAGGAGGGGAGTTCTCTGTTAAGACTGCAAGAAGATACTGCCAACTGGTAAACACTTCCTTAAGTGTTCGTCTTTGCCTGTAGAATGTTGTTTTGTTTTCCACAGTATTTTAGGCTAAGGGGTACAAAGTGTTTTGATGTATTGAAAGCAAGAAGTAGATCATGCTTTTTTTTTTTTTTTTCCTTCGGTTAGCTGTAGCTTACCAGACAAAAGGCCCAGTAGCAGTGGATAACGTGTGGGTATTTAAAATGGAATACAAAGTGATTAAATTCCTGCTCTTACAGTAGGAGAAAAAAGATTAGCCTTTTTTCTGTAGTGGAATGTTAACCATTATCTGTTTGCCTTTTCCACTGAGGCTATTAAAATGTGTCTGTACCTCTTACTACTATATAAAGACTATTTGAAGTGTGACAGTGCAAACACTGAAACTTCAAATCTGATGCTTCAGAGCCTAGAGAGAGAGAAGAAAAGAAACTTTAAGGCAATCTGGTTTAGAATTTGAACATGGCTAAACATGCTAATGTGAGTGTCCAGGTGCTTTGAAAGATGCCATTAATGTGCTCTTAGTAGATGGGTGTTTGAGACATAATTTTCACTGGAAATAATACATGGTAATAACGCTAAAGATGTAGCATAATTCATAGGCATTTGAAGTCATCTATAGGTTGCCTGTAGGTTCAGAATGGTGAAAGGGTCATCAGTGAAGAGCCATGACCATTTAGTAGCAGTTTGCCAGCCTGTAAGTTAAGATGTTGAGCTACGCTATTACAAGGCAACTTGAGAATTTAGGACACTTGAATATGTCTTGACATAGCTACATCATGTGCACGTTGATAGTAGGTACCGGATTTACAGTTCACTTACCAAACACTTGATGTTGTAAATGGAGTAGCAGTCTTCGGTATGGGGAAAGACATCCACAAAGTTGTAAACTAAACATGTATTCAGTTTTCCTCTGTCATTATACATTACTAGTTACCTTATATAAAGCTGGAATCCTACCCATCTGTTTACTGCTATCATTTGGGCTACAGGGCTCAGTGAACTCGTGTCAGGAGAGGGTTCTTAGCCTGGAATGGGGTGATGCAGCTGGGTCCAGTGATGAAGCTGGAAAGAAGCAGCATCCTAGCCAGTAAAGAAACATGAAGCTTTTATGACCCATATATTTACAGATGCTTTATTAATCTTTGCGTGCCAGTTAATTTGCCTAAATTTTCTAAGCAGTCGAGGACAACTTTATGTAGTTGTGTTGTGTAGCTGTTGCTAATATCCAGGGTCCACGGAGAATATTAAAATACTTTGTTCTGTTACTCTGCCATACCTTGATTATAGGAAAGTTTTGAAGGCTTATAATGGTCAATAATGTGCATCTGTCAGAACTGATGTAGTGAAAATAGTGTTTGACTTTATGTAGTCCTTTTTATGTAAAGATGACTTATATACTACAGCTATATAGTGAGCGATAAGAGCTTTGTTGCCTGGCTCTGTATAAAACAGCAGCTCCTGACACTAAAATGAGTATGAGAATCCTTCCCAAATACACAGTTTGAAAATGCACGTCCCTCAGTTTACAGGAGAAAGAGCCACTGACGTGTAGGGTGTCGCAATTGGAGGTACCAAGGCACTGAAGTACCAACACAAGTTTTGAGCCACATTGTAAATATCTGATAGTATTTTTTGGGTTAATGCTTTGGATTGTTCTGGTCATACATGATGTGAATAAATAATGTATGTCTGTCACTAAATTTGAGTGCATAGCTTGCCCCATACAGAAAGCTGAAAAACTCATTAGCCTAGCAGTGAGGGATCCTCTGTCCATTTCTCTTCTTTGGCTTCGCTTCCCACCCCATCATCCCTCCATCTCTCTCTGAGAGAAGTGTAACATGATTGCCATACCGAGTGAAGCTGGGAAATTGATTTCACTGTTTCCAGCATAAACTTTGGTCTCGGAAGACAGCAGCTGGGAGCTTACTGAGCTCTAACACATTTTAGACCTGACCCAGGTCTCAGCTCAGGCCCTCAGCTCTGGGAATATGCTGAAAAGAGAATGTGACACATGGATACCACATCCATTGGGGCAGTGTGTGCCTGGGTCTTGAACTTCATCATGAAGTTCAACAAGGCCAAGTGCAAGGTCCTGTATCTGGGTCAGGGCAATCCCAAGTATGAATATAGGCTGGGCAGAGAGTGGATTGAGAGCAGCCCTGAGGAGAAGGACTTGGGGGTGCTGGCTGACGAGAAGCTCAGCGTGACCCGACAGTGTGAGCTCGCAGCCCAGAAGGCCAACCGTATCCTGGGCTGCATCAAAAGCAGCGTGGCCAGCAGGTCGAGGGAGGGGATTCTGTCCCTCTGCTCCTCTCTGGTGAGACCTCACCTGGAGTCCTACATCCAGCTCTGGAGCCTTCAGCACAGGAAAGACATGGACCTGTTGGAGCGGGGCCAGAGGAGGCCACAAAAATGGTCAGAGGGCTGGAGCACCTCTCCTACGAGGAAAGGCTGAGAAAGTTGGGGCTGTTCAGCCTGGAGAAGGGAAGGCTGCAGGGAGACCTTAGAGCAGCTTTCCAGTACCTGAAGGGGGCTGCAAGAAAGCTGGAGAGGGACTTCTAACAAGGATATGTAGGGATAGGACAAGGGGTAATGGCTTTAAACTGAAAGAGGATAGATTTAGACTGGATATAAGGAAGAAATTCTTTACTGTGAGAGTGGTCAGGCACTGGCAAAGGTTGCCCAGAGAAGCTGTGGCTGCCCCCTCCGTGGCAGTGTTCAAGGCCAGTTTGGATGGGGCTTTGAGCAGCATGGTCTGATGGAAGGTGTCCCTGCCCATGGCAGTGGGGTTGGAACTAGGTCATCTTTAAAGTCCCTTCCAGCCCAGACCATTTGATGATTCAGTGATGGCTGGTGCCAAGAAAAATATTAAGCCAGCTGGACCTTGGTGTGGTGCAGACTAGCCTGAATGGTTGTATAAGGCATGCATGCCTGTTTTATCTAGGTGGTATTTCTTTTGGTTATGGTGTTTCAGCTGTCCATTATCACAGATACTGAAGAACATACAACATTTTAGTGTTTGCCCTATTTTCCTTCTATTAGCTTTTCTTTTTTATTACCTTAACTTACTTGTATGGGATTATTTTTCCAGACTATCAGTCATTCAGAAAAGGTCTTCATAATTATCTCCTGCTTTTGTGTATAATCTCTGATAATTATTCATTCTTGTTTTATGGCTTTGTCATACACAGCTTGAACTTGTCTGCATGCTTGAAGATTTAAAATCTTTCCATGCAACTTAGAATTGTTTCCCTGTAATGATGATGAGGAGATGTTTTGAGCAAACTGATTAACGTGTTGTAGAGTCCCTGTTCCAGCACTGATACTGCAGTATTTGTGGATTAACAGGTTTTGTATTTTGTGCCATTTTTAATATATGAAAACACCTTCAGTATTATGTTTGCAAAGTGGAAGCAAATGCATACCTGTCATTTTCTTACTCATTTTGAGAAAGCTTTGTTGTGGCTTCCATAGCTCTTATAAGAGTAGCATTTGTCTGGCTGACACATCTTTAAATGTTCTGCTTCCTTGTGAGGACAATCTGTAAAGTCTCTTCCATAATGATCTCAGTCTTTTAGTGCCAATCCCTCTAGTATGTGCTAAACTTAAAAAGAGCAGGAAAGTTTGTTTCTCGTTGTCCCTGTACCTGCGTGCCTACAAAAGGTTTGGAGTGAAGGACCTGATTCAGAAGAGATGCTGTGTTGAGTAAGGCCATATTGCACGTTATGGACTTCTGTATGGCTTTGTCTGGGACATCTATATAAAGCCAAATGTGCTACAAGAAATATAAAGCAAGGTTCTGTTTTGTTTGGCTCAATACTAAATGCTTCCTCTATTAAATGAGGAAATAGGTGTTAAAAAATGTGCAGCTTTTAATGTGTGCTTTCAGAAGGATTTTTTTCATTGGAAACCTGTGTAATCAGTGTAGAAAGTGGTGAAGTTACAAATGCTTCTGTGCAACTTGAAAAGCTTTTACCGCAGAGCTTACCGTATACCTACAGTAGGGTAGTGTGGGAACCATCAGGGATAAAAGAATAATCCATCACAATGAGGTTGTATACTGTAAATACATAAAGAAAAATTAATGTCTTTCTGACAGCTGAAACCACTTTCACTTCCCATTTGTGCCACAAATTAAAACCAATCTCTTTGGGTAGTGTTACTCTAAATATATTGCTTGAAGTTTGCCCATAAATTCTATTTGCAATTTAGCAGACCTGCTTGAATTGATTTGTCATCTGTGTGAAAGCGGGTTTGTTGAAGTGGTTCTTAGTATATGGAATTAAGTACGTTCTATGTTTTCTACATTCACTATAAAATATTTTGGTAGAAATTCTGATCATGTTATTGATATTCTACCAACATGGATGTATTTGGTGTTAGTGCTGGTATCTAAGGCAAGAAAGAGGAATAGCTGACAGCTTTTTAGGCCAAACTGAACCATTTCCTATTTATTTTCTGTATGTTATCTTGGGGCTTCTTTAATGTGGCTGGCTGTGATAGCATGGGAATAGACTGAGGGGCTAAAAGGTTTTTGCAGTCCTGTGTTTTTTAAAGTCTAGTAGTACGTATTAGCAATGAATGTAAATAAACTACTGGTGCTGACACAGTGTAATGTGGTATCTTTTCTCCCACAATGGAAGTAAAATTAATTAAAACCTTGAATGAAGATCATTGTAATCTGCAAATGATCAGCGACAGGGTTTTCTAACTGTAATCAAGCAAAAATCAGTGTAGATCTCTTCCAAAATATCCTTCCTTTACATGCAGTAGTCCTACTGCAACAGTTAGTAGAGTAAATTTAAAGAGAAATGAGCGTTGTGTCTCGTTTGGCTTATTCATAGTAGACTCTGTTCTGCTTGAGACATCAGCCGTGCCGATTTGTTTATGAAGGTGAAGCTGCTGTTTTTTTCCACCTGTAAATGATTCCTCAGGACAATGTGAACTATTTAATTCTGTTTGTCCAATGAGCCTTCAAATCAAAGACATTAATTTAAAGGTTGTTTTGACTTTTCGAAAAGTCACTTTTAAACAGACCAGCAAAATATGTAAACTTTTCTCATGAGAAGGACATTTGGTCTGAAAAGCTGTGCTTGTTGAGACAGGTGACTGGATTTTGTATTACTTTTTTTGTGGTCTGTTCTATTAGTTTAATGTCAGATGTTGCTGGTTTCACTTCCTGACTTAGAAAAGGACTCTTAAATGCTTGCTAAAGGACATTTCTACATTTTGTGGGAGGTGGGTTTTACTTTTGTTTAACTCTGTAGGGACTTGGGTTATTAACATGTAGTCCTTCAAATCTGGTTAATATGCAGCTTACTGCGTGACCGCATAACTGCAGTTGTATTATTTACAATCATAGCATATCTCAAGTTGGAAGGGACCCATAATGGTCATCACCTCCAACTCCTGCTCCTCACAGGACTGCCTAAAGCTAAGCCATATGGCTGAGAGCATCGTCCAGATGCTCCTTGAACTCTGACGCGTTTGGTGCTGTGACCACTTCCCTGGGGAGCCTGTTCAGTGACCGACCACCCTCTCAGTGGAGAACTTTTCTCTGGTGCCCCGTCTGAACTTCCCCCGATGCAGCTTGCCCCATTTTAGCTTATCGTGGAATTGATTTTGGGAGTTATTGAGCAGAAATAGCATGCAGCTCTTGAGATTCAGTATCTTTAAATTATAATGCAGGAATTTAAACCTTGTTGTATGGCTCCTGTTACTTTCTTTTTTCCGGAGTGCTGGACGAAGCTGTTGAATAAACACCATGGCCCCTAGGAGCTGGGCCCAGGCATTCCTGTGTTATATCTCTTGTGTTTGTTACACTGTGTTCTGTAACTTTGATGCATGCTTCCATCTTAGATGCTACCCCACAAACGTTTGAGGTTACAGGTTAAAATAACATGGTTAGATTTTTCCTTTCTCAACAGTGATTGATTGATATAATTGTTTTGGGTATTCTGCTTTACCATTTTTTCTGGCACCTAACCACCCATGTTGTCCTTTGGGTTAGAATAATTTCAGACTTCTATTACTGAAAGGTTACTGTTCAGCTGATCTGAAAATACGCCTTTTTTTTTTTCCCCTTCTCTCCCCTCCCCCCACTTCTTTTATTGATTTTAGCTGAAGCAGATAATACAAATCATTCCATGTAGGTGGAGCTCAAGGCCATCCTGGGCAAGCAGGAGGTGCTTTCAGGAGTCTCAGAGCTACAGGAGAGTTACTCTGGCTGGAGCAGAGCTCCTCTGATCCTTCTCGGCAGAAGTTACTGCTGTCCCAAGGCTCTGCCATGGAGTCGTCCTTGCACAGCGTTGCCTCCTGGCTTGCGCATGAATTGTGGCTACCGAGGAGCTGCCCCTGTGAGACTTGCTTAGTGGGGCAGTACTGGGGACCCTGGGGGCAAGGAGTTAAAGCCTGGGTACCCCCTGTAGCCTGCTCAGCCCTCCAGGCTGTGAGAAGCATGTGGCAAATCTTACTGCTGTTGGTTTCCCTAAGAAGGGCTTGCCAGGCTTTTTAAAAGCTAATCTGTGTTCTTTGAAATCAGAAATAAGCAAATCCATTGCCTTTGGGCAGCAAAGATGCTGTCTGTGATACTTCTGTAGCTGTAGTGATCTCATGTTAGGTCTGCGTTCAGCTTACAGTTTTACCTATCAGAGCATTAACTAGAGCTTCAGCTCTCAATTTCTGATACTGTTGAGGGACACTTCGTGGTTAGAACTCACTAAAACCAGTAAAAATATTATTTAGGTGGTAAGTTATGCTCTTCTCTGGTTGGTTTCCTTTCATGGCAGAAGTTCCTTTCTGTTCATATGACCTAGTATTGTCCCGGGGAAAGTGGTTTACCCTGAGCCTAGAAATTTAGATTATAAGAAATAAGGACTCCTCTGTTTAAGTGTTACTGAATAGGGCTGTGGGTCTTGGGGTTGCTCAGAGCTGATAAAACACTACTAATAATATTGAATGGGAAAGCCCTTTTGACCTTTTCTTGTCTTACTGTTTTTGTTACACAAGTGGGTGAGTATTGCCGCTCACTTCCTGAGACAGGGTATGGTTTTGTTTCTGTTATGCTGATATTGAGTCAGAACTCTGTCTTAAACTCTGCCATATTCCTAAGAAATTATGTCATTTGTATAGCTTAGATAAAAAAGCTGTTGAATCTCTTGGGTGGTATTCAAGAATGCTTCACAACTGGGTGTTTAACAACGTAACATCAAAGGAAGCATCGACTGCAGAAAAATGGCAACGCTGAGTATTCATGGGGAAGTTAAACATGCAACAGATGGCAAAAAGCGGTATCGTTTAATGTTGTAAAGGTATCCAGTATCTCTTGCTAGTTTAGGAACACTTTAAGTAATTTTTTGAGGAGTGAAAGCCTGAATGCTAGGGAGTTCTTCAAAATTCTGCTCATGTAATATACCCGGTACTAAATCACTTCAGGATTTAGATTTATGAAGGCTCAAAAGAAATACAGGAGTTAATATGCTACCAGAAATAGCAAATTTGGTTGTTTGAATAATTGACTATTAGACACAGGACTTGCTTCAATAGTTCTTGTAGGCTTTTTAATTTTTTTTTCTTGCAGTGAAACAGTTATGTGGCCTGAACTAAAATCTCAGTTTTACCCCCACCCCCCAAAAAGACAACCACTACAAACTAAAAAAAAAACAACCCCAAATTAAACAACCCAGGAAGTCCCATCTCTGTTTTCCTAAAAGTCCTTATTTGTCTTCTGATTACCAAACATTTATTATTTAGACTTGCTTTGAGAAGTGAAAAAGTTTATTTTGAAATACTTAAATTAAGTATCTGATTTGGTTTAAAAAATCCCTTGTACTTGGTCTTCGAATTGAGGCTTTTTATTTTTACATAAAGCTTTGAAGAGATGCAAAAATGGGGATTACGACAGTTAATTTTACTGTTTCCACTAAGCCAAAGTAATGGTTTGTTGTGGAAAACATACCTGTAAGTGAATGAAATATAAATTTTCATGCTGAATGTTAGTCTTGTATATGTGTGAATATCCTCTTATGCCATACAAGCTTCTCAATTATCTGTGGTTTTCCCTCTTTTATTTGGTAAAAGAAGTATATGTATATAACCATGTCCCGCTCCTGTAGTCTGTAGTGCAACATCTAAACTACCTTGAAATATTTTCTGTAGAGCAATTCCTGATGGCCCTTTTCTACATTCTGCTTGAAGCCAGATTTTCAGACTAAGCTTTAGAGAAAGTGAAACAGTGCTTTGTGGACCTTATTTGCAGTTTGCAGAGTAATTAGTTGTGCTCTGAACATCGCACGTGGAACTGAGAGTGCCACCAGATGTCTGGGCGCACAGTATGAAGAGCTGTATGCCAATACAGCCGTGTAGAATATGAGTTATATGGGCACAAACGCATTTTAATCTGTGAATAAAGGAAAGAAAGCATAACTTGCTTTTGGCAGGTGTCTTAACACAGGTCAAGAACTGCCAAGAAATCTTTCATGTCAGATCACCATTTCTATCATTAAATTATAAACTTAGAAGGGATTGGAGTGTAGCAAGTAATATGAGATACTGTAAGACAACATTGGGAAATTATATAGGTTAGGGAAAGGCTTAATATAACACAGAGTTTTAAGGTACAATATTCCTTCAGAAGGATAAGTAAAAAAGGAGAAGAAGGGTTTGAGCTGAAGATTTCTGCAGCCAGAAGTCAAAAAGGTGTTTTTTATAGCAGGTAACCAGTGGATTTGCTTTCCTATGAAGAACTAAGGTCACTTTGCAGTAGTGCTAGACTACCTATGCATAGATTTAATGTTTGATTGTCATACAGATATAGCAGAATCTTCTTTTAGAATCACTGATGTTAATATTGGAGTTTGCATCCATTCCGCATTGAACCATGGGTTCATCTGCAGATGTCCTGAAACTTCCTTTGAAACATGATCTTAGCTATGATTTATTTTTTATAGCTTAGCCATCTGTTATTGTTACTTTAGTAACAATCAGGTTTTATTACTAAACATTTCTTGGTGTTCTTTTTTTATTACCCACAAGATGTGGGATGTATTTGGCTTGCGGTTCTGCCTTGGACCCGGCTCATTTTTTAATGTGTGCTTCTGAGAGTAACCAGTTCTTGGAGTGGTTTCCTCAAACTTAATTTCTAGTCTATAACTGAAGCAAGAGAGCAGGAGCGTCTAAAAATTGCCAGAACAGTGCAGTCTTTGAGCTGTTCTGTTCAGCAGCATGGAAAGGGCAGTTAAGATTCGCGGACTGAGAACATCGGTGCTGCAGTCCACCTCTGGCTGCAACAGAGCTCAAGCTGGTGATGCTTACCAAGGGAAATCCTGGTGCAAGCTTGAGCTTCAAACAAGTGATTTAAACATTTGCTCTATGAAAGCATGAGTGTGGATTGTTTTGAAGATGACTACAAGAGCTTGGGTGCCTAATACCTCATATGGAGTACGTGAATCCTGTGCAAGCTTTCTTTCTGAGGGTTGTAAGCTTCGTGAAGCAATGCTTTCTGAAGTTTCCTGATGAGCTGAGGTGCCAAGTGAGTACATAGAAAGTAATTTAGATTCTTGTTGCAAAGTAGTTGTCGATTCTTTCTTGCTACTCTGTTTTCCATTCTTAATAGGCAGAAAAACCTGAGTGTTGGAAAGCCTGCAAAATCACCATTCTCGTCAGCAACTGTCAGTCAAGATTTGCTAGAAGAGTGCTTGTGTGTAGAGGCTTAGTTCAGCCAGAGTTGGGCAGAAGACATTGGTTTCATACTGGAAGTTAATGGTTAGCTTTTTCTCTCCTGAAATGTGTTTTCATGTACTGCCCAGTTAAGAGCATCAGTTCCAATATGAGGTGGATACTAAGAAAGTAAGGTTTATTCAGTGGTTAGCTGGTTATTAAATTTTTTGCAAGTTTCGTTATCCACAGTGATGCTAAGTTTATGTAGCACATCTTTTATGTTTGGGTACCGTCTGACTTCTGTCAGCCACGGGCCTTTCCTCTGACAAACTGAATGATGCTTGATTTTGTTTTCTTCTGAAAATGAATAGCTGCAGTTTGGATGATCCACTGTCCCTCTCTAATGGCTGTAGATGTTTTTGTGCATTTATTCTTCAATTGTTATGACAGTTTTTTGAATTCCTGTTGTAGCTGGCCTGAGATGTTAGCATATGCTTTGGCCTTTTTCTGCTGTGGTAGAGTTAGGCTGCAAGTCAAGGGGGGGGTGTGGTGTAATAGAGATTCCTAGGATGGGATTAGTCTTCCTGATGTTTGGCTTCATAAAATGGTATTAAAAAAGGCTAAACAAAATCTCTGAGCTGTTAACCCGTTGAATAAAAGGTAATTTTCCTGCCCAGAGCTGCTTCTGTCTGTAACATAACATTAAATACTTGCCTACCTCAGAATTGCAAGCAATTGAAAAAAAAAATGCTTAGTTCTGTATTATTCAATTTTCAATACCTATTAAATTATATAGTATACATGTCTCATCTTGTGCCTGTTGGTATTCTTTCTATATTAATCTGCAGATCGAAACCTTGAGAATCAGTCAGAAGAGCCTCTGTACTAACTGGGAGAGCCCAAGTGATGCCCTCTGCACCTGACAATAGGAGATTTTTATTTAGATACTCTTGTGTCTGAGTTAAGGTGCAAAAATTAATTGTGTAAAGAATCCATCAGACCATTAATTTCACATCTGGCCGTTTTAATGGATGTTCACTGCTTATTCCCCACTGACTGCCAAGATCTGCAAGTCAATTTCTCATTCGTTTAGACAGTGCTTCATTATGTTGCATAGTGCTAACCTCTAAATTTAAAATATCATGTGATGTGAAGTCACACCACACAAAAATCAAGTATCTATCAGCTTGCCAGTATAAACCAAGTGGATAGCATGATCTGAACTGTTCTGTGTGAAGGCATGCTCATCAGTACTAGAAGATAGGAATCCAGTTAATGGGTTCCTGTGCTGATGTCTCTGCCTGTTACTGATGATAGTCCAGCTGACCTGTAATTCCCAGCTTTCCTGGTTGTTTCCTTTTTGCGTAATGGCTCTACTAGGCCATTTGCTCATTCACTGAAGCCTTCAGGACAAGCTGCCAGAGCATCAGCACTCTTTTCTTGCAGGTGCAAAATGGTTGTGATTTTAAATGCAGTATTCTTGTCCAGGAAGTTGTAGAGAGCTGAGCAATTCTAGTTTATTTCTGATAATTCTGTCAGTTGGAAATTTGGATGTTTCTGTTCAGTAATGAACTAATACTGTTAGGAAACATTTTCTAAAACATCCTTAGCCTTAATGCTACAGTGGGTTTTTTTCTCTATTACTTTCATATTCATTTCTGTAGTCTGGTCATTCTAATGAATTTGGACTTCTCCTTTTTGTTTATAGCTCAGTGAATTAAGTTGGACTCTCACCTGAAATCATCTTAACCAGAACTCTTGACTACCCACTCCCCCCAAAAAATCTGGTTTTAGGTAGAATTTTTTAGTATTCTTAAATGTTTTGTCCTATTTGATTTTTCTTTCACTTTTCTCAGGCAGTTAACTTTCCGAGGTAATGTTGGGTCTAACTTTGGTTTCGGTTTCTCTGTTCGCTGTATCAGTTATGTTCATCCCTGACCTGCAGGGGACTGACGCTTTCCGGTCAGCGTTCGATTTGTGTTGCTTTGTCTCAAAGCATTAATTAGGCGGTCTGCAGTGGTGGGGAGGGGAAAAAACACCCCACATTTAAAATATGCCTAGTGAGGGTTGGGTAAGTTTTAGGGAAATTGCAACAGCTTTTACGAAGATAGGGCTGTTAACCATCCTTTTGTCCTGTGAAGTAGTTGTTGTGCTGAATTACTAGCTGTTGGTTATTACTGAGAAAGCAAAGGGAAGCTGGAGCTAACTGGCAAAGGAAGAAGCAGATGCTTACTCACACTTAAATCCTAGTCAAGGGGAAAGTGTCTTTAAGAGATGCATACACTGGAAATAATGGAGCAATGAATTTCTACAGTTAAAATGGTGTCTGACAGTCATCTTTTTGCTGATGTTCAGTTCTGTGGGCTGTGAAGAGTTGTTCTTGCTAGGGTCTCCGCTCTGCTTCTTGCCTGTGGTGCTGTAGATCTCCAGAGCCTTCCCTGGCTCACGTTACACTGTTACTTCCTGTGAAGCTTAATGAGATACTCTAGGACTCCGTATCTTCTCCTTTATACTGTACTACTAACATAGTTATTTCACCAGCCGTAAGATGGTGGTTACTAATGCGTGCAGCAGACTGAGGCTGCCTAAGAATGCTAGTGTTCTGTAAGCAAATGGTTTCCAACGGTGTCTTGAAAGTACCTTCTTGGAGATCAGCATGCAAGGCATGAATTTTTTCAAGACAATTTGTGTGGTTGAGTTGAGAATCTTGTGTTATTCTTTCTTTTTAAAGTTTGTGTCTGCGATATGAAATCCAAGGGGAACAATTTGCCACTGGTATTTTATTGCAACTTTGACTCTTTAGTAATTAAATTTATTACGGGATATGTGTCTTACGGATTATCAGCAGCCTTTTCCCCTAGGAACACATTTGCTGCCAAATAATTGTGTTTTCTATTTATTTATATGCCTAGAGATAAAACACAGTTCTACATTCTACTTTTTAAATGTATCTTTCAAAAGTCACAGTGGCATGTAGATCCAGAACTATGTTTATGAAGTAGATCCAGAAAAGTAGTACAATGTGTGGAACAGATGCGTATTTGCTTTTATAAGGTCATATAGCATTAGATTTAAGAATTTTGGTGCAAAGGAATGAATTTTCATAATCTCTTTTTCTTTTGAAACAGACTGGAGGCCAAGAACAGGGTGCAGCACTGGCTGTAGGTAAGAATTTAAACTTAACCCGCCTGAAAACTCTCCTGACATATAAGAAGCAAAAATTATAATATGCTAAAGGACAGAAACTAGGACTGTTCTGAATATTAGCAATTTTCTCTTCAAGAACTCCTTTTGCCCTGTTCCCTTATACAACTTTGAAAATTTCTAGTGTTCACTAGGAAGTCCTGATCTATAACCTGATTTTTTTATGCCTCTCCCTAGTTAAAGATGGCAATAAGGTTAGAAGTGGTGGGCTTTTTTCTTGCATAGTAGCTCACCACACAGCCTGGTAATGATTTTGAAAATTCTCTACTGGAGTGATGAGAAGAAGCCCCATTGTTTCAATAAAGATGATTTTCCTGTGCATAGAGTATAGTAGTTTGGCCACGTTTATCCTGGAAGATTGTGCTTAAACTTCTTGGAAGATTTGAATGAAGAGATGATGATTCTGTGGTTTTTCTTTCTCAGTCTCTTTAGTAAAGTTACTGTGTAACTTCAGATTTTTGCTGAACCAGATGCCTTATGCCAGAAACTAGTGTTCTGAACCGGCTCATAAGACTAAAGAAGAGGTAGCAGATGCTCATGTGAAGGTTTTAGCTTTGGTTTTGTAACCTGCTACTTGTCATCTAAGCTACTGCATAGATCTGCGTGTGTTATCCTTCATGTTTATCGTGCTGTGCCAGCATAGCTGTCTTCTGTCAGATTGGGAAGGTAATGCTATCAAAAGATTTATTTTTCTTCCAGTTCTGATTCATCATCAAAAAGCTCTTTGAATTCTGGGGAGCTGATTAAATTAATTTGTCATCAGTTTTGTTGACAACAGCAGAAAAGATTTCCAAATGCTGTGTGTAAAATTATTTGAATACTCCGTTCAAGAATTAAGTGTATGTGGCATTAGAAATGTTTCACTAAAGCAAATGTCCGTTATTTTAGTGCATGATTGATGTATTAAAATACTTGTTTTGCAGAGTGGCTGGTTTTGATGAGATTTGTATCAAATTCCTGTAGTTCTTAGGAGAGCTTATGGCAATGTTAGGTCACACCAACAGTCCTTCTAGCCTACTGTCTTGCCTCTCTGCGATTATGGAATGAGTCTAGGAACTGGGCAGGCATACAGCAGTATTTTCCAAATCTACAACAAACTAATGGAAAAACATCCCATGCCAGCAGTAGTAGTATTTTTTTTTTTATTTGGTAGCTTTACTTCTGAAGTCATGGATAAGTATATTAGCAAAGTTGCAATTTGAACTGGGGTGAACTTTTATTGATAGCACCATGTGCGTTTGCAAAGGATACATTGCAAGAGTTACTGAGTCAGACCATGGGTCCCTCTAGCCAAGTACAGTCTCCAGGAATCAGTCTCCAGGAATCACCATCTTACTTCCTTCTGCATGTGTGCACTTGGTTTTGCTTGTATTTTCATAACCCCCACTTACTCCTCTACTAGAACAGTGCTGCTTCTGCCCAGGAAGGTGAGAGTCATCCAGAAAAGCTAACAAAACTCTCAAGGGGCATCGCTGGGAATGGTACTGCCTGCAGAAGGAGGAAGGCTGTCCAGTAAACTGCTACAGCACGTGGCAAGAAACTTCTGTTTTCTTTGAAGAAACTGTGAATCAACAATATTTCGGGTATTGAATGGGAAATGTTTAAAAACCAAGGTGATCTTGTCCACTTCAGCAGCCCTAAAGTTCAGGTGTCTGACTGCCGATACTTTCGCCTTCTCCAGCTGTGCTGAGACAAAGTAGCTGATGCGTTACAGCATCATAAACCATCTGGGAATCACCAGTGTGAAGGGTTTGAGGGGACTGACAGAAACCATACTTCAGCAACACTTTCAATAGGAAAACACTGGTAAAGATCTGGAGACTATTGAAAACTTGCTTCAAAGAATGGGGCAAACTTAACTAAATGTCACTTTCTGAATGAGGTTAAAACTTGAAAAAAGCTTAAAATCCAGTAAAACCTGAACCTCTAAACGTAAGCAGATGCCTATGGAAGAGCAAGAACAGAGAGAGCATATATTGATGGTTCTTCTAGCATGTAAGTATTTTTAGCTCAAGTATTATTAAGCGAGATGTGATTATTGAATGTATTCAGTATTCTTTAATGGCTTTCTGTTCTGCACATGTACCTGGTTTTCTCCAAGACTGCTGCAGACTCCTTATGAGACAAGATGAGATGAACTTGTAGGGTTCACAGATGGACTGGTGCAGGAAATCGTGACCCTGCAGGAGATTCTGCGTACTCGCTACTGATCTTAACAGCTTGCAGATTGTATAGTGTCATTGGAGAGTAGCAAATGTTCCTCCATATTTCCAATATGTGGATGGAAATAAATTGTCTTATGACATCTTACACTTAATGGGACACATTTAGTTTGGTTTCAGGATTAAAAGAAAATTTGGGGTATGTTGGGAGGGATGGAAAATGAGATAAAAGATGATCAGTTTTTGCACGCCTAGAGGAATCTAGACCAATGTGGTCTGGTTTTCTTTGGGGTTTTTTAATACTTGCTTGCTAAGAAGAAAAACTATCTGGACTTAATACAAGTAGTTGATACTGTGCCTTATGAGGCTATCTGAAGAAGTAACTGGAAATAACGAAGAAGTCTGTAGAACCTTGATCTTGCGAGAAATCACTTGTGAACCCTTAAAGAAGCAAACAACTGCGGAGAGACCAATTTTATCTCCCCTCACACCCCACCTGATGCCTGTCTGTTATGTTACTGTTTCTGAAAACAGATGGGATGGGAAGGAGCATTGTTCTGCTAGTCATCTTCTGTGGTACCACCACTTCATGTGTTTCATTAGCCTTCTACATTCTGCAAACATACTTTGACTGGTGTCTTAGAAAAACAAAACTCCACAGAATAATCAGCAAGCTAAAAGCTATCCTGAAGTACGGAAATCTGCCCTTCCAGCCATGTGATTTGGAAGGCCATAGGACTTTCCTTCCTTCTTGGGAGCTCAGAGCTGGTGTGTCACTGAACTGAATTTGCAGATGGACGATCAGTGTCAGGTTCCTACGCAGAAGGTTTGCGGTTTAGTACTATGACATTCAAAAAAAAAATCCATTGAGATAGAATATGTCAATGAATATTTATATCCATCAACTTGATGACTAGGTAACTAATTATATTGTTAGAGTAGGATTTGCAAGCCAAGACACTAAAGCAGTGCAATAGTGTGGAGCCAAACTACAAGAAAACATTTTATTTGAGTATGAAAGAGCAATGCAGACAATTGTGCTCCTTGTCCTAGTACATTAGATGGCAGTGTTAGCAAGGCTCTCTGTCGGAGCCTCTGCGCAACTTCATCCAGCTTGGGTGCTGAAACGGGTGGGAGTCTGCTGCTTATAGATGGGAATTCATATTATAGATGGGAATTCAGCTATTCACAAGTGAAATACCAGCTAAGAGCTGGCCGATCACTTGGACTAGACACTCTAGTGAAATGAGGGATTGAAAATTTTTTTTTTTTTCCTAGCAGTTAGATAAAACTGGCAGGTTTGGAGGGGTTTTTTTGTTGTTTTTTGTTTGCACTGAGTTGAAAAGCTGGCAGGAGGAGGGTTTACCATACAAGTAATTGTTGGGTTGTTTTTTTCAGAGACGAGCTTAACAGCCGTTAAATTACAGTCTGACATCCTTGAAATGTGAAACGTTCACAGTCACATAGTAGTGTAGCACAGTTTTAATAGTCATAGCATCTCTTGTAGAGTAAGAAGTTTTTCTGTAAAATAATAAAGCAGCAATCTGTAAATCCACCGCATCTCTTGTTAAATGCTTTTTTTGCTGGTGAGACTCCACCGGGAGTCCTGCATCCAGCTCTGGAGCCCCCAGCACAAGAAGGACATGGACCTGTTGGAGTCGTGCCAGAGGAGGCCTCAATGGTGATCTGAGGGGTGGAACAGCTCTCCTATGAGGAGAGGCTGAGAGAGTTGGGGCGGTTGAGCCTGGAGAAGGGAAAGCTCCAGGGACACCTTACTGAGGCCCTTTTAATACTTAAGGGGAGCTTATAAGACAGAAGGGAATAAACTTTTAGCAGAGCCTGTTGCGATAGGACAAGGGATAATGGTTTTAAACTGGAAGAGGGTAGATTTAGATTAGCTATAAGGAAGAAATTCCTTACTGTAAGGGTGGTGAGGCCCTGGCACAGGTTTACCAGAGAAGCTGTGGCTGCCCCCTCCCTGGAAGTGTTCAGGGCCAGGTTGGATGGGGCTTTGAGCAACCTGGTCTGATGGAAGGTGTCCCTGCCCACGGCAGGGGAGTTGGACTTGACAACCTTTAAAAGTCCTTTCTACACCAAACCATTCTGCGATATGATTCTGTGATCGTTACGTACCTGATAAAAATAGAAAGTTCTTAGCTTACTCTGAAAAAAGACGGACTTCAAGATCAGGCACTGTTTCCATGATAATATCGCAGCATCATGGATTAAATGCAGTGTTTGAGCTGGAAGGAAACTGCCGGCTCTCGGAGTTGTAAGGCACTAAGATTGTATGAATGCATTTGTTAAAAAGCTTCCCTTTCTCTGGCAGATCAAACCGTGAGGTAGTGACCTCTGATGGAGGAGTTTCAGCACTGCAAAAGGCTTGGAAGATTTCAAACTTAGAAGGAGAAGGCAAAAGTGTACATTGCATTCAAATGTAAATGTCCTTAAACTAAAATACTTTTTCTGATGGTTGCAATGTAGTTGAATGAGAAGAGCATTATGCAGAATTCAGTTAGAAAGCATGTTGAGCTTGTATCATTTTGTAAGAGGAAAGCATATCTAACAGTTTTTATGGAAGAGTCGTGCAGTTACTCATGGAAGGGTAAATCAGGGCAGATTTTTGGAGCAGAGTCTCTCCCCTTTTCAATACAAGTTCTGTTTGAAAAGTAAGAGTAATCCTTACAGAGAAATCGGGTTTTTTTTCCAGACTTGTATGGGCAGGCTTAGTTATTTTTTTGTCGCTCCTGTCAAGTAAGTTACTCAGTGTCAGCTGTGCCACTAAAATATTCCTGAATTAACAAGGCTTTAAGACTGCCTCTTCTAAAGGAACTGTGGATTCTTCAGTGTCTTTCCCTTGATTTCCTTTAAGTAGAAAAATGGGCTGAATAAACACTGACCTGACCGTACTTCACAATTCTGGTTTTGAGGAATGTGAGCCTTTTTTCACTAGACTATTTTCCCTGAGAGGCCTCCATTTTCCTGATGTGACAAGTTTTAAATTTGGTTTTGTTCAAAAAGGAGACTTTATTGATGATGTGTGGTCTCAAAAAGAAAAAACACCAAAAAACACCAAAACAAAACCAAAAAACAAAAAACCCACATCGGTTTCAACTAAAACATCTTATTGTATCAGTCAGTTTATCCAAAATGACTGACATCAGAGGCTCTGAACAGCTTGTAAGTAGCCCGAAGACTGACTTTCTTACACAAAAACATTTTCTATCTGTTGGTATAAATATGTTAACTGAACAGCAGAAAAACCTGTTCATGATTGAAGCCCCAGGAATTCAGTGGAGAATTTTTAATTTTTTTTGGCTTGCATATCTTTTATTCTTCTCGTTATGGCTGATTTGCAATTAGTGCTTTGTGGAAGGAGTACCGCTAGGTGTCAGGAGCAGAGAGCAGTGCGCAGAGCTCTGCATTGGTTTAGGCTGTGAAGTAAAAGCATATAGAAAAACTGATGAAATCCCACATTTTCTAGAACAAATTGTCAAGCAATGAATGCAGTTGTGTGTTTTACACACAGCTGGTGACTGGTGTGGCACTTCGTGTATGTGTTTGATTCAGCAGTGTCTGAACTGATACCTTTAATATTAATAATGTTACTATAGCTATGATGAGTCCTGAAAATGAGACCAGCTTATCCATACGCTATCTTGTTTTAAGCTAATAGCACCAAGCTTCTCCTTCCTAAATCTAAAGCTGATAGTTTCCATGTGTTGGTCTCTTTTTCTAGACTGAGGGATAACTACTATTTTTTTACTATTACCGCAACAATTATTTCTTGTCTGGACGATGTATTTTATGACTTTGGGATTTTGTTTAATGACACTTCTTTATTACTTTAAACATCACTAATATCAGTAGTAGGAATTAGAATGTGTCAGAGGGCACCTGTGCTTCTCCAGCACTATTCAGAAGAGAAATAAATGTGCATTAGACTAGGAAAAACATGTTTGGATCCAAGGGAAATATTATGACTTTCTGAAAAAGTGATTCCCACAGTGTAGTTTAGAAGCCTCTTTCCATCTCTGCAGAGCTCTCAAGCTTTTAAGGTTGAGGGCAGATACATTCTTGCTGCCTGTGAAGCTTAACTGCTTCATCAGGAGAGGAGGCGACCCTCGCTCCTGTAGGCTGTTGCTCTGTGATACCATGTGTTGCGAAGGGCGGCCGTGGGTTCAGCTGCTGTGGGCAGCTGCCTGTTCACTGACTTCCCC
>Ga0065711_1028421_pt1 | contig 41320 bp, 24 predicted proteins | sample Hoacrofraction12_FD_59098 | JGI IMG/M metagenome (GOLD analysis project Ga0065711, IMG submission 59098) | Hoatzin crop microbial communities from Cojedes, Venezuela - Epithelial fraction 12 v2 (version 2) | ecosystem: Host-associated > Birds > Digestive system > Esophagus > Crop | place...
AAAAAAAAAAAAAAAAAAAAAAAAAAAAAAAAAAAAAAAACACCAAAAAAAAAACCAGGCTGTACTTAACATTTCAGTAGAGCTTTAATACCAGATGATGTGCTGGTGTTCAGGATTAAGTGACTGCATAATAACCAGCAACAGAAATACAGAAATTTACAGGCCTTCAGGAACTTCATGACTGATCCTAGACATCATTCTTTCTCAATGACAATTTGATCTGAGTTCTGAGGATCTAAACGTTGAGGCCAAGCATTTTACTGCTGCTTTAGACAGGCAGTCTTTTTTTGGGTGGGAGGGGGGAACTAGCCCTGAAAGTGTTCTGCAAGGGAGCATTCTCCATCACATCATGTTCATCTGAAATTATATAATCAATTTAGCAGCACAAAATATCTAACAGAATAGATGTCTTATAAAAAGGCAAAAAAAGTTTGAACATAAAAGAATGCAATGTTTCTAAACTCAGTATCAGATAACACATCATTATCCATTGCTTGAGCTCTCTAACCGTTTTTGGTCTGTAGCATGTGCTTGATTCAAACTGCTCCAGACAGGAACTTTTTAATACTACTTATCCGTTAATGGAACTACAAACGTCACACAATACACAAGTCTTTAGAGCAAGGTACCTAAAACAAGATAGATAGGACTAAAGCATGTTTTTTCATCCTATAAAAGCAATTTGTTCCTCAGAATTATTTTCCAACTTGACTTGAAAGATTATTATAAATATAGAAGAAAAGGGCAAGGGAAAAAAAAACAAAACAGTGTTCAGACAGAGACATTGTAAAACCATATTCCTATTTCAGGGATGTGAAATAATTTATAAGATAATATAACATAAAGTATTTTCCATATGTAATAGTTTATTCATGCTAGAGGACAGATCCAGTTGTAACTAATCAGTGGAAAAGCTTAATGCAGTAGCTGCAGAGATAATTCAAACAGTAACTGTAATTAAAAAAAAACAACCAGGAAAGTGCTTCCCATGAAAGCAACAACAGTAATTTCCATTTATAATTGCCTTCTATGACAATCGCAAGCGTCTTTACAACAGAATAAAGGACAGTAATTAGCACTTCCCAATGGTTAAAACCTATGAGCAAGATTTTGTGATTTAAAAATCACAAAAAATTAGAAATAAAAGCACTGAGTAGGAAATTTGTCAGATAAAAGTTTAAACAAAAGCAGCCTGACCTAAAGTACCCATAGCCAGCGAGAAGCAGTATCTGTTCTCAGAACTGATCTGCATACAAACAAGGACTAGTTTCACCAAACCCATAAACTTTAAAGCCAAGCCAAAGGCTGTGTGGGCATTTCAGTGGGCTCATGCAGCAACTGACAGCCATTAAAGTTATCATGATTTAGCAGAGAAATACTTGCATACTTTTAGCCCACAGCAAGCATGAGGGATGGTAAAAGTCTGTAGAGAAAGAGGCTTAACATAAGCCAAGTCGCACTGCCTTTCCCATGAACAGAGATCACACGGTGACTTACCTAACACATGCCAACCACTGAGACTCGAGGGCTGAGTCTATCCACCGCTGGTCAATTTTATGCATTTTTTGTTCTTTCAGTTTAGAAGCAAGTTTAAGTGAAAACTAAAGATGTTGGTCAAACCAAAAAACATGACCACATAGGGCTTAGCTCAACTGCATTAACTTCAGATCAGTCTTAACTGAAAGAAGGGCTATAGCTAACTCCGCTTTTAACATGATCAAAGCAAACTGTATTAAGAATTCCTCTTTGGCTGGAAAAGATGGCTATGCCAGCAGCTCAAATAAGCCCTGTATCTAGTCACACCCGTCCAAATGCCTTCGTACTCTAAAGCAACTGCACATAAGGAGGGTCAGTACACATGGCTACCTCTCCAGTCACTGCACCCTCTTCAGATGAAAAACCTTGTATCAGAATTCCTGCTGTGACATTGTTGAGGGGTGGGTGACAACACCACACAGCATGAGATCAGCAGAAATGTGGAAGGGAGAATGCATTTAAGCAGCACGAAGACAGAGGAGGCAAAGCACCTGGCTTACAAGCCATCCCAACAGGCACTGAGCTACACAGCAAGCTGGCTACTCCTGATAGGAGTTTCTGCTCTAAAACAGTTCACGTGCAGACAAAGAAAAAAAGCATAAGTAGGAGCAGCTACACCCTAAAACCAGCTGCTGAATGACTGCAGGCCCTTAGAGGCTTCAGGAACAAGGGGCTTGACATCATTCTGTTCAGTGCTAACACCAGAGGAAGTCGGATCATAGAGGAAAAAAAGAAAGTGAGGCAATAAGCATATAGAACAGAGTTTTGATTGTAATTTCTGCTAGCATAATCACTGATGTGCAGTTCAGGCCATGCCTGGTAAGAATAAATCAATATTACTTTCCCTTGGTGTTTTGTGAATAAATGACTCCAAAAAATACCCTGACCTTGCATCATCAATTTCTGTTTTATGGGAAGTGAGCTGCCATCCTTAGGCAATGGCAAAAGTATGTGAGGTTTTAGAACATCAAGAGAAAAAGAAAGAGTCTGAATAACAATGGACAAAATGTATTAACTGCCTGTCCTGACTTGATTTACTTGAAATACGATAGCCCCAACCCATAAAGAATAATGTTTTTTCCAGGATTTTGGGATGTTCAGATCCGTATCTTCACTTTAGGTTCAGAACATAAAAAGTTCTCACGGGTCCAAATTAGCAAACTATTTCTTCCCATAATAAAAGACTTTAGCATATGAGCCATGTAATTGACAGCTCTTAGCATCTCACTGGGTCAGGCAATGACACACCTACACAGAAAGCTTGCAACATACAGAGATGTAGCAAAACGCACACACTCTGCTAGCGCTAGTCAAACTCTCAAGAATTTACCATAATAAAATGGTGCAACACACTGCATATAATAAAGCCCCAATCCCAGGAATGTGTCTGTGTCTAAGAGATGGTTCCACAAAAATGTCACCTCAATGCTCAGTAGTTGTCACAGAGCTAGTCAGGTGGGGACAGCAGTTATCAGGAAGATACAAAAGTACGGTTCCCCACACCTTGAGAACTCCACATTTGTGGTTCCCACACCCCATCTAAGAAGGATGTTGAAATGCAAAAGACCCAGAGAATCATCACAAGGACAATCTATAGGCATGAAACAATGTCAGTATGGGTAACATTTAAAAAGATGAAGATCCTTAAGACTGCACACCAGAACTGAAGGGGCAGTACAGGATTTGTATTATAGTGATAACAGGATATGATGCTCATGGTCTGTTCTAATCCAAGAACTAGAAGGCATCAAATACTGCTAGCAAGAACCAGGTTCAAGTCACACGTAAGCAGGTCCTTCTTCACACAGGCAAGGCTGGGCCGTGAACCTCCTGACTACAGGATGCTGTAGGTGCTAACAGTTTACTGGAGTTCAGAAAGCAATCAAATTCATGGAAGAGAAGTCCACCAATAGCTGCCACATAATTTCAAAAAAAAAAAACAAAAAAAAAAACCCAAACCAAAACACTACTGTCTGACTTAGGAGTCTCCAAATATTCTGGGAAAGCACCACTGTCTGTGTAAGAACTACTAATTTCTCCCCCAGATTTTTTCCCCAACTAAAGGCCACTGTCAATACAAGATAGAAACCTAGAAAGACCTTGCACTGTAGTGCATCCATTCTTGTGTAGGCATCTTCCCTTTTCATAAATAAAACCCTTCTAAACCTGAGCATCATTTTCAATGCATTTATCCACACGATAATTTCATAATGCTTCACTCACTTCCCCTCTCCCCTGCCTTCCCTCTCTCTCTTTTCAGATTAAAGAAAATCCAGATGGGGTGCAGGTGCTGCAAAATGATACAAAGGTACAACAGAACAAGAGCTGCTTAGACTGAACAAAAGAAACACATTAAAACATGTGCCTGCGCTCCCCTACAGCTGTTGCTTCAATTAAGCCTATTTACAAGGCTGGAGTTTTTCCACAGTTTACGGTATCTTTAAAGTCACGCCAGCGCATAGGCATACTGATTTGCTGTGAACATCCTTTAGATTTACTGTAATTGAGCGCCATTTCTGTAATTCCTATCCCATAGAAAAACTGTGGGCATTGAAAACTCATCTTTAGCAAAGCTCTTTCTCATTTAGGTAGCAAAACCTTCCCTCAATTCAGTAGAACAAGGAGCACAGACTTTGTCAGATCCTCCCTCTCTCCTAAGCAATGAAAATGAACTACAGATCCTTGCTTCCATATAGCTTTTAAATGTAGTTAGTTGTGGGAGCAATTCCCACATTAAAAGTATCCTGGAGAGGGAGACTAGCCAGAAGCCAAGACTTCAGCCCTACTTGACAGTTACTTCTTCCCTTGGCCACATCTCTAGAACAGGTAAGGTTGTGGGAAAGAAAACTGGTGCTCCGAGAGAAAGAGGAGAAAGAAAAGTGAGACCCTCTGGAAGAAATAAGTCAAGAAAAAGTTAGGAGTAAGAGGAAAAAGTTAAGTAAAAAAGGAAAAAGGAGGGGAGAAAAATAAAAAGAGAAAAGGACAAAAAGATCAGACTTGAAAGGAAGAACACCAGGAAAAAAAATAATGAGATATTTTAGCAATTACACGAGGACATATTAATTAACAGTCTATGCAATGACTACTCATTGGCTAATCTACTCCTCAGGGAAAATAAAAAATAAGGCTGGAAACATGCTATAACCAGCACAAGGTTCTCTGTCATCCTCCTTGCGCTCCTGGTTAACCTCCCTACAGGGGTTAGTCACGGTCAGCGCCGGCAGACAGCAGCCTACAGTTGCACAGTTCAGCATTTCCATTCAGTTTAGCTCATTCTCAGGACCCCAGGTAAAGTTTAGTGACATCAGATCCTCAAGATCTCCAGCTTAAAAATTAAGTTTAATCCTTTTTTGAATTATATTGATTAACAGCATAATTAACATTTCTTCTACAAATTTTCCTTACTCCAGCTATATTTTTGATCCAGAAGAAGTACAATCGCCTGGATGCACTCATGAAGTAAACAGCTACAAAAACAACGAGCAAGGCAGCAATAAATTCAAATTCGAAGCGAACAGTGAAATTCAAGAACACAAAAATGAAGTCCAGAAGGATGAGCCAAACAGAACAGAAAATAAAAATCCAGTAAACAGCACAAAAGAAACTCTCTGTAACCATGGAGGCAATGATTTTCAAGCGGATGGCCCTGTGAAGTGTGTTGCAAAGCTCAATGTTGCAGTCAACGGTGGCAACTCCTGTGCTGGAGCGCACCCCATGCTCAATCCCAGCACAAACCCAGTGAAAGAAGCCAGTGAACAGGGAACCTCCAGCCAGTCAGCAGACCCTTCTTCAGCCAGCAATAGAGACTTTTACACCAAATCAAGTAAATCTGGCCAAGAACCTGACCTAGAGGCAGGCAGTCAGAGGAAGGCAGCCTGCAACGAGCTGAACAGTATTCCAGATAGGAACTACCAGTCTGCAGAAGACAGCATCTTTTTCAAAGGAACTGCGATGCTGGAGACAGAAAACAATGCCATAGAACTGCCAGATATTGATTATCCCCAAAACGGTAATCAAACCAGGAACTATGTTGAAAAAGATAGCTTTTCAGTGAACTGTGCACATTCAGATCAAAACAGTGGTCCTTCACCAGTACAGGACCAGCACCTTTGTGTAACTCTGCCGTCACCTATGAAGGAGAGCAGTACTGAACCTTTCCAAACTGACTCTGCAAGTTTGAGTGAGGGAATTACTGGTGGTATCACTGCCACGGCTGTTACCAAAGTAGCACAGGCATGCACACACCCCAAGCATGAAGACATGAATGGACAAATTGAGGAGGAAGACGCTGAAGTTGCAGCAGCTCTGGCTGCACTGGAAGCTGCAACTGCAGGGGAAGACCTGGAAGATGACGAGGAATACTAGGTGAAGGCTTCTTTCTGATGCACTGGCTAAGATCCAGATTTTATTTCTGGATCTGTATGAACACGTGTACAGCACATGTGGACGGCTGTTATGAACAGCATGTATAAAAGCAGTTGGGACTAAACCTCTGTCCCTTCAGCTGTTTTATACAGCCTTTTAATTTCTACTGCCTGGGGTACGGTAGTGCTCCCTTGGCTAATGGCAATACTAACACTGGGGCCAACCAGGAGGGAAAAGCATTATTTCTTCTACACAGGATATTCTGCTGTATACCCACCTCACCTGGACTCATGCAAACACTTCCTTCGGTTTTGACTCTCAGGAGGGTCTGCGCACACTGCATGCTCCAGGTTCAGAAAACTTCCATTGTTTAAAATAGAACTATAGAAGCCATGGAGTTAGAAACCACATATTTCGTCACCTTAGCACAAAAAAATAAAACTGACCCAAAGTTCTATGATCTAATGAAGCATGAAACAGGGAAGGCAGCTTTGCTTGCACTTCACTGCAGTTACGGTTCGATTCCGGATTAAGCCTAAATCTGTGCACGTGCAGCTGGCGTTAGGGCGATAACCTCATATCTTCCCTTACACCTCTCCTCTGGACTTTCTTTGATACCCCAAGTGACCTGCTTCAGTTCATTAGAGCAGCAGAGGCCTAGCCAAATCCAAGACAGTGGGTAACTTTCTGTTGGTTTAATGAACTGTAAGAATGACACACACAGTGTCAGAGGTGCTGGAGGGTAATCAAAACTCAGTCCTACCAGTTCGGATAGATTAAAACTGTTGTAAAACTACAGCCTGAAACATCTCAGCTCTCTAAATTTTCCAGGCACACCTCACTTGCCTTAACAATACAGTTTGCAAACAGGTTGTGTCTCAAACATCCCCAATAAGATGTGTTTTGTTTATATACAAAGAGCAAGAGCCAGTGTGGATCCCTCCCTGGCTCTGCCATAGTCCTTAAATTTACAGCAGGAAAGGAATCGAGCTTCTAAGTTGAATTAAGTGTAAGACCTGAAAATATTAGCTGCATTCCTGGAGCGTTTACTAGTCTGAAGATAAGAGGAAGGGTATGTTAACCTTTGTTGTGGGGGAAAAAAAAAAGGAGGTAGAGACCAACTTGGTACTTTCAATTCATCAAAAATTAGATCTTAATGGTTGAAACAGAAAGTGCTTGACATTTGATACTGAAATTTTGTGGTTTCTGAGTTTCTGTTATAAACTCTTAATAAATTTTTTTAATCGTAAAAAATAATCTGGTGGCTTCTGTGCTTTACGCATTTTGTGATTATATAACAGTTACATAAAAGAAGTACTATAAGATATATCCCTCATTAGATACATGACAAGTACCAACTATGTGTTTGCCAACAGTATATACTGAATCCTAGCTTAACCATTAACGTATGTAAGGATCAGAATATTAGGAGGTGGGGTTTAAGTAATATGTAGATATTTAAAATCTTTCTGTTTATAGGCAGATTCCCTCTTTTCCTCCAAATACTGCAAGATCAGATCAAGATTTCAATGTCTCAAAACATTAATGATACCCCTAAGAGCAATGAAAAAAGCCTGAAGCTTCAGCTTCAAGACAACTATATTCAGCTGCAGATGAAAGTCACGACACTGTATCTGTAAAATAAAAAAGCTTTATATGTTTCTAAAGTACTGTTGATTTCTCTACCACTTTCCTACTTTAACAGGCCCTTCTAAGCATTTTCATAAGTGCATACAAGTTACATGTGCACATTTGTGTATCAAAGATTACTGTAATACGGAATGACAGTAAACAACTACTGGCACATTGCGTATTACTAGTTATGGTTATGAAAGGACATAGCATATGTCTGATTTTATATCATGAGGGCCCTGAGGCCATCACCAGGCCTGACTGTCCCTGCCCACCCCTCAAGGCTCCCCCCGCCCAGCCTGGGGCCCCGGACCCCATGCCGGCCCCCGGGGCCATCAGACCCTGCCCCAGCTCCCCACAGCCTTGCCCAGCCCAGCCATGGGCCCTGCCAAGCCGAGCCTACCTGCAGGCTGACAGCCCGGCCCAGTCTCAGCCTGGGGCCACGAGAGATGCCTGGGGCAGGGGCTGCCCCAATGCCCCCCAGCCTGCCCTGCTGCCTGGCCGGGGCGGTGGGACAGGCCCCGGCTGTGAGGCCCAGCCCTGCCGGCCCCGGGGAAGCCTCCGCTGCTCCCCACATCCCAGCCCCAGGGAGCCACCGGCCCCTGATACATCATGACACGAACCATGAAAAATGATGTAAGTAAAAAAAATGTTAAAGAACAAAATGCAACAAACGTCCCAGGAAATGTATCCGATTTTTCAATATCCACTTGATTAGAATTTTCTAACCTGAACTCCAACCTGAACTTCAAGTGCAAATCACACTGGGTTTTGATCATGCTCCCCGAGAATTCGAATACACTGGAGGAGAGCACCAGGTCAGGCTCAGCCGGTGCCCTGGACACTCCACACCAGGCAGCTCTTCTGCAGGCAACTGCCCACCATCGTGGGCCGCCATACTTCAAGCCTCTGCAAGAGACCAGCTGGGCCACAGACAGCGCATTCCTTGCAGCCCAAGTTTTCATTGTCTTAAATGTGAGAGAGGCAAAAAACAGCCTAAAGCAAGTATATTCACTGCACTGGAAATAACTGGTCAATGCTCTTAGCCAAAAAAAGAAAAAAAACAACAGTCAGACATACGCGTAGCTCAAATCTGCAGAATATAGAAAGCTTCCATAAAATAAACCTATGAGGTATCACCAACATCAGAATTCTCTTATCTGCTATCTAGATGTGCCCTATGCAGTTTTGGATTTTTTTTCTTTTACATATGTATATATTTATGTGTATATATGTATCTTGTTTTTATATTTACATGTGTGTTTATTTCTCCTATGCCGCAGCTGAGTGTCAGGAATTCTTAGCCATTTCTCAGACTGCAGTACACTTTTCACAATAAATGTGAAAGAGGATCGATTATTTCAGAAGTAGTTTTTAAATACCACACGCAATTTCCCCATAAAAATCAGTTTTTAAGTAATTATGCAAGAACCAAATCTTATTCAGTGCCCTCAGATGTTGATCCAAACGAACATAAACACCACCAGCCTGAAGAATCCATTTTGCTCAGGCAATTGTGAGAGTAAAATTTAGTACCTTGGGAAAACAGAGAAAGTAACAGGAAAAGTTACCGGAATCAAGAGTAAACTCTGTATTTTAAGAATCCTCTAAAAAACTATATAGCTTTTAAGACACCTCTTTACCCCAAACACCAGAACTTCAGATACCAATCATGTTTCCTACTTTCAGAAGGCTCACTTATGAAGCAGAGCTTTAAATGTTTCAGTTTTCCCTTGGTACAAAAGGAATTAATGAGGGAGCTGGTTGGCCAATATCTATTTTTAAGGCTTCTGTATTTGATAAAATTCTATACAGGTGAGTGTGAAGACATATGTAGCAATAAAGAACAGGCAACAGGATGGGAAACTATTATAAGAGCTGGTATTTCTATGACAGATTTTGCATCTTGGAAACTCATGTTTTACTTGTTATTCTCCAAAGCCAGTAACACAGCTTAAAGGGAAATTGTAATCTTTTTCTACATAAGCAAGGAGATATTGAGTAAGAGTAAGCTTAGCACCTTCTCACTTAGCAGTGGCTCACCAATGAATTATGAAAAAAAATTCAGATCACTGCAGAAATTCCAGATATGACAACAGGAGTGGAAGATGGCCCAGTCCACCCAACTCAAGGAAGTTAAATATCTCCTAGAGAAAATATTATGGGGGAAGTTTCTTTACAGAGCAACAGAAGAACCAAAATTTGACACAGCAGAATTCTTCAGTTCAGCAAACAAAACCCTAACAAGAGAGCAGGAACCTGGAAATAGATAAATTCCATGCAGATTTTTTTTCCTTCTAAAGAACAAAGGCAATCAGCTGGGCAAGCGTTGCTATGGAGACTTCCCATTAAAAATTAAAATCTACAAATAGAAAGAAAGTCTACAATCTTCGAAAAGGTACTTCAGATTTTATTGTTTTAATATAAAAATACTATTTTATCATCACTTAAATCATGAAACAAGAAATGCTGACCTAAAAATAAAAAAAAAATCTTGACCTTATGCTGTGTTTGTAGATTCAGTTTCCTAAATGTGATTTAATTTTCCAAAAGATTAATTCTTGATGTGTATCACATTTTGCTAAATAAGAACAGAATATCAACATTTATTAAGGCCTGTGTATATGGTATTTCATATGTTTATTCAAATGCCTACATTGTACATTTTAATTGCATTGAAACAATGAATCATAATAGATTATTTATCTTGAAATGTGACATCTCTCCTTGCACGTAGACGAAATTGGCATCCATCTAAATGGCGTAAGAGCATCACTTCAAAATCAAACATATTAGAACTTCTTTAACATGGTGAATACACAAGAAGTAAATTTATCAAAGTCATTCTACATTAAAAACTAATTCATTTTTAAAGGAAGCTTTATCAACAGAATTCTTTCAGACATTGTGACCTAGGTTTTAGAATACCTGTATCACACAGTGTTTAAGAATATTGTTAGAAGAAGATTAAGACTTTTTCATTGGTCTTCCCAACACGAACTGCCCTTGGTAAAGACAATTTTTTTTCTTACCATCATGAAACCAAAACAGAAACTCCTCAGCTCCTTCCCTGGCCAGGCTTTCCAAATTTCATGCATTCACACACAGCTAGAGACCTCAGTCTCAGGACTCCCTCCTTCATTAATAACTTCACTTGGCATCTCAGAGCAGTTTGTTTTTAAACTTTCCTTCATTTTGAATCTTCACAATCATTTTCTAAACTTCAGATCAGGCAGTCCTTGAATTGAACTAGTTGGCGGAACCAAAACCAGGAAATACTCTGCCTTGCACCTACAAATGATACTACTACTGACTGACCACTTCTGCAAACTCTGTCCCACCTGCTTCAGGACTTTTTCCATTTCAAACAGTGAGCTGTTGAAATTTTGGAAGAAGCTAAATGTGCATCCTGGATTCTGTAAGGGATTGAAATAGATGGTAGCAATTTTATGCCTTAACATAAGCACTCATGACTTCTTAAGATTTTTATTGTTGAATACAATTTCAACTTTGTTAACATGGTTTAACCCAATTTTACAACAGAACTTTGTTAAACAGACCTACTTCCCCACTCCCCACCTCTTCCTCCTTTAGTCAGAGAAAAGCAATATTCCCTTTACAACTTAGAGAACAGGATTCTCTCAATGAAGCTGGAAAGATAATGGCTGTCTTGATTTTGTTTTTAATCCAGCTGCTGAAGTACAGACCCCCAGCAGTCATCACTCAACCATCATGGATAAAACTATAGAGGTTACACCATTCCCTGCCCTGAATCTCAATCGAAATTATTATAGACTAAGCAGGATTTAACAGGTTTTTGCTGTATTTTGTAATTCAACTACTGTACATTACCAGCTGGAAAACATTTTATTCTGTAGCAAAACAGAAAAAACAAGTCTTTCAGGAAATACAGCATCTCAATATCACGTCAGGTTACAGATGACTCAAGCACTGAACCAGCCCTACAATAAAACCATGTCATGTGAAGACTGCAGTTTAATTTGTTTGCTCATTAAGCTCCCCTTCTGTTTACTCTGAGATAAAGATTAGGTTGATTTTTATGAGGGTGCAGAAGCAGGAAGGAGAAAGGCAACACCCTCAGATATTCACCTTAACCTCAAGCACAGCCAGATTTTCCACAATCTGTGATCGCACATGCTGTCCCCGTTCTTCACACTCAGAGCTGTACCAAGTGAGCACAAGTAACTTATCTAGACTTACGCAAAAGGAAAGGAAGGAGAGCGACAAAGGCAAGATGACTACAGACCAAAAGGAATGTATAAATGAGATTAAAATATTGTTTAAGTATTTGAGGACAAACCGTAGGAGTCTGGCCAAGAATGAATAACCTGGGATGCTTGTTTCCATCTCATGTCTAAAGGTTGGTATCTAAACAAAGATTTACTTTCCTTTAGTCCTCATTTGAGCACCTCTTCCAGAAAAAAGACAACATCAAACGAACTTTGGGACATTCCTCAGATTTGTTTTTCCATATAAACTTCAGAAAAAAAAAAAATCCATGCAAATTTCCAATACAGCATGTGTTACATGAAGAGATTTTGCTATGGCCAAAAGTGGCATGAGTTTCTCCAGAATCCACCTCCAGAACTGAGGAAATATTACAGATTTTTAACCCCACTAATTTCAGTTTGTTAGATAAAAGCAACACAGGGGTTAACCTAACAAACACACAGCACGCTTTGCCAGAAAAATGCTGTTGTCTGATTCTGGTTATTGTTAATTTTTAATGATTAATCTCCTGTTTATGCAGACTTGCATACGAAACTCATACCGTCAGCAACTGCAAAAAAAAAGAACCGTACTAAAGATCCAACATTAATCAAGATCAAGACAAACTATCAAAAGCCCTACAAAGTAATACACATACTCCACCCTGACGGGGAATTACTTTTCCCGTCACACACGAGCGTTAACGGCCAGCCGATGCACGCCGCTATTGTTCTGACATACGCCACGCAGATCGTGTTCTTCCTCATTGCTTTGATTAAAAACGTGGCTCCAGGAGAAGTTTACTGTGTTCCTTCTAGTAACTGCAGCAGCTGCTTCCCGCCGGCCAGCTGCACCGCTGGCCCAGGCCCGATGCCGGGCCTAGCCCCGGGCCCAGCCCCAGGCCCAGCCACAGCCCCAGGCCTAGCCACAGCCTCAGGCCTAGCCACAGCCCCAGGCCTAACACCGGGCCCAGCCCCGGGCCCAGCCGCAGCCCCAGGCCTAGCTCGGGGCCCACTGCCTTCACACCCCGCCCTCAGCCCTCGCTCCCCTGCGGCACAGGACACCTGGCCACTCACCCTCAGGGCAGCGAAACACTATTGCTGACAAACAGTGAGGCACCTCAGACCTCCGATTAAATTAGGGCTCTTAGTTTTTGGTTTTGTTCTTTTTTTTCCCCTAAACACTGACACACTGCAAAAGTTTTTGGAACTTGTAATCAAAGCTCCAATAGCTCCCTCTGCTGCCAGCAAATCCATAGCTCAGCTGCTCTACGCAAAACCTGCTGGCAGCCGACAAAGCGCGGCGTTCCCGCCTCTCCCTACGCATACGCGCGTGCGTGTGTGTGCGCGTGTGTGCACGCGCACAGCTATGCGGAATCCTTGAAAAATAAGGCTTGGGAAATACGACGGGTATTTTAACTGAACGCTCTCCTAAGATTGCTGCTTTTAAAGGATAATTATTTCACCTATAAATCAAAATACCGGAGGCCAGTAGTTAAATACTCACTGTTTTCATATAATTTAAAAATACTCTTACTCAATGCAAAAAAGAAAAAAAAAATCACCCCATATTACCTGGGTATCTAGCTGGATATACAGCAACTCCCATGAAGCAATGACAAATTTTTTAGGCCAGTAGGAGACAAGAGTTTGTCCCGAACTGCTGCCGCCCCTCCGGTCACTGCTATTTTTCAGTCTTCCATCTTCCCGAGCCTTCCGTGCTCCCGTCGCTGTCCCCTCTCCGCACCCGTCCCTCCGCCATCAGTGCCGGCAAGGGATCAGCCGGGTTTGTTCGTCGGTTTGCTGCACAGCGACGGCTCTGCAGAGCTCACCGAATGAAGCCAATGCTCCCTGTCCCCCACGGCCGCCATTTCAAGGGGATGGGCATGGACGTGCCCGGGGGGGCCTGCCACCCACCGCCGCCGCACACCTGACAGCCCTGCAGCCCACACCAAACAGGACTGGGGAGGCTGCTGATAGCAGGTGAGGGAAGCAGGGGGGAAAGAAAAAGAAAATCAAGAGGGTTTACATATATAAAAGTACGCAGTTAACATTGATAGAAAAATACATTTGGCAATATATCCTCTTCTGTGGAAGACAGATAGGCTATAGCTGAACTCGATGCCATTGCATCTCTGCAGCACCAGGAGTTGCACAGATAGAACCAAAGAGGAGCCGTGTGAGTTAAGATGCAACCGGCCTGCGCTGCAAAGACTCTGCACCGAGGGACAAAGCAAGCCTGGCCACACGCCCAGAAACAGATGGCCGAGCAGTACCCACGTAACAGGATCCGGAGTAACGCCCATCCATGTCACAAGTGACTTGGTGTCTCTCCTTAGCTAAACTTACCCACAAAATATACCACCAACCCACTCATCCCCCCGGTCACAGATAATTCAGGTCACTTCAACAGCAAGGACAGACTTCAGACCCTGCCAGTCTGTCTCCTCACAGGCTTCCGCCATCTTCCTGCCTCCAGCACTACAGGCCTGGCATCTGGCCTACCTCCAAGAGTTAGAGGACCAGACTCCGACTTTCTCAAACCACTCAGCTGCCCTGTCCTCATCTTGCCCCAGCCTTACATACCCTGTCAGTAGTTCTGCCTCACCAGACGGCTTTAACCCACCAGCACGCAGCTCCAGGGCTGCCTAGGAGCCTGGCAGCTCTGCAGAGGGGTCCTTCAACCATCAGGCAGCCCTGCCACTGGCGGTGCAGAGGGGAGGAGAAACAGAGCACCCACAGCGAGAGATACCGATCACGGCAAGAGTCAACAGAGCAGCAGCACCTCACTGCACAGGCCCCACAACTGGAGAGGGAAAAAAATTAAAAAAAAAAAATCAACAAGGATACAGAAAAGAAGAGAGAAATGGAAATTGCATCCAGTGTCTACTTTGAGCCTAACTGCGAACTTCCCTCAAACAAAATCCCCAAATACAGGACTTCACTAAACACTGAGAAAAAAAAATCAAATCTAAATCCATCGTTATCTGCCCAAGTCTGACATGATGTTCATTAATATTAGATAGCCAAGGCTTAACCACGCTGTTTTCTGGTTTATTCATTAGCAGTAGCATTCCACAATTAGCAGGAAAAAGGAAAGAACAAGCCTGAAGTACACAGAAACCCTACTTTAATAGATAAAAATTGATTTGCACTGCAGATTGCATCTGATGCACAGGTGGGAGAACTCAACATCCAGGAAACTTCATTCCTTAGAAGAAACAGTCTCATGTTGCAACCCAGCAGGCACTCTCAGCATTACCAAACTAGAATAGCTCCCATGTCCTCATCAAGAGATGAATAATCTCAGAAAAAGGCACTTTTGAACTCACATCATTTTGTATCAGTATGCAGCAAGTACCACCTCAATTCGTTTGTGGGGAAAAAAAACCTGAAAACCAAACCCAAACTTATCTGACATGCTTTTCTCCCGCCTCTTCTTATCACGGTTTTAGTGCCCATCTCTGACCCTTCGGTGTGGCCCTGCTGCCCAGCCCCACAGGCAGCCACCTCTCTCCTGCACGCTCCGAGCTGGGCATGCACACACGCACACCTCGCAATACCGCAGCCTGCGCTCGTTTCTGCAGAAAACACATAGGTGCAACATCTATCCACAGCCTTGAAGCACACAGAAAAACGCTTCTGCTTTAGCATTACTTTTATTTTTAAACAAGAACAGTTGGCTGAAATAATGGTGTCTTTCCACAAGTGACACACAAAACACAAGTACAGGGATCCTATACAAGGTACCAATTTTGTCAAGGTTTCTGTACCTGTGAAAAATAGGAAGACAGTACAGAAAGAAAATGGCAGCAGGCTACCAAGTACATTATGGCACGCTTTTCAGCTGAGGTTGTTCGTAAGAGAGTCATAAAGAAAGAGAAAAGAAACGCTTTAATCCTTACCATGTTTCCACACGTGCTCTGTGCTCTTTACAAGTAAAATCAGATTTTCTTAGAGAAGTAGCTGCCCTACCTGTTCTGCTACAGCAGCATGAAGTAGGATCCTGAATTTTGGCATAATGATCTACTAAAAAAATAAAATGTCCGTATTGGGGAAAAATAACAGAAATAGTATCCACGTTAAAAAAAAAAAAAAAAAATCCATCTAGAAAAAATTCTTCACATTTCTTTTGAGGACTTCTCTGTCAGCCCAGTTAGAGTAGAATTTATCAAACTTTATACAGCAATCCTCTTTATATTTCAGTATATGCACATATTATCTAATATAAACTGTGTATTACACAAAATAACAATCTTCTGTCCTTATCCCTCCTGGCATCAAAGTCTGTTGATACGGTTATACTGAAGGCAATCTGAAGTTGTTACTGAAAGCATTAGAAAGTCAAGGAAAAGGGGGCAGGGGGAAACATACTAAGAGAACAAGAGGAGGGATAATATATATTACTCTCAGGTTATTTTATTATGTAGAAGAAAAAGGGAACAAAAAAAATCCCTGAAAATGAGAATCAGAAAGTGTGTTTGCTTTCCAGAAGCTTCACTATCAGCAATGTCTCAATTCTCATTGAAAATCAAGGCCTGGAGGAAACTTTTTTTTTTTAAATGCTGAATATAAACCACGGCTGCATATAAACCTCTAAAATTCCAATACAGACCTCAAAACAGACCTTGTGTGATGCAGCTAGGAATACTGAAATAAAGAACAAAAAACTGCAAATAGGTTGATACACTGATAATTGTATCTCAGCTAGCCACAACTTGCTTCGAGCCTCCGTCACACGATTCATACAGCAAAACTATTTTTTAATGCCATTTGTAGATTGTAGTTATCTGTGAGAACGTAATGTAACAAATTAAGCACTGCAGTATCACAGAGGGGACACAGGCTGAGAGGAAGCAGCTGCAAAGAGCTTCCTGTTATTTGTAATTTTTCCTTCCATACCTTAGGTAAACACTTGAGAATAAAGCTCAATGTCAAATGTAATAAAAAGTTCAAAGTCTTGAAACTTTAAAGGTAAAAGGTCTTTAATCAGATACCAGCTTGGCTTAAAGCACAGATTTTCTTCTTTCTCATATAAAATATGGAGGTAATATTTGCAATTGTCCTGTCTCAAGACAATAAAATTGCTCTGAAGTACATCACAACAACCTAACCTTCTCACTACCTCCATAAACAAAAACTTAAGGTGCAAAGAGATTGCATCATACATTAAGACCGTGCAAAGTTTAAGTTCCACACAATGGATGCAGGCTTAAGGAGATCACAAGCAAGCTTAAGAATCAATATTTTTTATTTACTGCTTAGTAGTATAAAAGTTGTATATAAACTATGCTGTTAAAAATACATCTGATATGCAAATTTAAGAAAGGCTGACTAATATGGCAGTATCCATACCACTACAAAATTGCAGTGTAGTGTTAAATGCAATAAAATAGGCACAGTTTCTAAATCCTCCCTCTTATTGAAGTAGCAATGCAAAAATTAAATTCTTGCACATAGCAGGTCTTGTATGTTTTACATATCCAACACTTTTTCATTTCTTTTATTCTACACATTTCCAATGGCATCAAAATAGAAATTACTTTTAAATTAAGTAAAAAAAAAAAAAAATACATATTTCTGTTTAAACTTTCTTCCATCCTTCTGGCAAATTTACTTGCAGTACTAACCCATCATGTATCAAAATAGAGTATTATCAATTTCTTTAGTACAGCTTTTTTTAAAAAAAGTTTTTTGTTTTTTTTTTAAAAAAAGAGCTTTTGGGACACCCTATAACTGTGTATCTCCTTTCTGAAAATTATTTGAGACTGCTGGTTTTTCCCCAATACTCCCTTTTTCCAACAACACTTTATACTCATAGCTCTCGATCTCTTGAAAAGTGAAAGCTAAGTACTATAACCAATACTAATTAAGTTCCCTAGAAACATTAGCTCTTCATACAAATAATCAAGTGAAGCTTGAAGAAGAAAAAAATTCAAGAATATTAAATGTATGCCTGTAAGGTGAGCTTGGTGTTTATGTTACATTTAAATATTGAAGAGATTTCATAAACCAAGCTTAAATTAATGGGGACAGGGATGCTAAACACTCAAGTTACGGTCCTGGTCAAACAGTTATTTTGGGTTCTCAAGGATGGGCAATTATCTTTAAAAATATCCATTTTATAAAGGAACAATAAACTATTTATTCTTTTCAGAGCTTTGGTGGGTTGTGGGTTTTTTTGGCAAATACAGCATCGATGAAAAGTATATATTGATAGATCCAGTCAGTATCTCATGGACACAAGTGGAAGGAAGACCATCAGCAGCACATACTTTCAGCAAGAGTGAAATAAACTTGAGATTTCCTGACAAGACGTGGGAGTATCTAATACATAAGCAAGAATATTAATTTTTACCTTTGTACGCATTGATTGTTAACACTGCATAAACTCATGAAGAAACCTGATTCTCAGACCCGAAGGAGAAACACAGTTTAGAGCGCTTGCACTATAAGGACTGAAAGTACTAATTTAAAACAAATCAATTTCAAAACAAACACTGATTGAGTTCATAAAGCAGATTAAGTTACTTTATAGTTCTCGGAATACAGTGCTATCTCTACTAAAATGCATTATATTAGAGCTTATATTCTTAGGCACTTGGAACAAATGTTATTTTTCAGTTTTCATTACACAGCAAAGTTTGCTGAAGTATTGCTAAGACTTCCCTCCCAAAACTAAGTAACACGATAAGGCAGAGATCATGGTAAGCAGACACAAAGAATTAACATCACAAAACCATCACTGGTATTTTTAGCAGTAAGTCACACTTAAAATATGAAGGGAGTGACATGGACTTAAGTTTTTGGTGCCAATGAAAGTTTTGGTACCACTCTGAAGTACTTCAGTATATACTCCATAAATTCTTAATGCCAAATATTCCATATTCTTATCTAATGGTTGAAATATGTTGCCTTAGCTTAAAAAGGAACCTGTGGATAAAAACAAGAGAGAAAGGCAAAACTATTAAGCATTATTCAAATACAAGTGAGTAGTTACAAGCAAGCAGGAGAACAATTGGCCCTGAGTAAAGTGACCTTGTCAAGAGCTCATCCAACTACACAGAAAAAGATGCTCTTTAGTCTCATGTTAAGTAGCAAGGGGGAGGTAAGGGGGGGAAAGACAACAATTAAATTTAATAACTGCATATAAGTGAACCACTCTGTACTGTGAAGTACCCTTCACAGAGTCCGAGGGCTTATATACTAAAGGCACACATGCAGATTTTGGCAACATAATTATTTCCTTGTACATTTTGCTTGGCTTTTAACAGTTACATTGAAAGAGTATTTTCATCTTCCAAAGGATGGCTTTTATCTTCAGCAAATACGTGTCAATTCTGGAAGGGAAGAAGAGAAATACCCAGATGGACCAGAGGTGTGAACACAGTTTATCCACTTGGTAATCATATTACTTGTAATATTGAGCTCATTAAAAATACTTCTTTAAGTACAAAAAAATTGAAGATTCTTTGATAAGGCTTTTACCTCTCCTGTCCAAAAATTTATATGTTTGGGTTTTTTCCAAGATGAAGCCCAGTATTTGGTATGAGGTCCACACAGCTCCACAGTAAGTGTCTAAGTCTTACTGATTTTACTGATGAAAAACCATTAAGTGTTTAACCTTGCATGGATCCCATCATAGAACTTGTAAAATGCTACAGTGCCATAAATACATTTCCTTAAATAGTATGTATCTCTTGGGAGTTTTCAGTTTTCTCCAAAGTGCTGACAGACAAGCTTCTTCTAGAAGTTCCACCTGCAAGACAAGAAAACAATTCTAAAAATAAGCCTGAAGAGCAAAGTTAGTTTTAGGATGAACAGGCCAATTAAAAAGTTAGCAGATGCTCTGAAATGGAAAAAAATGCCACAATCACGTGAAGTGGTTGCTGTGCATTGCAACTTTAGCATGTGAAATCCTAAAGAAGAGGAACTAAAAATTCAGCTGGTACTCACGAAAAGGATGGACAAACACATGGACAAACTGACAAATCACATCACAGTGCAAAGCGCACACAAGTTTGAAAAGGATAGTAGGAATGGAAAACATTACGTAGCTTCGGCACACCAGTACCTTAAGCTTTTATTTACCCAGTAACTTACAATGGACGTGCAGGAGCTCAACTCAAAATTTTGACTTCAACTATCAGCTGCATATCTACTAATTTTTACGTGCCACTAAGCATATTTTAAATAAACTTAATTGATGAAATGGAGTCTGCTGAGGACGTGGAGCTTGGAGATATGGAGAAGACATGCTACAACCTCAAATGAGACAGCCAGCAAGACGCTATGATAAGCTGAAACACTGTAGAGGTCACTTCAAGAAAACACTAAGAGCATGTCAGTTTAGGGGGAAAAAAGCCCTGAACTCAAGAGCCGCTGTGAACACAAGCAACTAGCAACATGACATCATTCAGGTACTGCCCAGCTCAGAAATTCCATCTCATACAGGAACTCTTGGTAACAGCGGTTAAAGTCAGGTCACAAAGCACAAATCTACTGCCTCCAAACGCCAGAACAAACCTTTTCTGGCAGCAGTTAAACACACATTTGTGTCCACTTTCTTCCTCTGCGCCTCAAGATCTGACCCAAATTCTCCAAAACTATACATGATTTTTATCATTAATTTGTTGGCTGGAGGCACACAAGTCTTAAAAGCTGCTTATTTCTTCAGTTTCAGTAAATTAACCTATAATAATTTATTAGAAGTCTGAAATAATTAATTGATGTAAAGGTCTAACTACTATCTGTTTATACGTGAACAGCTTCTCATGGCAGCGGACAAACTGATCTAGAACCATGCCAGGGAACAGTATCATAGTCTTTCAAGCAGTATCTGTTTATTTTTTGTAGTGCACATCAAACAGGCCTGGCTAGTTTCCCAGATGATTTACAAAACAGTTCTGTTGGACTGGAGAGACCTTTACAAGTGATTCCGCAGAATCATATCTCTACTATTAAAATATTTGTTTTCAGAAAGGGCAAGACTTTAATCCTAAGGGAGGTTCTACAATAAAAAGCTGCCGTAGATGGACATTTAGATTTTTTTTTCATAGATATACTATCATACCTCTCTAGAGAACAGCTTATTTTTAGATAAAAGTAGTAATGGTTTAAATTTAGAGAACAACTTTTAGGTAATTACAGGGAATAGCTTTTTATTTAGGAGAGGAAAGAACAAATTAGAAAGAAAACTGGATTACAAAACATTTTTAGAGTGATTTCATAAGACAATTTTTTTTAGAAAATAAAAGTGCACTAGAATGAACTTTATTTTCATATATGTCCTTTTCTTTCTATTTCTGATGTTTAAAGAGAAGATAACTAGTCTGCTTTTAAGTAAAAATTCATACGACAAATAGTTTGATCATACTACCATTAGACAGATAGAAAAGAAAGAAAAATACTCGCAGGAGTAACAAAACAGTTAGCCGGGCATGCAAATGCCAACGCAGCCCATGAAGGAAGAGGTTATCTCCTATTGCATTTAGTCAATATTGATTTTTAGAAAGGGAAGAAAGGAAAAAGAAAGGACACCACCAAAAAAAAAAAACACACCCTGAGCCCCAGGACGTAATTCTGAGTCGGAAAATAAGAGTATTATTTGTATTTCACTGACATCTGTAGATCCTTCACAGACTACAGAGCAGTAATGAGACAGCAGCCACTAGAAAGCTATGATTTGCCAAAAATTTGCCACAGAACAAAAAGCGAAACAAAAAACCTAACCACCCTTACAGTCTATCACGTACCTCCAGGGCAGGACCAGCTGTATTTACACTGGCTTTGACAAGCATTTGTCCAATCTGCTCTTACAAATATCCAGCAATAACGATATGACAGCTTACTCCAAATTCTTTATTTTTGAAACCTGAACTCCACCTCCTTGCAAATTAGCCTGCTATTTACCTTCTTAACCTCTGAGCAAAAGGAACAGTTTACTTCATTACCCTCCACAGCTTTTTAAAAATTTGGAAGCATACCACATCTCCAAGTCTTTCTTCTTCTGTGGCAATGGTTCCAGAAACCTGGGTATAATTTAACGATGAGGCACAGAGTTCCAGACAAATACACCCTGCTTAGATCAACAGTCATACCTGTGCTGCCAGGAAAGGTTGGGAGGAAGTATCCCCATTGCATTACCAGCTCTCTACTTTGCTTCCTTTATAAATGGATACAATTACAGAATGTCTTCTTAATGAATAAACAATGGATATAAAGAAAAGGTCACATCTTGCACCTCGGCCTTTCAGAATTTAACCTCAAGACACTCGAGGGGGTTTGGGTCTTGCATTTTTAAACATACCCAATTTCCTCTTGTGCATTTCCCTCTTTTATTTGCAGTTACTGAGAGTTTGAAACTGGACTGAGTTGACATAACATGACTTTATCCTCTCTCCCAGCATACAGAGAGTTAGGCACTGTGCACTTTGTTCACTTTCTTCAAATCCAGTGCCTTTGTCACCCCGAAACCCCTTTCTTCCCCAAGGGTCAAGCTCTGTATTTCAAATCACATTTCTCTAAAATCACCTTTCCCCTTCAGATTATCAATCAGTGTGTCATCCGTTAGAAGCAAACTTGTAGGGTTTTTTCATCCAACATTCTTAACTGTTAAAAAAGAAAAAAAAGTATGCAGCGTGCAAACCATGCCCGACATGTTTCTGACATGCTTAACAGAGTACCTCAAGCAATTCACTGAAGTTTAATGACTCAAGAATACACCAGCCTCCTGGCTTCATAACCTACCATAGATCCCTGTGATATGACCATTTTCACGTGTCTCCATTCTTATTAGCCATAGCTCCACTGATCTATCGGAGAAGTATCTAGTAAGCAGTCACCTTATAGCAGCACACAGTACAGGGCAGCAAGCAGAAGGAAGAAGCACTGCAGTTATTCCAGTGATGTAGCTGTCAGCAGTGTTTGTTTCTTTTGGGTAATAAGTACATTGCCACTAAATCTGAACCATCATTTATTGACAAAAAAAATAATATGCACATGTTTTACTCCTTGGACCACGTTTTACTTCTTGGACCTGCGATGCCACCTCCACAAAGCAGTTTTTATTTCAACATCTACGCTAATTACAAAGTCTAAATAAATAATTAGATCAGAATTTGGTGGATAATTTAGCGTCTATCAACTTATCATTAACTGAGTGATCAAATATCATTTTTGCAGAATTCTATAGAAACTTTTGAAATTGAAAGATGAGTTTCCATGCAGAACTGCTACATTTTCAACTCCATTTCTCTTGACTGATTACCTTTGCTTACTTCACAACATACCACTTTCAATACAAGTTCCAGTGTCTAATACCTGCAGTTTACTCTGAGCTTCTCCTCTCTTGCATCTCCTGTTTCACAGGCGTGGCAGGCGCTTCGCTCACCTCCTGTTTCACAGGCGTGGCAGGCATATCACCATTGACACTCTCCACACCAGTAACAGACATCAAGCTTTTCCGTTCTTTGGAATTTGATTTGTGCTCCACTTTAGTGACTCTAAATCTGAGATAAGCAAAAGAGAGATTTGGTTGTATTTCCCCAGAGGTAAGTTAGATCGCTCTCAGTACCCAGTGTATGGACAGGAACACGTTTTCAGGTCCCAGGACCTAGACATCAGAGCAGGCAGACACCCACAGGGACCCAACTTCACTTCAGAGCCATCTTCCTTCCTATTACCTACATGTACTTTTAATACTTACTACTGCTGAATCACACTTTCTCAGGGAACTGTGTTTTAAAGCAGAATCCACAGATTGTATACTACTTCTTACAACAGCAGCTTTCTAAAACAACTACAAAGGAAGCTAGGAATTAAAAATAATGAAGTGATTTCTATAGCTAGCACTTACTTGAGAAATATCAAATCCAGAAACAGAGGAATTTATTAGTGTGCAATCCTTGTTTCTTTTTAGCCAGTATCAACAGAGCAATAGCTTTGGATTTACATTTATACCCACAGTAAATCCCCATCTATTTGCACAGTTCTAAAAATAAAAAAAATCACATTTACTTCTTCCAGAAATAACTTCAGTCTAATTCTGTCTAACAGTCACAGAACAGGGTTACAAAAAACAATCACTGATACTACAAACAGAGTAGAATCAATGGATATCTGATCCAGCATGGACCACTGTAGCGGCCCTAAGAAAAGTATACAATAAAATGACCTAAGTCTTACCTTCCCACAGAAAGAACTGTAACTTCTCCAAGACGACTTCTTCTGTGCTCTTTAGATTTGTGAGCTGGCTTTATAAGGTGCCACCGTTTATGGCTACAGCGAGTACAAACATCCTTTTCTACGACTCCTCCAACAGTGTGGAAGTGATGGCCTTTGCAGCTGTGTTTAAACGGAACAACACCAGGTGACAAAGGAGACCCTGGACTTGTTGGACTCCCAGGAGATGTAGGAGATAAAGGGCTGTAGGAAAAAGGATAAAGGAAATTTAATGTTTACTATAAAATCCTGTTTCTTAAAAAGGAAAAAAGGATAAAATATAACCTTCAGTTATGTCTAGTGAACAGCTATTTTTTTTCAGGGACCATTTATTTGTGAGGATGTCTGGTTTAAGATTCCCTCTGATATTGTATTTTTGCAGTTAAAATCACTCCCATAAGTTAATTCAGCTGTCATCACATGGTTAACTAACACAAAAGGTGAGGGGAAAAAAAAATCAGCCTAAAATAGAAGAGAAGGGAACAGGTTACATGGACTTATACTGATGAAGACATATAATTACTCGGGAAAGTATTTCAGAATTGTTACAATATCTTTAAGAACTCACAGAAGAGCATAGTCCCACAGTACTGTAAAGAGGCAAAACTGTCTACCATGAGGAGAAAAGGAATCAACAGATCATTCAGCTTAAGCTTCAGAAAAATGCTTTTTTAAAGTACTCAAAGGAAGAAAAAGCAGTACAACCACCAAAAGGCATTTATTGAGAATTTCTAATCAAATCAATATAACTTACTTCTAAAACAGAAAAGCAGACAGCATAGATAGAAAGCAGATGATGTACTTTTTGGACTTCAGCATCAGTTTTGACACTGTCTTACAACACATTCTCCTAAAGCAAGCTAAAGCTCAGTGCATTAAAGGTGAAATTATTGTAGCATAAGGTAGTACATCTTGCTTATAAAAAAAAATAAAAGACATACCAGAAAGTTATATATCAGTAGCTTACTATGAAACTGGAAAGACATACTAAATGTGGTTATTCCGGTCCTGATGGTATTCAGTGTTTTAAATAGTTCCTTGGGTAATGGAATAGAAGACTAGCTAAAGTACCCATAAACTTTTGGTCACCCCCAGTAACGGTAGAGGACAAGATGAGAAATTAGGATGATCAGAGTAGAGCGTGTGTGTGAAAGACACGTTCACACATACATAAATCATATGAAGAACACTGTATTTACTGCAGTAAGTACAACACAAATTTCAGTGCTTTAGCAGCAAAGCTGTATAAACCCATATTAAAAAGCAACTAGCCAGATGATCATTCCTCAGAAAAAGAAGTTGAAGATGACAAGCTGAACACGAATCATTACAATGTTGTTGCTTAAAAAGGACAACTTTCACAGCGGAAGTAACAGGAGTATAACCTGTGAACCTAAAGTTACATTACTCAGCGTAAATACATGTATACTCACACATGCCTCAGCTGAACAGTCCACCCAGTTTTAGAAAGGTTATTTCAAGAAAAATACTAACAAACTGAAGAGACTCCAAAGGAGAACAGAAAGAACAAATCAAAGAAGTAAAACACGCTGTTAAGAGACTGGAGTTACTTGGACATATATTGACAGGAGACATTTAATGGTCTTCAAATAAATAAATAAGAGAATGCCATAAGGGAAATAAAATCTGTTCAACATCTGAAGCAAAGACAAGAACTAATGGCTTTAAGTGGCAGAAGTGCAGATTTTACTTAGCCATTACTATTCTTATTGTTAGGAAGCTTTTCATAGCGCACCGAACTTACAAAGAAATACAATGGATTTGCACTTGAGTTACTAAAGTGTTAGGAGTATCTGTCAGAAATGATGTAAGAGCAAACAATCGTTTTCCCCTTTCCCTTTCTTCCTGTATTTTAATTCACCACTGAAACAATAGTCTAAAATGCCCAAAATAACATCACACATCCCTACACAAAAAGATTGAGTTAAAATTCAAATATTTCTGCTGCAGCATAAAAGTTTAAAAATAATTTCTATACTTGAGAAGAAAAAAATTGAACTTACAAAAGGAGTTCAATAACCAAGCCTCTCACTGTTAAAACAGGATACAAGCAGTTGCATACTCAACTATTTGTTTTGCTACAACTACACACTCCCACTTCTTTTATTAGTGGCACAGTACTATTTGAACCTTCCTCTTCTCTGCCTTGAATATGAATATAGGATCATACATAAAAATTACTTGAAGATATAGTTTAAAGGTACTTATGTACAGATACTTTTACACAAATGATGCATCTGCAACTGAAGGACTGAACTGCTTTCTCTACATAATTCTCTAAATAGGTGTGTAGTGAAAAAATAATAACAGGTAGATCAGCCATTGTATATTATTACCAGAATTATAAAGAAAAAAGTAAACCAGAAGAAGACACAGGAAAAGATGTCTATTCTAAGTTAGCATCCATACAAATGAAAAGAGTGCTGCTTCTGTTCTTTCAAATCACAGCAGCTTTGGACTAAGTCAACTCATAAGTAACTTCACCCTAAAGTAAACAAGTTTTTGCAGCCTCTGTAAATCTTTGGCCTGAAAAGCGGTAAGTCCGTGTTACACACCTAGAACACAACTAGAAGAGCCAGTTACTAACCCAGGGCATACATTAAAATTTAGTGACTCAGAGACAGAACAAGGAAATCAAAGTATTACCCTCTTAGCTGATAACTCAGGGAATAAAACCCTTTGAAAGGGTATGTTTTTAGTTGCTTCAGGAAACATGCATTAAAAAGATGAGTAATTACCTTTCAGGTTCAAAGACACTGCTATCTGCTACCATGGCCTTTAACACATCAGCATTTGCTGCAATGAGAATAAATAGAATTCTTCAAAAGTGTACAGCTCTAACTTTAGAAAAACACAAACAGCAAAATTAAAGGTGCTGAAAGATATTTCATCTAAAAGAAGGATGACTGCATTATGTATATCTCCAAACAGGCCTGAGAGAAAATTATGTAAAAAAAATGTTAATATAATTCGATGGGATTATTTTAACATGAGCTACTAAAATTACAGTTGATATTGGACCCAAAGCTGTGCTCCAATACAAGCCATATAACATAACCATCTGCACAACACTCCCAAACAAGATCTCTGAAAATTTCAAAATACCAATTTGACCACAGCAGTATCATCACCTCACATGTATAAAGCAACTTAAGGTTAAAAACTTGAGTTTAAGTGAGCCTTACAAAATGCAAATTAATTATCAGCCAAGAACTACCAATTGCTCACCTATTCCAAAAAGGACATGGGGTAACTAATCCCAGACTTGAGGAAAAATACACAAACTCAAAGCCCTAACAGTTGTTAAGGGGTGTGCGGGGGCGGCGAGGAGAACCAAACACAACAAACCCAACCCCAAAATACACTTTTTTCCAGAAGATTAGCTTTCATTCAGAAGTAACTCAAAGCAAGTTCAATGCTTAGGAGAACTTTGATTTACACAAATGTGAAATTAACAGGCTAAAGGTTCTTGGACTATAAAAACATGCAGTCTCCTAAATGTTTCTTCTACTGGGCAAACATGTTCTGAACTAACCAACCATTCCACAGGCTACTTTAGTGTGATTTTACTTTTTCAGTCGTGTCTTCTTTATCCTTTACTTTGCAGACACAGCGCGTGAAGATACCATGTTCAAAATTCAGCATTAGTGCTAGTCTACACCACTGTCTCAGTTATGCACAAACCTTTCATCAGACAACAGCTGCAGGAATCATTTCAAGACAACAAGTTTAACCTGGTCAAAACATAAGAATTTCACATGCTTTAAACATGGCCATTAAGAAAGCAACTTTTGGCTTTTCCTTCACAAACAAAACAAAAAGATGAACCAAAAAAAAAACACCTCAATGTCCAAATAGTTAAAATGTCAAGAAATGCATGAAACTTACCAAACAAAATAATTTTCAGGTAAGTGAAAAACTTTCCTATTTTGTTTGAAGTTATTGACTTCTGAAGGCAATCTCAAAAAGTTAAGCATGTACAAAATGGTTATTAAATGAAAACACATAAACATACCATACTTCAGAATATCTGAAAAAATGTATTTGTTGAACATCATCACAAACGCTCACAACTTCAACACCACAACACCATACCTTCATTTTTCATAATGTAGTTAACAATTTGTCCCACAGTGTCGCTATTCTCATGCATACTTTCATTCATCTCTGTGCAAGGAAATAAATATGTTGTCAGTATGTTTGCCTTCCAAATGAAAAATTTATCTATTTTAAAGCTAAGTAAAACAAAAAAAAAACCACAAGCCAAAACAAAAAACAAACATACACCACGAAAAGTTACCTAAAAAAAATACAAGATCTATTGTCACTTAGGAGAGAAAGCTTAGATGTGACTTTTGACTCCCTCTGCATAGCGAAAAAAATATAAACACAAGTTTATGGAATCTACACATTGGCTTTAACATATTCATCGAAGACTTGAATAAACTCAATAATTTCACAAGCGTACGTCAAAATCCCTTCTCTAGCTCGTAAGGAGACAAACAAGGGAGCAGTATTTCTGACCTCAACCATAGGGAGGAAAAAAAAAAAAAGAAAAAAAAACATTAAACTGTCTCAAGCCACTATTTTAAAATAGGTAGTATCAGCTTCCAGTATAAAGGGATTCAGTTTAAGCTTTTCACCACAACTACAAGGACATGGCATTTGATTTTTTTAATTAAAAAAATTCTTATATGACTACAGAAGCAAGGGATTTAAGAAAGAAATGTCATGACTATACTTAATACTTTTGGAATCGATTGCAGCCATTAACAATACTGGAAGCTTCCTCAGAATAACCTCAGAAGGCAGAGAAAGATCAGGGAGAGAAATAGCACAACTAAAAGGCACAGCTCTGCCCTTCCCTAATAATTATTATGACTAGCTTTATAAAGAAGAAAAAAAAAAAAAAAGAATCACAAGATTGAGGCAAGTTTGATAGGCGAGACCCTAAAAATTTCTCTCCATGTAGTAAATTAGGAGCTTCCTCATCTCTGTACCCACTCTCCATCTTCATCCTAATACCTGCAACTTTGCAATGCAACTTACGACACAGCTGCTACCCCAGACGAAGGCCTAGAAGTTGTCCCCCTTTCATTACTGCTCACCTTGCTGTTATCACTCAGGTGAACTAACAGATCAGACAGTCCCACTCATCGCGTACGTGCCCCAGGCAGTAACTGCTCAAGAACCTACTGATGCATCATTACCGCACCACATGGCTCTGCCCTTACCACAGAGCCACTGTAATGGGCACTTACTATCAACCTACTGACAGTAATTAACAGGGAGAAAGGAAGAGGCCCAAAGCACTTACACATGACTTGGCCCTTGTATTTACTTAGCCAAATGCTATACTGGGTTACTATCGCTCTTCCCAAGTGATAACAAACACTCTTTTCTTGTTGTTTTTTTTTGTTTCTTTGTTTTTTTCAAGTAAGAGAAGATAACAGTAAGGAACCATAAAAACAAGAGCACAAACAAACAAACATTAGAACAAAAACAAAGGTATCTTTAAGAAAAAGTTATGAGCAGCCCATATTACATAAAACAGAACGCAGACAGTCAGTCCAAAGGCTCGGTTTTATGATGAGAGGGGAAATGAGAATGACAGCACAACAGGAACAAATTAAGATTGCTAAACATAAACCTCACATTTTAGGCTTTGAAAGGCAGCTTTTTGTCACTCCTCGGATATAATTATGTATAATAATACTTTGTTGCTAATAGCATGTGGAATGCAGAAAAGCAATCTGGTGACTCTGATTGCAGTATGTATTTGCAAACAAATATACTGGATACTTTGATACCTCTGTAAGCTCTTAATTAAGTCAGAGGACTTGCATGGGAAATTGGAACACTCCTAGTTTTGACTGGCAAAGATCAAAACCCAACAGACATACAATGGTACTAAAAATAATTATATTGTTTTGATGTCAAATATAAGACAGAAAAATCACAGAAGTCTCAAAATAAATTACTCCATAGTAGCCGCAATGTACAGAAATAAGTTATCAGACTTGTTGATTACCTATTTTTTCATCGAGTTTTTCTTCTTCTAATTCTTCAGCCTCTGTCGTACAACGATATCCTTTTTTCTTAAGGACATGACAGATGAGGATCCCCAAGAGACCCATGATGAAGAAAACAGGAACCAGCGCAAAGGCAATATACTCCAAGTGTTCAGCCTTGCCATCGCTGCCACCAGTTTTAGTTGTCAAAGTAGTTGTCTGTAAGGCATAGCTTGACAAAACCGGAGAAACTCCATTACCTACATAAACAAATAAACACAGTTATTACTATATCCTGTAAATCACTTCAAAGCACTTAGAAAATTACAAGTATGACCAGATCCCCATAGCACCAATGTGATGTACCTTCTGTGACGGCCTGAATGAACAACACGTACTCCACTGGCTGAGAACTCACACGTGTAACAGTAGATACTCCCTCTTCATCAAATGATTACAAAACATCTAACATACAAAAACTCCACATGATATTTCTTCCATATAACAGTGAAGAACAAACTATATTCTAGCCTGATAGGCTTGCAATCTTAACAAGAGGGTTCACATATTTCACAGAAAAATTACACCACCGTTGCTCCTTATTCCCATCAGCAAAGAAAATGTTATAGAATTCCTCTGATCCTAAGTTCATGCAAAACTGCTAAAAACCACTGTGGATCCTTCCCTAATATGGAGTAAGCACAGGATTTAGTATTGACCCTTGCAAAGAAGAAGTCTTAGGTTTGAGAGAAACAGCCTTGATTTTTTTCTTAACAGTAGGATTTCACAGCACAAAAGAATGAACATTTACCCTCTACTCATCAGCATAAGGTGGGCTCATTCTTCACTTGTTAAAGATTTGTAAACCATTTTGTATTTAAACTGGAAAGAGGATGGGAAAGTTTTTTGGTTTGCAAAGAATTTAAGTGGCAGCGTAAGAAAACATTAACTTTATACCCACAATTAAGCATCTTTGTTTCAATTAAGCTCCAAATTTAACAGATATATATTCCATGTTATAGATCAGCCTTCTGTACTAGCAGAATTATGGAGTATTTACACTAGAAGGGACCTCTGAAGTTCATTCATCCAGACTAAAAGCAGCTCTGACTAAATCACGTAGCTCAGGTAAGCTCCAACTGAAGAATGGACATTCCACAACATCTCTGGGCATCCTATTCCAATATTTGCCTAGTTTTGTGGCCAATATACACATATAAATTAAATCTCAGTAAAAGTACACAAATTCAACTGTTCAGCCAAATCCAGAAATACACGTTTGCATACCCATAATTCCTTCTGAGCCTCTAGAGTTTACACACACTCCCCATCCCATATAATAAAGATTTAAATATTACTCTTCCAAAATGCAAGAATATTCCTGCTTTTCTACCCTCTATTCTTCTCCTCCACTTCAGCTGAAAACAATTTTTTGGAGTAGGAAAGAATGACAACAAAAAAGACCAAAAAAAACACCCCACCAACTAACAATATTTCAAGATATTTTCCACCTACTCATATTACAATGGATATGGCAATTCACAATCTTTCCATTAATCAAACCGGTTGAAGGAATGAAGACTCATCAGAAAACCATTTATATGACAGTAACACTTTCACAACAGAAATGTCTAGAACAAATTGCCGAAAGACCGTTATTCCACAAACACATCTACTGCATTGGCTGTATAATTAAGCTGTATTCGAAAAATATCAGTAAGGTGACAGATAGCTGAGAAAAAAGTTGTAAAACTGCAGGGAAACATTCACCTTAGTTTTCTTTATATGAAATAAACACTAAACCTTTTATTTTTAAAGTATTTCTGAATTTTTCAGGACAGTCTTTAACTGTCAGTTCAGTAGTAATACACAAAACTTGCTCAAAGTGGAAAAAAATAGTGGTACTTCTTTGGAATAACAATTGATAAAACCCCCATTGGCAAAAAGAAAAAGAAACTTAGGCATTTCTCGAAACTAATATTCTAAACAATAGTAGAAATGCAGAAAAATAGAAAGAAATGCAAGCAAACTACTGAATAGATTACAAGGCTAAATGCTAAAATAAAATCTCAGGATGTTTGCTTTGGACAAAACCGGATGGTCTAGCTTGCTCCCAAAACCAAAAGAGAAAGCTATTCACTTTAAAGAAAGGCCAGCACCGCTATGGATAGTTGTATGCAGAAGCTTTAACTTCTGCTTGAGTAGCACGATTTAATAATACACACAATTTAATACTGTAAGACTGCAATTGTTTTACTCTACAAGGAAGCAAAAGACAGGAAAGATTAACCAACACAATCACATAATTAAGAAGATTAATCTTACATACAGTATATTTGCTTTCTAAGAATTTATAATTCACATTTAATATACCAAAATAACATGGAGGTTTGGGGGTTTTTTTTTGCTAAACCATCAGGTAGCAACACCTACAAAGTCCCCCACTTGATCACACAAAATAGCTTAATTTACTTCCCAGGTAGGAGAAAAGCCATTGCACCACAGAAGTAATATTTTGAAGACTATAACGTCTCAGACCTAAGAAATCCAACTTAAACAGTATACATCACAAGCTCAGAAAGGTACGAATAAATAAGCATCCTTTGCATTCAAATATAAGACAAAAATAGGCAAATGCTTTGGATTTTGCTGCACATTATTCACTTTAAGAATGAATGGGAAAGACCTACGACACTATTTCTAAGAGATCAACAGTCACTTCCTAATCAAGCTAACTGGTGGAAGGACAAAGCAGGTGTACCAGCAAATCAATCTCTGACGACTTTTTAGGTTTTCTACCTCTCTTGGCAAGAGTGGCACGCATTGCCCAAACAAATAACATCTCTTGGCATTTCTCTGTGACCATGGTAGGTAATTCCCGCTTCAAACCTAGAAAGCAAGTGGGCCTTATCACGTGGCTAAAGGCCCATGCTTCAGACTCTCCAAGCTGCAGTTCATTACAGTTTCTTCACACGCAAAGTGGCTTTAAGAAGTCCCTTCCCCTTCAAGTCCGCTGCTACTCCACTGGCTGTGCTTCTGACAGGCCATAGCCCTGAGAACAGTTTTGAACCAGATTATCGAGATGACCAGGGTTTAAGAAAAAAAAGCCTCAAAAAGTCTTCAGCTTTTAAGCAGCCATTTTACTGAATCAGTATAACCTGTGGTTTGGCAAACTGCTCTATCACCAAGTAAGCTTACATGAGGGAACAAGCAACTGTGAGCAAGGATGAATACAAGTGGAACAAGCTTTTCTGAACTAACTGTAACAACACGGAGCCGTAGTCTCAGACTATTGCTCCAAAAATAAGAGTGGGATTAATTACATGTAAAAAAGTATAATGTCTGTCCTGGGTTCGGCTGGGACAGGGCTAATTTTCACCAGAAGCCAGCAGGGGACACAGCCCAGCTGGCTGACCCAAACTGGACAAACAAATGGGGTATTTGATACCAAGTGCCATCATGCTCGGTGCCAAAGCAGGGGGGAGCTGGCCAGGGGAAGGTGAACCATGGCGCGGGAGCACGCTGGGCATCAGGTGGTGAGAGTTGCTCTGTGTATTCCCTTGTTTTTGTCTATTCTTCTTATCAGTAGTGGTGTTGCTGCCGTTCGCTTCCTTCACTGCTCTGTTGAACTGCCCTTATCCCGGCCCACAAGTTTTGCCTTCTTCTTCCCATTCTCCTCCCCATCCCAGCACAGGGAGGGGTGACAGAGCAGCCATGTGGTCCTTTGCTGCCAGTGGGGTCAAACCACAACAACGTCCTACACAATTAATTATTTTTAAATCATCAACTTGAAACCCTATCAACTTGCTGCAGCCACTGAAAACATACATACAATTTAAAATACAAAGCTGATTCACAAAGCTGCATACAATCAACAGAAGAGAACAATTATACAAAGGAAATGAGAAAATGGGTCTCAAATACTATTAAGTGTTCACAGCAAACAACAAAAAAATTCTATATAAACCTCAGCCAATCTCAAGTTCACAACCAACTCCAGCGACAGAGCTACATCTTATTTTCAGAAGGACAGATCCTTGCTGAGCAATCACTAAATACCATCCACTCCCTCCAAAAAAGCAAACCATCAGAAACCAGTCGGGTTCATATCCCCAGCCTACCTAATATATATGACCTGTAAATGCTTGCATGGTAAGAACCACGGTTTGGGTTTCCCTGTTTTCTTTTTCTACCTACATAATCTGTTTTATGATTTAGTTTAGTAGTACTGCTCGTAGATTGCCACCTGAAACACCAACAAGAAAACCTCCTCAGTAACAATCTAATCTGTAGTCAAAAGGTGATGACAATCCAGACAAATTCTCAAAGGATAGATGCAATCTATTCAAGTTAAAAGCAAGTAAAAACAAAACAAAACAAAAAAATAACAGAACTGTGCCTTACTGGCACTTTTTCCCCTGACACAGGGATGTTGAAAAACTCTTAATTTATCAACTGAATAATCTGTGTATAGATTAGTCCACTAATTGGATTGAGATTTAAAAAGCTTTTGAACTAACAGGTAAATATACTTACTGCATTAACAACATAGATACTCCAACATACGAGCCTATACAGATAAGCGTATGTGATTTTTCTTCATTTGTCCTTAGATATCCAAAAACATAATTCTCCCATTAAAATTCAGCAGGATACAAAAAACTTTGCAAGGGATTTTGCTTATTACTAGTGAAACATTAAACCAATAGTATTTCTATATAAATACATAATTTACACAAAGTCCATAAACTGTTTGATGCCATTCCTTCTATGTTCAGAGATGTAAAAATTCACCAAAGGCAAACCAAAAATATCCCAGGTGAAATTAATTAGCTGCATCAAACACGTTGTGCTGTGTAACCTTACAAGCAGAGCAAAGCACTTGGCCTTCATTATCAAACAACCTACACATAACAAGAAGTCTGCCCTCAAAAACCTCAGCAGTTACGACATAATACAAAAACAAGGCTTGCTTAGCTAATGAGCAACACATTTTATGTCCCAAGTCACAGCTACATCATTCATCGTATGTTACCTGTTCCTCATCCCCAGAGACATATTATGCTTATTGACAGACTGTTGATAGTCCACCTCATTCTCATGATGTATGATGTTGCTTCACAATGGCTTTTAACAACAAGTTCAGGCCATAACAATCTTCCTTGACTCAAGCCAATTCATACAGAAACTCATTTGCTTTGGTGTTTTGCTGTCCTGGCATTTTTATATACCTGTAAACGTATACCACTTTACATGTCAAAATTACTTGAAGATGTGTGCTAAATAAAAAGATTTAGGAGCAATATTCAGCATGTTTAAAGTGATGCTTAAGCTGCAGATCACAGATTGCATTCATGCTACTAATTCAGATACTCATTTTTACACAAACAAGAGTACATGGTATCTGTTAGGTATTGAACTTGAGCATCGTCTGCCATTCCTTAATCCTTACCTAAGAAGTAAAATATAAGGACAGTCAGCCTCAGACAAGGACTAGTCTTTTACACTGGTTCTAATCTACTCTGACACAAAGATAGAATCATTAAGGTTGGAAAAGACCTCTAAGATCATAAAGTCCAATCGTTAACCCACCACCACTGCGCCTACTAAACCATGTCCTGAAGCACCGTATCTACACCTCCAGGGATGGTGACTCCACCACTTCCCTGGGCAGCCTGTTCCAGCGTTCTTCCACCTCAGCAATGGCTCAAGACAATTTTACAGCACCTTTAGGAAACAGAATATAGGAGGAAAAAAGATAGCATGTTAACAAAAAAAAAAAAAATTTCATGCTTCATTAAATTGCAATTTTTACATCGACTAGCTATTAACATTCTAGTTAAACACTGTATTCCCTCCATATTAGTAAAATAACATTTGACCACAAAAATATTCCAAGACTGGAATGTCTTGAAGGCTGTGCTAAGAATGAAGCTGGAGCAGACCATGTAAGCAAAGGTATTGCTCTGTAACGAACTTTCTTTCCCCATAAGGTTTCACAAACTCACAGAAAAGAGAGATGGGAGCACTTTAGACAGGTCATCCCACTGTCAAAAAGCAGGATTAACTGTACCTAGACAGCTATCTGCCAAGCATGACTAAAGATCCTTCAAAGGTAATAGCTTGCCCTCCACTTTCACTGCAAATGGAGGGTCAGAAAAATTCCTCCTTTAGTATCTACTACCACACTATCAGATTGTACCTGCAGTGAGTTACAGAATTACTCTTTCCTTGGTTTTAGCTGCATGTACTTCAAAAGTTTTCATACTTAGCATGATCACTATATTATCATATCACTATATGATAATATAAGCCCAAGTTACGGCAAAGCTTTGCGTTTAGGATTGATCTAAATAGACAATTCTCAACCTTTTCATAAAGCACGTGAGAAATCTCTAGAAATATTTAATATTGCTTTAAGAAATCACATTCTTGAAAAATAAATCCTTTCTGTAACAAAAATCAAACCTGTTTAGTTGTTACATAAGAAATACAAAACTAATTAAAATAGCACACTATATTTATTTTTCTAAATCTCATATGCTAAATTTAAGCATAATCTACATCTAGTTGATGACTTCAAGCACAATCCAGTTGTTTTTGTATTGTTAAATTAAAGAAAGTAGCCCATAAACAATTATGTAATCTTATCTCTGCTGTACTGATAAGGAATCCTATATGGTTATTCTGGATTTTGCCCATTACGCCCATGCCGTTTATTTCTTATGGCATGTCTTTTAAAGGACTTTGTCTACATTTTATTAATTGGATTATACTAGCAATCTACCTGCTAAAAATAAGTACATACATATTCACTATCTTCTTCCCCATAAAGCTCAAGGAACTACATGATCGTATTTCCTGCTTTCAGGCATGAAAACGAAATGTAGTTCTCAATCTCACAGTATACAGAAACAAACACTTGTTGGCCTTAATGAATATTTCAAGAAATTAAATACAATCAATGTACAACCTACTTAAGTAGAAGACAAATTAAATATTCAGATATGGCATATGATCTGCTCAAACATCTCAGCTAACCATAGCTGGAAAGCATGTCTCAGAAGCAACATCAGCTTATGCATTTCTCTCCCTCCTCACCACCAGTGTGCCAGCTCACCCGTCTGTGGAAAAAGAACAGTCACTTAACGTTCAAAATAATTTAGACAGAAAAAGGGTTGCTTGGAAGGTTTTTTCGTTCTTTTCTTTGTTTGGTTTTCCTTTTTTTCTTTCTTTCATACCTACATTACTTCTAGTTCAATTCACCAGATGGACCTACACACTGTCTCTACAGGGTACAACCAGAGGACTGCTTAAGCTGGTGATGCCACGAGGAGTTATGGTAAGGTAGATGTGAGCACGGTTCACTCTGCAAGGAGAAGCACCTGGTGACCATACGTGGTGTTTCATCTTCTCCTGGCTCTAGGGGAAGCATGCTTCAAACTGCATTAAACTGGAACAACGCTTCCTACTTCCAGGCCGCACATCTAAGGTGGATGGAGGTACGCTTTGATTTAAAGCATTCATTTTAAGCTTCATTTAAAGTCAAACTTTTTTGATTGTAAATTACACACATTTAAGTTCAGGCATAAAAACAAAACAAACTTGGTTATTAGCTCAATTTCCTAAATACATGCCAAATACATCACTCAAGAATTTAAGAAAACCAACTTTGTTTTTAAAAACTTACTAAGGTAATAGAGTTTTAGGGAAATTAATTAAATGCCAAAAAATGGCCATCTTACATTTCTTGGCATTTCAAAAGCGGCAGGTATTTTCTTAAAAGAAAGAAGCTCTAAATCAGCTATTTACTTTCATTCAGAACATTCAACTTATTTAGACATAAAGCATTCTACTGGAGCTGCAGTAGAGGTTTCTGTTATCAAAGTCTAATTTCATTTTTTAGATTCTTAATTCAAGTGCTTAGCAGTGAATTTGTTTAGAACTCTGATGGTAATTATGTGCTGATTTAATACAGGTTTTTTGTTATTTTAATGATAGTAAATTTAGCTAGAACAGTTTGCTGTGACTTCAAATCAAATACACTTTTTAAGAGTTATCTGATTTAAATTTATCTATTCGGGACACTAGAGTCTAATTGCTTTTGCATAACTAAGCAGATTAAATAACAAGCAATTTCAATCACAAGTCACAATGTATCACCGCCCAGAACAGACACACACAAAGATATTTAAGAAATGTTTGGGCTTCTCTGCCTTACTAGTAAGGCGGTAGCTACAGAAGAGATCAGGCAAACTAGAAAAGGCAGCAAAGAACACGTTAAAAAAAAAAAGTTTGTTTTCTAGAGAAAAAAAAACTCTTTCAAGTGAAGAAAACCTATTGCCTTCCATCTGCCTTCATCTATTGTTAAAGGAAATTGTACTTTAGGCAATATGCATAATCTGAATAACAAAGGGAATACATCGAAGAGGAACATTCAACAAGTTTGTGAATTCCGATTAACTTTTAGCTTCCTTGCAGTAATCGGAATCTACAACCAGAAGTGAAATAAGCAGGAAGTCTGACGAGAAAAAGGAAGCCACATGATGAAAGAACATACTGACAACTAGTAACAGGACTGCCAATTGCCTTAGAGGTTAAGCAAGGTTGTTTAAGGTCTGCTGTCAAGGACAGACCTCAAAAGCTTCGTTAGCTTTCTCAAAAGCAGTATCTCAAAAAAGCAAGCAGAAGGATCAAGCACTTTTCTTTAAAGCTCATTCTAACTTTGCGACACTAAGACGCATGCAGTCAGCCCCAGGGATGACCTGCCTAAACATAATACCTAACAGCATCCTTACTACCTGACATTGTATTCAAGACCACAAAACTGCAAGTCTTTCATAGTACCTCAATCTGGAACCCGCTACGAGCCCTTAAACTGAGGACTGAGCCTTTGGCTCACTGAGGTCACCACAAAAATTGTGATTGCGGGCAAATTCTGCAGCAGGCCTGGAAAGAGAGCTTTCTGCTCTGAGAGATAAGTCTCCGCCCCGATGAGTTCTTTCCTAATCCCTGTTTAATGCTCAGTTATACGCCCTATCAACACTTTCAGTACCATGTCTGGAAAAAGTTTTAGGCGGGCTTTCCTGAAAGCCTGGGGGTGGGGATTCAGAGAGAAGGTACCTCCTGTGCGAGGACAGGTCCTGTTAACAGCAAACAAACTGCAGCTAAAAGCCTTACTGCATCACGCACGTAACCCTCAAAAGTTTTAAATCACTGCAATTTCTGCGCTCCCAGATAGAGCTTGTTAGGAACCAAAAAGGAAGACCAAACCTAATGAATTATCTTGTCACTCACGCAGTCAGTCCAAACAATTCCACCATGAAGGCATCCGACATTATTAAGAATTCAATGAGAAAAACAATGAAGATAAGAGTACCTAGAGCAGTTTTGTCCTGCTGAGAAAGGGAAAAATTGCAATAGGAAGGGCAGTAACAGAGACTCAATCCATTCCTTGTGTGTGACACAACATGCAGTTGATACCGCTGCGGAAACATATACAAAGACAAAAATCTCATGTTTCACTGTTTACCAGTGCTAAATTTGCAGTGCTTTTGATGTAATTGCTTTGGTCACTACTTGCGCAGCACATGGCTCCTACTGCAAAAATACATCAAACTGATGCTTTGCATTCCTGTTGGAAAATTTTTCCTCAAATTTCAGTTTTCAAACAAAATATGCACTGCATGCATCTACCACACACATTTAATAAAGGACATTTCACCAGTCTGATTGTTTAAAAAAAAACACAAAATCATTCCTGGATACACCAGATATTTAAAAGTATTCCATATCACAGGTAAATTTAAAAGGCCAAGCAGCACCTAGCAAGCAGCATTAAATCAATGCTACCAAACACATCACAGCAATGCATTTATGCAAACTAACATCCACGCTAGTTTAGATGAGTCAAAAAATCAATTTTACCCCAAACCGGTGTATCTCCTGTGTGAAGATACAGCAGACAAACTGACAGAAAGCATTTGGCAAACTGAGAGGAAGGAAAAAAATCTTTCATAGCTTTTGCATCTCCTGCTAGACTTGACAACTTCTAGCTTTCAGAAGTACAATCCTATTCATCTAGAGATACCGGACTAAATTACTGCTATCGTTATTAGATCCTGCCAATGCAGACAGCACGCTAACAGTCCTCCAGCATAACTGCCTTCAAGCTCAGTAAAGCAATCCCGAGTATAAACATTTGTAAAAAATCAGTACAAGCCTATGTATACACATCCTTTGGTTTACTAAAATATCCGTTTACGCTCTCTTCAAGATGTCAGTAGTCGGTAAACTGTATGATAATCTCAACATGCAGAAACCTGCAGTAATATGCCAAAGTAACAACCATCAAAGAGCAAATTAATTTTTTAGCTGTTAAAAAACATTTTATACTAAAGCAACTGAGAGGAAAAAAAAAAGCAATATGGTCATGATCAAGAAGAAAAATCTGCAATTCCTCTCCTCCTCTTACCTCTGCATACCAAACCTGAAAAAAATAAGAATTAGGGCCTCGGAAAGCACTGGCTACCAGTCAACACAAAGTTGAAATTCAAGATGCTTAAGCAGTTAGTGAAATCAATCAGCTGGGGGGAAAACAAGGTCTGATAAGGCTGGTATCTTTCGCACCACTTTACTGGCCCCAGCTGTGCCTAGCAGTACGGATTTCTTTCCGCTCTCCTGCAGAGGAGGATGGACGGGATGACAAGCCTTCCACTCCTCTTGCTTTTGGAAAACAAAGAGGAGGTGGCAGGTATCTCAGTCCTTTCTGACTAAGCTGGCCTGCACCAAGGAAGAGTTCAGCTGTACGAAAGCAATCACTGAAAGACTAGAAACATGTATTGCTTAATTTCATGCTAGCTAGCGTGCCTCTCTTAACCATTTCCAGAAAGTTTAAAGTTCACTCTCAGACAAGCCGGCACGCTCCTGCCAACGTCGTACCACCCAAAGGCAGCAAAGGCTGACAAGCCGCACCAGGTGACAGCCAGCATCGGCTCAAACACCAACGCCCGAGACGCGCAGACCACGCACAGCAGCGCTTCGGACGGCCCGGGCAACAAACCCGGTTTCACCCTGAGGTTATCAGCATCGTAACACTCGGGGTTAGGCACAAACGCGGAACGCGTCCCTTCAAGCGATCTTCCCCCGGCCTCGGAGGAAGACTGGTGAGGCCCCCGGGGGTCACGGCCGACGGCGCTCCCACCGCCCCAAGGCCCGGCCCAGCGCAGCCTCCCGACGGACGAAGCAGCAGCGCAGTCAGCCGAGGCAGCCCCGCGGCGGGAGAGGCCGGCGGGGCCCGGCGGC
>Ga0065711_1002602_pt1 | contig 41308 bp, 21 predicted proteins | sample Hoacrofraction12_FD_59098 | JGI IMG/M metagenome (GOLD analysis project Ga0065711, IMG submission 59098) | Hoatzin crop microbial communities from Cojedes, Venezuela - Epithelial fraction 12 v2 (version 2) | ecosystem: Host-associated > Birds > Digestive system > Esophagus > Crop | place...
TGGGATTGTCATGAAATTGTTGTGCACTAAAAAATATGATTCTTAAAGGTACTTGGAAAGTCTTCTGTATTTAATTGGGAAGTCCTTAAATCTCCTTAATTGGTTCTGACGAATCACACAGGGAATAGATTTTAAACCCAGAGATAGTGGCAACAATTGCAAATTACGTGGCTTCTGTTTCCTCTTAAATGGAATTCAGATGATTTTAGTAATGCCTGCCTGTAGGTTGCACGGTGACTACCCTTGCACCACAGCACCCAGAGACCACCCGCTGGGAAGCCCGGTCGGCACCGTGAGTGACTCCTCCTGGCTGCTTGGCATAGGCATCTCCATATTGACATGTTCCTAGTCTCCAGTACCTCCTTACTCCTCAGCTCTCCTTTATCACTCTGAAAGTCTTTGGAATATTATATTACTGGAATATTGGGATATTATACTACTACTACAGTGATTTTTATTAATTGCTAATTCATAATAATACTATTAAAACATTTCATGAAGTCACTCCCCACTCACCCAGCCAGCTTTTAACATTTTTATAGCTCTTATATTTTCCTGTTTTAGGAGTCAGTGCTTTTATTGTCATTTAATTATTCATGACTTCAATAACACCTGCATTGACAAGAGTATTCTGTTGCTCAGTGCATTGGCTAAAACATTAACTTTTCCTTTTCTTTAGAGATTCCAGATGTATTATGAGAAAAATAACCTAAGGCTGACCATACAGGATACTGCTCTATTAAAATTAACCTGGGGTGCTGGACCTGCTTTTATCCTGATGCAAAAGAAGAGGTCACTATACTGAAAAAGTATCATGACTATTTTCCCACTGTGAACCAGCATCAGCTTTAGCCTCTTCACATGCTGCCCAGCCCACCATGGTTGTGTACATATGTGAATTATATTCTAAAAGATGTTTTAGAAGTATATACATATACCATTGCAGTAGCCTTTGAATCCACAAAAATATTCTTGTGCTTGCATAACAAAACCTAAGGTCTGCCTTGCCCAGCAAAGGCTGATTCCTCTGGGGTGTATAAACATAAGGAAGAGGACAGTGACAACATCACCTTAGTGTCCTGAGGTCACATCCACAGGCCTGCGCAATGATTCAGTTAGTAAATCACAATCCAAGACCACCTACCTTGTCCATGTCAGAAGCAGGAGATATTAGAGCTCTGTGTTAGACATAACTTTGAGGTAGCTCTCCTGATCATACTATTGAGCTCAGATCCTGGCAAGCACCCCACTGAGTTGCAAGTGACTTACATACTCTTTCTGAGTGAGATTTAATTTATAGTTGTACAGCACCTTGTGGAAGTGCTACTCAGCCATTGATCAGTTTAGATGCTCTGGAATTTCCTTCCAATAGATTGTTTTGTTAGAAAATCTGCTAATAAAATCTGTGGACTTTGTAGGGAAACCAACATTTTGAAAAACAATAGAAAAGCATAAGACCTGAGCAGAGTCATAGGCAGGTAAAAATCAGCAGCTAATCAGATAGTCTTTAATTAATCCATTTGTCTAAAGTCTACAGGAGCAAATGGCTTAGGTTTAGTTCTGACTGCTGTGGGCCTTTGCTGTCTCTCTCGTGGAGAAAGGAGATAAAGAATGCAGCTTAAATTAAAAAGAAATAGTGATCATTATTCTGCTTCTTCCCCTCTTCTACTATTCTGCACCTGGAGACAAAGGGAGGCAGAAAGCCAAATTCAAATTTTGTGAAAATGGCAAATTTTAATTTCTTTTCTCAATAAGTGGCATGATATTTTCTTTGAAATCACATTCTTCTTTGAAGAACTGATTCCTTCGTGCAGTCTTCTCAAGTCTCTTTAAATGGAAGAAGAATAGAGTAAATCTGCCTTACTCTACCCTTACATGGGAATAATCCAGCTGTTATAAATTAAGGGATTCCGAATCTCTAATGTATAATGAGCTTAGCCTATCTCAAATTTGGATGTCTAGAAGGACAGTGTATTCACTATTAATCTGTCAATGAAAACTCTACATTATTTCCTCATTGACTTTATACAGTTAGGTGAGCTGTCATCAGCTGAGGACTTAACATAATTATTTCTTCAGAAATAATATGGTGCTAAAGTAATAAAGTTATAAATTTACAATTTTTAACTTTCCACTCAGAAAACTGAATTAAGACCAAGTTTACAGGGTTCACTTCTTTTCACAGTTTTATAATGATCACACTGCTTGAATAACGGATGTTTTATTGCCATTTTGAATGAAAGGGGAATTGTTCCCTGTTTTAGTTAATTACATTGCTGTAGCAGAAACATAGTTTACTATTCTTTTACTCCCATCAGCTTAATAGAATATTAAATAGTTATTGACTTTGGAAGAGGTGAATCATCATGATTCATTGAGCTGAGAGGTAAATATTCAGCAAACAGCTACAATTAAGCTTCTGCTTGTGTTCTTCGTTTACAGGATATGTAGGTAAAAAAGAGGCTTATCAAATGTGATAATAACTACATCATTAGAGCCCAATTATTAACTGATCTAAAGAGGATCTGAAGAATTGTGGTTTTATAAGTCAACTCAACAAAGCTGACTTTTAACAAAAATAAAAATAACAAAGAAAAGAATAATTTTTTCCATCTTTAATATATCTGATTGTATAATTTTAATTCCTGTGGGATCTGAAGAACCTAATGGTAAAAAGATGCACAGAATCTCCTCTTAAAACTACTGTTTAAGGTTGTTCATAATGGTTCATTCATATTATGTGAAAAATCTTGCTTTAATGAGAACAAACATTTCTAGAAGATTTTTTAGATAGATAAACAGAAAGGTATGCAAGCTGTATGAAGACTAGATTGTTGTCTTACTTCTGTTTGGAAAGAGCCATAAAAGAAGTCAGTAATCTGATTTTTAGAGTGTTTTGTTTGAAGATGTAGCAAAGTGACTAACCCTTTCCTAAAGATGTCCTTTTCTTCTTCAGGGAATGCTTCCCACTCCCAGTTGCATACAAAGTTCCAGGCTAGTGCATATTTTCTTGTCTTAGACTTACAGGAAAAAAAAAAGGAAAAAGAAAAAAGAAAAAAAAGAAAAAAGAAAAAAAAAAAGAGTCCCTCAATAGTGAATACTGGTATTTTGTTCTGCTCTGGCTATTGTACACACACGAGTCTCCTGTTAGTGCCCATGGGAGTTCTCCACACAGGGGATACAGTGAAAGGCCTTCTGAGAAGGAAACTGCTCATTGTTAGCCAGAGCTGCTTGTATGCTCCACAGGAGTAATTAAACTTTAGTCCCAGCTTCTTGTACCTTCCCTGAACCTGTCGTTCTCAGCAACTGCAGAAGAAATGAATTTATTCAGATAAGTACGGGGGATATTTATTTAGATAAATACAAGGGGAAATAACTCCTTTTGTATTCCTTTACTGCAGTGTTTATACTGCTGTCAAAGATTAAGATGAATCATCTGTCCCTCTGTGACATCTGTGTACTCAGGCTTTATTGAGAAAAATGTGTGAGTCTAGTAAGAAGATAGACTCTTCTGCTGATCCATCACTACAGTTTTAAAATATGACAGACACCTCTCCTCTGTTAGTTGGTATTATGGGCTGTGAAGGAACAGCCAGGCATTTAATACTTGCAATTCCCACATGATTGAATAAACACCACCATCTGTCTCTAGGTCAAGTACAAAGCACCATTAAGTAGTCGAAGTGGGCAGTAAGCCTTTCACTGGAATTCTGCAAAATTTAGTATGGTGTAAAGTAAATTGTCCTTACTCCCCCTTAAGTCACAGAGAACAGAACCATTTGCATAGAAATTTCACTGCTGCAGCTTTTGCACAGTGAAAAAAATCAGTTCAAGGCTTGTACGAAATATATAGTGTAAATGCCTAAAGAAGCTGGCTCTATATGTAAATGTATATATATTATACGACATTTTATCTTGGGTAGTATGAAACAGGAAATTCTATATCTCTAAATTTACTGTGATTTTTGTGACTAATAACACATAGGTTTTTGATTATTTTTGCAAATCCATGTTTCTTTTCAGAGTCGATATTCAGGGAAGTGGTAGAGGCACCATTCCTGGAGGTGTTCAAAAAATGTGTAGATATGGCACTTTGGGACGTGGTTTAGCAGCCATGGTGGTGTTCGGTTGATGGTTGGACTTGATGAACTTAGAGGTCTTTTCCAACTTTAACGATTATATGATTCTATGAAACTACCTACTTCAGTAACTTGATAGGTATAAAAATACATAACTATTAGATACATACATATTAGACACTAAAGATATATGACTATTGAGATTTGTAACTTTGGCTTCCCACTTCAAAATTGAGTGGGCACATTTTTCTGAAGTTATCATCACTATGCATGCATTGATAGACTGGATATTTTAAGGACAAATCCTTGACAAGATGATAATGATTGTTAGGTGTTAAGCTTCCACGGAAAGCTATTGAGTCTCCTGATGCTCTTTTTATCATATCTGTACATATTCCTACATGCAGAACAGATAGTGCCTTTTTTGCTTCTCCTTTTGTTGGGGAAAGCTGGGAATTATCTAAAAAAAACAGTAGCGTTTATTAGAATTTGTGGTGCTACAAGCTCTGTTTGGTTAGGGTCCAGCACGGTTGGCATACCTTTCTGCTTGCAGTCTTGTAGTATCTGAGATTCTTTATTACAGCTGCTGTGTCAGGATACTGTCCACTCTACTAAAACAGGTATAAAGAGTGGCAAATACTGATTGCTGTGTCTTTCAGCATCCTGCAAACATTGTCCTTCAAATCTTTCTTTTTTAATACTCTGGATTGGTTCTTCAGTGTCACATCTGTCAAAATTTTCTTTTTTTTTTTCTTGGTTTGTGAGCTGGCTTTTGCTTTTTTGATTTTTTGTTTGTATGTTTGTTATTCCCAAACAACTACTTCCTCCTGCTTTTCATTTCTTGTGTAATCTCAAATACTAGCTCTCATTTCTACCGTACAGCTTCCCGGTTTGCTTCCCAAGCCTTAGCTGCTGAAAACTTGTGACAGCTATTACAAGTTGTGGAGCTTTTCAGAGGTGCTGTTGGAAATTAAGCTATCATCTGAAAGTCTTTTTGCTGACTCTTGCTACTGACAGGTACAGATGCATTTCTGTTTCAGAACCTGAGCTGTTTTCTTCTGCATTTCCAAGGAGCTTCAGCTCCGGTGATGCTTTTAGCTGTCCAGTTCTTCCATGCGAAGTATTTTGCTAGTTTTTTCCTGGTACACATGTTCCTTAGAAAATATCATTTGAAGCCAAGCAGTCTTCCACCAGTCTGTTTCATGTAGTGCCAAAGTTCCAAGGGTGTAAGATCAGCCTTTTCGTTTTACTGCTGTTTTCAGATAGCTTGTGACAAATCCCTTCATGTGTTAGCAAATTTTTGTCATTAATACTCTCCTTTGTAACTTTCATGTTTTCCTCTTTGTCCTTAAAAAAATCTAAGGAACTGTGCTTCCTCTGTCCTCACGTAGCTCAGCCACTTGCTAGTCTTCTGACTGGGAAGAAAGAAAAGTTTTATTCAGTATTCAGTCTTGGTCCTTCTTCAGTACTGCTTTTTTTTTTTCTTTTTTATTACCCCGCCCAGCAGCAATACTCTGGTTCCAAGACTGGGAGCCTCACTGCTGTTGTGGAAGGAAGAGTAGCTGCATCTCTTTAGTGCAGATTGTGCTTCTGATTTCATGTTTTGTACCTAAGAGTTTAGTCAAGCGAATAACTATTAAACAGTCAAACAAATCCTGAGGCAGTCTTTGGTGAGAGAACCTGCTGCTTTTTAAAAGAAGTTGAAAACCTAAGAGATGTAGAGACCCTAATTAAAGCTCAGGAGAATTTTACAGTCAGGAAGACACAGATAAGCAATAAAAAGCTATTGTAAAGTTTGTGGTCTTAAAGTCTAACACTAACTATATCATGCTGAAGTGGAGCATAAAATGAGAAATGTCATCTGATTTTAACAATGCCTGATTCTCGGGAGAGAACTGAAGCAGAAGACACTGAGGCAGCTAAGAAATATTTCTTGTGTGGCAGTGACTGTTGATTTTTGTTATTTCTACCAACAAATTACAAAGCTTAACCTTTGTAACTCTCCAGAGACTTTTAGTTTAACTGCTTAAAAGAGATACTGAATCAATTTGTGAAACAGTTTTTTAAGTAGTATAGTGTCAAGAATAAGCACATAAATCAATTGCTTTGAAGCAGTACTCAAATACATGAGGGTCGAGTAGAAAAACCCCAAATGAGGCATTATTGATGGATCCAGTATGCAGGATAGTTTTGTTAGACCATGGCCCAGATTCAGAATTGTGGCACAGTGCTTTTAAATCTGCCCCTGGGGAGATTCAGAATGGCTGTAGGGTGCCATGTGTAAACCAGCTAACAAATACTTGGTCTGCAGCAGTGTATGCTCAGCTAATAGAATGTAAAAGCCATGATACTCACCTCTAAATAGCCTTTAAGGAAAGACCCCCAAACTAGAATCCTGATTACAGAAGAAACTGAAAGTAGGGATATCTGGAGTAAGTTGGCAGGGACCCAATAATCTCTATTTTCCTGTGATTATTCAATGAAATAACAGTGACACATTGCCTGTCCAACAGTGGTAGGTAGACATCACATGTGGTTTCTTACTACAATATACCTATCAGGTTGTTTTCTGTTACTGTTACATACATCACAGGGATTTTTCATCTGCAGGAAAATAGATGCTAGCCCTCACATTTCTTCTCATTTCTCGTACAGAAAAATCTCCTGTCTTTCCAGTTGATTTTAACATGTTAATGAGACTGTCTTTCATTCAAAGTCTGCATTTTAAATTAAATAGCAAGAGTCACACTGAGATGCTAAAACGAATATGTTATAATTGAGCTTTTGATTTACTTAAAGCAAACAGCATGAGTGATGGCCAACAGCTAGATCATCAGAAACTTTCTCTTGCTGCCCTGTGTATCTGATTAGTTATTTTACAGCTTTGGCAGAATTTTCTCTGCCCTGAACTGACTGGCTTATTGACTTCTGTCATCTCCTACCACTTCGCTCAATCTTTTCACTATAGCTTCATGCCTGCATATTTCGTGCTGGGTTTTTCACTTCTTTTTTTCTTCTGCTTCTTATCTGCTTCCTCTCATTGCATTTTTTAGTTCATGACAAAGCTTATGAAAAAGTAATGTCATAAAGTCACAAGGAAATAGCTGCCTAAATGTGCATACAATCGGGTTGCGTGTCTCTGACAAGCTTTTTCAAAAGGCACCATCAACAGGCTTCTTCAAAATATTTTGGAAGCTGAAACTGTGAACTCACTGATGGCTTGGGTTTTTAGACTCAGTTTAGTGACTCTTTTTCCCTCTTGCCTCCTTTCTAATCTCCTGCATTGAGATGTCAGGTCATTAAGGGAAAATAATAAGAAAGATTATAAAGATAAATTTGACTCTAAAGGTTTACTAGAGTGAAACTTTAACCAAAAAAAAAAAGAAATAGGCACCCGTGTGTGAAAGCATTATGTGTAATGATCAATAACTAATTATAACATAATTATGGTTTTCAAATGAATGTAGACAGTTTTAATCTAAAATACAATCAGAGAAGTAGATGTGGAGAGATGTTTTTAACATGTCCCAGTACAGCCATTACTTCCATATTACTTTTCCTGTAAATGGGACTGCCTTTGTGTGCCAGTTACATGATAGACATATGGTTGTAATATTATAGTAGCAAATGTTAAATTGCAACCAGAGATAGTGTTTCGATCTATTTGCTTTTGCATTTTCAGACTATTTCCTCCACATCTGTGATCATTATGTGTTTAACCTAATTTGTAGCATTATCTACACTTTACATCCTATTATTACAAAAGCAGTGAACTCTGGCCTGGTGACAGTATGGCCAATTTGTGTTAAAGAGAGAAACATAGAACATAGGGTGCTGTGTCTATTCCCTTCATTAGACTGTAAGTACTATGTTATTGATAACCTGTGACTAGGGATGACGAATGATTTTCTACATTATTTGTGCCCCCTGGTCCAGCATATTCATTAGAATTTCGGGAATTTTGAACTCCATTTCCTCAGAGTTCTTAATTCCTTCCTCTAGATTTAACATAATTACAACAGAGGTTAGGCATTTTACGAACTGCATAGGCCGGACAGCAACTTGATGTAGCTTCTCCTCTTTATTGCAATAAGAAGACATAGAAATAGAAAACAACATTCACTGAAAATCAGTACACGTGTAAACATGCAGAATGGAACTTTTCTTTAGCACATGAAAGTTCACATGCTTGCATATTTCATCTCTTGCAGGTCACTCTTCCTGAAATGTTTTTTATTTGCTATTAAGAGTTACAGGAAAAGGACTACACGTTATCACCTACACACTCTTTGCATTTTATACTCAAGGGCTAATGTGGAATTTTCACAGAATCACAGAATCACAGAATGGTAGGGGTTGGAAGGGACCTCTGTGGGTCATCTAGTCCAACCCTCCTGCTGAAGCAAGGTCACCCACAGCAGGCTGCACAGGACCACATCCAGGCGGGTCTTGAATATCTCCAGAGAAGGAGACTCCACAACCTCCCTGGGCAGCCTGTTCCAGTGCTCCGTCACCCTCAGAGGGAAGAAATTCTTCCTCACGTTATGGCTCTCACCATATAGTGAGGTGAAAACTGGAACTATTTTTTTTTTGTGGGGGAAACTTGAATAACGTCATGTGAACATGAAGGTAATTATTCTGTAGTTTTGTACACCTATACATATTTGAATTCTGAATTAAGAGCAAGATGTTGAGTATCACTTTTCAGGATGTATAGAATTGCATTGGTCTGATCACACAGTCACACTAGGAATAGCAACATCACATACATTAAAACAACATTTATGTGAAAAATCACAAGACGCTAGCTTCCTAAACAGTGGGTTCATTACAGTGGATTTGACCTTTTTGCCCTGATTTGATGGAGCTGTTTAAGACCAGCCGATGCTGTGATCCTTTCAAGCGTTTTTTTGCTCCACTGCCTGCTCCACTGCAGAAGCAAGAAGCCCAAGAGACAACCCATTAAAACAGACCGCAAAAATAAATAAAACCAATGGATGAATGAACTCAAGCTTGTTTACTGCCAAACCCTCTCTGCTTCTATACATCAATGAATAACAGACCAAAATGATAATATTGCGGCCATATTTTTATGAGTAAAGGTCCTGTGCTACAGGTAGATGACATTAAAAGCTCCACATTGAAAAATGGCTTAGATAACCAAAATATAATTTTCAAAACACTGGAAAGCACTTGGCACTATTTTCATAATACTTTGATAAACCTTACTATGTGGGTCAGCCTATTGTTTTCCAAAGGCAAACATTCGGCTTTTCAGAAGTAGCTTCATAATCCAAGAAGAAAAACCACAGCTGGCACGGATAGCTTAGCAGTGTCCAGAGACAATACTGTGCACTGCCAGAGGCAAGAAAGCCCCTCTTCCCTCCTTGCTTATTTCAAATATTGCTTGCTAATATAGTTAATCATTCCTAGTATACTGTAAAACTGTTGAATTCGGCAGGATATCCAGCTCTTGTCTCTTGGAAAGATTAATTTCTTCATATTTATTTGGCTATCTTCACAGAAATTAGATGATTACAATTTTGTTTTCTGAATTACTGCTACTGTTCTTTTTTGCATAAGATTCTGTAAAATAGGACTTGTATAAAACTCTGTTAACTCTGGTGGAGCTGGAACAAAGCCCCAAAATAAATACTAGCTGCTGCTTGGCAGTATTGTCACAACAAAAAGAATTTTTCTTAGCACACAGTCAAATACTCAGTGTTGGAAGTATTTCCTGCACGTCTGCTGCTATTCCAGGTTTGAAGTAGAGTCAGTGGCACTTGAATATGGATCTGTACAGCAATCTGGAGATTACTCTCCTCTACTTTGTTTAATAGATGACTCTTCCATTCTTGAGACAGAGAGATCCCTGAGCAAGAGCAAATACTCTCAAGGGAGAGTACTCTTCTGAAACCTGTTAGAGGGATGTGAACATCTACAAGGAGAAAAGCAAATTACACTAGAGAAATGGACTCTGCATACATTGAGCATTCTTACTCACTGATAAAGCGGCCTCCAATACTACTACTGATTTCTGCTTTTTGATGGAGGTGTTAAAATAGTATGACAGTGTTATGTGACAAAGTGGCAATACTTTTGCTTGTAGGTATTATGTTTGTGAACTGGCTTCTAGTGCTGGACAAACATGCCGTTTGAGAGCCTGAGGATCTGGAAACATGCAGGACTTAATATTGCTGATAGAGTATTCATGAACTTCCAGAGTGTTTACATTCACATGAAAATACCCTAGTTTGGAAACTCACAGTACTATGATGTATTTTAATAGATTTTGACAGAACACATGAAAGTGACTGGAAATGTTCAGATTATTATAGGTTTTTTACTGTCAAACCTCTGATTGTGCCACCAGTGTATCGATCAGCTAGTTTATTAACACAGGCATAAAATTACTACAGTACTACCTCATGGGCAGTTTGCATGAGGAGAAAGCATAGTCACACTCAAGCACAATCCAGTTTAAGGTAAAGAGCACAGGCAAAGCTGTAGAGCCCCAGATGAAAGTGAACAATTGTGTCAAACATCCATCTTGAGAGACAGAGACACTCAAATTAAGCAGACTCCTAATCAGGCACTGTGCTCTGGGAACTTCCTCATTTTGGTGAGGGACTGGGGCAGACAGGTGGAATCCCGTGGAGGCAGGGTGCTGGCTTGCAAAAGCCACCTCTCTCCCTCTGAGATGTCACATAGGCAGGGAGGACTGTGAGACCACTGAGACCCTCCCACGCCCACCAACTAAGCAAAACAGTACCTCTCCTCCGAGACGGAACAAAGTGTTGTAGACAATCTCTGAATTGTTGAATAGCAGCCAGTGTTCCAAGATAAGGAACATCTAATGGTTACAAACTTGCTGGATCAAGGCTGTGAGACTGTGAAACAAGGAGCTGGCAAGAATAACAAGACCTCTGGTGTCCTCAGGTGATGCGCGACCATAAGAGGACAAAATAAGTAGGGGTCTTCCTCCTCAAACAATCACCAGAGCCCCTCTGAGACTGCCGTGCAGGCACAGATGACTTTGCTGGCTCAGCAGAATCCCTGTGCAAGCACAGATGACCCTACTTGCACAACATAATGAATATGCATTAGATAGGTGGAATAATTGTATTAGTTAGGTGGAGCTTTTTGTAACTTTTGTGTATAAATGCCATGCGATTGTAAGCAAGCTTGTGCACCCACCACTAAAAGACCCCAACCACCAGCAGAAGTCATCGCTGGATCCAAGGGTGGTGATATCTCTTATCTTTCGTTTTCTTTTCCTTTCTTTCTCTGTGTCTGAATTTCTGAACACATAGGGGTAGTGATAGTATAAGTTTGTCAATCCTCTGCTATGTTTTGTAGTTTGTTGTAAGTTTTGCCAAGTCAATATCCGTTCTAACCCCACCATGCTAAAAGTAATGTTATGAAGTTGCAAAGTTACCATCTCTTGTAATCTCACTGAATTCCAAGTAAAGCTTTGGGTTTTTTTTTAATCAAACCTCTTCAGTCATTGTCGTGACTGCTAAATACCATGCAGAGAATCATAAAAGATCACCTCTCCCCTCACCCACCAAGTGCGACAGGACAAAAGCCAAGCTCATTCCATTAACAGTTAGTCTGTAAGTCCCTGCACCATGCCTCACAACAGGAAACACGGAGTGGAGGGCAGGGACACTTGAGCTGGTTTTGCACAGAGCCGTTCTTGACCTGTATTCCTCAGTGCTTTAAGCAGCACTTGAGACTTAAGTCAAATTCTGTGCAAATTCATGTTTGTTCAGGCCAACAAGGCCCCTCAAAATCCAGAGCACAGTGCAAAGACAACCAAATTATGGAAAGAAAGGGCAGTCAACACACTGTCCCGGTTTTTCCGTTGTCTATGGTAGGCTAACCCTCATGACATTAAATAAGGAACTGTTGAATTCTTTAAATACTGCAGAAGTCAAATTAGAAAGTTAGGCTGATAGCAAACTTAAGCAACCTATTGGACTAAACAATAGGAATAGAAGAGATATATTGGATTTCCATTTCTTTGACCGTAGCTCTGAGACCTACAACTCTCCTTTTTGGGCTAGTGCCACCCTTGCCCTGCAGCTTGAAGGAATATAGTTTGGAAAAAGGTTCAGTCTGAGACTAGTTGTTTGGTAAGACAGAGAAGAAAAGGAGAAACAGCAACTCAACAGTAACTCGTATTCTAATGATGGTTTGCTAGGTTATTCCTGTTCATTGGAAAATCTTGATAAGAAAATAGGAAAGAGTTAAAATCTCTATCGAAATGTGAAGTTTTAGGTATAGATGACTTGTCCAAGATCTTTCACTGTGTGCAGTCCATCATGAGTATAGATTTTATTTTACCCAAGCCTTCAATTTGACTGTGACACTATTCTTACTCTCTGTATAAATTATTTGGCCAATTAAGCATGTTGATTTGGTGAGTTACTGCCTTAATAAAATTGATTAAAAAGCCTTAATGAAATACACACCTGGAAATATTTAATTTATCTGACACTGTTTATAAGTAATTAGGGCTAAATCAACACAGTTAGTTAAAAATACCCAGTAATAAAGAGCAGGCACTAGTATTTATCTTTCAGTATGCAGCAGTGAAGCAGGCAAAGTGACCACCAAAATGATGTTCGTGATTTCATGAAAGTGCCAGGAGAGCAGATGATGAAAAATTGCAGGTACATAAAGCTGTTGCTATGGCGTTCAATTCTTGCACCACTGTGTCTGGATTTAGTGCCTTACACTGAATTACAAAATCATCTATTCCAAATGCTGCTTATCATTTCAACAGAGCCTAGCAATAAATGACAGGAAATGCATTACCCATCCAAGATGTGTAAAAGTGTAAGAGTATAAGAGCAAAGACTGAATTCAGGCTTTCTAAAACGCTTGCTATTTTTTAAACTGCCATTTGTCTCTCCTAACATATACATCCAGTTTGTGTTTCCAAGGTGTGAGGTGGTGTTTGAAGATAAAATTCAGTAGCTGTGAGCAGTTAGGGATAGTGAGAACAAGAAAAGGAAGGATATATAATGCATTTGTAGATCTGATCAAAGTCCGTGCTTTAAAGAAGAAGGGAGAAAAAAGAGAGCAGTTGAAAATTTAATTTTCAATTATCTCTGCAATATTGCAGGCTTAGTATGGCACTGCCCTATATGCAACGTGAGACCACAGAAGACATTGCTAACTGAAGAAATTGTCAGATGGACTTCTGAAGATAAGAGTCACAATAGCAGCTAATTTTGAGACAGGGAAATGGCACAGGCAGATCTTTCTGAAAGGGAGCAAAGAATGATGGCAGCAACACCTTTTCTTTACCTCCCTCCTTCTTTCCTATGCTTTATTTTTCTTTTATTTCCTCAATATTGACACAGATGTTTTACACTTGGTGTTGCCTGGCTTTCCCTTTTCCTGGAATCTTATGTCTTCTGGTCTCCTGACTTCCTCATTATTACTTTCATCCCTTCCACCTCTGACTTCACTCACGTCCTTTCCCTACTCTCTGGTTCTTTTCCCTCAATCGTCTGTGCCCTTTTTCTCATCGTACAGTCTTGAACCTTTCCTCATTTTGAAACAAGGAAATATCCTGTGCAAGTTTAATCAACTTATGCTCTAACAAAAGCTTCATCCTGTAGAGTGGCCTTCACAAAAGCCATCTTGCCCCATCCACATAATGTGAGAGCACTTTTGCAGAGCTGATATTTGTATGCTGTCATCTAGGTTAGCTCACTTTTTCTCTTGATAGCCTCCTCAGTGATTCCTCAGTTTCTGTTGCATCAAGCCTGAATGATACGCCTTTACATCAGCTCTCCCAGTCAGAGTTTCATGCAGTAGTGACTCCCTGTCCCAAAACTCACAGGGACACAGAAACTGTGTGGACATCAGATGTGAAAACACTGAGCAGGTAAGCAGGAAAAGTCCTTTTTTCTTTCCATGCATAAATGATTCTCCCATCAAAACTCAGACTTATTTATAATAAGTTTGGAGCTATGTAAAATGCAGATTCATTACCCCAGTCCTGTTTTGGACAGTGTGGAAATGTTAATCTGAGTAAAACAAGAATACTTTCATTTCTTCTGTCATGCACTTTTGATGGGGTCTCTCTCTCTTCTGCATAGTGGTTATGATTAAGAAAGCAGACAAAAAGAAGTTTTATAGTAGCCTGTAGAAATATAGATTTTGCCTAATCTGTTTTGAAAATACCAATCTCTAAAAATTGAATCACAGATAACAAATATCTACTGAGATTTGAAATTACTCTATGTAGAAGATAAACTGATTTAGCAGTGTAGACTAAACATGTTAGAATTTATCTGGCAGATCCCGCTCACAGCTAGGGACTGCTGAAGCAAAATAATCTCGTATGATATAATAACGCAACCAAGTTTAATACTATGATAGTCTAAGCAAAAGCTTGTGTGAAGGTTTTGTAGAACCATAATTTTTATTTCTCATTGTAAAAAAAATTAATGTTAAATTAACAATGCTCTGACTATCTGTACAGCTCAGGGAAACTCCCCATTAGTTCTTCAAAAATCTAAAACTTGACCTACATATCAGTGCCGTTGCCTCAGTGAATGAAACTTACCTGTTTAATTCTAAAGTACTGAAATGTTAGTGTTATAAAGGAACAACATGGAAACAAAAATTAGAAAATAAAGAGGAAAGAGAATAAGAAATGTGAAAAAAGGTGAAACATTGTCAATTACAGTGAGTAGGAAATAAGTAAATATTTTCATTTATCAGGGCATACTCAACATTTTACTAAGGAGAATTAGAAGGGCCATAGAATTTAGTCTAATTATAAGCAGAGGTATAGTTAAGTAATTACTGTTTTCATAGCAATTTTGACAATATGATAAAAACATTTTAAGGCAATTGCATTAAGCAGAGTAGAGGCAGGATGCTTTCAAAACCACACACAGATTTGTTTAATTTACATAGTATATTGCAGTTCCAGTTTGCTAAGAGCAACACTGAGGCTTCTAATTTTACATGATATTTTTCTCCTAGTGCAATAACATGTAACAGCTCAGCAAAACAGAATTAATTTTTGCTACGTATGTTGTAATCTCAGCAGCCTGTGAGTGCTGGAAGTGCCTCAGTTTAGACACTGAGAAGGTGGGAGGACTCCCTGGGGAGCAGCTGCTATGTGCAAGACACTGACATTTGCACTTTCTCCTGTAGGTTCAGGTTTCAGGTGAGAAACAGTTAGCACAGACTGTTGCGTGTGATTGTAGCAACACAAGATGTTCAGCACTGACGCTAGAGTATGGCTCTGAGGAAGGTATTTACAGAGGTAAACACAAAGCCTCAGAGAAACTCTTATGCCGTGTCCTATCAGGAAAGGGACTTTCTCAGCTCAGAACTGAGTTGTAATTGTGATCTGAGAGGCTGCAGCTTCGCAGTGCTGTAGGTACCTGCCTAGCAAATTAAATATTTACAAGTCAGTGAAAAGTGGTACAGGAATCCACTTTGAGGCAAGTATTGATCCTTTTTATTCAAATTAGACACTGCTGTTTTGTGTGAAGTCAGAAATTGCTTGAAAATGATGCAGGGACTCTGTTTGTTGCTCATGAACTCATAAGCTCAACCCAAGCAGACAGTCAACATATGATTTTCTTGATCTTTCTCCAAGGCAAGTGCTGGTGCAACAGCAGGCCGTCTTTGCCGTATGAGTGGTGCCATGCCTCTGAATTGATCTGAGGTTTAATGACAGAACAAGAGATTGACTTATTCTTCGCTTCATTTTACAACCTACTCTCCAGTGTTCTGACCTATAGAGACAAAATGTGAAATTAAAGCACTTCATAGAACAAATTTCAGTTGCAAAGTTTGCACTGGCAGGACTGACAGGTTTTTGTACGTGTCCTGGGCTCGGCTGGGATAGGGTTAATCCTCACAAGAAGCCAGGAGGGGACACAGCTGGGCTGGCTGACCCAACCTGGCGAAACCAAGGGGGTATTCGATACCGTGTGCCGTTGTGCTCGGTGCTGAGTGGGGGAGCTGGCTGGGGCGAGGTGAATCGCTGCTCAGGAGCGCACTGGGCATTGGGCGTTGAGAGACCTGCTCTGTGTACTCCCTTTTTCTTACCAGTATTGTTGTTGTTACTGCTCATTTCCTTTGCTGTTCTGTTAACTGCCTTTATCCCAACCCATGAGTTTTGCCTTTTTCTTCCCATTCTCCTCCCCACCCCAGTGGGGGGATGGGCAATAGACCAACCTCGTGGTCCTTTCTTGCTGGCCGGGGCCAAACCACGACAGTACCATAGGATAGCAGCTACCTACACAGCTATTTAGATGTCAGTGACTGATGCCATCCATGTTATCACTGCAGGTTTTCCCTGCAAAATGCCTGCAGGTGAGACTTTTCCTCAGTAGAACCCAAGGGAATTCGTCTGCCTTTTGCTCCTGTCAGAGCCCTGAGCAGGTTCTCCCCCTCCTACCTCTCCTCGTATTGGGATGCCTGGGTTCAGGTCCATACTGCAGCTGTCTGGCCTTGAGACACCTCAGCGGGGACCTCCCCACGCTCTCAGGAGCTGCCTCAGAGCCCTGGCCATCAGCCCCTCCCTTGCCCCAGCCCCGAGCATCACTGCCTTGACCCACTGCCCCAGCCACCTGGCCTGCTGTGCTAAGAAAAGTTGTGGTGCCACATCAAGAAAATTTGAAGTGTTACAGAATACGGTGCTGCGCTGCGTTTGTCAACCCTGAAACTAAGTGGGAAGTGATTGCCTACTGAAGGCATATTAAACACAGATGTAGGGTGTAGCTCGGGAAATTCATTGATTTTTAAAAGCTGGGAGAGTATGTTGAGAAAATAATCATCACAGTGTTTGACCTGTTATTATACCTTTCTCTGAGCATCTTGTTTTTAAGCTGTTACATATATAGTGGGATGGATCTTTCACTTCGACCCAGTGTTGTCATTTCCGTGGTTACAGTAGCACAGGTAGGAGTCCCGGTACACTGCTGTTGATCCTGTGGAAATGCAAAGATCAGCTACCAGCATGAAGATCAGTTCCTAAACTCAGCTCTACAAATACTGTGAGCTTCTTTTGCGTACTCCGATAATCTTCTAAATGTGGCCATTCTGTAGTTCTCCTTTGGTTATCCGATGTCTGATCTGGTAGACCATGTCTGACATTCCTTGTTTCACGATGATTCCCCTTTCTGTGAATGGCCATCCATTGGCAGTGCAACAGAAATATAAAACACTGAAAAATAAATACATAGATTTCTAGTCTAAAATAATAAACAATGTATAATGGCTGATGTTTTTCAACTTGTATTGGCTCAATATTTCTTTAATATTTAAGGTGTGGTAAGTGAGGTAAGAATTTCAGATGCAAAAAAGTGACCCTAGAACTCCTCTCCCGTAAGTCATTATGAAGAGGAGAAAGTGAGAAAAGGAAAAAAAATAACTTGTTAATGTAATTTCTCATCAATATGTATAAATCTTTTCTAGAATTAAATGATATGTCAGAAAACTGTGTAGAAAAACCAGCATCTTTGTAAGGCAAATTTGCATCCCTTTTTATAAGAGGACTTTTTGTAATACACTGACTGACTGAAATTCTGTTCCTTTATATTCAAGGAATAGAAAGGTTTTGCATGCAAATGGGATTGATTTTGAAACCCTTTTCTGCGTAAGAACATCACTGTTATGTGATAAAGTTCTTTTCTCCCTTATGCTCATCTCATTTCACAAGTAGCAAAGGTGGGAAAGAAACCTCATGAAAGTAAGATTGTTATCTAAAGCTTAGAACTGCACTAACAAAATGTAATGGTTGCAAAAGCAAGATTTTTGTCGACATCAGACATGAGATATGATTCATTATTCTGATGCAATTTTACTCATAATAACAATGCTAGAGGCTTCATTCATTAAGGTAGTCTTCAGTCTGCTCCAATGCTGTTGTTTATTTTTTTGGCCAAGTTGGCAATGTCTAAAGGAGCATATAGATTTATAAGAAAATTTCGTATTGTCACACTACTTGACCTCAGTCAGTTCTAGCACTGTTTTCTGTTCTGCAGTTTGGTCTTGTTCTTCCACACCTTTCTCTCAGGGTTATCCTCAAGTCATATGTCTCTTTTTCTCACCTCCTTTAGCTTTAAAGCTATAAACCCAACCAATTCAGCTCAGGAGTTATTGAATGTTTTATTGTAACATCCGTGCTAGCCAAATACCAGTCCACCACCACAGAGTTTAAATGCTTATCCCAAAACCATACTCTCTGTCATACATGAGAGTATAACCAGAATCTGAGGTAATTCTTTATCAACTCATGTTGAAACAAGATATTTTAGAGCCCTTTGGCTAAAGGGCCCAAATCTGGTATCATAGAAGCAGGCTGCTGAAAAAAGGATTGAATGAAAGAGAGTTGCGTACTAAACAACAGCTTCCACTATGAGGCAGGTAAGTGAGAAATAAGTATCTAGAAAAGCTGGGTGAAACAAAAGAATTATCAAAATTTGCCATCTACTCAAATAAGCTTTCAAAACATCCTCACCACAAAGTAACTACCTTTAAAAAAAACAAAAGGAGAAGAAAAGGAAAACTGAATTTGAATAAACATATGCTGTTGCAAAGCATGGAAGCATAAGACTAAGACCCCCTTTTTTAAAAAATGTGCAAAGCTGGGCGAAGAGCAAGGTTAGAACTGAAGGTAAATTTATAGTTTTCACATGCTCTGTGTGACACATGGCCCTGCATCTTATTTTCAGGACCAATTTTGGCATATTTTAATGTGCCTATGTCAAATTACAATGAATGAGATTTAGACTTCTTCCTTATTAAACACCCATAGAGGACTGCCAGGAACTCATTAAGCAACCTACTTGGTTAGTGCTCTGGCTATGTCTGCATGTAGTACAGTTTATTTCAACTTGTTAGTTCCTGCTGTCAGTAGCAGTGCATCTCAAGTGTTCTGTGGACAGATGAAGATGATAATTCAGTGTGAGCACTAAATAAAAAGAAAGGACAAAGATTTGACCAAAGTGTAAAGTATCATCTTTGCAAATGCTGAGAAAACCTGTGTGTTCTGGAGATAATTCCAAATGCTTTTTGTTCAATCTGTGGGATGCATCCTGCTTTCCTCAGTGGTCTTGAAGCAAAACTAAAGTACTTGTCTTCAGATAACCTAGGACCTGACTTCTTCCTCAAGGTGTAAACTTATTAATTATTCCATTTATTTCTGGCAAATTGGGATTAGAGTGCATAAATTTACATGGTTAGTGACACTGTTGGCCTTGCAAAGTTTTTAGCAACACTCGTCTCAGTTCACTTTTCAGCGGCAGTACTCTGGAGCCGACACAGGACTGTGCCATGATGAGCAATGGAGCGTTTATAGATTCTAAAATTCCGCAGGAAATGTTTGATGCCCACCCCCAAAATTCAACAGCTGAAACCAAAACTAAATAGTACCTGTTTTAACTGATCTCTGGAGCCAACAAGTAGTTAAACAGTTTCAAACTGAAAGACTTGATTATTTTTTTTTCAAATGGCATTTCTTTTTCCTGTTTACTGCAATAACCTTTTCATGACAATCAGAAGAAATTCTGATTTATCAAAAAGAAAATGCCCCAATTGACTCAACCCAAAGTTATAAGACAAAAATTGTGTTTGAAATTTTGACTTTTGCTTTGATTCAGGAAAATATTTTCTTATCATGAACATATTAACCCAATTGGAAAACTTTAACTGTCCTAACGCTGTCTCTCATTGCTACTGTAGTGGTAAATTATAACAGGGTGAGGTAAAAACCTAAGTTCCCTGCTTGAGCAAGGGGTTAGACCAGATGATCTCAAGAGGTCCCTTCCAACCTCAACCATTCTGTGAAGTTTTAACAAATGTTTTATGGCCTTCGTATCTGGTACTGTGTACTAATTGCTATTAGAATTAATCCCTTTGTCCAATGATTAAATGTTATTAGCTGTGTGGATAGGAAATCACATTTGCTCTTGTGATTTCACAGGACAGACCTCTAGCTTCTGCTAATGTGCATCTACATTTCTTACCTCTTTCCTTATTTTCTTCTTTGGTCTACAGTCTAAGATGTGAGATTGCAGCTGGTGAATCATCTTTTATTAATATCTGCTCAGCATGAAACATTTGGTAGATTCTTTTTTTTGAGAGGTAAGTCAGATGCTTCACTTTTCTTTCATGGGTATGATTGGTGGTGATGAACAGCATCTGTTCATTAGGAAACTAGGAGAATGATAAGGAATATGGCATCTTCCCCAAACTTGGAAAACATCATACTTTTAGACCTTACTGTGTGCTGGGAAAAACTTCCTTGCAATCCATATTTGAACCACTGCCTGTTACTTGAATTGTGTTTTACAGAGAGCTATAACCACAGAAAACCTCTCAAAATCTGAATTGGAGCAGGTTTAATGCTAATTAGACCTTCAGAGGTGTCTGGAATCTAAACAGACTTTTAGATGGTGTGCAGAGATATCGTTGATCATTCTGCAGAGATTGCATTCAGTTCCACTGCAGTAGAGTGATATTCATATTCCAGCAGGCTTGCTGTAAATACATGCATATATGTGTGAATATCTCAGATAGTCAGGATCTACAAGGTCACCTCTTCTTAGTTACTGTCTGTTCTCTTGCTCTAAGTAATGTAAAACTTTTTGTTATGCATTGTTAGCTTGTATTCCTATTTACCTATGCTATTGTGCATTTTTGCTTGTTTGGTTTTTAATTTCCCCTTCAGGCATTTTCTTTTGCCTCTAGGTGTTTCCTGGATAAGTACATTTTACCACACTGGTACCAGCTCTATCTCTAGAGTAAAATATCCAGCTATATCTTTTACATTCTCAAGCACTTGACATTTGTGTTTGGAAGTGTCAATAATTTTGTACATTTTTATGGGTGGATGCAGCAGCTGAGATGCCTCAGTTGCCCCTTACTGTTGCATTCTGACACAAAAAAATGAATGTAGAAATAAGAACCGTTTCCACTATCTCATTTGACAGTTCAAAAGGATCCTTTCATTAAAAACGCGACATTTGCAGTGTTCAGTGCGACTCTTTAGGTCAACCACACTTCTCTTTCTTCTTAGATCATAATAGAGTCATGTAGAAGTTGGGCACCAGGGAAGGAGCTGCCCACAGATTTTTATTAAAGCTAGTGAATGACAATTTTTGAAGTTTTCCTTTCCTGGGGACACATTTTTCTCATTAAAAAGGCAAAATTATCTTTTTCTTCCAAAAAAAAATGAAAACACTTTAGAGGAAGAAATGCCCTTTCTTCATTCACTTTACTTACAGGAGCCATCCCATAAGTTTAGCCTACTAAGGTGAGTTATTTGACTAAACACAATGCTGAAACACAGGTCGTTTGATTCAAGGTCCTTAAGCAAACATGCTGTTTGTAAGAAAACATCTGTACTAGAAAGGGTCCCCACGCAAAAATTATATGGATAACTTTCAGATAGAGTTCAATGGTTCCTATGCTTGTCCACTCATGAAATACATCCTCGCATCTCTTAACAGAAGTACGGTTGTACAATACATAATGTTCATCTAGTCCATTAAGCTGTTTCCAGTGATGTTTATTAGCAGATGGTACAAAATACCTCTGTGGTATCCTGTCCAAGCCTCCAGCAATCTGCAGCTCAAGGTCAAGTTGAACCAGAGGCAGTGTTTGAATTTAATAACCTTTGTCCAATTGTTTCTTTAAGAACTTTCCTAATCATTCTTATTTTGAAAAACAGCTCCCTGTTCTTGTACCTTTGTTACGTCCCTCTTTTTCTGTTTAGTTCTTTAAAAATTAATAGTTAAAAAAACAAGCAACCCCTCTGAGATGTATAATTTTAAGAACATACAACTGTGCTGTCATTTTTTGAAAATTTAGCTACTATCTTCTTTTTACCTTTTTTCCCCTGTTCTTTCCTCCATAAAATTATAAGTAGAAGAAAGGTTGTTGTGTTTGCTGAGTCCTAGCAAAAACCATTCATGTAAATTTAGCTTGATTAACAGTAATCAAACAGCATATGAACAATGATCACAGAGAAAATATGTCTGCCAAGTTAAGATCATAGGATCTTACCTTCAGGGAAAATGGCCCAGTAATGAGTAACTTGAAACTTGTCCTATGCTTGTTTCCAAGTGCCTAGTTGAATTGGTTACTACAGGTGCTAAAATGACATTTGTCCTGGAAAACAAAAGCCAAATCAATGATTGTAATATGCAATATGTGTATTCATTATGGACTTAGCTGATCTATCACCCTCTCTGGGGTTTTGTGTTTGCCTGAAGTTGTAGCTCAGAGGTCAGTTCTCACTGCAGGTGAAACCGGTGATCTGTTTACTTTTCAAAAAGAGATCAGCAAGCATAGGTGCCCGTATGTATTAGGTGCAGCTAACAGAGGTAACGAAGAGATACGGAAGTTTGTACAGAATTTCACAGATGAGTGCACAGAACGTGCCAGCAACTGCACAGAACAGCATGTAAGTCCTCAGCAAAGTGCCACTGGGCATGGTCCCCAGCAGGGATTGAACTCGCTTTCCCTATAACATCAGAGGCCTCAACCAACAGTGAGCTCCTGAGGAAGGATGCAGCTCTGCAGCTCTTCGGCTGCAGGTGTGCCTGGCACCTCTCATTGAGGTTAAGGCAGCAGGAGATGATCTAGCCTGAAGCAGATGTACAGGTTGAGGTTATGTCAAGGTTGAGGCTATAATCACTTGAAGGAGATATGGGAGGAGGGCAGCAGACTGTGCAGCATCAGAGATGGTAAGAGCTTCACTGGATTTTCTCTGAGACCTTGCAGTTTCAAGAAGTCAGAGTCCAAAATGGAGGAGCAGGCAGAGTCTATGCATATCAGGTCGAGAAATGGAGATTCCTGTGGTGGCAAAAGACTGGAAGCTTGTGGTTTCTGGCACCAGGAGGAAGGCTTCAGTCTCCATCTGAAGACTTATGGGTGCAGAAGAGTGCCCTTCCAGGTGATGAGCTGCTGGGACCTCCATCTATTGAATCATCTGAGCTAGGTGAGCCTAAGCCATTTACGAGGATCATGAGGAAGTGGTGAGTGATAGCAGAGGAAGACTCTTTGCTGCAGAGAGCAGAGGCTGCCATCTGTCAATCTAACGGTCATCTGGAGACATTTGCTGCTTGCTGGGGGGACTGTTGTTGAAAGACTGCCAAGGCTATGTTATGCAGATGTCTGTTACAGACTGATCAGGAAGAAGTAGATGGGGCCTTCTTCAGACGACTAAAAGGAGCATCATCTTCATAGTCCCTGGTTCTCATGGGGGACTTCATCCACCCTGCACCTGCTGGAGGGACAACACTGCACTGTACTGCACAAGCTGCCCAGGAGGTTGCTGGAGTGCATTGATAGCAAGGTAGTTAAATTGCTGCTGAGGGAGATGTAGGGCTATACCTAATACAAAAAGAAATCTTGGAAGGGTGTATCTATTTTCTATGCTTGAACCAAGCTTTGAAAAGATTGTATCTCTTTCAGTAATACATATTTTTTTTGAAATTTACTAAAATCATCCTAGGAAATCTGGCTAAAATGTCAGTGTAGGGACTTTTCTTGCTTAGGCTAATTTACCAGGGACAAGGATTTGTTAACATTATCCATTTTCTTTTCCGTTCAGTTGTTCTCATGGTACTTGTTGCGATATATGAATACTTTCAGTCTTTCAGTACCACAGATTTGAAACATTAATGCCTAAACTATCATCCATCCTTTGACATACTTTGATTTTTATATGATTTTATCTTAAGACAAATGTCCTTAATAAATCTTGGACCAGATATAACTGTTAACTTTTAAATTTTCACTTGAACATTTCTGCTTATTTCTTGCACATTTCTAATTGAAAATATAACACAAATGTGATGGGTTTATGGTATGTCCTGCATGGCTATATATTCTACCAAGAAAGTCCAGTTGGGAAGCAAACTGGACAGATTGAAAGGGTTAAAAAATGACTGTTGTATATATATTAACTACAATTTTTGATTGTCACAGTTATTACACTTTTCTGATTATGAAATTGTCTTCTTCAAAATGAGTGAAAAATGTATGCCAAAAAGGGAGACAAATACAGAGCACTTCTGTTGTTAAAGGGCACTTTCCATAATTGAGAAAAGGAAAAAATCAAGATTAAATTTAAACAATTTTATGTTTTTATGTGTTGGCACTAATTTTGTTGAACAGAGAATGATTTAGTGAGGTTAGGTTACAAGATCACCACGACAACTAATTTTTGCATATCAATTTGAAGATATTTATGTGTGTATCTATTTTTTTAACATGCCAGACAATGGCTGTTAAAATGCTGCAGTATAGGAACATAAAAGAATATATTTGAGGAAGACAGTGTATAAAGTTTCATTTTGTAGATTACAAAGATCATTAGCTGAATCCATGTCTGTCCTAGGAAGCAGACTGTGGTCTGATTCTTAGTTGTGTCCAATTTTCCAACTACTTGCACTCCTAAATATCATTTTATATTGTAAAATGAAAGATAAATATGTCACAAGAGGAAATTCGAATTTGAAAATAATAATTTAAAGCACAGCAGTGTCAGATTTATAGTTTTCAGTCCTTAATCGTTATCTTCTGATTACCAAACTCATACTTCTATGTATGTCAAATTTTGTCTCAAACATTTTCTTTTGCTAGCACTGGGAAAAGAAGATAGTTGATGATAAAGATACAGCAGTAAAAAAATCACTGGGAAACTCCATAATATACTACATTATGCTATTTTATTTTTCCTTGTATTAACACAATTGAAGTTGGTCTTCATAGCTAAATTCTGTACTAAGGTGTATGTCATATTTAGGTCAATGGAAATATTGTGTTTGAATCTGATAATAAAACTTGTCCCCTCACAAATACTTGGGAACTCCTTCTTTCAAAGTAGTGAGGCACATGTACGTGCTCCAGAGGAAAGACTACTTTATTTTGCTTACTGTAATAGAAATTGTTCTTTCCCAAATGCTAGATTTAAAGATTATAAATTTAAAAGAACCAAAATACCAAAACTCTCATTCTTTATATAAATGTTAGAGTTCGGAACTTAAGTTTTTTCTGTGTTCTTTTTCTCTCTTCTAGGCAATACCAGAAACTTTGCTTTCTTAACCTTGACACAGACTGAGTACTTCTTCAATTATTGCTTGAAATAGAACGCACTTAACTTTTATAACAAATGTGTCAGGATATATGGGATAACAGGTCCTTATATGATGGAACGTGATCCATTTTGACCTACCATAGCTGTCAGGTTAGTGCAAATTGAAAGAAATACCACGTTGGGGTTAAAAGCAGCTACAAGCAGATAATTGCCCATGAAATGTGTGCACTTCCTATCTCCAGTGGATTGATAAAGAAAAAGAATCCCTTGAATCTGCCAGAACACCTCTAGTATTAGACTGATGGGACAAAAAAGCTTTTATAAAGAAGAGGCCTGTTCCGATATTTAGCTCCAGTTAAAAGCAATTGTTTTCAAATGCATGAACTGATTGAGTTAGGGGCCTCTACCAATTTTAGTCTCTGCAGTCAAGAATTAACTTTCATGGCCATCACTTCACTTTCAAAACAGATCATCCTTGATATCTAGATCCTTGGCATATTACAGAAATTGCACTTTTAGGGAGACAGATTGTTCTTGAAGAATTTCTGTTGTAATAGTTGTAATAAATATACTTAACAGCTTGCAGCAGTTTTCCCTATAGTAATTTCCTTCAATTTTTTTTTTTTTGTAGTGAAGTACTTCTATGCCAAGTTAGTGAAAACCCTAACAAGAAAAAGTAATGTTTTAATTTGTGGGAAAAATAATTACCATTTAGCAGCAATATCCATCTGCATTTTTTGTTTAGGACTGATGCTTCAAAATATTCCAGGGCAGTGATATAAATTCAAATATTCTATCTGTACTTGTGTGCAGAATCATCATGGTGATGAAGGCTTTTTTTTTTTTAATGCTTGGTCACATTGCCCTTCATGAAAACTTTATTTTCTCCCTTCTACTTCTTTTTGCTTGCTTGCTTGATAAATTAATTAGTACATTAATTAGCACTGCCAAATTTAAAGGATTATTTTAGCATTGCAGAGCGTTCCTGTGACCAAGTTGATGGAGGATCTAGTTTGCTTCTGTTTTGCTAGTTGTCATAGTAAAGTGAAATTAAATCTGATTTCCAGTTATGACCAGAACCAACTCAATACCCGTTGTCTAAGGTAAATGTTAGATTCTGGCATAAGCCTTCGAATTACACTAGCAGATAACACATGTCTGCTTCTTTCAATGCTGTAAACTTTGGAATGGATGAAGATATAATACAGAAGGAAAAACAGCTGGAAATGGTGTTAAAAATTCAGTTACCTCAAAGAAGGATCAACTATGTGCTGTGTATTTATAGTATTCTTAAAAGCTTCTGATAATATATATTCCAGATCTCTGTTGCAGCATATACTAGCGCTTACTTATCATTAGAAACAAATTTACAAATAATAGCATTGATAAAGAAGTGTGAAGATTTATACTGTTACTGGTGACGGGACAAGAGCAGTTAATTTCCTCTCTTTGAAGCAGCAGATATTTATGAATTATCATCTCTCTCATCATGATTTCTCTAGAAATTACTCCAATTCTTTCAATCTTTCCTCATAAGCAAAAGTCCCTACATCTGCGATCACTCACTGCTGTATCCTTCAATTTCTCTGTAGCCAATATCTGACAAAGTCTCCACAGAAATGTCTTACTCTTCTGTTTGGTGTTTCAGATCTCTCTACTTTCTTTTTTCATTCTTCTTAAAGCTTTTAATATGTGGATAATTTAGCCAAATTCTATTTTTCTCCAGAAGTTCTCTTTCTAGCTCCATGTGTCCTAGAAGTAAACAGAGCATTTCAGTCCCTGGGAGAGAGCATCATGTCTATTTAAGGAATGTGTGCAAGGCTGCAGATTAAAAAAATATTAGGCATAGCAAAAAGCCAATATTAGTTATTAGCAGAAATACAGGTTTCCCAGATGACAACCTCATAAAAGTAGAGAAACCAAAGAAGAGTAGGGGCAATTTTTTGCTGGTAAGGAAGTTGTCTTTTTTTCACTCTGTAAACTTGCTTCCTCAGAAGATGTGCCTTGACACGTATGTAAAGAAAGGATTTGCCAGCACCTCAGGAGTGGTTAGAAAGCTAGTGTTTAAAAGGTCCCTCTTTCATCCCAAAATGTGTCTGGAACTTGCTGTCCTCCTTGCAGCAATTCCTTCAGCATTTGATATGGTAGTCACTGTCCTAGCCCTTAGGACTGGGTGCAGCTAGCAATAAAAGCAAGGTCTCCCCCATGCCTTCACTAAGATAAAAGGTCAAAAGGACACATGATGATGTTGGAGACAAGCCTCGTGACTGGAGCTATAGCTGATCTTACATCTCACAAAGCATGGGGGCACAGGATTGGAAGAAGGAACATTTGGAGACAAATTAGGAAAGAAAGATAGAAAAGCTAAGCAAGAGAAGGGGATCTAGAAATAAAACCCTCGCTCGTGAATTTAGACTGGCTGGAAGATACCATAAGTTAATGGAGTGTCTGCTTGCATATCCACATCTCACTGAAACCTGCTGTAGCCCACTAAAACGCTGTTACTCGAAGCCAGCTCTCCCTGCCCTTCCTTTCTTCATACCTACTCTGATACCACTGCAAGGATAAAGACTTGCAGGCCTGGCAAAATTCAGTTTTGTCTACACTTTCAAAAAGTGCTAAGTCAGCTCTGTTGTTTCAGTGGTGTTTTAAGACTGTTTAATGAAGTGTGACAGGTATCTGATTACAGTTGTTTTTCTCTTACATTGACCTCTTGTTAAAGCTGCATCATTTAAAATTGTCTTTGATCCTTTAGATTTTGAGACATGTACAGCATTTTTATGGACTCCCTCAACTTTCTGTTGCAACCCACACAGACTGCTCTCAGACGTGTTGATTACAGAGAATGTGTGTCAAATATAGAAATGTCATATTGCAGCGACATTAGGCTCTTAATACCTTAATTAGCAAGTCAGTTCCAAGCTCTGTACTTTTTATGAAAAAAAAAATCTTCATTTTTAAGGTAACTTTTAATTGGAGTACTAATATATGTTTTATGACAATTGCAACAGTTTGCTTGCTTTTTATCCCCAAAGTAATCTGTTCCATTGGCTGGAAAAACTTTCCTTAGAAAATTCATGTGAATGGCGAGCAGTGAGCGAGTCCATGTGTTGCGACAGTCCTGAGCATCGCTTGGAAAGGAATCAGTATCCTCTTTCTATGTTGTGGAAGACTAAATCTTCCAAATATGAGACCTTAAGTTTCTGGTGTAATATTTCTGTAGAGAAATATTCCATGGCTTCATCTGGAATGTGATTTTTTTAATCTATTTTCAATCTCAATTAAAATACTTTTATCTTGAATAAGATAGCAAGGGTTAGTGTTTTCTTCCACAGCTGTAAAACGCCTTTGAGTTTTACCTTTTGAAGAAGACATCAAACTTACCGATTTTTTCTTACTATCTCTAGAACTTGGAGAAGATCGATTCCTTCAATGCTGGGCATTATACTTAGGTTGATAGTTCTGGTGAGTTGCAATATTAATTAGCATTTCTTTGCAAATAATGTGCACACCTTCACTTTGTTTTTAAAATTAGATTTTTGCTTATTTAGAAGGGATAAGTGAGACCCTTTATTCACTTTTCTCAGTATCACTGCCAGTAAAGCTGACTTTTGATTGGGAGAAGACCTTAGTTTTAGAAGCTAAACTCCATCAAATTTATGTTTTATAATTCAGTTTGCCCTAGAACTCAATAATAATTCAAATTAATAATAACTATAATAATTACTTTTACCAGGAATCTTTATGATTTTCTTTGAGGAAGAAAAGCAAAATATCTGATTTTTGAAAGAAATCATTAATTGCAGCTCCACAGGAAACTTTTTCATGCTCTTTAGCTCAAGGCTGAAGGGTCCCTTTGGTGGAGCGTGTGCTTCATTGTTCATTACATCTTATTTGAATGAAACATGTAGCACTAAGAGTGACTTACTGGTTCTATCTGATAATTATATAAACATTTCCATGGACTTCTGCTAGATCTAAGATTTCATATGGTGTCTGACCCAACTTTTTTTCCTCAGTTGAGTAAATTGTACTGAAACCTGTGATCAAAATTTTCCTACAGGTAGCCCATGGGAAGATGTCCACATTTTGTGAAACCTTAATGAAATTGCATAAGGGTCCATAGGTTCATGTGCTTATATATTTTAGAATAGCTCTGTGATCCAAGAAAATAACATTTTTTTGCCATTAAATAATTTTTAAGGCAAAAAGAATATGTGGTTTTAAATCACTTTTAAAAACTCAAAACAATTTTATCAAAATGGTCTCAAATGTTTTCTCACATGATAAAACCAGTAAAAAAGGAGAAAGTAAGTGGAGTTACATCAGTATATGTCAAATGTTTTAATGTTCTATATTTATGTGGGTTTAAGACTACGAAGGACTACAAAAATGCGAAATTAATCATACGGTCTGAACAACCGAGATCAAAAAAGAAGTCATAAATTTGTTAGGAGTTCAACTGACTTTCTAGAATAAAAAAACAGTGCAATGCATGTTACAAACCTTGAAAAGGATTACCTGCCATGCGAATGCTGTGATGATTACTTTGTCTTCTAAAACTGTCTTCATCAGCAAGTGTGATGAATGTTTAAGTCAGTATGTTAAAGCATCCAGAGTCTTGTCAGCATTTCAGTATTCTCCTTGTGGGATCTCAGTGGGCATAATGCAATGGTTTATCTCCCTAACTTGTGGGTGTTTCTTTAATATGAAGGAGAGGAGAAGTCCAAAAGAAAAAATGCAGGCAAAAGAAAATACTAATTGCAGCAGCTGGAATAAATTGTGACCAGTCAAGATGGCTTGGAGGTTGGGGACACACAAAGCTCTGAGTTATTTCAAGGTTATGGCAGATTTTGAGGACAGAGCAGTTAGAGCCTTTCCCATTGTAATACCATTTTAATATATTTGGATTATGTTTTGAATTTTCTGGATTCTGTCCAGTGAGCATATTAAACATTCTTATCTGTGAAATTAAAACTTTGATAAAACCAGAGGAAAACAGAGGCAGTATATGTATGTTACACAGGTAAATAATTTTTCCTTGATTAGACAAGTAATCCTGACCTACCCAGGACACAGAATTATTGCAGTAAAGGAGACTGTTTTTAATATGCTAGCCGTACTGTTCAACTAAAACTAGTGGGCTTAGTTACTATGGCAGTATTTTGACTTAAAAAATTTTGTGGGGTGTATGCCAGTTCTGTGCTACGTTACCTTAACAAACCACCCTAAATAATGCTCTGGTCTTTGACAATAGATACAATGATTTCATCATCACTGAAGACAACTGCATTGTTGTTTATTAATGTCAGCTACAAGTTTACTAATGCCTAGCTAGCAGGACATCCCAAAACTTACAAAATACTGCATGCTCATTATTAGCATAGGTTTACTTGATATCAGAGCTAACTATGTGTCTGGAAACCTCTGGAATTCATAAAAGCATGCTATCTTCATCCACATGAAAGTACGCGTCACGAATAGCACTGAAAATTTTAATCTCTGTAAAACAGGGAAAAATCTACTAACACTCCCCAGGACACTAAGAAACAAAAAAAGTATTTTGATAGGCTGAAGTTATATTGGCGTTTGCAGTTCAGGTAAATATTATTTTATCAGTTCAAAGGCAAAGACTGCATTTTTCAGTTTTATTTCCCAATAAAGTAAATACTGAATTTAATATGAAGCTACCATAGTGCCTAAGTAAAGTAAAGATGCTTACAGCAAAACTAGACTGTAACACAGGCCATGTTTCAAACCCAGATCCGTGGTCACTTTGGTGAAATTCAGTGATGCTAGAAGCATGCACGGGGTCTGAAGCTGAAACTCCAGATATTGGCCTTGAGTATTTTATAATACAAACCATGCCCATAACACCATGTAAGAGAGCAAATAATGTCTACAGATACCCTACATTTCTTTGTATCTGCTTGTTTAGAATATAATCTTAGGGGAGCAGTATTTTATTTATTACTTTAGGGCTTTTTTTTTTTTTTATACTGCTTGAACGTACTTCAAAACACAGAGGAAACTGAAGTGACTAACAAGCTATTTCAAAACATTAACTTCAACTTTTTCTCATGCTTTAGACTTAAACTGAATGAATTTTATCTATAGAGAAGACTTCAAATACTCTTCCTTGATAATTTTATTTCTAAACACAATAAAATAATACTGTTTTGTCTGTAGAAATGAAGGTATTTTTTTATTGAATGGGTTTATGTGAAAACATACATATATAGCATAGACTAAACCTTAGCAAAGAACAAAGTAAACATTAGTTGTTTTTGTTTTTCACATGACAGCATCTCATTTATTTATTACCTTGTCTTTTGCTCTCTTTCACTAATTATAAAAGTGCCTGTAAATAGATCTTGAAATCCTTCATGTCAGGAAGCAGGCTCCAGACAAAATTTAATTTCAAAGCAGCAACATAATTGATCTGCCCAGCTGACAGTTTCTTGAAGATGTTGAAAGCAGTTGCAAATTATCTTGAAGGCAAGTGATTCTCTACTCGGTAATCATTGTATGTTCATATTCTTGAGCAAGGTTTTGTTTCAAACTGAGTTGGCCAGCTTCATAACCTCTTCATACTAATATGCAGAGAGTGAGCAGAGTTTTCCTCCAGCAGCCAAATAACAGAAAAACTGATTTGACAGGGTGCTGAACATGGGTTTTAGTAGAAAACTCAATATTGCACTTGTACTTTCTTAAAGCAGTTCTAACTGCGAAACACTGGTTGGACTTGAAAACACAATGGCTTAAGTTCTCTAGATAGACTTTCTTTAGTATCTTGGTCATCCTGGCAAAGTTTTTTAACCATCTTCATTTTAGTCTTCTCCCAATAGCTGACATTCAGGAGACCCCAGGCATCATGACTTCCTGCCTCCATGCCTCCACAACAATATTTGCTTTTATCAAGTTCTTCACTCATCTCCTTACCCAGGGGTAGTCTGTAAAGGGATATATGGGAAGTCATAATGCTCTTTTCCCGATATCCCAGACATTAAAGCTGAACCAAGCCATGAGAACTAGCCCTGACTCTTCCTCCAGTAAGAACCAGAACATTTCAATACAAATGATGATTCAAAATACAGATGCCTTGGAAGTACTGTTCCTGCATTAATGGGTACACCATTCAAAATTATTAACAACATAAATTGGTATAATCAGCTCTTTACAAACATTGAAGCGGAAATCCCCTTCTCTAAATACATCTGCTATTTCTTCTGTATACTAACATGTGTCAGGTCTGAGTAGAGGACATACAATTTTATTTGCCACGATTTTAGGTGTTTTCTAAGTAAAAATAACAGTCAAAGATCCTACATAGAAAAACATATCCCAACTTGCTTTGCTCTAGGAAAATAAGAAACAAATTTACCTGACCAGCAGTTTCATCTCAAGTAGTGACAGATGCCAATTGAAACTAACAAAACCGAAGAGTATGTGCTTGGATTAAACTAAGTATAAAATATTCTCCTCTCCCCAAAGAAATGAGTCCATGAAAAAGGACTGATAGTTAAGAGGTGGTCTGGAGTATTTGCTTGTGTTGGTTATATAAAGTATGTGTATTTTAAATTACTTTGTTTTTCTAGTTAAGTCAATGTGAAAGTATAAAGGCTTTATGCAGCTTTAGCATATACAGTTTTCCGTATCTGTTTTAAGAATTTCTCCAGCCCGTATCATGCAGTAGGAAATAGGAACAAACAGTGTGGGCTTCCTAGGTAACTAGTAGCTATGACTACTCTGGTTTTAATGTTTCAGACCTAATTGGAATATATATTTTTGTATTGAATCTACTACTGGATGCAAGGATTGTTGCATAGATATCTATGACATGTGGGTGCAGAGGAGAGCAAAAAAATTACAGGAGGGATGAAACACTTCTCCTGTGAGAAAAGTCTGAGAGAGTTGGGGTTTTTCAGCCTGGAGAAGAGAAGGCTCTGGGGACACCTCATTGCAGACTTTCAGTACTTAAAGTGGGCTTACAAGAAAGATGGGGACAGGCTTTTTAGTGGGGCCTGTTGTGATAGGACAAGGGGTAATAATTTTAAACTAAAAGAGGGTAGATTTAGACTGGATGTAAGGAAAAATTTTTTTACAGCGAGAGTGGTGAAACACTGAAACAGGTTGCCCAGAGAGGTGGTAGTTGCCCCATCCCCAGAAACATTCAAGGCCGGGTTGGATGGGGCTCTGAGGAACCTGAATTAGTTGAAGATGTCCCTACTAACTACAGAGGAGTTGGACTAGATGACCATTAAAGGTCCCTTCCAACCCAAACTACTCCATGATTCTATGATGCTATGATTTTAGGGTATCAAAAGTCAGACAAAAGTTCTGTACTTTCTTTTGTGAAAATTTCCGGTAACAAAGAAAGCCCATAGTGAGTCAGAAGACAAATCTTCAAGCCTTAAGTGACTAAAGTCATATTGGAATACTTGTTTATTATGTGATTTGTGATAAAACACCCAGTATTCAGGAAGAGATCATTGACTTATTAGTCAATTCAATCTTGTAACAGATTGTTCTTTGTGTTGAGATGTTCACTATTACAACCATTCATCTTCTTAATAATAATTTCACTGCTTTTTTTGGTAAGATCTATAAAATAGACATAGTTTAGTTGCAGTTTCTACTTATTTCAAGCAGCCAGAGCTTCTCCTTCTTGGTTTCTGTTGCATGATTTAATTACCATTCTATTCTTCATTAGGCTCTAATCTGAAAGCTTAGAATTTAGAAGCTAGCAGAATAAAAATTCTAGACTAGAAGTAACGCAGTATCTTGTCTACTATAACTAGTTTGCCATTGTGGATTTATAGGACATGGCATTATGGCAACAAGAGAGTTTTCAGGACCGTGGCAGATTGAGTGCAAGAGCCAGACTTGCTTGAAATTGAAATACGCCAACTGAGAAATACTCTTTATAAAACAGTGTAAAATTTAGTTAGGACATTTTTATTGCACAGGAACTGTGAACACTAATAAGTCAGGATTTATGTGTTTGATTTAATTGTCCATTAAAATAAGCACAAGACATAGTTTTTTGTAAGTAACAAAAAATGATTCTCTACCCTAAGAGAATTTCTGCCAATATAATTTCCTATGCACTGAATAGATAGAGCCTATCTTATCAGACAAAAACTTCATGCAGAGCTGCTGTATTTTGGGCTACAATATTTCATATAATATTACTCTTTAGATTCCTGTGGAAAAATGTGTATGTAATTAGAAGACTGAAACAAAAATACTGATATAGTGAGAGTGGGTATGGAGTAATAGAGAAGAGCAGAAAGAGGAATTTTTAGAACATCAGCTCATTTTACTAAAAAAGAAGAAACAAGAAACAGCAAGCCTTGCTATTCATTGTCTCAATAACAGTTTGCTTTATTTTAGCCAACTGTTCTTTACAACATATTGGAAATAAATTAGTTAAAAACAAGCAAAATATTCCATTAGTAATTACACATGATTGACTTTTCCCTTTGCTTTCGTAATAATACAAATGACAGCAAACAAAGCGCAAGCCAAACACCATCCAGTGGTAAGTAATAATTACTTCCATTTTCCGTTAGGTTTTATTTGAAAAGTCTAGTGGCTGGTTTCACAATTGTGCCAACTACTGACATGACAGTAAGTTCTGAAATATAAAAGCTACACACTAATCTAAGCCCCCATTTCAGAAGACAGCAGTAAAATTATTTTTTAGTTTTCTGTCTGACAAGGTCTGATATTAGCTACTGTACTATTCTTTGTACTGTACTCAGATATTTTATATGATTAATTTTGAATATGATGAAAATTGAAGAGCAGTCTAAAAATTGTGTCTGGCTTCTATCAGGTCACATGGATTGCATAGTGTGCAATCCATAAGGAGCTGATAACATAATTATATAGCTTATAGAAGGTTAATACAAATTAGGAGAAAATAAAAATTCCCACTCTGTTGAATTCTTAATTCTGACATTGATTGCATGGCATGATAAATGCTAGAAATTCACAAGTATCTAAGTGCCTATAATAAAACTAGTGAATTCCAGTCTATGAGTATTCCCGAGACATACTTGTTGGACATTCTTAATAAATGTACTTGGTCTGCCTGAGATGGAGTTAACTAGAGTCCTGGAGTTTGGATTTGTGGCTAAAACAGTGTTGATATCACATCAGTGTTTCAGCTGTTGCTGAACAGTGTTTGCACAGCATCAACACTTTTTCCACTCTGTGCCCCCAGCGAGTAGGTTTGGGGCAGGAAAGAGACTCCAAGGGGACACATCCAGGACAAGTGACCTGAAATGGCCAAAGGGATATTCCATACCATATAACACCATGCTAAGTAGTAAAAAGTGCAGTAGAAGAAGGATAAAAGGAGGGGTTCTGGCTTCCAAGGTGGCCGTTGTTTGGAGAGTGGCTGTGCATTGGTCTGCGTGTGGGAGGTGGCGAGTGATTTCCTTTGTATTGCTTTTTGTTTTTCCCTTTCTCTTCCCTTCACCTGTTAAACTGTCTTTGTCTTTACACACAGGTTTTCCCACTTTTGGTCTTTCTGTTCTCTCTCCCATCCTTCTGGGCAGGTGTAGGGGAATAACTGTGTGTACGTGTGCTTGGCTGTTGGCTGTAGTCAACGCACCACAACAACAAAGCAAACCTGAAGAACATTTCCAGTGTGCCCATGTATAATTTGTCAATTTCTACAGGTATTTGTGGACAAACTGAACATAATTTTCTGTCAGGGAGTACAGAAGACATATGTTGTTAAAAAAACCAACATCTTTTCCTACAAGAAATAATGGATACTGATCCAGAACACTGAAACAGCATGCTGAAACTGGAGTCCTAATTTCAGTATGAAGATTTGAGACATTCACTGTCTACTTTGAATGGGGAGGACTAGACATCCAAAAGAACCAGCTTAGAAAGTCTGTGTGCGATGGTTCAGGAAAATCTGAGCACCAGACCCTGTCTCATTTCGTCTGTGCCTCTTTCCCAACCTTCAACATGCTCTGCCTTCACCTGGGTGGATGACAAGCATTGAAAAGAACAACAGGGCATACGGTGGCGATGGTAGTGGTGGTATTCTTTTGCATATCTGTTAGCAGTTAGAGCACTCGGGAAATGGAAGATCTAAGATGTGGAGATTTAGAGATTTAGGTGAATGAAGAATTTATGTCACACCATGAAGGCAGTTGTTTGTTTTAGATACTTTATAGAGTTAGGAAATGATGAAGAATATCTGGATTGCTGTCTAGGATTTTGATCTGTGACTTAACGGGGTCTGCATCTGTCCAATGCCTTTTTCTGTCTGCTTAGGCTGTAAGGTGAATACACTAAAGATTTTCAGAATTTGATTAGTCCAGCAGATTTTCAGAATATGCCCTAACCAAAGGAATTACCTGTTTGTAGATTTAGATACTCTGAAGAACTGTCAGAGGAATTAAGTTCATCTTGTGAATGCAGCTGTCATTCACTGTTATGAGTATCATAATTATCAATGCATTGGGCTGTTCCTTTGCTGCCATGTGCATTCCCACTGAACAAAGATAAACAGAACTGCCTTCTCTGTGGGCACTGAGCAGGCCTGATGTGAGACAGCTCCAATTTACAGCTGTGAATATCACCATTATTGTGGTTTTGAGATTAATAAACTTTCAGCAGGACTTCATGTATGGAACTTGGAACAATGTTTATGTTGATTTACATCCACTTGTCTTAGCTTACATTGCTCTACACAGACAAATGTTTAAAATGTGAAGTTAAAAACTTCTGTGAAACAACACAGAAATGTTGAACAGGTTGTGAAAAAGATTTTCACTGTAGTTTGAAAAATCACAGTTAAGCAGGAAGAATAAAAATAGCAAACTCATGACTGATGATGGAGTAAATTAAACTTTGTACCAATGACTTTTACAGTGATGTCCACAATGTGTTCAAGTAATAAGGCTCTGGAAGAAAGTGTGATTGAGGTCAATGTAGGTAAACTACGTGACATGTTGGTAGAAGGAGTTCAAGAAGCTCATGCCTGGTTTTACATCATTTGTGTTAGATCCATGTTTAACACTCATACTTGGAAGGTTTGCAGATCCGTCTATATGAGACTGCAGTGTAAAAGGCCAAGTTTTTATTTAGCAGTTTAAACTTTCAATAATATGCTAGGAAACTGAGATACACACATACAATAATGTCTGTGTGAAAATGATTTGTGGGTCTTGTTGAAAACTCTAGCTTCTGAAAGCAGCAGTCAAATGAAAGGAATTTCTGCAAATGGTCTGGATTTATTTCCTACCATTTTCATTTAAAAATCTTAGTTTTCAGTTGTAATCAAATCAATTTTTCTGTATGTTTGAGTTACAAGAACAGCTGTTCTTCCTTGGGTACATGCCAAATATCCGTGTCAACAGTGAAGCCTTTAGGATTATTAGCAGAGAATTACCAGCAGCTGGACTCTAGTCTAAAAAGACTGGAGTAAGTTCAAAGTAAGTGCCTTCACTGCGCAGTGTAAACTCTCACAGCACCAAGGTCAGGGAAGATAAAACTGAAACAATAAAAATAAATCAGAGGATTAGTGGCAGATGCTAAGACCGCCCAAGAGTAGGATCTGTTACAGATATCCATAATGCAATTCATTGCAGCAGACCTCAAATTTAAGCTACAAAACTTAAATAAAGTATTTATTTTTATGCAGTGGCAAAAGATCTAAGGAGGCTGTTCATAATGTAAAAAGAACTTTTCCCGTGAATCTGTTAATCAGTTAATTAGTTATAATGAAAAACAGGTAGCACTCCCGTGGTATGAAGCTACAAGCAAAATTCTGGTGATCAACATCCATTTTACTAAAAATGGGAGAAGAGAAAGACAAACCCTAATGTCGGAGTTTGTAATTTCCTTGCTAGGCACAGTCTGAGAGAAACATCCAAAGCTACTCTGGGTTGGATGCAATAAGTAAATAAATAAATAGTAATAGTAATAATTAATAATACTAACAACCACCAGCAAGAATTGAGAAGAAAATCATTAAAGCTACTCTACTATATATTAATTCTGCCAAAGAGAAGAAACACGCAACTGTCAGAAAAGAGGTGGTCTTTAGAAAAGAAAATAGTGAAAAAGAACGTAGTAACTTCTTATTAAGATTATTCTTCATTTATGTGAGCGTTATTATTAAAGCTAGACATGTAAAATCAGCTTCTCATTGATGAGACAGCTTATGTCAAGGGCAATCATATTAGCCTGTGTCTCTCTTAAATGTACTGTTCCCTTAACAAAAATAGCACAATCAAGCTGAGAAGAGAAAACAAAGTCAAGTCTATTTTCAATTCTGATGTAAAAAATAGTTTATGGTTTCAGGATGTACAGAAAGAGGAGGTTATAAACCAAAATTATTCCCTCTTTGGTGACAAAGAAGTGGTTTATATGTGTGCATGTATACATACATGAGTATGTATGTATTTTCAGACTCCATACGTCACTAAAGCAGCAAAGTTTCCATCCCATAAGTAGAAAACATAAATTTTATATTCCTTTTGAAATTCTAAATGACTGAAAAGAGGGAAATACAAAATTCCAGCTGAACATGAGCCAGCAGTGTGCTCAGGTGGCCAAGAACACCAGCGGCATCCTGGCTTGTATCAGGAATAGTGTGGCCAGCAGGAGTAAGGAGGTGATCATGCCCCTGTACTCGGCACTGGTGAGGCCGCATCTCAAGTACTCTGTTCAGTTTTGGGCCCCTCACTAGAAGAAGGACATTCAGGTGCTGAAGCATGTCCAGAGAAGAGCAACAAAGCTAATGAAGGGTCTAGAGAACAAGTCTTATGAGGAGTGGCTACGGGAGTTGGGACTGTTTAGTGTGGAGAAGAGGAGGCTGAGGGGGGACCTTATCGCTCTCTACAACTGCCTGAAAGGAGGGTGTAGTGAGGCAGGTGTTGGTCTCTTCTCCCAGGTAACTAGCAATAGGACAAGAGGCAATGGCCTCAAGTTGCATCAGGGGAGGTTTAGATTGGATATTAGGAAAAATTTCTTTACTGAAAGAGTGGTCAGGTATTGGAATAGGCTGCCCAGGGAAGTGGTGGAGTCCCCATCCCTGGAGGTGTTCAAAAAACGTGTAGATATGGCACTTCCGGATATGGTTTAGTAGGCGTGGTGGTGTTCAGTGGATGGTTGGACTTGATGATCTCAGAGGTCTTCTCCAACCTATGATTCTGTGATTCTATTCTATGAAAATAGCTGTGTGGAGGAGGGTGGATTTGTATTGGTTTTGCTCTAGACTGCAATCCCCAATAATCAGGTAATTACTCTTTTAAAGAAAAGAGTAGAAGGTACAAGAAGAGTGCACATTGTTTCCACAGAGTTTTCAAGGTACACATATTTCTGTTTATAGTCTGTAGCTATTTCAAAGCTCTCCATGGCATAGATTAAGTTTTCCTGTGTAGCTGAATATTGCCCTGGTCTTTTAGGTACTAGTCAGTACCTCAAGCACGCAAAGCTCATAAACTGGGCGTGCCACAGGTAAAAATAATGTTACTTAAATACAATTATTTTCAAACAAATTGAATTCATTTTTATTTGTATTTTAAGCTTTAAAGCACATTTGAGTTACATTTGTCCTTCCCTTCCCCAAAGCTGTGAGAGCTAGGAATTGCTACAATGAAGCACAGTTGTTCTTCTAATTACATGGCTGGGAGAACTGGAGCTTAAAACAACATGGGAATTGCAGTAAAATTAGGAGTTGACAACTGTGTACTACATAGAAGAAATCTTCATCCAAAAACAGCATCTTGACATGAGAAGACCTGGTAATGATCGACCCATAGGCATGCAAGTAGTAAAGATGGAATGGTAGCATCCCTGCAGGGTCACACCTGTAGAGGAATACTCTGAAAACATTAAAACTATGTTTTTTCAACATATTTCCATTTCATGTGAATATAAAACTCTACATGTTTGCCTTCGCATGCTCTGTTTTGTTTACCTTTCTCATACTTACATTTTATGGCATTTTAGATCTTAGTTTTCTACTGAAAGTATAAAGTATGTTTGACTCCTAAATTAAGGATCTCTTTGTAGAGGCAGAAAGGGCGCTCGTCAGAAAGGCTGCTTCTTGCAGAATGTCATCATACACAGCTACTGGTAGTGACTGTATTTGGAGATCAAGTTTCAGGTACATTTAAAGGCCTGACAGAGAATTGCATGTTGCATCAGCTGCTCTGATGCAAATGGAGAATTCCATGTTTACAGAGCCTTCCACTAAAATGTCTTGAGGACTGAGAGGTCTCATAACGTATAAAGAAGTCTTTTTAATGGTGATACACCCCTATAAGATACCTCATTGACCTACACTCAGAAGGTTATCAGTAGTCGTCAACATGGATTCACCAAAGGGAAATCATGCTTGACCAATCTGATAGCCTTCTATGATGGTATGACCAGCTGGGTAGATGAGGGGAGAGCAGTCGATGTTGTCTACCTCAACTTCAGCAAGGCTTTTGACACTGTCTCCCATAATATCCTCCTAGGGAAGCTCAGGAAGTGTGGGCTGGATGAGTGGTCAGTGAGGTGGATTGTGAACTAGCTGAATGGCAGAGCTCAGAGGGTTGTCATCAGCAGTGCTGAGTGTAGTTGGAATTTTTGTTTGCTGATGATACAAAACTGGGAGAAGCAGCTGATAAACCGGAAGGCTGTGCTGCAATCCAGCAAGACCTAGAAAGGCTGGAGAGATGGGCACAGAGGAACCTGATGAAGTTCAACAAGGGCAAGTGTAGGGTCCTGCACCTGGGGAGGAACAACCCAATGCACCAGTACAGGCTTGGGGCAGACTGCTGGAGAGCAGCTCTGTGGAGAGGGACCTGGGAGTCCTGGTGGCTGAGAAGTTGACCATGAGCCAGCACTATGCCCTGGTTGCCAAGAAGGCCAATGGGATCCTGGGGTGCATGAAGAGGAGTGTGGCCAGCAGGTCGAGGGAGGTTCTCCTTCCCCTCTACTCAGCCCTAGTGAGGCCCCATCTGGAGTACTGCGTCCAGTTCTGGGCTCCCCAGTTCAAGAAAGATGAAGAGCTACTGGAGAGAGTCCAGCGGAGGGCTACAAAGATGATGAGGGGACTGGAGCATCTCTCCTAGGAGGAAAGGCTGAGGGAGCTGGGCTTGTT
>Ga0065711_1001664_pt1 | contig 41306 bp, 25 predicted proteins | sample Hoacrofraction12_FD_59098 | JGI IMG/M metagenome (GOLD analysis project Ga0065711, IMG submission 59098) | Hoatzin crop microbial communities from Cojedes, Venezuela - Epithelial fraction 12 v2 (version 2) | ecosystem: Host-associated > Birds > Digestive system > Esophagus > Crop | place...
GCTGTGTGCAGTTCTAGGCCCCACAATTCAAGAAGGATGCGAAGCTCCTCAGAAGCGTCCAGAGGAGAGCAACAAAGCTGGTGGAAGGGCTGGAAGGCATGGCCTGTGAGGAGCGGCTGAGGACTTTGGGTTTGTCTGGCTTGGAGAAAGGGAGGCTGAGGGGTGACCTCATTTCTCTCCAGAGCTTCCCAAGGAGGGGAAGCGGAGAGGGAGGTGCTGAGCTCTTCTCCCTGGGATCCGGTGATGGGATGCGTGGGAATGGTTCAAAGCTGTGCCTGGGGAGGTTCAAACTGGACATGAGGAAGCATTTCTTTACTGAGAGAATGGTCAAACACTGGAACAGGCTTGCTAGAGAGGTGGTCGATGCCCCATCCCTGTCAGTGTTTAAGGGGCATTTGGACAATGCCCTTGATAGCATGCTTTAGCTTTTGGTAAGCCCTGAGTTGGCCAGGCAATTGGACTAGATGATTGCTGGAGGTCCCTTCCAACTGAAATTATTCTATTCTATTCTATTCTATTCTATTCTATTCTATTCTATTCTATTCTATTCTATTCTATTCTATTCTATATTCGTTCATAATTTATTCAGTTTGCATTTTCTGTTCTATCTCAAACACCAAGGATTAAAGTCATGATATTGAAGCTTTTAAATAGTTTTCAACTTTAAAGTCATTGCTCTTATGTGTGAAACATTTTAACCAACATTTCACAATGAAGGGTGAATACTCTGTAGTTAAAATTGATATGACTGTCACTGTATTTATCAAGTTCGGGTATGTACAAATAATTTTATACATTACTATGTTATACAGGTAGGTGAGTATTTACCTAATGTGGAATTATTGCATTTGTTAAAAATACCGCACATTCCTGTATTACTTGTCATTAATCTTCTATCAGAAGATTAATATCGATGAGTAAGATACAGTTCTATTATTTATTAGCTATTTAAAGATTCTGCAATAAGTAGTGTCTAATACGACAATGCCACAATAATACTACACAAGCAATATCTAAACCAGTAAAATCCCACAGTGAACGAAGCAGCTGGAACTGCACCTCACGTCAGCTGCTCAACACCAGACACTTCTTTCTGCTTTCTCCTGGGCCTACTGGGATTTGCCTCATCTGCAGAATGACTATGCATGTCATCTGCAAGGTGTTAGTCCATTAGTAATGAGCAACCTTTAATCACAGAATCATAGAATGTTAGGGTTTGGAAGGGACCTCTGTGGGTCATCTAGTCCACCCCTCCCACCAAAGCAGGGTCACCTAGAGCAGGCTGCACAGGACCGCGTCCAGGCGGGTCTTGAATATCTCCAGAGAAGGAGACTCCACCACCTCCCTGGGCAGCCTGTTCCAGTGCTCCGTCATCCTCAGAGTGAAGAAGTTCTTCCTCATGTTCAGATGGAACTTCCTGTGCTGCAGTTTGTGCCCATTGCCCCTTGTCCTGTCACTGGGCACCACTGAAAAGAGTTTGGGCCCATCCTCCTGACACCCACCCTTAAGATATTTATAGGCATTTATAAGGTCCCCTCTCAGCCTTCTCCAGGCTGAACAAGCCCAGCTCCCTCAGCCTTTCCTAATCCTGGTGTAGATGTCCTCTGCGTGGAGAAGGGTGTGTGTCACAGCGTTAAGATTTATGTATACCCACATGGACAAATAACTTCACTTACTTCGATTTGTCCCATTTAACCTAGCGGGGCTGCAGTTTCTCATTTGAGTGTTTGTAGGAGTAAGCTCTGAGTCACGTTTGCCCTGCAGACCTGGGCGTGGAAGGGATTCAAGATCTGTGTAGGGGAATAGACTGCCACCATGTGCATGCACAAAGGCTGGGGCTGGGAAGAAGCCTGGAGTCCTTTGCAGTAGTTTTATTCAGAAAATGAGAATGTTTATGCTAACTAGAAAGAATGTAGCATTGCACACAGAAGTGGTGTTTATGTAGCTGTTATTAAAAAAATCCACCAGATTTTTTTTATTAAAAAATGAACTATTCATCTAGAAAAAAAAATTATAATAATATGTCATGGCAGTGTGTGACCTCTTTTCCTAGGATGCTTTGGATGCTTTTTGATTTTCAAATTTTTTTTTCCACATGCTGTTGCTATGGTAAGAATCAGCACATCAGGGAGAGGTATAATAACAACCAATACCATAACAAATAACCTGTAAGAGCTTTGCTTCATGGAGGTTGTAGCCCAAAGTTTATTCTACTTGACTTTTAGGAATCAAGCACAATGAGCACAAGAACTTGGAAATGCCAGCTGTTTCCTGTAGTGACATGCCAAGATCCTGCATGGTAAAGATTGATCAAAGTATTTGAGTACTGAAAAACAGGTGGCATCTTCAGATGGTTTGAGACCTAATTGCTACTTCTCCATTACCAACAGTACTTGTATACCACCACCTGCTAAACAGAGATCCTGTTGAAGAGAGTTTTGAATTTGCTGAACAGAAGTTACCTATGTTTCAAAATGTGGTAACCTATGCTTATCACGTGAGAGGAAGCCCTACTTAGCACACTTTTTAAATAGTAACTGTAGTTACAGATTGATGCATGGGAAGAGGTGAAGAGGAGACTGGAGACTCCACGTTTGTCTGAGTAGCCGAAGCCAGAGGAGATGACAGGCAGTGGCTCTGCTGGAAGGTCAGGAGATCAAAGATAGTCCTTATTAAGCATTAGAAGAGGCTGGGTTTGCCACGTGACAAGGCTGACTCCCATTCCCGCAACAGGACACTGAGGGAGAAATTTTGAGAGGACTGCTGGTCCCCTCCTGAGTTACTGACTCCGAATATAGGATACTCCACTCTGACCTCTGTCCATTAGATGGCCAGAACTAGGGAGAATGACCAAGAGACTTTAGTCCAAATTCAATGTTTCTCACCACAAACCTTAGGGTTTTGTTATAAAAATGGTCCCATCAATCCAGATGTTGCTCCAAACTGTCACCTAGATGCCATGTAGAAGAGTAGCTCCATAATATTGAACCATTTGAAATGTAAAGTATAAAAAAATGATTAGTTAGAGATTTAGTTAATTCTTAAGGCCACAACGACTTCAGTTATTTTTGAAGCAGGCATCTCAGTCTCAGAGTCAGTGACCTCATGCTGAGCCCAGCATCCCTTTGGAATCATGCAGACTTTGCATTGCAGTAGTGTTTCCAGTGAGTGATTTAGCAATGTGGCAGGCTTGCCTTCAAATGTCCTGGCTGCAGTTTGCTCACAGTAACCTTGTTCAGACCCACCTACATGTTTTGAGGATTAGCTTTCTGCTGTTTGTCCTGCTTAATATTTTGATCCAAGATACAAGATCTCACTTGCAGCCTGGTTTGCAAACTTTCCGATCAGCAAAGTCATGGTGAAGGTGCTTCCTTGGCAGCAGAGGGACTGCGTTCCTCCTAAGGGGTGCTGCTGAAGGCCAGCAATCGTAGCCATCCTGAGCTTGGAAGGTCCTCCCACCTGCTGGCATACGTGCTTTCACATAGTGTGAAGCGAGTGGAGTTCAATAGTAAATAGAGTGAGGAAGCAGGGAGATCAGCTGGCTGCAAACTTAGGCCTCTTGGAAAATCCCCCTCTAACATGTTTCAGTCTCTAACTTGTGACAATGTTAAAAAGGATTTTATGCCAAGGACCTCTGGAAATCCTGCTAAACTTCTGTCTTTGTTGGTATTAGATGTGGATATTTTAAATCAGTGTGCAGAATTACTGTTATTTTTAGACTGTTTTTCTGAAAGGCTGATGGCAGTCTGCTTCTTGCCTTCCTCCTCTTGCCTCCAGTAACTCATGTCCCTTTGCAGATATCAGCCACATCTGCCATGGGGCTGAAAATCTCACAGTACAATACAGTCCCTCGATGTTTCTTCCAAATATGTGCTTGGACAGATGAGGAGAACACTGACTCCAAGGAGGACACCACAGATTGTCTGTGATGGGCCCTAGGCAGACCTTTGGCATACTCCAACCATAGGTGTCAGTCAATGGCTGGACCTTCTTAGACAACTAAGGCCCTTGAAATCAATACAAGTTTGTGGAAAACTAGGCTTCTTTAATGTCCTCTCTGTAATGCTTTTTTTTATAACCATGACATATGGTAACTATCCACATCTTTCATGGCTACCCTTGGCGTTTAGGGATGCTTGGCACTATGCAGACCTTCGTTTTCTGCTGCAACTTTTGTTAGAATTGTGTTAATTTTCACAGTTGTTACACTTCTGGTGCGTTTTTAATAGCCATATATTTCACTAAATAGTTTACTTAAAATGCTTATTTGAGAAGGGTTTTATTTTGAGATTTAAAATGTGGAAGGTCTGAAAGCAAAGCAACATTCTTTGTAGCCTGTTGAGGGTGTCTTCTGACACATGAAACTTTCATTATATTTTAATTATTGATAGGAAGCTTTTTCTTACCAGCATAGCACTTACACACAGTGAAATCACTTTTCAGGAGAAATTACTGCAAGCAATTTTTGGATGAGTTTCAGTTTTGCAAATTGCTTAGTTTTTTTTCCTTTGTTTTTTCTTAGTACCCCATAAATTAAAGCACAAGTGATAAGCAAGATCATTATGCTGTCATGAATCACTCAAGTTCTAATGGCCTAATGCACTAAGCCTTAATTAGTAATATTGTATTTTTAAAAAGACAATATTGTGAATGAAATCTGAACATGCACTGTTTTATAACTGGGCTTCCCAGAAGATTTTAAATGGATTCTTCTTCTTAGTATGTTTTTAAATAATTGATACGGCCTCTTCAAGCCCTTAGTAGACAAACAAATTATTGGCTGCTAGTGACAAAATTTGGTTTGGGCATAATAACTTCACAGAGACGTGGCACTGCATACATCTGCTGCTCTAATTAGAAAGTTTGCCTAGGGTGCTTGTATCGGAAAGAGTGGGAAAAAATAGTGGTGCACAATCTGTTGTAACAGAGTGATTCCTGAAAAATATGATCTATACAAGATTTCTGGTTAACGCTTTCACTTCTGCTGGAACACTCAGGTGCCATTTCAGCAGATTTTATACAGGCAATACTGTATTGACCTTACTTGAATAGGCCGCCTGCTTGGAAATGGCACTGTTGTATGCTAGACTTAGGGCCTGCAAGAGCATGGGTCTGTGGTGCAAAAGACCGTGGCAGCTCTCTCCTACTGATGTCTGCTAACAGGCCCTTGAGTCTCCTCAACTGCAGAGAACAAGCCAGCAACTGTGGTTCCCTGGTGCTGTGTCCCTTTATTCCAGGCAGGCTTTCAATTTATGCTTTTTTACATAGGCAGTGAAAATCAGGAGTGACAGCATGAAAGGAGTTTTGGTAGTCCAGAGACAGCCACACATTTTCTGGGGCCAAAAGCACTTGCTATGGGACGATGATCAACAGCATCTCATCTAACCAGGGAGCATACAGCACTTGAAATCGGGCTCTTCTTACTAGAGCGGTTGTATCTCATCCAGTTGAATGGCATTCAGGTCAAAATAAATAGCTGTGGTTATGGGGAGAATTAGTCACAAGTGTAAAAGTAAGAGCAGCTTTTGCTTGCTTGCTGACTTTAATTTACCAATTCACCACATATATCCTAGGAAAGGATCAGTTTCAACAAATATCTGCTTTTAAATACACAGCAGGAATTTGTTGTCATGGAACTATAGTTTATTGCAGCTTTCTGGAGAAACTTAGTGGGCTTGGTGGAGAGTATAGAGAACCAGGTCCTATTCTCCTTAGACCTCATTTAAGTTAATAGAGAATTCTGGTACAAGGCTCCACAAGGCAATTTAAGGGCAATGAAAATAAAGCAAAGTGGAATTTGATTTAAAGAAAAGGAAAGGAATTATCCCAAAAATATTTATGCCTTGGAGAAAGTGAAATGTGATCAACCACATGAAATTCCCAGTTATCAACTAATCTAAACGTTTCAAACAGTAGATATCTAAATGTCTTAAAGGCATTAGATGTCTAAATGTTACAGGAGATGCAATTGTATTTTACATCTCAAATTATCTGTTCATACTATGGTATTGAGGAGTAGCAAAGAGGCAAAGCAGTTCTTCAGATATGCTAATGAAGTGTTTATAAAAGTGAAATCGGATATCACAAATCAGAGAAATGATGTAGCCTGATGAGAAGGTGTACTTGTGAATATCTGTTGTTCTTTTGAATTTTTCTTATCAATACCTTTACAAAGAGTCAGAAGGGATGAAGCAGTATGATGCTGAGGGATCTCATGCATTTATAGAGCATTCTGCCTGACACACAACTGAATTGTAATTTCTTTCTTTTACAGTTTTAGGCTAATCCAAGTACGTAAGTATGTTGTTAACTCTATGGTCAGTGTAACTATTAAAGTATTTTTCTTTTTTCAAAGCCACAAAAGATGATGGTAGAATGGTATCTAGAATATGTATACATAAATAAATTTAAGGATAAATAGCATTAAGTGTTTATCTTATTTTCGTGAAAAAATAGTGGGTTTGTGCCAAGATGGGGCGAGGAGAGGGAATTAGAAAGGAAAGGAGGAAAGGAAGCCACAAATTATTGTCAAGTATTTGTTCCCCCCAGCAGCAAACACCTAAAAATCAAAGTAATCTGATTAGAATGATGAGAGACTTTAGATCACCTGGTGTTGACGTTAAGTTTATTTTCCCTGTAAGGCATGCTTAAAGTGTTATATTTATGGGTGTTTGAGGGTTTTTTAAAGTTTAATTTCCACTGAACTGAAATTTATGGTTCTAGGGAGGATCTCATAAAGGAGGACTATATAAAATTCCTTTGTTATCCTTCTAAACGATTCTGCTTTTCAGTGGGTCATTAGCTTTTATGCATTATGCTACGTTCATTTGTGGACTAACTTTTGACATATGTATTATTCATCTTGTGACTAGTGTTCAAGTTGCATCAATGATTTCACTGTCCAAAAGAACATTAGAAAGAATGAAGAACATAATTTTGAATGCACTGGTTCTCTACATGCTCATTCATGTTGGGCATACACCCAGACCTTTTGCATATGTTTTCTAAATCACTCTTGGTACACAAGTAAAATTGAATTAATTACCGAGTGATATTCCATCTTCAGCAAAGTTGCATTCCATTCTCATTTGTCCTGCTTGCCTCATCAGCACAAAAGAGCATATATACAGGTAATTTCTTTTCTGCCCTTCTCAAGTCTCCAGACATGATACAAGACCAGAAGGATGACAGGAGCCAGTTTTTATGCTCAAGTTCCTTCCTCCATTTCAGAAATGATCACTCTTCAAAAAAGAAGTGAAAATCAGAAGACTGTGGTCAAAAAATGCAAATATGTCTTAAACTTAAAATGTGGCAGCGTGGAGATATTTCCATGGAACCTAGTTTGCATGGCCTGAAGTTCAGGGGGCTTATGTTTTTTTATGAACTTCCTGAACAACCAGTGGTACAGGAACACCCTTATCCCTTTTTTAGTGGATCGCGGGAATCTGATGGCTAACAGCATCATGGAAGATCTAGTCAAGACAGAGAAAGTAATGGGAGTATATAAATTTCAAACTACATGTGGGAAATGCTGGTACTTCCAAGTGCAAGTGTTCCCGCTTTGATAAACATTGGAAAAGCTTTTCTGTCAGACTTTTTCATGGGAAGCAAATTTTTCTGTGGCAATGAGGTGAAAAAGACAGGTGGAGACGGGCAGGGAGTATTATTACCAACGTACTTTTCTGTTGAAGTGAATTTCTGATACAAAGTGTTCAGTCTAGCCCTCGTGTTGTGGCACCATGTGAGCAGGGTGAGAGGGAAGAGCAGCAAAAACCCCAGCTGCAAGGTCTTTTTGGGCATTTGTTGCTAAATACCAAAGTTTTCTGTATCTGTAGCTGCAACAGAGAGCTGAATGAAGTTGAGAACAATAAGGAAAAAAATCACTAAATATTTTGAGTATAATAGAACTGTATGCCTGCAGGTAGCAGGGGTTCACAGAACATGATCCCTCATTAAGCTATTATATATGTGTTCATACAGGTGTATATATGAAAAATAGAATACAAAGCTTGGTATTTATGCGATGTTCTTACTGGAAAAGAGGACAGCACTTGTTAAAAAATCCAATTAATTGTTTTTTATGTCACACAACCTAAAGACTGACTGATGAAAAATTAAGTGCTGACAGGTGACTCTGAAAGGATCCTACAGTAGCTGGTTTATAGGCACACTTTCTCATCCAGTATCAATTTTGAAGGTGCCGATTTTTCATGGTCGTTTGAAGGTGCCAAACGTAGTTCTCTGTTAAAGCTCTGTCACTTCGTTGCAGTGCAACTTATTGCAGGCTAAAGAGTTGGACTGCGAACTGGAATAAGCACTAAGAAAAGGGCTAAGATCTCAATAAAGTAGCTCTCAAACAGAAATAGTAGAAGGAAATGCGGAAAATGAGGGATCACTCAAAAAATCTAGTTGTATGACATTATTTACACCCAGTGATGCAAATTATACCCACGCTGGCTTTGGGAGAGCAGATAGTAAGACACCTTGCTCTCAACTATTTGTTGTGTAATGAGCGACGTTATCTGCAATGTTCCTCCTTTTTTGGTATAAGAACATAGTTGAATATAGGAGAGTGTAGGAGTCACCTCAATATATTTTCATTAGCATTTATTTCAAGGAGGGCTGCCATCCTGCCTGGGCTCCTAGAGATTCCCTCTAATACTTGAAGCATGTTTTCTGCTTGTTGGAGAGTAGGTTCGGTAGCCAAATTCAGATGAACTGGGGACTTATTGAAGAAGAGTGCCTCATGTAGATGCTTAAAGAAAATTCCTCCTCCTGAGCTTTTTCTTGTGAGTTTTATTATTATGAAGAAGAATACAGACCAGTATTTGGTAATTGCTTGGTTACAACTGAGATTTATTCAATCTGTTGTCTCCCTAGATACTCACAGTTTTCACAAAGCTCAAACCTGAGAAGTGCACATACGTGTACAGGCGCTGTGTGCTTTATTTCTCTGCAATGACATTGCATGGATATATACTTATATATTCTGTGTAGAGGATCAGGTCTCAAACCCCAATGTAGTTATGTTCTTCTGTGTCTTTGATTTTTATTGTAGACCTTCTCACAGACAGCTTTGCTGGGATTTTATTACGAGCCATGGTAGTCTGGTAGTCTCATCTGTTTCTGCCTAATCTCATCTGTAAACTTTAAATATTGGGGTTTCTTTTTACTGAAATTTTAGCCAGTGGGATAAAATATAAAGCATTACTAAGATATTGCCATTCAGCATAATTTAGTTTAGCTGTTATACTTGCTTTGGAGTCCGCTCTAGTAGCTAACATGCACAAGCAGTGAGGTTTCTGACTGTGTGGGTGAACTCAGTGTTGAAAGTTCTCTTATTTGTTTCACCATTTAGAACATTTTGACATATTCCACCACAAGGCCTCTCACTGCAAAGAAATATTTTCAATGGCTCAGTTAGAGCAAGTTCAAAAGATGATCGCTCTGACATGCATTGTTCAAAGAAAGACTACATTTCTCCAAAACAAAAAAAATGTGTCATACCTCTCTCCCTTCCTGCTGTGAGTTGTGCCAGAGCTATCAGTTTTTCAGTAGGGGTTGTTTATAAAAAGGACCTATATTTTGCTGTTCAGCACACTAAAAACCATTCAGTTTTCAATTTCAGTGTGTAAATATTGATTTTGTACCTCCCTGTTTTGGTTAGTTAGCTCAAAGGTGATAGCATATTTGTTGAATAAATGTCTTTAAGAAAATAAAATACTGTACCTTCCTAAAAACTGTGTGCTTGTTTCATAAAGTGACCCTTTAATCCCAGCAGCTAACTGCAGTAGGTTTGGGATATTCTGGCTTGGATGTGATGTGTTTTGTTACTTAAGAAAACCATCCTCAAAAATGACCACAAATGGCTGTTTATGATCAGGCTATGCAAAATTTGCATGCAGATGCAAGTTAAAGTCATCAAAGCACTTGATTCTGTTGTTACATATGTGTAGCTGTTCTTGAGGCATCTCCTATAGCAGTTTAGTCAATTCTTTTAATGCAACTTTAGATTAAACAGAAGTATTGTTGCTCATTAGAAAGCACTGGATTTTGCAGGACCCACTGGGCTGCAGATTTCTGTTTTCAGTATGTTACGAAATTAGGAACAGAGGAGGGGTCCCATGCTTTGATCCAGGGAAAATGCATTTCATAAAAAGGCCTTAAAGCTAATTATCCATGGAAAAACTGCGCGTTGAACCTTGGGCTCAAGCTATGGGATTTAATTCTTGGAAGCCACATTTGTGGCTCGGTGACCAGCCCTCACTCCTGTTCCTGTGAACCTGACTTCAGAACTCCAGCCAGTTGGAAAACACTTCTGTAACCAGAATGAGAACAGCCTCAGGCTTGCAAAGAATACAGAGAGAGGACACTTGGCAAAGTGAAAAATCAGCCTCACTCGTGTATATTTCAACACTTCTCTGAAAGCTCAGTTTTGCAGGTTGCTGAGTGTTGCTCAGCCACCATCAATTCCTTCTGAAACCAGTGGACCAAACCCTCAGCTTCATGAATCAGGGAAACTGCTGCTGTCCCAAATATATGCTTGATTATTACAGAAGAAAATCACGTCAAAGCTGGAGATGGTCTGAATTTTCAGGCCTGCATATTGTAAGTCTGCTGTTCTACCCATTCTGTTTGTTACTAGGAAAAGTTTCTGATCAAATAGGGGCTTTTTTTGGCGCGCATATCAGGAATTTCCTTTTTTTGTCTTTTGGGAGAGTATTTTTATTCCTTTTCCTTGTACACATTGTGTGTCTCACTCGTCCTCTGTTGATTAGTAAGGTGTGGAAAGCCACCTCTGACTTACCAGCAATCTTCTTTCAAGTACATTCAGATGAGAGTTGATGAGTACCACCAGTTGTACAATATAACCAGGTAGAAACATTTCACCTACCCTGGGCAGGTTATTCTCTGCCTTGGACATGATGAATTGCCGACTTGATGATGTTCCCCAGCAAACGCAAGAAACATCTTCATCATCTTCATTTACCCAAATTCCTGTCAAATTCATAGGAAAGCAAGAAATCTAGGGTAACAACTTACAACAATTATCAATCCGGTCTCTGTTTGAATAATGCAATAGTTGTATAAATATTGAAGTTAGGAGTCTACGTTTGTATTGGCATTATTTCTGGCAACTAATCCTTCAAGAAGCCAAGAGGTTCTTATGTGAGAAGTGCTGCTGACTTACATAACCTTGTTATGATGCTTGTTTTCATTGCAAATACTTGTGTGGTTATAAACAAAAAATAATTGCAGCTAAAGATTCCATCCGCTCTATTCATTTTTTAACTTTTTAATTGTATTTTATTTGTGGCACAGTAGCTAGCAAAGAAGCTGCGTCTGCATATATTGTTTGAGATAACTTTCTATTTTTGAAGTTTAGGGCTGTGTAAAAATGTTTTGAATAATGACCTTTGGGGTACAGCAGTACTACACAAATGTAACTGTCAATAGAGCTAGCAGCAAGAAAAACAATTGAGGGAGCACATTAGCACTCCAAAGCACATACTGTTAGTTCCAGAAGAAAATACTTCCTGAGCTGAAAAACACTGGGCAAGGTTTGCTTTGTGGAGTAGAAGTGAGTGCAGCTTCTCAATCCCATTGTAAAACAATATTTGCAATTAAATGTCTACCCAAAACATATATACCTAAACCAGACTTCCTGATAAATATTGGTTCAAACCTTCTCAGTATGTGTGCACCCCAATCTCCTTCTTTCCAGAGTCTTTGCGTTCTACTGCTCAGCCTCCGTTTCCTGCTATGTATTTGTGCCCAGCATCTGAGGACATTGGGGGGGAGAAAACAGTTAGAGAAAGAGAGCATTTAGCTCCCTTTTTAAAAACAAAGCTAATGTTTTAAAACAGATGTATAAAACCAAAACAACCCAAACCTAAGACCTTAAACAGGAATAGTTCGATACGTGAGCCACTGATAAGGCTACAGCCTTTTATACCCTGGTCTTGCTTTGTGATCTCCCCAGGCAAAAGCGGAGTGCCAGCAGTGTTTTCACAATGTGCCATGAGCAGACAAGCAGCCAGTTCTCTAAGAGACTGATGTTCAACCATCTAGATTCTTGGTTAGTTTCGAACCTTCTGATACAAAATGAACTGCTTGTTTTGATTAACGAGATGCCTGCGGAAATCCGTGTAGGAATCTGTGTTGAACATGGCCCATGTGAGAAATGCAGATCTTTGCCCATTTAGATGACCTGAAAAGATGCACACAAGACCCAAGCTCTCAAAGGCACAAAATTCCCACAAACTTTTCTGTGATCCTCCACATAAATGCCTTTGAGGATCTCAGTCTTGCCCTGTTCATAACCCAACCCAAATTGAAACACCTAAGCTTTGAAGCAACCACTACACTGAAATAGTATTTTGTGAACCAACATCTATCACAGTAAGGCTTGTTTTAGCATCAATGAGATATGCAACTTAGGATGGGAAGCCTCTTTGGCCAGCCATTGGTTATAAATATCATGTGTTTCCCTTCTTTAAGCTCTTGAGCAGCTACCTTAAGCACATCTGTTAGTAAATGTCAGCCTGGGAACTTCTGAAGGGCCATTCACTTATTAAATGGATTGAGTGACCGTCAGTTTTAAGAGGATTATGGCCCGCTGGTAAATGAAATGTTTTCATTTGTCCTGCAAATACTTAAGTAAAACTTCTGTGGGAACATAAATAATAATTGTTACACGGATCACAATAGTTTTAAAATATGACCTTACAGACCCTCAGGCATCTGTGGACTACTGCTGAGGGATCTGTGGAAGGTAATTAACAACAGAAACCCACTGGTAGAAAATTTTGTTTTGTTGTCTAGGGATCCATGAATTTGGCAGAAAATTATTGGAGAATATAAACTGAAAAATATTGAAAAACAGAGAAAGCTGCTGCCTCAGAACCAAGTGATATTAGCAGTTAAAGAAACATGCTAATTTATGATGCACACAAAAATATTCCTTAAATATCTCAGAATGATAAGGTGTTCTGTTGGCATGTCTAGAGATGATAATGGTCTTACACCACTTCCTCTTGGGAGCTCTATTTCCTGTGTGACTACGTAGGAAATAGGTCTGTGTTTCTGCATCAATTCTTCTAGTCTTATGTTTCTGAGATAGAAATGGGGCGTTTGAAGTGAGGTGCTGCAGTTCTCCATATGGCTGTCTGTAGCAATCTGATTGTCCAGTACATAAAAAGTGAAACCTTTCAAGAAGTTGATTCTTTGAGCTCATTCTGTTCACAGTGCTGCTAATGGATACTAGTAGAAAGACATGTAAAGAGGCAGAAGTAACTCAACCCAGAAGACCACAGTCAGTGAAAGCAACAGGAACATCTAAAGAGGTCTTGCAGGATGATTTGTTTTGAGGGCATTCTGTCAGAGAGAGGATCACTGATTCACCATTATTTACTGCCCAGCAGCATTTGGAGAGTATTCTCCTTTTTCCTTCTTTTATTCATTCAGACTTGGGCATAATTACCCTGCCTGAAGTTCTCATAACTAGCTAAGAGGGACAATTTACATTAGAAATATTATAGATGACTGTGTAGGTAGAACGATGCAAACAATCAATTTTTTTGATTGACTGCATGAATTGAAAGAATAAGAAAAAATCACACAAAAGGATTTTTTTCCGAAAGTTGAAAACTACAAAGGAAAATAAAACACCCACCCCAATATTTAGTTTAACCTGAAGCGAAAATTGTGCTTGCGTGGCATTTTATTTTTAAACTTTTCAGTAGAAATACATCTAGGTTTACAAATAAAAATATGATAGAAATACAGCTAGTTTTACTCCAAAACAAACAGCTAATTTACAACTAGCTCAGTATTTTTCACACACAGACCAAAAAGGCCAAGCTTTTGTACTGAATTCAGGCTGAACTTTGCCAGGGTGTGCTTGCGGGCCTTTTTGTAGGTGGCCAGCAGGGTAGCATGCCCAGACCCAGCATCACCAGTGTTTCAGGATGGCAAGCACTAAGCTTGAAAAGGTCTGTGATTTTTCTTTTCCTTTCTTTTTTTTCCTTCAACAGCATGAAAATGTTTCTGGTGTGAACACAGTTGTCTTAAGAGGTCAAATGTCTGGTAACTGGAAAATGGGAAATATTTTATATTGTAGTCTGAGTCAAGCTTTGTGTATGCTTTGTAAATATCTGTTGCATTGTACAGAAATAAATGATGGAGACCCTTAGATTCATATCTTGACTTATTAGCACATGGATCTACTGTTCAAATTATGCAGAAAGACCAGGCTGCCTTGGCTATGAAATACTCTTTGGGTATGGTAATCTGATAATAACCAAACACCAAGGAGTAGTCTTATCATTTTTTATAAAACCTTACTAATTTTATAAGCAAAATTATGCAGTGGAAGATGAGATTGGTCATTTGGAATGGCTTCTCTTCAGGTTGTTAATCTGTTCCCTTAAATGTTGGTCAGCTACTCTGACTTCCTCAGTGAAATCACTGCTGGGAGTAAACCTGCACTATGTGTGAGCGGTATGACTTAATGGAGGTGAGGAGAGTGATGCAGAACTCTGAGTTTTCTTAAGATAGGGAGTGACAGACAGATTTATTGTTTTGGTGGTGACTTTTACCTCCATTCCTTTTGCCATACGAGTAGCCAGTAGGCTTGAATTTTGAGGAAGTCGTTAATGTGTTGAGGCGTGTGTGTGTGTGCGCGTGCATGCGCGTGCGTGTGTGTGTGTGTATGTTTCAGGGTTTCTGTGCATATGATCAGTTTTTCAAAGGAGCTCAAGACCTGAAACCTTTCCCTGTGTCACGGAGTAAGATCAGGGCTCGGTCTGGTGAGCTTTTATAAAAAGCTGGACATAAAAGTAAGCAGTCAAACTGGGGTCTCAACTGGTATGAAAGCATGCTCCATAGATTGATTCTGCAGAAACAGACCCAGGAAAACATTTCGGAGGCAGATACATCCCTCTGTGGTGGCACTTCAGCAACCCATTAGGTTTTCATGGAAGTGATTTCTCTGATCTATTAAATCAGTGAACTGTTCTTGTCCAATTTCCCTTCTCGGTTCTCAGAGACCTCTCTTTGAGCATCAATATGTATCAATATGTAGAATAAAAAGAGAACAGTAAAGTCAGAGTTCATGTGGCCCACCTCTTCTCTATGCCCATGTCTACAGATTGTAAGATGTGAGCTCTTTACAGTCATTTGTTGTTCCCCCAGAAAGTTTTGGAAATCTCCCTGCTTGTGAGGTAATTCTCCAGTTCTCTACCCTAAACCTACAAAAATGTTTGGATAGCTGTGCTGCTACACTGAAGTGCTGGCAGGAAAAAGAGTGTAGTTGATCTCTCTGCTGCATGATGATCCCTACACAGACAAGGAGTTCCACGTTCAAGTTCAAGACTAAATCAAGGCTGCTGGTCTTCAGCATTTGTGGCAGCAATTGCAAGTTTTCGGGTCACATCAGGAGCATGCTAACATTCTGAATGATCAACCCACCAGAGACTACCTGTTCTTATGCAAATGCTACTCTGGTTTGGGATCTGATGTGTCTGCTCTGAAAATTGTGTGTGTTTGTATACAGGCATTAACAAAGTCTATGGACATCTTAAATGACAAGCTTTTTCCTTCCCCTTCTGGACTGGTTTCACTTAAAGGGAAGGCACACTGTAGACCAAACAGATAATGTGTATTTCAGTCAAGTGAGGCACTTTAGTAGGCAGTTCCAGGATCCACTGAATGAAGGTCATTGACACGGCTGATTAACATTAACCATTCTGAGCACTGAATCTTCCCACTTGTGGTGAAGTCCTTTATGAATCCGTTGTGTTACATGTTTCATCATTAGAACTCTTTAGGAGTGAATTACGATAGTGGCAGTGCTGCTGCTGCTTTAGTGGATGGAGGGTGTATCAGGGATGTCTCGTAAATAACCAGAGACAGTTTGATGGTTCAGACCCTGAAGTCTGGCAGATGTGATTACTGGTCTGAGGTCTACTTTTATCGCAGATTGTTTTTTGTATGAGTATCATGTCTTAGTTTTCTAGCAATAAAATAGTAATCTGCATTTTCATCACCGAAAGGTTTATCAAGCACTGGGGAACAGTCTGCCCAAGGAAGTGGCTGAGTCACCATCCCTGGAGGTATTTAAAAGACATGTAGATGTGGCGCTTAGGAACGTGGTTTAGTGGTGGAGTTGGCAGCGTTAGGTTTACGGTTGGACTTGATAATCTTAAGGGTCTTTTCCAACCTAAAAGATTCTATGATTCTATGATTTATTTTTAGGGGGAGTGGCTTGGATTACGTGATTAGAAGTAGTGTATCAGAACCAAGATAAATATTAACAGTAAGTTTAAGAAACCAGTGGAACAAAACTGGATGGGGAAATTAATGAAGAAAGGCAGCATTTCAATCCTTAGTTCTACACTTACTTTATAGAGTTTTGTCTCCAAATACATTCAGCACAATCTTTTAAAATAGTAGATTGTTTTCAGAAAATTATTACTCAATTATTATTATTCAATCAAATTCATGTTGGTTCTCATTTGATGCTTTCACACTTAATTTTCATTTTAGGTCATGAGAACCATGTAAGTATTCTACCTGGTAAAATAAGCATGTGGGAATAAAAATAGCACCTAGACTCACATACTTATTTAACTAATTACCTATAAATGCTTTCTTTTGTTCCGTTATAGAATTCTGAAAAAATAAAAGTTATTGTAAATTCAGGAATAGTGATTATTTTTGCACCATGAGATAGTCTGCATACACAACTTTAAGTTTTTGAAACTTTTTGTGGAGGGAAAGTTAAAGATTTTGTCTTGAAGTCTTAAAAGGATAGTATGGATTATATAGCAGAACACAACTGAGGAAACACCTGGTTAAATATGTTTTGAGGTGACCTATAGAAGACATAGATGTTTTTTGACGCTTTGTTTGTTTGGGTTGATTTGGATTTTTTTTTGCTTTACATGAGAATATTATTTTTTCACGTGTTTAACCCTGTATAATCGAGATAGCTCATGTTTGTGATGCGCTGAAGCTGCATGTTCAGCCCTGAACTGTCAGTCAAGGCGATAAGTATGTGTCTTGATGACTGTTTCTATCAGAAAAAATGTGGTGATGGGAATCATAGGGGTTTTTTTAGTAAAAACATTTCAAAATGATTCATTGGCTTGAATAATTTTTTTCTGTTTGTATACTTCTCGTTTTTAACATCTTAAGAAAAGTCTAATTTGAATGAATGTAAATTTAAGTTCTTATTTGGTTCCCAAACTAACCCTTCTTCAGTTCTGCATCATGGGCTTTCTCTTCCATCTTTTGTACTAATATTACTGCTCTTACTTTCTTAGTAATAGTGACTTTTTTGTATATCTGACTCGGTATTATTGTGTCCTGAATTTATGTCCACCCTCTGTTCAAAGGAGAAATATTTGTTCTTCATATTTGTACACTATTCCAAATCTTTAAGCAGTGTAACTGCTACAGAGTGTATAAGGACACCCCCTTGACTATGAATAATTCATGTCGGGATGCTTTCTTTCAATGTACATTTGGCTCAGTAGCACAATTCAGTGATAGGGATGCTGAGGCTGTAGATTTCACTGACAGTTCAAGAAGAACTGTTAGATATGGTTTTTAGGATTCTTACTGTCATTCAATTTTATTTACCTTCTGGTCAGGTACCTCATCTGGGGTTTCATAACCTGTCTCCCTACTGTGTTAGTCTTGTGCTACCAGATGCCGTTTCAGTGACTCGAAAGAAGTTTTTCAATGTACAGCAGATTAATGTAGCAAAAGATAAGATCCAACTAAGTATGATATCTGAGCTAAAATGTAAAGATCTGGCGAATCCTTATTTTGAAAGGTTTTTCTAAATTACTTTTATGTGTAATAATGTTTTTATTGTTTTATTAGGTGTAGTAACAGTGTCAGTTACCTAGTATGTTTGTTGGTTAAGAATCAGCTTTTACTGCAGTGCCAAGTGATGATCTGAGTACTATGAATTGGTACTTTTGGCTGAGTGATTCATCCTGGAAAACATTATTTTAGGGGAACCAGAGGCTAGAACAGTGTAGTGATAAATGAGGTGATTCACTAACCTTGTTCATGTGGCTAGCTAATAATACTTCTGTGTCAGTCTGCATTGACTCCCCTGGCGAATGCAGCCAGATAGAGTTACAGCTTTCATGTATTTTTGGTTTGATTTTCTTCTTCCTTTTTTCATCTTCTTGTGAGAAATAGTGAAAATTATATACTGGAGCGAAGACTTGTAAGAGGAAGTTGGTATCCTGTTTGTCAAGAATACAAAAGGTGACTATTGAATAGCTGTTTGAACCTCCAGCACAAGCTTTGTCAAACTCATTCTTCCTGCCCACTGTGCTCAAATTATTACTAAAGTCCTGCGCTTTAAATGACATAGAAAGCATGGCCTTTTCTTGAAGGAAGCCTCTGTGAGATATACTGTTGGATAGAGTTGTTGACAGAGTGAGGAGTTTCAATTCCATGCTTTCTCTGGAACTTTAGCAGTCCACTGAAATGAATGGTAACCATAGCTCCCCGTTAATCCTTCATCACCTGCCTGCTTGCTAGTGCATTTTACTCTTATTTGGAACACTTCATCTGACATTCTGCGTAAGTCTTAACTCATCAGTGGTGCTTTTGAAACTCAGGAACATCACAGTGCAGTACAGTTAATAACAACACCGTCCTATCTCATGGATTTAGTACTTTTACTGTAACCACTAGCAACTTAATTTGCTAGGTGTATAGCATAACATGAAATCCATCTGCCTTTTGGTTTGTCCAGAAATTAGCATTGCCAGCTGGATTAATTAGTAGGATGCTGCAGTCTTGGATGTCACATGTGAAATCCATGCATGAATCTGTCTTTGGAGATCTGAAGAGTGTCTTGGGAGAGAGAGGGGAACCTTGAATTCTTTTTTTGCTCTTCCTCTAAAGGTTCAGTGTATTTAACTGAAGCATACTTTGATTTTCTGTGTATTTCCTATTGCTAGAACATGGAACTACAGGTTGGACACAATTTATGCTATGGCCAGAACATTACACTAGACAAGTTTTCATTGGCTGGTGGTGCTAAGGCTGGCCCGTCAATCAGTGCATTTGGGTAACAGGGGCAAGAAGCAAGTTTTGATTTTGCAGCACTCACTGTCTCACAAGGAGCAGAAAGGGTCTCCTCGATAGCACAGTCATCGTTGTCCTGATGAAGGCAGCACATCCCACCACGTGTTTCACCAACAGCTCCTCTCTCCTGCAGTTTCCCCTAGAGCAGATGCCACTGGCTCCTCTTGCTTTGGTGTGCTCTACCTCCTGCCGCTCCAGCTGCCTGCCTGTGGCCACCGCAGGGCTCTCACCCCAGCCTGGCTCCTAAGCCACTAAGCCATGCAGTTTACAAACTGCTGTTCTGTTTTCATGTGCCACTTGCTGGCAGCTTGGCTGCCCAGAGACGCGTCTAGAGGATGTATGGTTTACAGATATCACATAGAGCATGAAGCTCGTTTCCATTCCCATAATGGCTTTTGCTTTTCTTTCTGAAAACAATACTGCTGGTATTTTCCATGAAAAAGCTTTTGAATAAACACTTTTCCTCCCACTTTTATTGGATTTGGAAATGGAATTTTCAATAAAGTATAAACACCAGCAGAAATCAATGGTTTTTTAGTCCTCTTTTTCTTGACTTCTTTTTTTTTTTTTTTTTATAATGTATCTCCCTTCCCCAAAAACAAATCCCAAATCCAAAAGTCAGGAAAATATTTTCAGTTTTCTTTTTGTCGCCAGCATTTGTACAGTTACATGTAGCAGAAGTTTATAGATGGAATATATGATTGTTGGCTAACTAATTTTGAATAGGAAAAAGTTCTGTGGAAGAAACAGTATAAAAGTTGACATGTGCAGTGATTTGTTGTTGTTATAATATTTTGGAAAATAACATCTTGGCAGTAAAGTAATGGAAGAGGAAGTGGAGAAATACTTTCAATATACAGCCCCTGATGTTTGAAGTCAGCCTCATTGTTATTAGCAGAAAATGGGACATCTCCATAGCACCACAATGATAATTTCACTTCTCACTGTGACAAAGAGGAAAGGAAAAATTTTAGGGAGGTGAGATAAACAGGAAATTTCACTTCAGTATTAGACACCAAGAATAGTGAGGTACTATTTTGAAGAAAAATATTGCAAATGCTGTGATAACGGGCATTGTCTTTGAGTTAGTATTCATGAAATTTATAATTAATTAGGATATGTTGTTACTGTTGCAGCTGAATTTTAACTCTACAGCATTTTAGCATGCTCTTTTTTCTTTGACCTAAATCTGCCTAATTTTTTGTCTTCGTTAAAAGCACAGAACAAAACCACTATTGTGTCTTAGGCTGTGCTCAAGCAGATCAAGGAAGTTTGCATTGCTAAGCAAAGCCATATACATTTTAGTCATCCCAGAAATGTTTGAACTCTACACAATTGAGATGAGTGTCCACATGATGGAAATGTTAACTGTTTTAGCTTAAACCTGTTTGTAAAACAGACGGTCCGATGGGGGAACAAAGGAGGGGAAAAAAAGTCTGAAAATGTAATCAGGCATAATAACACTTAAACTTAGAGAGGAGAAAAGCATTTCATTTGTAGATGTAAATGAAATGTCGTTACAATTCAGTGTCTTCAGGATAGTTCTTCATTTACGTTTGTTAACATTAGCATTTCTTAAGGATGATTTAATATATATTTGAAAGCTTTTTTTTTAAAACTAGGAGATTATTCAGAAGAGCATAGCTGCAGTTTTGCAGATATCATGCAATCAGCACTTCCTAGTTCTGTGATTAAGATTTCTATTCTAACCAGAAGAAAATGGAACACGTTAGAAATGCTGTGAAAAATAACAGAATACCCTATGTGCTAACACATTCAAGACAATTGCTCATGATGTTATTAGGTTCTGTTTTGTTATTTGAAAGTCTGTTCTATTTGCTCTCTTTAAAAGGCATGCTTTTGGTTAAAAATATACTGTTTTGGGTTTTTTTTCCCCTGAAAGCAGAGATCTTTGATCTATTGATAGGACAAGATCACCAGCAGCCTTACAAGCTTTCACCCAGGCATGCCTTGCTGATGCCTCATGGCCCTAACTAAAAGAAATTGTCCTTGTAGACCAGTGGATATGTCACTGTCTGCTTACAAGGCTTGTCCTCTGAATAAGCTGTAAGCCTAAAGGCCGTGTAACACCAAACCAGGAGGAAACACCTGCCTGCTAGGAAATGAGGTGACCACCAATTCTTTTTTAATATGGCTAATGAACTGGAATTTTAGGAGAGAGGCTGATGTGAAGAATGGAGTGTTTCTCATCAGCAGTGTGAACCAAACAGGAGAAACAGAATTAAATAAAAGTAGTTTTGAAGGCTTCAGAATGGAAGAAATCCTGCAAAGACAGCGCCCATTGCAATGTTTATTGGCTGCTGGGTGCTTGAAGATCCTCCAGTTGCCTAACACATCCATAGACCTCTGGCTTACATCTTCTTTTGCACAATGCAACACTTAGATCCTTCTGTAAATAGGAAAAGTTATAATAATGTGTTTTAAGCTTTTCTAATAAGCTCCATTTTTTTTTCCTGTCTTGAAAACTCCCTCACACACCTTTTAATGAAGTGTTTTTCTGCACTGGATCTACAATTCACTGTCAAATGTACATCCACCAGCTACCTATAGAGTTTTTCTATGAGTATCTGTAGCCACCAGACAGCTTCCTTCTGGGTTTCGTTTGCTTGCTATCCTCCTACAGATAAACCTATGGACACATAAAACATCTCTGAAATGGGATGAACATCTGAATGGAAAATTGCACATAAGAACAATTGCACATGCATGATCTTGCAGCAAACAGAAGACACATGAAAAGCTGAAAGTCCTGCTCATGGTGTCTCTCCTTCTCCCATCTGGATCAATTGCTGTGGATTGAGATATGGAGGTAGAGAGTTCCTTTTATTTCCAGAAGAAGTATCTTCCAGGCAGAGGCAACGCCAGACTGAACTTTTTGGTATCCTGTGGGTATGCACAAAGCACTTGTGTAGCCATACCAGAGTGAATTCCATGAGGTGGATTATTTCTGGAAGTAGGCGAAAAGAAAGGAAGGTCTGCTAACCCTATTTCAGGACTGTTTTATCACATCTTTATTCCACAGTGAGGAACGTGATTATACTCATACGGTTTTAAACTGGTGACCCAGATAAAAAGAGGTACGTTTCGTCTTGCAATACCTAAGCCACTCAGTCTTCTCGTTGCTTTTGTTGTTTTCTTGGATATTTTCCACCTCCCTTCATGACTTCCCGTGGTTTTATACATTTTAGAGGCATGTTGTTTTTAGCACAGCTGAGTTTCAGGTGTGCTGATGATCAAGTGGCCTAATTTTAAATGTTGGCAGTGCTGCTTCAAATGTGATTGTATGATATTTATTATGCATGTATGTTATTATGCTGTCTGTATTTTGTCCTTTTTTAACTCTGAATTGTCTGATGGTTTGTCATCTGACATTTTTGTTGGGGTTTTCACGTCCCTGGAGTGTTTCTAGAGTTAGCTAAGCACGATCACAGCTGATATCATCTTGTGTTAATGATAGTCCTTGCTTTGAGTAGGAGGTTGGACTAGATGACCTCCAGAGGTTTTTTTCCAACCATCACTTCTATGATTCATCATGTATTAGTCATTCATTTTTTGTGTATATCAAAGGTGTCCTTAGCTTTATATGCTTCCTGTGACTTCTTAACAAGCTTGTGATAGTGGAGGAAGTAATTTTCTGCTGCTCAAAAACAGGTTGAGATACCCAAGAGACACAAACTCCTGCTAGTGGCAGGGAATGCCACGTTCAGATGGCATGTGCTGTTAGTAAAATTCAGAATCCTTCTGTAGTTGGTGCCTGATCTTTCTCCCAGGAAATAATCCTTGCATGCTCGCAGTGATGGGGGGACCTGAGCAATTGTGCCTTCAGAACAATTTCAGTGGTTGTCTGAAAAGCATCACATTTTGTGCACAGATCTGGGAGGGTAGAGTTTGATCAAATGGATAAATAACATAGAGGAAGAAAATAAATTACCTAACTGGAGAGCAGGAGGTAACAGTGGACAGCACACCTGCAACTTAATGCAATGGGGTTTCTCCTGTATTGTGCCAGCTGCAATGTTGACAAAGCAGTGAAGTTATCTGAGACTGGTAGGTGTGACCTGGACCCTTGATACTTGTTTATAAAGAAGTTTACAGAACTGTAAATGTGCTACATGTATTGCTGTACCTGTTGGGCCAAGGTGTGGTATTACACTGAAACCGCCTCTGCCAGACCCTGGACCCATACACTTTCACATGGCAAGAGAGAAATAGACTGGTGGTGGGCAGTGCAAAAAAGGGGATCAGTTGCGGAATGACGAAGGCTGTTTAATGAGCTGAAGATAAAAAATGAATAAAATTTTAGTGCATATTTTGGCAGTGAGAGACAGATGGAAGAAGTCTACAAATTTGGGGAGTGTGAAAGCTCTCCTGGAAAATGCAGCTCTGTTGAAATCAAAACACTTCACAAAAGCAGGTCAACTGCAGTAGACTTTTTTTCAAAAAATCAAAAATACTGTCAGACAGAGCACATTTTAATGTTTTAGAATACATCTTTTTTAATTCCTAGTTTTGAAGTGATGCTTTTGAATCTTTTTTTATCTGTTTTGATTTCTTTAGAAACAAGTTCAAACAATAAAGAAATAAACAAAAGAGCCATGGAATTTTCCTTCCAAGAGTGTTTCAAGTGTTTCAGTTTTTCTCTAATTTGGAGCAAAGCCAAGTATAAAATCCTTGGAAATTGCTATCATCCGTTCCTTTCCCAGGGGGCCTGGGAAGGACTCATGTTCAGAATCGCACTATCAGCTAGTATCGCTTGAGATGGAGAAGCACCACTAATTGCCAATAGCTGTACTGCAGCTCTTTTGCTTTGTACTCCACATTGCAAGGGACTGAATGAGCAAGTGGTTTCAACATCTCACTACGCCTGATGTCCAGCTGTGGTGGTACCGCTTCTCCTGTCACGTTGCACTGAATAGTAGCAGCCTTGTTCTTTTTTTCCCTTCCCGTGTGCTGCACCAAATCTCTTTCAGGATCAAAGGGAAGAATTTTGTATTGACACTTTCTGGGGGCTATAGAAGAGATTTAGCAGAGCCTTTCTTTCTCTGCCTTCCTTTTTCTGTTCCATCTATTACCAGGTGACTGGGATAAGTGATGACTGTCTTGCAAGAAACAGCTCAGTTCTGCTGTTGGCTATTAACTAATTGTGTTACGCCACTGAGAGATTCTGTGTATGTTTGTACATGAAGGTTGCTGTGATACAGTCTGATGTTTGAGCATTTAAGGTGTCATTTAGTGCTGAAGAAGTTTTTGTTCTTGTAGGAATTCACAGAAAAAGTTTCTTGGAAAAATGGTTGCTGTCACTGTATACTTAACAGTTTTTATGATAAATATTTTGCATTGCACCAAGCTGGTTTGGTTTTTTAACAGACAGATTTCATTGTCTGTGATTATGTCTTGTACATAGGACATTTAAAGAAACACATAGATAGGACAACATTTAGAAGTCAGACAACTGAATGAGCTATTGAACTAAGCGTCAAAACCAGAGAAAAAAACTTGTAATTTTCATCCTGGTTCTGGTCTTGCAAAATAACCTTTGGATTAGTGTGGTATGAGAAACCTAGCATGATCCATTCAGCAACTTTCTGTCCACTTAGCTGCAGTGCTATCGTTACTGTGAAGTCCGTGTTCAGGGACTTTTTTCCTTTGAGGCACACACATCATGCCCACTGTGGATAGTTGGTTATATATGGGCAGCACGGGAAGAAGACTTTGCTTAAGTCCTTGGAAAGACACTGCTTCACAGAACTGCAGTAAATAGCTACTTTAGCAGTGGTTTTTGAAACTAATTTACGAGTTTGTCTTTTTTAGACATAGTGACCTTTAAACTAGCAAATACAAATTGCTGTGTGGTTTAAAGACATCACATGGCATTTTGAAGTGCTACTTAAGAGCATTGTGTGCATTTAAGATCAGTGGCCAATTTACTTTGAAGAATGGGGGAGCGAGGTGCTCTACCTAGCTGTCTTTTCAGGAGATTCCTTACTAGAAATGAAAGTAAATTTGTCCCTATTAAACCTTTAGTTTTTCTGTTTCATTCTCTGTAAAACCAGCTTTGCTCTGCACAATAGGTAGTGCTGCCCCAGTTTGCGAGACATCTAGGGGAGGATGCTCAGAAAGTCTTTGGATTTCTTGTACTGTGTGAAATAGAGACTGATGAGTCTTACAACAGAAATGCCTTTTGAAGATACTGTCTAGGAAACACTTGTACGGTTGTGCTTTGTACCACTTTAACTGGGATTCACCATGTTTCTAAGAAATAGCTTTTATCATACACCAGAAAGAGAATATTCTATTGTATTAGTGGGGTTAAATGCTTTGAAATTATAAAATGCTTTTAAAATTCAAATAAATTACTTGGGGGTGGGGAAGCAAAAGAAAAATTTAGCATTTCTATGCTGATGCAGGGAAGGTACTTAAGGGCTATTGTGTCCTTAACAGATAATTAGCATACATAACATGGCAATTTGCAAAAGTTACAGACCACATTACAGTCAAAGTCACAATTAGAACTAAAACTGTAGATAGCACAAAAACTGGAGCTGTCTTCAAAATAAGTCATTAAGAAGTCGGAAAATATGTTTTCTAATTTGTTTTAGTTTTTTTCTGTTTTTAATGAAAAGGACCAAGGTTCAGCTGTATATGAAATAAAAAGCATTAAGTACAGAAAGTATCTAATAGCTTTACATAATATCTCCTGAGTGGATTGCTTAGGTGCATCATGTAAGCTAAATTTTATCAAAATATAGCTCTTTGTACATGATGAACAGACTTTCTAATAACAGGTGAGAGGGAGGAGCCGGAAATCTATGCCAATCTAATGAGAAAACAGGTTATGAACTCAGCTTCATTTAGAACTGAGACCAATGTAATACCAAGACAAGGGCCATTAAAGTTTATTAAATTTGTCTAACAATATCAGCCGGAATTAGTTAAAAGATTGTGTGGATTACTTATGGAATATGTACAATCTGGAGTTAGTTTCTGTTCAGATCTCATCTGTGAAAAGTATCCTTTATGATGGTTTCATAAAGTAGTCATTAAGTGGCTAGACCAAATGTATTTTAAAGTGCTTAAGCAGATATTTCGTACAGCAGCAAGAAGCAGTACATGTTCCTGTTGCGATGCTTTCGAATTCATGAGAGAAAAAATTTTGCTTTTCAATATGTATATATTGAATTTGTAAAATATATGCAGAAAAGCTCTAATAAGACCCTAGGATCTCCAGTTCAAGGCTTAGCTCATAAAAATGTCTATGTGAGGTGCAGATGAGCCCCTCTAAAACAGACAAGCCAGACAATTGTGTTTCATCCAACACGGTCATGAAGGAGGTTCCTCTAAGAGATGGAGACACATGCTTCAGCCTCGGCCACCTTCTGTCCAGTAGGGTGTTTAGCACATATTTAACTGTCCGTGAAGGTTGCCATGAGTGTGTGTGAAGTGCTGTTTCTTGGAAATGTGATGCTGAGAAGGCCTACCGTTAGCTGACTTCGTCCCAGCTGACCACACACCTGGGAGCTGGCTGTGCTGGTCTCTCGGGGTGGGGAGGTCCAGGGCTACCAGGTGATATGCAAAAGTCATAGCCGTTGGTCTTCTGGGACTAATTGTTCCTGATCTAAAAACCCTTCACGGAGCAGGCTGAGGTTACTCAGAGTAACATGCTTCCTGAATTAACACAGCCTTTTCTCAAGATGTATTTTGGTAACTCCATCAAACATGAGCCTCAGGTAGGCAGACGGCATGTCTTCTTTTCTGCAAATAGGTTGCAAATGTGGCACTCTGGATTGCTCAGGATGTCTGGCCTTCAGAGCAGAGTGCCACGCTTACTCAGGTGTAGTCTTGCCATGGACAAACACAGGCACACCAACACGTGTACTGGAAGGTACAACGTGAAGGTAGAGAGAAATACTTAATTTAGATCTTCTCAAGCATTTTAAGAAGCAATTAGTTCATGGCATTCTGACCATGTAGTGGACATGGAAAAAAGCAGTATTTTCTTGGTGATTGAGGATTTTAGTTTTTGAACCAAGGTCTTCTGTATCTTTTGCTGATCTTTTCCATGAGTCACTTAATCGCTGCCTCATACAAGCCTTCGTGGAGTAAGCTGAAGCTGTGCAGCAGTCCTAAAGCCCGTGGATAACCAGAGGGAGCATGCTGAGAGGTTATAATAATAGAGATACCGACTGTACCAACTGATCTGTTCAAAACCTTGGCTTGCCATTGAGTCTGTCAAAGGTTTCTGCAGTCTCTTGCCTCTTTTCAGTACCCGTAGACAAGCCAGAGCCATTGTGCGCAGTAAGCAGCATTCCTCCTCAGAGCCTTACTAGTCTTTCCCTGCTATTTTTGTACTAGAGAAGCTGTAAAATGAGTGTTCAGAATGTATGAATTCTCTTTTTTTCCCCCTTCTCTTCAAATCATTCAGAAAGATTTTATTTACATTTCAATATGTTTATTTGGTTAATCATATGTACAGAAACCCGCATTTCTGTCAGGGACATTTCCAGCTCGGTGGCCCATCTTGAAGAGTAGAAGAGTATGAAATAGATTTACTGGAATCTATGCAAGTGGCACGAGTGTCTACTCCCAGGTAATGCATCCCATAATGTCATCTGTATTGCTATTTGTACATAAGGTACAGGCATACTTCAGGCCTCATGCATGGTGAAGGCAGACCCGTGAGGTGGTAGGTTAGATAGCTTGTGCTACTTTAAAAATGCAATAATACTAATATACCTTGCTGATTTTTTAATTAAAATTTAATTTTTTAATAAGTTTCATTATAGTATTTTTAGCTTAGGTTCAGTGGTGTTCGTGAATCAATGCTAATCAGTTAATGAGTTGACAGGGCTACAGTTTTCTGAATTAAGAAAAATGAATCATTAGTAGGATTAGGAGTCAGCATTCTTTATGGAAAGAGTAAGTTTTTTTTCAAATTCAATTAATAAAGACAGTATTGATTTAGTTAAAGGAGGAAGTTGCCTTCCCTTGGATATGATGGAATTCGGCTCCTATTTCACTTGTTTCTTTGTGATTATGGAGCAAAGAAAACCCTGAATATGTCAAGTAATAGTTTAACCAGAATTGCATAAAGCAGTAGTTGGTCAGATTATTTCTGTTGATAGCTGTATTAGACTCGCGTGTTCTAACTTACAGACTCTTTAGCTGTTAAACTACTAGATCAGAACACTTTTTTCTTAAAGGATTAATTCTTTTGTAGATAAGAGCATTACTAATATTGCTTGTTGATCCTGAAACAAGTGGACAAATAAAACTTGCAGGGAATTCAAACAATTGCTTTTAGCAATAGACTCTTCCAAAAGAAATGAAACATAATGAAGTTATAAATGTATTAACAAAAAATCATAAAATTTAAATTAAATTCATTCGAAATCTGTGAAGAGAATACACTCCCTGATGTACCAAAAACACTCATAAAAATTAATAGCTATTATATGAGATCCATGAGCTTGTTTTATTTTTGTGAAGAGGCAACTATTCTTCATAGTTCTCCATTAATAGGACAAGGGGAAAGGACCTCAGGTTGTGACAGGGGAGGTTTAGATTGGATATTAGGAAAAATTTCTTCACTGAAAGAGTTGTAAAGCATTGGAACAGGCTGCCCAGGGAAGTAGTTGAGGCACCATCCCTGGAAGTGTTCAGAAAACTTCTAGACGTGGTGCTTAGGGACATGGTTTAGTGGTGGAATTGACAGTTTTAGGTTAATGGTTGGACTCGATGATCTCAAAGGTCTCCTGCAACCTAAACGATTCTGTGATTCTATGATTCACAGGATAAGGGGAATTCTTGTAATTTTATTGACAGAAGTGGCAGTTTTGAAAACTGTACATAAGTAAAAGTAGTGGATGTGTGCCACCAAGTAGAGAATATGTGGCACACAGTTTCTGTTAAAAATGCAGTGGTTTACTCTTTCTGCAGCTGTTCCTCATTTTATTATTTACTTATTTCATCTTGCATCATTCACAAAATCTACAAACTAGTTGTTTGCAAGGATCATGGTAAAGTATTGGTGACTTTTTTTTCCATAGACTGGATGAAGAGAAATACAAAATGACCAGATAATACAAGAACACAGTAATCATGACCTACCGTTTGTTGTGGCAGGGTGTTGTTTTCTTTAATTCAGGTAAGATAGGTTTGTTGTCCTAAAAAACCAATGTTACAACTCATAGAGGATTTGTGAGATTTTTGACAGGAACTATTCAGTTGTTCTGTATTAATATAGATGGTCCCTTCTACATTTTTGTGACTGCTTTAGGCTTTAAAATCTGTCAGAAATGCTGTAGGAGACACAATAAGATGTTTTTCCTTCTGTAACTTCCATTTTTATTACCTTGCCATCATAAAAACACCAGGTGAAGAAACCCCACCCTAATCCAAAACAAATTGCCATGCAGCAAGATACCTCCTAACTTATCCAATTAAAAAATGAAAGGTATGACTTTTCTTACAAACCAAGGGGCAGCGTCTTCCTACCTTAATTTTTATCACCCTTTCTGCACCTGTTTCTGTTGCTGTGGCAGTAAATCTTTGCCCTTGTGGTCTGTCATTCTAGAGGTTATCTCCTCTAGCTTCTGGGATTTTTAAACTGGTTGTTGTCTTCATTCATGATTCAGAGGACAGCGGGGGTTGCAGCAGTGAACAGAGCTCTTTCATAATCGCCCATCTGTGATGAGCCGCTGAGGGGGGCAACACACACAATCCACCATCTTCATGAGCAGGTGAACAGGAGTTATGGTGAATAGGGATTGCACAATCAATTTTTTTCAGTGTTGTATGGTCGGTTTTTTGTTATTGGAGAGTCCTCAGAGAAAGACATTTCCCTAGCTGACATACCCTGCCCTTCACTTCCAGGCAGCTTCGCAACCGTTTCCAAGCGAGTGAGTTCCCATAGAGCATAGTCCCTTTGCTCCACTGTTTCTCTGAAAACAGCAACCCTAGATCTGTAGTGCCTGAACAAAAATACACTTCTATTTACAAGAAGCATTTCTAAATGGGATGACCCCCCAGCTATAGCAGCAATGAGGTTTATAATTTCATTTCCCAACTCCAGCAGCCAAGTAGCATAAATAGCATTTGCCCTTTTTGACTTAAAGAGCTTTTTGGAAATGTGAAATTGTGTTCTTCCTTTTTAGACTGACTCCTGAATCCTTCCCTTTTTAAAAAAATGTAACTCTTGTTGAAGTAATTTTCTGGAGGAAATACCCACTCTGAAGACCTCCATATGTACTCTTGCCAAGGAAGTTCTTTTTCTTCCAGATAGTCTGTTTCTCAGGTTCCTGTGGATCAGTTGCCCATTTGCTTTATGAGTTCTGATGGAAAAAAGACAAAATTATGTAATCTTTTAAAAGTTTTTTGTTCTTCTTAGCTGCACAGATGGATATTATTTGTATAATTTTCTAATCAGTGTTGTTAGTCAATGTATACCGGTTGTAGAACTGGACTGGCTAGACCCATGCAAAGCTACCCAGGACATTGCTTGTTACATTTGCAACAGGCATCCTATGATTGCTCTGAAGTTGCAAGAACAAATCATTTTGTATTTTAAATATAGTCATGGTGTGGTGCTCACTCACGTGAAATAGATGTTTTGATGATTCTGGTTCTAGTCAAAGGCAGAGTACTTAATAAATGTAGCTCCAGAGGAAGATATGGTGTTCCCTGCAGGATATTCTCCTCAGGTTGGATCATTATAGCAGTTCTGCTCCTACAGCGAAAATCTCAATCCTGTCTAAAAGTTTTGTGACTACTAATCACACTGGGATGATGCAGTAAGAACTGCTCATCGTTAAACACTGCTGTCCTGCCACTGAAGCTTATAATACACGTTCTTCTCCACAGGAGTATAATTGGACTGTAGGCTTTTGTAGCGAACTGTACAAAGTTGTCCAAACTTCCTCTCGATGGATTCTACTAAGATTTTCGTTTCGCACAACACAAATAATATAGAACGTAACTAATAAGGCTACATGGTGCTGCCTTGCCCACGGAGAGCAGGTGACTTTCCGTCCAGACAGAGTTTTATTTTAATGGCAAGCCTTTTAATGGTAGAGATGCTAAGCCTTAGCGTAACAGAGCCTCTCCAAAATCTGTGAGATCTTTAGTGTATGGGACCGAATACTGAAGTAGACTGCTGCAGTAGTGGTGCTGTTTTATATAAATTTTAAAACTACATATGTTGTTAAATATAAACTATTCATAGGTTTATAAACATAGCCTTCTAGGAATGTGACAATACTTCTGATGTCTCTCAACACAGCATTTTCTTATTTGATGTTTCTTTTCAGTTGACAGATATATCAACTCAAAAGTAGCCAGACAGTTCCCAGTTGAATATGAATTTGAGAGGGCTGACACACATTGCTTAATCTAAAAGTCTAAAATAAATTACTCTAAAGCTATTTGCTCTGAAGTTGGCAGACTTTACAGGATATACATAAATAACTTTGTGCAAAACTTGAATCCACTCTCCAAGTTAAGCCATATGCCAATTTCAAGTTCTCCAGCACAAGAACATTAGACATATGGAGAATTTCCTAATATTTCGGTGGAGCACATGTTTGATAGGAGCCTGCAGCTCATACCTCCTGGGGGCTCAGTCAATGGAGTGACCCCTGTTCACCTCCATAGACGTCTACTCAGGCACCATCTGTTTGGATTATTCCTCATCTTGGTGGTAGACATCTGATTATTTGAGAACAGGATCAGGTCTTACATAATATTGTAGTGTGTCCAAGGGTCCATTAAAATATGCAGAGTAGATGTGATTGTTTGGGTAACAGTCTGGATAAAATAAAGAAATGAAAATGTTGCATTGGATTCCCAGTAATGAAGGTGAAATCATGTTAGTAAGCTGATTTCTCAGAAAAAAGCATTTCATAAACAGACAAATCCTTCAGAAGAATGTAGGGCTTGCTTATAAGAAAGAAATACTGGAAAACTCAAGGAATCTAAGAAAAGGAGATAAGAGAAAAGAAAACCTGTTTCCTTCCCTTCCCCCTTTTATTTTGACCAGAGAGAGAAACCGTGAATCATAAGCCTCTTGACACTTTCAGGAATGACCTTACTGTCCAAATGGCTTACAGAGAGCTTCACTAGTAAAGAAAATGATCAATAGGATGAGATATTAAAAAGGGAATTTTTCCCCTACTTACTCCCGGCAGCGCTGTCAACTCTGTATTGAATTTATGATCTACAGGAAATTAAACACTGACAGCATCACCACCAAAGATAGGCATATATTGCTTAGGGTTAATGACTTGCTAGATTTTCTAAATCAAGCTATGTATACATTAGTACCTCAGATTTTTATCAAGTGGCTGTTGGCAAGTAACCATGGATAATGATAGCAAACGAAAATTCATTTTATAAATGACAGAGTCGTGCTGTTACATTTTAAGCTCTGGATTTCCAAATGTCTGCCTACTGTCCTGGCAGAACTCATTTACATATGTGCAGTATTTTGTTTGAATAACATAACTGTTATGTCACCCACTTTTGCACACACTTGTAGAGCTCTAGAAAAGAAATTAGAAATGCTGAAGCAGTTTGCAGTCCAGCAGATTTGGAACCATGTGCCAATGGTAGACTTCAAATTCATAATTAAGCTTCTAAATTAGTTGCTCTATTTACAAAGATGCTGGGCTCCCAGGAGTTCCTTTATTTGATTGAGATATACCAATCTAAAAATTAGGCACCAGCTCATGGTTTCTGTAGCTCTAATCAAATGTTTTTCTTAACTTTCCAACTTCTCCAGAGCTGCAGGCTCTTTCAGGCTAGAGGCATAAACAGATTGATTGAGCCTAGCACTTTTTAGATTGCCTATGTTTTAAATCATGTAGTAGGGGCAGGCTGGTGGCAGGTCGGTATCCTTTTCCTTTAAGTGATATCAAAGACCAGTTGCCTTTCAGGAGGTGCCTTGTTGACATACTGGAGGAAGGCTCCTTGATCACCAGGGCACGATGTCCTTTGTGAAAGCTACCCCACAAGACAGGTGATGATCAGAGGGAAATGGTTGATAAGGAAATCACTGTTGGGATACATACACAGACAGAAGAGCATTGCTACTGTCGACATTTAGGTTATCTCTTCAGTCACTGGGGAAAAAAAAGGGAGAGAAGCTCCACGCAAAATGTTCTGAATTTTCTGGAGGAGCCTATGTATTTCCACTGACCACAGGGGGAACCTCATTTATTGGTCTAAACTAGATATCTGAAGTTCATGCAGTAATTCTCCAGTGTGGCTGTGTCAGAGTTACTGTAGATACTGTTAACTTACTGTTGTCTGTATGCTACCTGTGTGATCTATTAATTTTTCACTAAAATTGAAGGAAGGAGTTGCAAACCAGGTTGGGTTTTGGGGGGTTTTTTTGTGCCTTTTTTTTTTTTTTTTTTAAATGAGGGAACAGAGAGGCAAAGATGAAGCCGTTTTACCAAAACTGCAGGAAGAATCTGCAGAGCAAAGAACATATCTTTTGGCATGCATACTGGTGGTACATACATCGTTCCTTTTCTTCCTTTGAGGGCCTCCATTGAGGCCCTGGTCAGACACAACATTCCCTTGCTCGTGTGAGCTGTAAAGATTAAAGCCTAGCTCATTTTGGTATGCTTGGTTGGTACTGATTTATTTTATTTTTAAAACTGTATTACTTGAAGCCTCTGGAAGTGACACGACCGAAGGAGGAATAAAACCTAGGTCAAGTACATAACATTACAGAGCACTGGCACTGGATTATCAGGAGGAAAAAAAGCATGTACACAGTGTATGAGTAAATGTTCCTTAGAAACTATACAAGAAATTAAGAAGTTTTGTAATAAACTTTTTTTTCCCTCTTGCTGCTTCATATCAGAGGCATTTTGTGGCTTTATCAGTGTTTTACAAACAAAATTACAAGCATCCAAATAAGGTGGGAAACCATATATAGTCAATACAGGGTGGAAAATTAGAACAAATAGACTCTCCCTTCATATGCTTCTCCCCCTCCCACCACTGCCATTCTCTCAAATTCCTATCAGTCAAAACCATGGCCAACAGAATGACTCAGAGATAGGATTAAATAGAAGAGACATTATTCATTCCTGCCTTGAAGGGTGCTGAGTGCTTGTTATGAAAGACAAATGCCATGACTGTAACACAAGTGAAAGCACCCTTGTTGTAACAGCTCTTCCCGCCCGAGAGTTAACCAGGTGCAAACCATTTTGATTTATTCGGCCAGTTGAAAAACCAAAGAAATTCACTTGGCTAAAAAGAAGAGTAGTAGTCTAACCCCTTCATGTTGCCTATCTGTTAGTAAGCCTTTAAAAAGCTCCTCTGTAAACTCAAAGATAGCGTAATTCCAGGAGTGCAATTTGTCAGCATCATTGGTAAGTCTGCTTTGGCTCAAACAGAAAAAAGGCAAATAGTGCTATATGAAAATTCATTAAATTTCAAAAGGCTGTCACTGTCACATGGGTCTTTAAGTGAAGAACAGGTGATGAACAAAAATGCATGAAACTATTTTAATGTGGCAGATCCAAAGCAGGTGAAAAGCCAATACTTTATCACAGTTGAAGGTTTTGGTGGCAGCTTGGGCCTTAGCAGTCTTCACAGAAGACTTGAGCATTTATGGAAATATGCCCATCAGAGTAACAATAGTACTAACAAGAAAAATATTGATAGGAATGCAAGTTCTCCTGTTGCAGTCTTCGACTGTTTTCCCTTAGGATTTTGGATAGGTTAAATAAGTATATTTCTGTTTAGGGGCAATTCAGGCAATTTCTTTCTTAATAAAACAGAAGTACACGTTTTCTGGGTAAAAAAAATCAGTCGTCTTTCACATTAAATCTAGAAGCCATTTAGCAAGTCAAAGGCTGATGTACCACTCTGATACCTAAAAGCAAGGGGACTTGATTTCTAAACTCACAGAAAAATCTTAAGGATGTAGAGGGGAGGAGAGGGTCGTTCTTTCAGTTGTGGAAGAGATGCTGTCTTTTCTGCTCTGGCCCTGTGGGGCACGGCTCCCCTTGGTTCTGAGTAGTAACTGTGGTAACCCCCACATTTGTGTGCTGCAGTCTTCAAGGAAAGGCTTTCTGTTCAGAACACATATGTAGTCAAAGAAAGAACTAATTTTTGTATTTCTGGTCACTGCATGCTATAGTACAGGCTAATCACTTGAGAACTGTGCAAGTGAAGTCTTGGATGCCCAGGTTATGAAACACACTAGTGATGGGGAAAAAATATATAGTGTACTTGAATGCATTATAAAAAAAAAGATTTCAGAAAATGTTCAGACCAAGGTTTTCCACGTTTTCAGAGTCAGATTTGCAGATAGAATGGTCATCACTAGGATTACATGGTTTAGGTCTATTGAAGACCAACTCTGCAAAATTTGTTTGTAGAGAAACTTCAAGTCAGACTATAAGGATGTGCAAAGTACTTAAAGAAGATGGTAGGCCCATAATGGGAATCCAAAAGTACAACAGGCACAGAATTTACGCCAAGTTATACACCTAAGTACTGCTAATAATTCTAGCAAGAAGCTACATACTTCTTTTGGCAGAAATAAATACCTCTTAAAATCATGCCAGAAACTATGAAGGAACTAAACGTCTATCCTACTGTATTTTTATTAGTGAACTTAGGTGAAAAAAAAAGAGAGAGAAAAAATGGCCCAATACTCTAAATTTGCAGAGATTAACAACAAAGAGCACAATATAGAAGGAAAATTAGATCACCTGAAGGGGCGAAGTAATGTCAGTGGAATGGAATTTAACAGTGAAAATTGCAAGGTTATGCATTTAGGGCTTCATATAAAGATCTGAATTTGTCTGGAAGAGATATTAGGCGAAGTGGCAGGAAAAAAGCACTATTTTCTATGGAGAGATTTAAAGACTGGCTTCTTAGTCTAGAAAAACAAAGGCTAAGAGAAGACATTATTCTCTCTTATAACATCAGGAAGGTAAACATTTGAGATGAATGAACTAAGGGACTGCATTGGCACAAAGAACAACTGGGTATGAACAGGAAACAACTTTAAAGATTTTTAGCTATCAGAGGAATGGGTTTCTGCAAAAGCCTTCCAATATGAGCAGAAAATCCCAGCTAGTTTTAACATGAAGGTTATGGTGTTTGTAAAAGGCTTGATCTGGTCTTACTGGGTGGAACTGATGTCGCAGGAGGGAAAGAGTAGGAGATCTTTAGAGTTTTTCATTCCTGAGGTCATTTTAATAATTTGTGTACTATATCATAGGCTTTAAAGGGTGTTAATAAAATCAGTTCTCTGCAAAGTTCTCCTTAAACACTAACCAGTCTTAATTTTCTAAAAATGGATAGACTTTTTCTGTTTGTGGTGATGGTTGGGTTTTTCTGTTTTCGTTTGGTTTTTTTGAATAGTGACATGGATAATCGTAATGTGTGACAAATTTCAACTAAATTATTTTTGAAGAAACTTCTAAGTGGCTAAAATTAAATTTTGGTATGTTAGTTTTATCCCATTTGCAATTATTAAAGAAGAGTGAGTATTTCTAAATTTGGTGAATGTCTGCATACGTACTTGTCACTAAAATGTCTCTTTATAGAATTGAATTAGAACTAATGAGCTCAAGGTTTATGCTTGCCTGTTGCATGATCATCATCTACCAAGTTCCCAGGAAAATTATGAATGTAGTTGGGCTTCCCTAGTGTGTCCTACTGGCACATCCCATCATGGTCTGTAAGGATTTTAGTCATTGCTCAATCCAATCATTGCTCACTTGTTTCTACTGAAGAAAAGATTTGATGTTGGACATGTTTGAAGTACCACTGGTAGGAGCCCTGTTGTGTTAGGTGCAACACAAAGAAGTTAGTCTGTTCGTCAGCTAAAAGATGTTATGAAATCCAGCAGATCATTTGACCAACCTGATAGCCTTCTGTGATGGCATGACCAGCTGGGTAGATGAGGAGGGAGCAGTGGATGTTGCCTGCCTCTACTTCAACAAGGCTTTAGACACTGTCTCCCATAATACCCTCATAGGAAAGCTCAGGAAGTGTGGGCTCGACAAGTGGTCAGTGAGGTGCATTGAGAGCTGGCTGAATAGCAGAGCTCAGAGGGTTGTCATCAGCGGCACAGAGTCTAGTTGGAGGCCTGTAACTAGTGGTGTCCCTCAGGGGTCAGTACTCGGCCTAGTCTTGCTCAATTTATTCATCCACGACCTGGATGAAGGGACAGAGTGTACCCTCAGCAAGTTTGCTGGTGGCACAAAACTGGGAGGAGTGGCTGATACACCGGAAGGCTGGGCTGCCATTCAGTGAGACCTGGACAGGCTGGAAAGTTGGGTGGAGGGGAGCCTGATGAAATTCAACAAGGGCCAGTATAGGGTCCTGCATTGAGGGGGGAATAACCCCATGCAGCAGTATAGGCTTGGGGCTGTCCTGGTGCAGAGCAGCTCTGTGCTGGGTGTCCTGATGGACAACAAGTTGACCATGAGCCAGAAGTGGGCCCTGGCTGCCAAGAAGGCCAACGGGATCCTGGGGTGCATTAAGAAGAGTGTGGCCAGCAGTTCGAGGGAGGTTCTCCTTCCCCTCTACTCTGCCCTAGTGAGGCCCCATCTGGAGTACTTTGTCCAGTTCTGGGCTCTCCAGTTCAAGAAAGATGAGGAACTACTGGAGAGAGTCCAGCAGAGAGCTACAAAGATGATGAGGGGACTGGAGCATCTCTCCTATGAGGAAAGGCTGAGGGAGCTGGGCTTGTCCAGCCTGAAGAAGAGAAGGCTGAGAGGGGACCTTATAAATGCTTATGAGTATCTTAAGGGTGGATGTCAGGAGGATGGGGCCAAACTCTTTTCAGTGGTGCCCAGCGACAGGACAAGGGGCAATGGGCACAAACTGAAGCACAGGAAGTTCCATCTGAACATAAGGAAGAACTTCTTCCCTCTGAGGGTGACAGAGCACTGGAACAGACTGCCCAGGGGGTTATGCAATCTCATTCTCTGGAGATATTAAAAACCTACCTGGACAAGGTCCTGTGCAGCCTGCTCTAGGTGAATCTGCTTTGACAGGGGGATTGGACTAGTTGATCCCCAGAGGTGCCTTCCAACCCCTACCATTCTGTGATTCTGTGATTTTATTTGGTTATTGCGATGTCAGGGTTTGGATCTGCCTTGCTCATTTGCCTTGTAGTTGTTTGTTGGCTCTGGTTTCTGAATTATTTCCCCCTCTCCCCCAACAAAATTTCTTGGTTTTTTGCTTTTTTTTTTTTACCTGTGATTTTTCTTTTCTCTTCCATCTTGCTGGATGCCTTGTTATTTATTCTCTTTCATTTGTATGTTGGATGTGAATAAATACTTGCTTAGGAGCCATCTTAACCCGATGGTATTCCATACTGTATACCACAGTTTTTGACTACTTTGAGAAGTAAAAAGACTTTGCTGATATAAGCCAGCTCTCATGTACTGTTGGTAGATCACAAAGACTTTATATGGTCCAAGAAGATAATAGCAATTTCACTTAAAGCTACCTCAGAAGGGGAATGAAATCTGTTGTAGTTGTGTTATCTTTTAGATACTGTGGTCCACAGCTGAACAAGGATTTCAGAGGGAGGACTCAAATTTGGAAACTGTTTTCTGTTAAAAACTCTAGTAATTAGGGTTAATCTCATTCTCTTGGGAGTTACAACCCCTGCAGTTGTGAACAAACTGTGACAGAGGAGGGGATTATTTTACAAAAAAAAGGAAAGATGATAATATAAAATAGAATTGTCATATTGGATAGATAGGGAAAAATGCTGTCATGATGATAGAGCCACAATCCAAAATTGCCTACATGAGTAAAGAGGAAAATACGGAGAAATAATTATACTTTGCACTACTAAAAATCATTCTATTGCTAGTTTGTAAAAAGATGCATCTAAACAAAAGACAAGTCAGTGCTCTGTGTATGAGTATGAATGCTTGCCATTCTTGTTTTTCTTGACTCCTCATTGTAGAAGTCCCAGATGAATAAAAGCATTGAGGTTGCTTTGCATCAGTAACATTTGAGTTAGCATCTATTAAGAGAATTTAGGACATTCAGACATCAAAGCAATTGTTCTGAAATTTCTGCAAATTCGAACAGTCATCACTACACTCGCACCAGCGGGTATGATTTAAAATATATTTAATGTTATGGTTTGTTTTGTGGTTTTTTGTGTTTTTTTCCAAAACCATGGAGCAAAGAGACCTATTTACACTCCAGCTAGTCCTTCACTCATGTGCCACCATAATAGTCTGGAGTATATTTGCTTCCTGGAATAAGCTGTCATGTTATGACAAAGCCTTGTCATAAACTGTATGTTTTATTGTGTGTTTAAGAAAGAAAATTGTTTTGTACCGCCAAGAAAAGTTGCAAGATGAGTAGATAAAATGAAAAGCAAGTAAAAAAGTTAGCAGAAATAGCCTAAACCTCAGATGTGTGTTCTACTGGATTGATGCTGATTTAGGAAGCATGCTTACTTATTTTGTTTTGCTTAGAAGAGATCTGCAGAATTCTTGAGAGGTAGCAGCCTGATTTTGCATTAGGTACATCCTGTAAGATAAGGTCCTAAAGTATCACGAACAAAAATAGTTAATATTACTCTTCATGACATATAGTGGAACAGATTCTCTTAGTTGTTAAATCATTAGATTATCTTGTAAAAGAAACACTGAGAATAAATTAAATTCTGTATCCTGAAGTAAAAAAGCATCTTTTCTAACAGTGTAAGGGCTGAACACTGAACACTCTTTTTGTTGCAGGCACTGAGGAGCAAAAGATAAGGGGAGGTGAGGAAATACAACAGGGTTGAGAGAAGCTACCTTTGGAGGTCTCGTTCATGGCAATCAACTAGAAAGCTATGATAAGAGAGGTTTTCTTCTGAGTTCCATTTCCATCAGCAAAACATCACCTCAGCTCAGCCAGAAATTGCTTTGTTTCTTCTGTTCTTTTTTCAACTCACCATTGGCATAGTGGGAAAAAGAAAATAATTTTATTTTAATTCAAAACATATTATATAATTAAACTGAATCAAACTGTATTCTTAAAAACATTTGGCCCATGCCAAACAGCTTATTTTGTCCGTTATATTCTGATTTTTTTCCCTTGTTCTTACTGTGTTACCATTTTCCTGTCTGAAGCTGGTGCAGAGGTACTGCATTCTGTTTGTTCTCCCACCTTCCTGTTGACAACACTGCTGTTTAAGTCCTGTAAACCGACATAATATTGCTATATTTCATGATTTTTCCTCTGACACCCATTGTAACTCCAACTTTCTTTAGAAAAAGCACATTTCTAGCCACCCCTGCTACAGAAAAAATCTTGGAAACCTGATTCCACATATATTTTTTTTTAACATGCCCGCAAAGATATCTATTGAGGAGTGGTAGATATACCAGAAGGCTGTGCTGCCATTCAGCGTGACCTGGAAGGGCTAGAAAGTTGGGCACAGAGGAACCTGATGAAGTTCAACAAGGGCAATTGCATGGTCCTGCACCTGGGGAGGAACAACCCCATGCATCAGTACGGGCTTGGGGCGGACCTGCTGGAGAACAGCTCTGTGGAGAGGGACCTGGGCTTCCTGGTGGACGACAAGTTGACCATGAGCCAGCAGTGTGCTCTGGCTGCCAAGAAGGCTAATGGGATCCTGGGGTGCATCAAGAAGAGTGTGGCCAGCAGGTCGAGGGAGGTTCTCCTTCTCCTCTACTCTGCCCTAGTGAGGCCCCATCTGGAGTACTTTGTCCAGTTCTGGGCTCTCCGGTTCAAGAAACATGAGGAGCTACTGGAGAGAGTCCAGCGGAGGGCTACAAGGATGGTGAGGGGACTGGAGCATCTCTCCTATGAGGAAAGGTTGAGGGAGCTGGGCTTGTTCAGCCTGGAGAAGGCTGCGAGGGGACCTAATATATGCTTACAAATATCTGAAGGGTGGGTGTCAGGAGGATGGGGCCAAACTCTTTTCAGTGGTGCCCAGCGACAGGACAAGGGGCAATGGGCACAAACTGAGGCACAGGAAGTTCCATCTGAACATGATGAAGAACTTCTTCCCTCTGAGGGTGACGGAGCCCTGGCCCAGGCTGCCCAGGGAGGTTGTGGAGTCTCCTTCTCTGGAGATATTCAAGACCCACCTGGACGCGGTCCTCTGCAGCCTGCTCTGGGTGACCCTGCTTCGGCAGGAGGGTTGGACT
>Ga0065711_1001639_pt1 | contig 41303 bp, 27 predicted proteins | sample Hoacrofraction12_FD_59098 | JGI IMG/M metagenome (GOLD analysis project Ga0065711, IMG submission 59098) | Hoatzin crop microbial communities from Cojedes, Venezuela - Epithelial fraction 12 v2 (version 2) | ecosystem: Host-associated > Birds > Digestive system > Esophagus > Crop | place...
CCCCCCAACCCCTTAAAACTGACACTGGGCACATGTTCTTCTGCAAAATGAGAAATGCATTGAGAGCCTTTCTAAGCTGCAAATGGACATCAGCTGATGGAGTATTTTTAACTATGTATTGAAACACTAAGGAAGCCAGTGCTGCGACTTGGAATGCAGTCACACAGCAATTCGGACTACAGATTAAATCTGAATTTTGCTTTGGAAGCAGTGGCGATCTGAGCAGCATATTGCAGTTCTATCACGTACTGGTTGTGGGCTTGTTATGTAAAGAGCTAGGGTCTATGAAAACAGACCGCCCAGAACTTCTGAAAGGAAAAGTGAAATAACGTATTTCCCTATTAAAAAACAAAATTCAAGAATGACTTCAAAACTGAATGAAAAATAAGAAAAATCTCTGCTTGTTAAAAGTTTCCCACAGTTGAAAAAGTTGTGAAAAACAGAAATAAAGGTCCTTTGGTGCACGCTGTCTGAGAGCTGCCTTTTCCCTGCATTCAAATTAACTTGTGCTTCTTTGGATGCCAAACAAAAATGAATATTTTGAGTCCCAGGAAAAGTGGTATTTTGGAGCAGCGGCTGTTGTCCGAGAAATCTGCCTGATTCTGGGTTACTTTTTTTGGGACAGTTTGAACCCAAAAGCACATGGGTTGTCGGGGGGAACCAGCCACAGCAAGGTGTAGTGCATCCTGCTCTCCGGGGGCATGGGAAGGCTCGCAGTTAAACTTTTAATTCTTTCACCACTCCTGTGCAGATTAGAGAGGGGAAACTTTCATAGCGATGGAGTGTGTTGGGCTGAAAGGAATCTTCCAAGGGCAGGTGTGGGGGGCAAAAATAGCCCTTCAGTTATTTAGACCATTACACACAAACCTGGCTTTGAATTTTTCTTTAGACTCCTACCATTGGGATTCAGGGATAGCAATAGTAAGGTTTCAGGTAAAGCAGGAACCAGAACTGGCCAAACCTCCCTGCTGCCCTGAGATCACACGACGAAACTGTGATTTTCCTTGTAAGCTTTTAGGAGTAGAGACATCTCTTCTGCTGCACTTCTAACAGGTCTGCTACACTGGGTACTAAGTTTGATTAGTGTTTCTTTAGTAGAATTGATTATGATTATTAACCATATTTCATAGTGACATTTTCCCTACTATTATGTCACTTAGGATATTTACTTTGCTTAGAGAAAATTAATGGCGTATGAGATCTTGACAACAGAATGAGACCTACGTATTTTAAATCACTTCCAGGTACAGAAAATGCTGTACTAGTCTTTTTGCGACCCGTCTCCCCTCCCAGCAATACAGTTGTCTTGTCTTGTTCTACAAAGCGAGGTCACATAACTTCCCTGGGACAGCTTCAGTAGCAACTTACAAAATCTAGATTAAACTCTTCTAGCTTCTTTTAATAACTGGCAGTACTAGGAGCAACACCATGCGTCCGGACAGAGCCTTACAACAGCTGCCGAAAATCACTGGATTCACTCTCCGGATGCTTTGATAGCATGGGGCAGACAGTTCTAGACACATCCCACACATTTTTCCTGGTCCAAAGGTGCTCTTTTGCTAAGCTCAAGAGGCGAAGCTGTTGCCTGAATGAGGGAGGTACTCTCCCACAGTGTAAGGCTCTCAGAGGACGGCTACCCGTGCTGCCACATCTCACGACACAGTCTTCGGACCAGCCTTTGTTGACATCTGTGGCACTAATTGCCAACACCCCACTGCATGATTCACAAGAGGGATGAAATATCGCTCCTGACAGTGTCCAAAGGGCTAGAATGAGGAGTCTTTAACCCAGAGCCTGCGCTGGTGGGAGAAGAAACTTTAGGACCTGACATTATGCCAAAGCTGTATTAGTGAAACGTCCCACAGCAAGCACCGACTCCTGCTCGGTTCTCCCAGCACAAATTCTGTGCTACCCCAGTGCATCTGTATGGCCGTGCTGCCCTCATTGCTGAGTCCAAGCACTCCCACACTGCTGCCTTCCACAACGCAACTAACCTCTGTCTGCAAACCAACTGACACGTGGCCTTGAAGTGCTCTGCTTTGGCAAATACCAAATATCTCCAACTCTTGCCAGCTGGGAATGCAACAAAAACAGGAGTCGTGTTTAACACATGGTTTGAGCTCCTTAAAACTGGGAAAATCTGGTGAGGAGAGGTCTGAATGTGACCAGTGGGCTGGAGAGGAGTTTGCTGCATTCATGCTATGGAAAGCAGAGTCTGAGGGGCTTCCCACCTCCCGGGCGAAAGAGCACAGCCCTGACGCATCTCCGTTCACACGGTGCAGTGGGCGGGCTGGCCCCGCGCAGGTAAAGCAGCTGCGGCAACATTCACTCAGCTGGAAATGATGGAGTTTGCCAGTGCCACGCATCCCCCACCACCCCGAGGTCTTTGGGGAGCTCCGTCAATAGGACCTGCCGACACCGCTGCCGGGACGGAGCAGGCAGCTCGCTGCAGGCAACATGGAAATTCAGCTGGCACTGCCAGCCTTAACTGAATATTTTCCTAATGAAATTTTTTTTGGCAGAAAATTGGGCTCATGATTAAATACTGGTTTTGGGGGACAGTTTCTCCATAAAATGCAGAGTTCATTGTTGCAGAACAGCGCAACGCCAGCAGTCAAAACTATTTCAGTGGAAACCAAAGTGATCCAGTTTGGAAAGACCTGGCAGGAGTGTACAGAAGCTGCAGCCTGGCTGTCCCTTGACCCCTGTCTTTGCTGCAGGGAGGTTCCCAGCCCACATCCTGTTTGCTATCCTGCAGCAAGAAAAGGAAACCTCATGATCTCTCTCCTTTTTCCAAGGCAAAAGGCAGTGGTGTATCACGGGAGATGCAAGATGTGAAGGCAAAGGGATGAATGTAGCATCACAACTATAATTCTTGTGCGGACTGAGGAAAGAGTTTTAAGAAGAAAATATTTCAGAAAATCTGTCTTGTCCCTGCAAGAGGACAGTAAAGAGGCCATTTCTGCATGCCAGGATAAACCTGGGCCCTCGATAACTTACTGCCCTTCAAGGTGCAGATGGACCTTGCTCTTCTTTATATCATTCAGATAGAGCTGAACCGTGGACACGGGTCTCTGTCTTCGGGCAGACGCCAACACCGCCCTTCCCGAGGAGCAGCGCGGCGTGCGCCAGCTGAACCAGCCGACTCTCCTCCAAATCCCCAGACAGAAGCTTGAGAAGTGACCAATTACTCTAACGGAGGGTGTGATAATCAGCACAGAGGTGGAACAAGCTTGCAGGCTGCCTTGCAGCCTACGCCCGTAGAGAGACCCGGTGATTGATACTGCGACTGGTGATAGCACCGTCACGAAGGCAAACGCTGCGAAATGACTGATGCCGCTTCGTACCGTAAATCTCCCAGATATATTTTACCCAAACCCAGCCACGCTTTTGCCAGCATAACCAGCAGCAATTTCCCTGATAGGTAGCAAGGCCATACAGCGAACGTCTAAAATCTGTCTGACAAAGAGACGAATGCTAATTAATGCTGCTTCTCAAGAGCTCGGGCAGCCCAGGCCTGGAGGTAACCTTGTGCAAGGAGCACTTTCAGCCACAGATGGGAGACAGGACTTCTCAGAGGCTGCAACGCCAGGGAAAATTATCGGGATTTATTTGTATGCCCACGATGCAGAAACCACACTGTGGAGAGATCTTTTAAGCAGGGAGTCGACCTGCTACAAGAGATTTTAACATATGTAATTAAAAGGGACTATTTTTGCAGAAGACAATCTCTGGAAGGCTAATTAAAATATTGCTGGCCCCTGCTTAACTTGCTCAGCTTTCTTTTAAGAGCTAATGAAATGCAAAGTATTGCTCCCTGTTTTCATCTGTAAGAGAGTTCATTAATGTACCTTTCTGCACTGGATTAAGCCAAGTGCTCAGGAAGAGAATAAATTGAATCTCAGTAATTGAAGATCAACATTTTTTGGCTGCAATCCGATATTGGAGATGAAATCCTAAAAACATGGAAAAAAAATAGGAGGTCCATGTGTAAAAAGAAATGTTGTGGTTTTGATTCCATGAAGAAAAACTGAGCGGTTTTGGGGCAAGCAGGCACTTTTCTCAAATTTTATCTAAAAGCTATCAAAAGTTTCATGAAAAAATGTTTGGCCAGCCCTCCAACAGGCACTTTGGGTGGAGAAATCCCCTGGGAAAAGATTCTCTTTGTTTCTCATCTTTCAGCTTTAGTCCTGAGGATACACAATACCATGCACTGCAGGAGTGGATGCTCACTGAGCAGAACAGTTAATTCTTAATCTAAAAATATAACCTATTAATACAAGCAGGTAATTTTTTTTGCTGTGCCAGTGGTTTCTAGGAAGTTGCTATACTCTTCAAGCCTTGCACTGCAATTCAGATCTGAAAGTGGGTCTTGTTTTCGATTAGAAAGCAAGTGGTTCCTAGAACAGTAGAATAAAGCCTGGTTTTCAAAGTGGTTTCTTGTGCGGACTCTTCGGTGTTTACGCAGAGGTGAGCTAAGGACATTTCTTCTTCCATGACTGCATAAACTAGCCCATCTTCTTGAATGTTGTTTCCACTAAACCATAATAGCTTTGAACCCTTAACCACGAGGTCAACTTCTACAGAAGCTGGCCAACGCGTTCCGAAGTGAACGAGGAGGGCTCAGAGCCACGCAGGCACACACGCGTGCACCGCCGTCACGCAAACCACGTTCCTTCGGAAACCAGGCTAGAGACGGAATGACCCCCCTCCCCCCAAAATCCGGCTCAGTCTGAAGAGTGGAGAAACTTCCCGAAACTGGTAAAAGATTCCAAAAAAGCTCTTGATATTCAAACTACCATCTGTAAAAGCCCAGGTCTCTCATGTTTGGTGAAAGCTGTATGTGTTAATATATGCACAGGCGGTATACATGTCCACGCCTCTGCTGCACTGCTTCTTGGCACAAACAAAGAGACTTTGCTCTTATTAGCAGCATCTTATATCACATTCTGAGCTTCTGCTGCAGCTTTATCTGGGATTTGTTCCTTCATGATTTTCTCTGTAAGGACACAATCTGCAACTGATTGCACAGATTTTTGCACTGATTCCAATTAATGACAAATAAAAGCAGCCAAACAGATCACAACCAGCTCTGGAGTCTGTATATTAAGTCTTTTTCCTTGGAAAGAAGTGTCCATGGAAAAAAAAAGATGAAAATTTCTAAATTTGTTGTTCAAAACCAGTGTTGCTTAACAAATATTTCTGTTTAAGTATAACTCTTGAACTGGCACCATGAGTTCTCTATATGCATGAGACAGTATGTCTCCATAGTCATCTGCTGTTATTTTTCTCTCTCATTGTGTGGTCTCGCCAGACTTCAAAATATATGGAAATACGAATACGATTGCACTAAAGGAACAAATATGGAAAGTCTAGGGACTGTCAGATTTGCAAGGGCAGAAATAAGGTTGTAGGAGGTCATAGATTTTATTTCCATACTCTCAGATTGTTAGCTTTCCTGTAAATCTAACCAAACTCTGAATTTCCTGGAGTATTACATGTTAGCTCAAACCACTCCTGCAGCACTCTCCCAAAACATTTTTTGACTAGGTTATTGTATTTTGCATTCAACCTTACCTCCAATTCAATAATTTTATTCTCATTTTGGATGGGGATTTCAAAAGATTGTCAATCTAATTTTATTTCCAGCTAAAATAAATCTCATCTTGTGATTAAATGAAGCTTGTCCCACAGGGCATAGGTCACATCCTGCAAAAACCACCAAGCAGAAAAAAACATCCACTGCTGCCAGTGTTTCTGCAGAAGTGAATTAAAAGATCCTGAAAAGGCAGCTAAGTAAAATGTAGCCCAGGAGTCACTATGGTATTTACAAATCATTTTTCTCATTGTGCTAGAAATGTTAACTTGGATAAATAATTCATGCAGTGCGTTTGATGTTCAGTTCACTCCTGTAAGCTTAACGGATTACCCCCATAGCACCTGTCTGCATTCAGCTCTCCTTCCCCACTTAATGCACGAGGAAACTGAGGCACAGCTGTCAGGAGAGTAGAGCAGGTTGGAGCTGCAGAGCTTCCTGATCTTTGGAGAGACTTTTAGAAAATAATTCCAATTAATGGTACTTATTATTTCTTTCTGACATGCAACAGGTTGGATGGCACTTACTGATCTGAGGCATGCTGTGTAACCCTTCCTGTTCCTGCTCCCCTTTGTGCGCATCGATAACAAACTCTTCTGGACAGAAGAGGCAATGGCAGTTGCTGGCCCCTTTTGACTTAGAGAGAAGGAGAAAATAGGTTTTGTGCCAGGAAGTGTCAGGGAGCAAAGGGTCCCTTTGCCTCTTCCTTCTGGAGGTGACGCTGCTGGACATTCCCAGCCCTACTCAGGCTGCAGAGGCAGTGTTAGGTTTTTTAATACATCATACAAGACTCTCCTGATCTTCTCTGGCATGCTTCAGTTTATGGACATCTCAACTTCAGAGTTAGGGGAAGTTCTGAAGACAGAGAATATACATGCCCAAAAATACTAGAGGAATTTGAAATGGACTAGAAGTAGCTGCATCTTCGTGCTTATTCCAGGAAAACATTACAGAAAACCAGTAAAAGGTAAGAAAGAGGAAAGCTTTGGGCTAGTGGGTGTGATGGAAATGGGAGAAACTCTTGAAGCCCTTGGTGGGATGCCTTGCTCCTCTGGTGACTATGTGAAGACAAACACCATACAAAGGGACTCAGGCTGAGGACCATCATTTTAAACAGAGCATCAGGATGAGGCAAGGGGAGAGCAGCGAGGAACAACGCAGATGAAGCCTTGAAATTGGTAGGGCCCTACAGGGAAAAGCCTACACGACGCTGTCTCCACGCCCGCCAGCTGAAAGCCTGTCATGTGCAAGATGCATCTGCACTTCCTTGGAGACAGAAGAAGTCCCTGTCAGCTATAAAACACCCCTCATCCTTCAGCAACAGCCTAACTCACTCAGCATTATGCAGAGCTGTGGTTTCAGCTCATGACTTATGTTTCCCCAGTTGAGGGTGACGATCCATAATGGGGTCAAGACCAATTATCTCATCCTTCAGTTCTCTGTGGAGAGCTACTGATGGGATTCAGTTGCCAGAGGAAGTGAGAGGACAGGCATATCCGAAGACTAAATGCCTCTGGGAGGTGCTTGACCCTCTGCAGCAGGGTGATGCAAAGCTCCTAGCAGAATCCCCTGCAAAGTCTTGACCAAAGGATGTCCCTCAGCCTGGTGCCCGGGGCTGAGCGAAGATGTTGCAAAAGGCCTAATAGCGAGGAAGTGAATCTGATTTGGCACTTGGGGCTACTGTCATTTGGGAGACCAGCCAGCTTTTCACCAAAGCCTCTGTCACTTGCTAGGATGGAAAACAGGTTGCAACAGCCTGTGGTGAGCGACAAACGATCCACGCAGCTGGGGCTGGCTCACCAGCACTCGCGTTGCCCCAGCTCCTCATCTCACAGCGAGCTGGCATGAGCCAGTGAATTACAAACAAAGGCAATTAGTCAGACAGGCTGCCATTTACTCTGCATCCCCGTTCTCCTGTATGCATATCTCTCTGCCAAGCACAGCCGGGCTCATGCAAGCAAATGAAAAGGAAGATGAGACAAAGTTCCTCTGATGGATTCTTCTCCCTTTCTCCAAATGCTACCTGAGTCATTTTTCAGCCATCGGAAGGGATCATGATGACAACATCTCCTTTAAATCACCAGTACTAATGATTTCTAGCTTGAATACGAAACTTTTAATTGTCAGCAAGGACAGACAGATAGCGAGGAACAAACTCCGCTGAGAATTGTCCCAGTACAGGTCGCTCAAACGCCTTGCTTTTGGTGGAGTGCAGTAGTCATCAAAGCCTTTCAATGTAACTTTGTAGTTCAACATTCCTTGCCTGACTGAGCAGGAAACTACTAAGCATGTCAAGTGCTTTAGAGCCAGAAACCAGGCTCCTGCCTACCTGCCTGCCTGCCTTTTTGTTGGCATCCAGTATTCATAGCGAGAGAAAGAGGAGCTGTTTCAGCGTCTGCCAGTGGCCTTCCACTACTTGGGGAGCTTCAGTGCTGGCAGAGGTCTGTTGTTCTCCTCAGGGTATTTTCTGAGGTCCAATTTATTCCTTCAGCCATATGGTGATCAAGCATCCCTCAGTGCATGCAGTGCTTTCAAGAGCTTCGCTTTGTTCTGTGACTGGTTCTGGCCAGCTTTGCCTAAAAAGCTCTCCACGGCGGCTCAGCTGGAAGCCTGCAGATGGTGTGACACCAATGTGGCTAATGAAGCTGCGCTGCGTAACCACCTCCCGTGCCCAGGACAGGTACCCGGCCCCGGCACTGGCCCCTCGGAGCCCGTCCTGCTACCGCATTTCCAGAGCACGCTTCCTCCCTGGTGACTTTCTGTCACAGCGCTGTGTCGGTACAAAAAGATACTGATTTGTAATGCTGAATACGACTTTGCTTCATCTTTCCTTGCCTCTAAGGTATTTCCAAGCTTTTATCCTCAGCTCTGATTATTTCTCTAGCAGTTCCCATTTCTGAAGATGTTCACTCTTGCTCCTGCTCTTCAGCTCAGCTGTCATCGCTGTCAGCCCATCTCCAATCTACTTGCTTTTGCTTGTAGCGGAAACAACACTTTCGAATCACACAGCAAACAAGAACCCACTTTCCCCTTGGAGACCCCTCCTCACTGGCAGGAACCACAGACCATCAGTCCTGTGCCACCAAGCCGGGAGGAGTTGAGCTGAGGGCTTTGCCACTTCCCACCGGCTGCTTTCCCTCTGTTTTTGGCGAAGGGCTCTGGTCACGGAGGGACAGTGTGGGACAGTCACCAGCCGGGCAGAGGGCAGGGTCATTGGCTGTATTTCCCTTGCACGCTCTCTGCCTCTGCCAGAGGGACTGCTGAAATGCAGCCTGGCTCCCGAGCAACACAGCGTCCACTCCTAAGGACCACGAGAGACCGTAACTTCTCCCCAGGCTGATCTCCTGAACGTCAGAGGCCCCTGTGCTCCTCTCCTGACCACCTCCCCCTCACAGCTTTCCTGCCATGTGACCTGACATCCACATGCACGTCTATCTCACACCAGCAGTGTGTCCCACTACTTGATGGGAGCTGTGTGCAGGTTTTGTTGTAAGAAACCCATACTCCAGGTCAGAGAATGAAACAGGGAGGGAGCCCAACAGCACTGGAAAGAGGATAAGAGAAAATGGCTAACAGGTCAGGCACGATGTTCTGCTGACCCAGGGGTGGTTTGTAAGGTGTAGGTTGAGCACCCTTGCGCCAAACAGTCTGTTGCTGCCCACTCTTGGAGACAGCGTCCTAAATCAGCCGGCTTACAGCTCTGATCTGGTGTATCCTCTGGTTCACAGCTGGGACAACATCAGAGTAAATCTCTGCACCTCAGCCTCTGCGCAATATGGACCTGCTAAATTACTAAACATTGGCAAAGTACAATGGACATACAGGGCTATAATGCACAACTGGGGCTTGCTGGCTCCTGAAATCATTCTAGAGGTCCAGTTATTCGTGTGTGTATCTATATACACACTTAAGTGTGTTTGAGGGTGTGAACACGTGTGCATGGGATGGGAAACGAACAAGTGTATTGAATAATACATGAGGGAAATGGCAGATTACAATGCTTTTTTTCTAAAATAACTAATAGCAGCAATAAAGCAAATGCCTGAAAGGGCTGTCATCCCATTTGTCAGGCTTGAGACAGATTTTTCAGGCCTGTACCCGAAGCTCTCTCATTGCAGCCCACAAATAAATCACTGCCTTGCCTCGTCCCCCCTCCTCTCTAACTCCCTCCCTACTTGTGCCTGTGCCCTTTGCCTGTGCTTTGCTGTCCTGCAGCCTGTAGCTAACTGCCTCTCCTGCTTCAGCTGGCCGGGTCCTGTGTTGAGGAGGAGGATTTCTGTCCACATCTCTGCTGCGAAAGGGCAGGTCGGATACAACACAGTTTTCTCAAGCAGTGAACTCGCTCTCTCGCGCTTGGTGCACCAAAAACCCACGCTCTGCTCAGAGACCTACTTATGAAGATGGATCAGCAGCTAGATCTCACGCAAATGGATGGGAGGGGTCAGAAAACTGATGTGGCGAGTTAAAACAGACTGTTAGAAGAACAAGAAAATACATTTCTACAGCGGGCTAAAATACAGACACATTGAGAGATTCTGCAGCCAGCCAGTGCAAACAGGAGAGCTGGAAAGACACGGACCAAACAGAGAGGGATAAAAGGCACGTTCAAGAGATGATTCAGACAAAACAGAAATCCCTCCAAATTTAGACAATTCAACCCAAGAAGTGGGCATGTAAACTCTTACGCTGGTCCTACGTGTGTCACCCTCCTCAGCCTGGAAGGCTGGGTCCCTTGGGAACCACACTCCAGCAGGTCTGCACAGTCCGAACGGCCCCCAAAGACCTCCACACCAGAACGGGAAGAGCCAGGGGCTCTCACGCAATCTGTGCAAAGCTGTTAGGGCAGACCAGGAGATGGAGGGATGGGAACTGGTCCAGTGTATAAATTAGGATTCTACTCCTGCACGTTTTATAAAAAATTAATTACTGATTAATGGATAAAGCTGCAGTCACAGGAATGTTGGAGGAAATGTGTCACTAATGCATTAGTGTCAACAGATGGAGCCTGGGAGAGCGAGAAGAAAATGTGCTGTGGTGTGCAGATGGCACTCACACGCACATCAGTGCCCCAGGTCTCCCCAGCAGCCAGGGAGATGGATGGGGAGCACCAGACAACGAGGAGAATTTAGGGACCTACCGATAAGAGGTAACAATTTCAATGGCATTAATCCAGTGCTTCCTGTCCAGATTGATGGAGGTTTCACAGCAGAGGCCACAGTCCCGTACTCTTCGCTCACCTGCCCTTCCTACTATTCCGTCCAACAAATCAGCCACACGTGGTTGTTTCTAAAACTCCTGGTCTAGCTTTCTCACTAGCAAAATGTCTCTTCCCCAGACAATGCCAATTTGTTGAAGTCAAAAATATCTGTGAGAAAGGATCAATTTCACGAGTCTCCTACTGGAGGAAAAAAATGTTGAAAAACTGTTGAAAGCCTATTTTGTCATTTTCAACAAAAACAATATTTTTTGTTTGGAATAAGTTCTAGCTTAGAAATGTAACTTAGTTTACACTACAAATGTTTTTTAAAGGTCAAATGGAAACAAACAGCTTGAAGACCCAATGTTTTGACTGATTCAAGTTTTTCCATCCTCAGCTACTGGTAAAAAACCTGAGATTTTTCATTCTTTCTTTCAGTTCAAAACACGAAAATTATTCAAAGATTCTTTCAAGATGAAAAGACCGTTCCCATGCAGCACAAATTCCACCTGAATTTTGGTTTAGGGCAAAGCAAAGCGCAAGTAAGAAAGGATGACAATCATTCAGGGGTGGTCCACTGAGAAACATGGTGTTGCAGGCTTCCTTGCAAGAGACCTGCCCAGTCAACCAATTTGAAATAAATCAACCAATTATTTCAATGATTTGAAACTAATCTGAAACAAAGGACCAAATCCTTTGTCTCAAAATATCTGTGTCTCTGCAGAAAGAAGTTTCCCAGAAATTTCAGTGCTATCAAGGGAGGAAAAGAATCAAAGCGGAACACACGCTCTCAACCAGTCTGCTAGAAGCCACGAGCCCACACAAACCATCGACATACATGTGGCCCATGCCCATGCCACCCTGACCACCCACACTGCACAGATGACCCACGTGGTGTGATTCCACGGGCCACATCCACCGAGGGCTGGAGCAGCTTCATCTCACAGTAGCTGCCCACAGCACAGGGGCCCACGTGAATGACTCCTTTGTGTAACGTGTACGTGTACTCACATGCAGTCTCTAATACAGTATGGCCTTGGGGACCATCAGCAATTAAACATCTTTTCCCTGAGAATGTATGTTTCTGTGTGAAGTGGCATTTGCTTCTTTGGTAGAAGAAGAGGTGGGAACATCAGGCGGGGGATGAGTGCAACAGCATCTCTAGGGAAAGCGCATGCTCTGGGAACTGCATTCTGCTTTCTCTGAGTCCTCATCTTACTGTCTGCAGGTACATGTTTCATACACGTCTCTATGTGTTTCACATGTGTATAAGGTTCTTTTGCTATCTTCAGGTCAGGATTTTCCTCCTCAGTGTTTTCCATAAGCCACAGGAGATGCAAGAGTGCGCAGTCGATAGGGAGGACTTGGGGACTCAGTGTCACAAAAATGTTGTTTCAGTGCCCAGGGCCAGCGCTGCCGTCCCTTTCTCATGCTCTGAACTTCTCTGTTCCGAGTACGGCACAGGCTTCTCCCCTCCAAAGAGCATTGCCTGGGAGACGTCACTTCTACAAAGCATGTTTGCCTTATTCCAAAGAGCATTGCTACGGAGACGCAGCCTTTCCAGAGGAATATGTCAAGCTGTATTGGCCAGAGAAAAAGAGTCTCTCCTATCTGCGCGGTGGGCAAGGGGCAGGGGGGACATTTCCCAAGCCCTCTTGCAAGCTGCAGTTTCCTCTGCCCACGTACATGTACGCATGTATTCTGAATAGGCAGCTGAAAGACTGGGGGAAAACCACCTACCACGACAGAAGTATTTCCAAGGCTTCCAAGTTTCTGCTCAATTTACCACAGCAGTAGGAACAAGACACATAGCCACAACCTGACATTAGTCCCTTGCCCATTTTGCTTGGAGTCTTCAGTGGTAAAAGCATTTTGCTTAGCACAATAAGGTCTTCCTAAACAACACTTTTCATTTCCCTTTTTTCTCTTTCAATCAGCCCATTCTTCTGCAGGTCTGCCACACAGGCAATTGTTTCTCTTCTCAAAGAAGGGAGAATTCAGCCTGATCTCTGAGAGCAGAGTCCCTTTATGATGGCAAGAAGCCATATAGAAAATAGAAGATACTTTAAATATTAACGACAAGAAAACAAATGGAGATTCATTAAACAATGTCACAATCACAGCACAGCCTTGGCTACAAAGCTCTGCAATAATTAGCTGTCAGGAGAAAAAAATACAATTGTATTAGGATTTATCCTCATCACTTATAGACCACTTCGCTTCCAGATGTCTGCCAGGCTCAGCTTCCTAGAGTCCAGGGATTTTCTCACTTGTCCTGAAACACCCTTGGTGGGTGACGCTTCGCCCCGAGGAGGCTGCTGAGCTCAGCGAGTCAGCGGATCCTTCGCTCCGAGCAGGGCCGGCAGCTCTCAGCGCTGGGTTCCCTGACGGGACCCCTCCACCTCGGCCTCTCCTGCGGGCAGCTGAAGGACTGGCCATCCCACTGCTACATCTACCAGACAGCTGCATATATACTGACCCATCTACTACCAGAGCCACTGCCTATTTTTTTCGTTGCTTTTTTCCTAGTTTATAACTTGCTAAAGGAAATGCAGGAGGCTTGTGCTTCCAGGGGCAGCTGTGTTCACCCCTCCAAGCCCCTAAGTCGCTCTTGTGTTCTCTGAAGTTACTGCTTTGTTTTAGCTGCAAGAGGCTTTTATTACCCATAGCTCTAAGTAGTAAATAACCCAGAGGAATTTGCTTCCACCCTGCCTGAAACAGAAGAAGATGCTTTACTAGCTTGGCATGTTGTTGCATCTTTCCTTTTGCAAAAAAGAAAGCCTTTACCAGGCTGCTTATAAAAGCCAGAAAGGCAGTTGGAAGGAGCCTGTTTCCCGTGAGGGAGTTTGGCAGCTTAATCCACACTGAGAAGGCACTCATTGAGTGGCTGATGAGAATTCACCAGGGTACCACCAAAGCCCCTGTCTTTAAAATGTCATTTTATGTGATTCTGCTGTTTAGGAATAGGTTTTTTTGACATTTCAGTGGACAGCAAAGTATTTTTTGATAACCGACAACGGAAAAAGTGCAGTGAAAGATCGAACTGCAGAGGTTCAGCTGTAGTTATTTGAAACCTAATCCTTTGCCTGGGAGAGAAAGGAAATTTTTTTTTGTCCCAAATTTCAGTGGGAAAAATTTCATCAGAAAACAGCCGCACAGAGAATTCTGCTTTCTCTTGAAAGGGCTTCACAAGTGGAGAAAAAATGAACTTCACTGCAATGAAAGACAAGCCATGGGCATGTATAAGGGAGTCACAGAGTGTGAGCTTCACAGCTTGAGGTTGGTGAGGGATCCCAGATCTCCTGCCCTCCGTTACGCTAGTATTTGGATTTAAATTCTCCTCCAGGTCAGCCTAGACTTTGGTCTTGCATCAGTGAGTAGAATGGGAAGGTTGCGGCTGCTGTAGCCATTTCAGTTCACTTTCTAGATAGCTGGTGGGAAGAAAGCATTGTAGTTCAGCGTTACCTCTCCTTCTGCCGCAGGAAGCGTGGGAGCTGAAAAAAAATTGCTCCGAAGTACCCTGCCCGGGAGTCACTAACCACATCGTGGCAGCCACGTGCTGGTATGTTAACCTGTCCCTTCTCCAGTGCTCACGGGTGCAAAGAGGAGGACTTGTTATACGGTTACACCAACTGTTTTTCCTTCCTTCATTCCTTCATATTTGCTGCCTTCCGCCCAAGATAATTTTGAAAGTAAGCGTTGTGTCAGGATTGAGCTGTCCATCACATGCACATGTCCCCTGGATGGCTGGTATCAGCCGGTCATTTTCCACTCTTCACTGTTCTGCAACAAAAATCGCCCAGACTCCTTTGCCCATTCTGCAAAAAAACCCTTCCACACGTGTGATGTAGGCTGAGGTGGAGGAAACCTATGCTGGAGGAAAGCATTTCCCTCTGCCCTCTTGTGCCTCAGTTTCTCAAGTTGGGAAACTCCTAGACTCCAGGCTGAGAGTGAGCCCACGGTGTGGAACCTGTATGTGACTGGGAACTTTGGGTTTGAAGGTGACCTCAAGCCTTGGGCATGGTGAAACCGCCACCCCAGGAGAGGAGCTTTCCTTCATATAACCTGTGTCACTCCTGTGACTAATGAACACAAGTTTCAGCAGTCTCAATGAGAAGAATACACCTACAAGATGAAAATACAGGCCACTAATTCCAAAACCAATGCAGTACTTCTGGTTTTTAAATAAGCACAAAAGATTCACAGTTTTATTTGCTTGCTACAAAACAACAGAGAAAGATCTTTGCCCAGATATACTCTATTTGCTGCTGGTCTCAGCTGTTTTGATAGAGAATCTAATTCATATGTTTGCCTGGAGAGAAATTCAATAGAGACGAGACTTGTGATCAATACCTGAGCGGGTGTTAGACCAGCACGCTGCAGATAGTCTAAGCTCAAAAAGAATGAGGCCCAAAGCAGTGGAACTCTGAGCTTCTAGAGAGCTAGGAAAAACAGCTTGTAGTTGTAGTTATTACAGTTACTAGTTATTTGCATGATCAAGGTCTGTAAGTCTACGACCCAGTTGTGCCAGGTGTGGTACAAAACACAGAAGAAGGATAAAAGAAGGAAAGGCTTTGCACTGAGGCCAACAGCTGGCTATGGTGAGGGGAGAACAGCGAGAGCGCGATGAGGCAGAGCCGGTGAACACGGCAGTGATTGCTCTCTGCTGATTAGTAACTGCTGTCAAGTTATTTCACAGATGCCAGGGAAAGGATTTCAGGGAAGGAGGGTTTCAGGAAGACTCTCAAGGCTTCTGCAGTACTGAGCTTGTCTGTGTAGAGTTCCTATCACATGTCAGGAGCAGCATGGGAGGCAGCACAAACACGGCCGGGTAAAAATCTAACAGATGGGTGATGAGGTATTGTGGTCAGGTCTCCAGAGGGCACTGAAGTTGTCTAAAGGGAGTAAGAGATGATGGTAGAGATCCTGAGGTAGGTCTCGTAGGCCTATAAAGTGAAGATGAAGAACTTACGCTTGATACAGAGAGGAGGAGCCAGCAAATACATGTGCAGAGACTGGGGAGAAAAGCATCCAGGACAGCACGGCCCTGCAGAGCGAAGGCACACGACCACGACCCCTTTACTTCACTGCAGGCCCTCATTATCCATGACAAGCATTGTCTCCCTTCTACATGGGATACCATCCTCAGTTACAAGAGTCAATTGTTTCTTCCTTCGTCTAGCACAGATTAGATTGGGTTTTGCATTTATGTACCCAGCTCTCAAATGTGTTTGCAGTGACAAAGCAACCACAGGCACAAGCTGCGGGTTTAAAGCCAGCGGTCTCTGCTCTGAGCCTCAGACAAACAAACAGACACCTCTGCCTGAAAGTGTCCCACTGCAGAACACAGCTCTAGCACCAAAAGAAGCTTGCAGGAAAGTCTGCTTGCAGAAAGGAGACAAGACATGATAACCTTGTTTAAAAGGCAATGGCTGAACAAACCTGGAGACCAGCTTTGCTGAAAGTCTAAGGCAAAAAAGAAAAAGGCTAGAACACAACAGGACACTCCAACTTCTTTCTATACCCTGCTCTCCCACTTGCCTTTCTTATGCTGACTTTGTAGATGATTTTATTCGAGTAGAGCTGAAAACCTATGGGGATGTCTGTCTTTCAGTACAAATTTATTAATACATAAATATCTCCAGCAATTTCTTTTTAAAAATCTAAGAAAATGCTCGCTCTCTCCCTCCCTCCCAAAGCCTTCAAATTCAGTACAGACAAAAAACAGAGCACTAGAGAAAATCTATACAGCCTTCAAAGAAATCACTTTGCTGATATACAGAGCAGAAGGCAATAAATAAATAAATTCTAAGCATACATAAGCAGATTTTCTAGAAATACTGAGAGCAAAATCTCAAGATTAACAAACAACCTAGCTATACTTGTGAATGCATGGCAGTACGGTTGTGAGTATGCATCAGAAACTACCTTGGGGCAAGAGAAGTTTTGGGGGTTTGTGAGTGTATGGAAATATATACTTCTGTGAGAAAATTAAGTTGCATTTATGGTGAAATTCTTAATCTCCTAAGGTGAGTGCTTATACAGCACTGGAATGCAGATATCTGGTTTGTAGGTACCTAAGGTCAGAAGGGATGAATCCCACTCTGCCATTTGCAGTATTGCCTGAAGGCCTCCTCCCTGCTGTCTTTCTGGCATCTTCATCAGAAAACACTGGACTTGGGTGGTTCCCTGCGTGTCCCTACTCCTAGCAAGCCCTGGAGAGCCGGGCCATGGAAGGCAGCACTGCCTGAGGCTTGGCCAAGAGCAGCCCAGTTACTGCTGCCCAGGGTGGAAGTGCACTGGTGATGGAAGTGCAAAATCAGAAATGAGAACACACACACCCCCCCCTCCCACACACCTTAGGCCGGTAACTGGAGTGGTGACTGGAGGAAGCTGCATGCTTTCTCCAAGGCTCTTGACTTGTCATCATTCCTTTGCTTTCTCTTGTTTCGGGGAGAATTCACTCACACTCTGCAGAAAGGGAAGGAGGGAGGTGACTCGCATTAAGTCACATGGAAATTCTATCTGTGCTGCCTCTAGTATTTCTCTAAAACATCAGAATAGCTGAATCTATAAATCGCTTTCTGCAGCAATTTGCAAGACACAAAAAAGACTTCAAAGGGGACAGGAACTTTTCTTGAGATGAGGAGAGCAGGTGGAGTTTGTAGGCAAGGAGAAGAGGTGGCTCCACTCCCCCTCGTATCCGTACATGCCCATTTTCCCTAGACTGCGTTCAGTGCTACTGCTCCGTGAAAGGTGGAGAAGCCCAACTGTATTGCCATCTCAACTGCTTCTATCACCTTTGAACTTCCTTCTGTTAAGTGTAATGCTGATTTCATTTATAATACTACCAAAGCAAAATCTGGTGGTTTTTAGAGCACATTAAAAATTGATCTCAAAGCACGCTTCCTAAAGGAGTCTTTGCAAGAAACAGCAAACACACTCAGAAACAGTCTTCAGAAAATGCCCTGACTCGCACCGCGTATGCACCTGCTCTGCCGCTGTTTCGCCGCCTGAGCAGACCCGATCCGAAACTGTACACGAGCTTCTCCGGACACCGCACTTTACAGCTCCCTGCTTCAGTTTCCACGTTTGCATCACTGGGTATAAAACATATCCACATTCTGTCTTTCATTTCTTACTTTCCCTAACACTAAACACCAATCAAGAACCTGCAGGGAGCTTCAGGCAATATTGCGCTGATAAATATTCACCTATTCCTTCTATTTTTCTTCCTCCTGATTGCTGTTCTTGCTAGCCATATTTGCATGAAAATAAGGTGTTTATTGCTTATGTCCCTAGAGTGCTATTGCATTTAGAAGCTACAAAGATTATAAAAACTGCAGGTGATGAATAAGCCACTGGAACAGATGTCCATAGTAATTAAAAATGTGGGAACATTTTAATCTGTTAAATATAGTGCAATGGACAGTCTTGTTTCTAAGCAGAACCTTTCCTGTGATCTCCTCAGAAGGATCACACACCTCATAAGGCTGTACTTTCCTGTGGAAGCAAAACCTGGCTGGCCTTAAGCTGGCGGAAATGGATCCTCTACTTTCCGATCCCTCTGCCCCATGGCAGCTTCTCAGGAGCTCGGTAGCCATTTCTGAGTGAGCCGCTGCAGCATGGCACGTGCTGTACGTAAGACTCTCTTTTAACAGCACCATGAACTTGGTCCAGCTCCAGCTCCTACATTTTGCCTCCCTCGCTCTGCTCACCACCAGCCTCCTACTTCTTCCACGTATTCTCATGGCAAGAGCCTCTGCTGTAGCTCCCTGTGCATGCTCTGTTCCTGTTGGTTTATCACAGATTTTTGGCAAGATTCAGGTTCCAAAGGCCTCAGCTGTTAAATCCTAATGCCTAAAATCAAAGGGCTTGTGATCCTGCCTGTAAAACACACCTGGACTGTAAACTGTTGAGCAAGTAGTGTGTCTTTCTGCATACGAATACTGTGCCTAGGGAGTACAAGAAGTGACTGACTGAGCCCTTAAGCAGAGCCGTAGTGTGATTAATGGCACTCTCCTCATTTCCTTTCTCTGCTAGTGATGAACATATTGGAAATGCCTTGATCAATATAGATTACGGGGATCAAGTCTTCATCTGCTTTCAGATCTAGTCTATAATGTGTTTCCTCTACTTGCGTTGAGCCTTTAAATGCCTGCCTTTTACCTTCTGCTTTAATTATTTATCTTACTAACATCATTAGCTCCCAAGTATGTTTTGGATGTCATTTGTTTGTGTTGCAAGACACAGAATAAACTAGCATTGATTTTGAATGCTACTTCTTCACTTGGCAGTAACTGCAGACAAGTTACACAGCCGAACAGATACAGGATTTGACCCTGATCCCTGCATAGACACAGCTCTTCTGTTTTCTTCATTATCGGTGCTTTTGGCAGAAAGAGAATTGGCCTATGAAACTTTCATCCCACTTCTTCACTTGAGGCCTTTTATATGCTCTACTTTAGAGACAAATCAGAAGCAGGGATTGGGTATGGGACTTATTAGCACTAATTGCCTCCCAGGGTAAAATCAAACATCCAGATCACTAAAATGTCCTGCTCTGTTTTCATAATAGCCATTTAATTCAATGGGCAGAAGTGCAGGGAACATTCCCAGGGAAAGGTAATACATGTAAATTGAGAATGTAATGGGATATTGGGACACATTATACCCAGCAGGTCTGCCAGATGTGATTAAACTCAGTTCCTTTACAAAAGCATAATAGTGCTCATTGTAGATCAGCAAAATAAAATCCTCAACTGTTCTTATGTCAACACTAAACTGATCCTATATGATGGTACTGCCCAAATCAAAATTAACTTTGTCCACCTCTTGTGTCTAGTTTGGGAAGATCCAAGGCTTATTATTTCAGACATCATGACAGAATGTTATCCAATGATCCACCCTGATAGAAAATCTTATATTTGTTTGATTTTTTTTTATTCCTGATATCTGATAATCATTAACTGAAATTAGTTAACACTGGCTCTACCCACTCAGAAAACATCTGGGCAAGTTCTAGAATAAAGTTACACAGGTTCTGGACCACCATATAGATAGAAAATGCTAATAAACGCTATGAAGAGAGAGGGTCATTTGTTTTATGCTTCTTGTCTGTGTCAGCTTCTTCTGAAAGACAGAGCCAAGTCCCAGTATATCACAGTTTGATATCTTGCCCCAGTGAACAATTTAGTGGCAATGCCAACTTGGGCACAAGAGCAAAAGTGAAACATACCCACTGCTTAAAATGGGGCACGGTAACCTGAAAGTTTCTTTCTTCTCCTCAAAGATGTCAATCCGGACCTTGTCTTAGAGGTCCTGCAAGAAGCTGCCTTGGGAAACCAGTCACAGAGCCAGACAACAGAGGAGGGATGGTGCCCAGAATATGGCAAACTCCTGTTGCAGAGGAATTGCCTGCAGAGGATGACCAAGGCTGGCCTGGCACAGCAGAAAGCTACAGCCTGGGGTAGGAAACACCAACCAACATTGCAACCGGGGAGCCAGGTGGGAAAATGAGCAGTGGGGAGGGCAGAGAGCAGGAAGGAACAGCCAGGAATGCAGGCTGAGCAGAGGCAAAATGCACACCAGGAGGCTGCTGCGGGGAGAGCGTGGGGGAGAAGTTTGCCAAAAGAGGTTCAAATACCAGGAGAAGCACAGTATTCACGTGATCACAGAGCTGTCATAGTGTGCAGTGCCTCCTTGGGAGAGACGCACCCCACCCCACCCCCAGGGAGTGGGGAAGGAATTTATCAGCTTTTCCTTCCATCTCTCCCTATTCCCTACTAGCTCTAGCTAAGTATTATCGAATTTTATACTATGGACATGTGCATTCAATGCTGTTGGATCCAGTCCTGCTGCCGAAATCAATGTTTCCCACTTGGCTGCTTTTAAACCTTCCACTAAGCACAACACACAAATAATAAAACCAGGAACATCACTGGAAAAATCTCAGTGCCCCTGTGGGCCAATTTCCTCCTGGTTTGTTTCCTTTGCACAGTCTGGTTAGGGTAATCAAACAATCTGGGGCTTGCTAATGACCCAGCCTAGTCTCTCCTACCAACGCTGCAGGCATAAAACACGTGTTCTCCTGAACCAGGCCGAATTTCCTTCGTTTCTTGGCTTTAGCCTCCACCGTCCAGGCTGGATTCAAAGCCAGTGGCAGGGGCAGCAGAATATCAGTTTGAGATTCTGTACACTTTATTTCTGTATCTTTGTGTCTTTGACTCTGTGCATTCACCCTAGACAAAGAGCAGAGAGATACAGAGGCTTTAGGAAAGGTATCAGGCTTCTTGTCCTCTTAACATGTTGAGGGAAACAGAAGAGGAAATGACTATGCTGTTAAGAAGACAAGAAATATTGACATGTATTTACAGCAGAAAGCAGAGGTATCCAGCTTTGCAGGTTCTCAATTTATAAGGAATACAGTATATTAAAGCCTCAGTTCTTCAGCCCTGTGAAATTCTCAGGTAGCATTAAACAAACAAGAAGTCTAAATCTTGCAGCTTCCTAGGAAAGCTCTTAAATATAGCCTAAATGGGCCATCAGGGCCCATAAAGCTGGGAGCAAAAGACAAAAGAAACCCTAAATATCATTAAAACCAAAAATCTCATCATTCTTTCAAGGCTTGATTCATATTTTCAAGTCTGGGCCAGGACAGGAATAATTCTCTCCCTTTGGTGCTCTGCAGCAGGTCTGCTGTAGTTTTGAAAACTGTGGCTGCAAAAGATGCCTCATCCTTGTTCATACCCTGATTTTACACCTAGGAAAACATAACTGAAAGTCACCTCTCGAGCCTGAGGTCTCCGATTCCCTACACCAGCCTTCCTCCCTAGCAGCAGCATCTCTCTCCTCCAAGCACACAGCAATCGGCATCATTTATGGCACTGCTGTTTTCTGAGTTGTGTTTCTTCCTATCCAAGGTTGCTACATGTTTCAGTACCATGGAAAAAACAGAGCTCTCATCCAAACAACTAGCTTGCTGCACGGTGGCAATCGTCACTGATCCACAGCGATCATTCAAGAGAGTTCTGAATTGGGCAGTATCACTCCTGTGGATACCTATGGGATGGTTCCTTCAACTGCAGACACTTCGGGAGATCTTCAATTGCAGATACTTTGAGAGGGATCAGGAGAGAGCTGTTTTGTCCCCAGATAAGGGGCAATTTAACAAAGGTAAGATTACTGCCTCCTGTTTTACATCAAGAGACATTTTATGCTCACAGAGTGGGCAAATTCTTCTATTAACAGGCACTGGGCCAGTCAGTATCTCCAAAGACTTTCCATGCAGACGCTAAGCAGTGCGAAGCTGCATTTTGTTTTCAGTCCAGAGGAAGTGGCTGCTGAAGGGACCTTTTTGATCGAAGCAGCAATGCTGGCTCTGATGGTGATAATCACACGTGAAATTCAGAGCCCTGCAAGGTGCCAGCCCATCAGACAACATATTCTAGGCTGGAGAAGAGGGAGACAGAAAGAAAGTTCAGTGACCAAGTATTTCCAGGAATATCTGAACAGCAGCAAGTTTAATTCCAGCTTCCCCCCGCCCATCCAGGGGATCTGTTGTTTGGGGGGAGTTTTTTGTATTGCTCTTGTCTTCTGCATGTGAATAGCAGCAGGGAGGTTCGTGACTGCATGTCCCTGGCTGCCGCAGGAATGTGCCTGTTTACCTCCACCGTGTAGCTTGCTGCTCATGTACTGAACCAGGCCTTTGCACACAGAGCTTATTGCAGTTAAAAATGTGGTAATTTGGGGTTTTGCAAAAACTCCCTTGCACTCAGGGTGGGCTGGTGCTGGTACATGTGGCAGGTGCAGAAATAGGTACCGTACCCACTTCCAGGTCAAACCAGAACAGGCAACAAGGCTTCCCCCAGTCAGAACAGGTCAGGCACAGAGACCAATTCCCTGGAAACAAGTGGTCAGTCTGTCTGACTCGGTCAGAACCCGCCACCTGCAAACCCCATCCGAGGATGCATGAAGCTCCAAAGGCATGAAGCTTCAGAGGCAAGGGATGCATTAAGCTTGTGTTGGTCTGCAGTGAGTTTAACAGTACCCGTGGATGGGGTCAGAGGTGCCTTTTTATAAAGCATACAGTTCAAATAATTTCTAGTATGTAAAGAAAAAGCTTTTGTAATTGTCTCTATGAGATATGGGGAACGAGCCAATGCAGTCAAATGAAGGTCAAGATGCTATTTATCTTATCCTAAATTGTCTGTGCGATCTGAAATGCCTACCAGCCTGCAAATATCAGAAACTGAGAAAACACGCCAAGAGAAGGCAATTTATCTGACCCTTTTTAAGAGCACTTTCCAGCTTCAGCCCAGATTTCCCAACCACATTCCCAAAACACTGTCATCTGAGGCAAAGCCAGGAAATGAATGAAGAATCATCACGACCAAGAGGTCACCTCATTCCTCATACTTCATGCAAGCTGCAGCTGGTAGAGGCAACGACTGGGGGAACTGCAGTGTGGGTAACACGGGTGTGGGTTTGAGAATTCTCCAATATCAGGCTAATGAAACTGAGCAGCTGTTGGAAGAAAAAGCCGTAAGTGCATTTAGAGATGCAGGAAAAATCCATGGCAGAGCAGGACATTGGATCCAGACCTCCTGGTTCTTAGCAGCTTTCAACTGGAAGCTCCAGCTGGACAGTCCCTGAAAGAGATTAATCCTGGAAGATGGTCTAAAAACCACTTTCAGCACATGCCTAACAGAAGCACAAGCTGCTCTACAAAGGCTCTATCAATTCCTCATCACTGCAGGATCCCAGTATCTCTCGGCAGTGTATTAAACAGCGTGATTACCATTTATCATGTGACATTTTTCCTGTAGCTGGAGGGAAAAGCAGTATCTGGTAGAAAATGCCCTTTTGTTACGTGATATTTTTCTACTCAATATATAGCATCATTGCTTGTACTTTGAACGGTAGAGGGTTGAGCTACAACGGCCCTTACTTGCTTGAGGCCCAGGGTATATTGATATTGGTTATAAGGAGGGATCACTGGAGCAGCTGTGAGCACAGCATGTTCCCTGATGTGGCCACCTCCCGTTGACACAGGGCCTGGCAGACCCCCCGCAGCGTGCTGGCACCCGAGCTGAGGACCACCTGGCCAGCAGTGTCTGGCAGCTGAACTTCACTGCGCAACAGCAGAGCTTGCTGCTGCGGAGCGGGTGGACACCCTGGGTGCCACGTGCTCCTGATCTGGTCTCCCCAGCTGTGGGTTTGCCCGTGCTTGGAGCTGTAACCTGGGCAGCCAGACAATCTCGGCTTGTTCCATGGGAAGCTCAGAAAATAATACCTAAAAACCACTGACTGAGACCATTTATGGACCTAATGCCCAGCCCATGTTGCTGAGCATCACGCTCAGGGCTGGGGCCTGACAGGCCAAGCTTTCTACTCCAGTGGAAGCAGAGGGATTTTTTGGGAAGCCTTTTATTTGTTGCTCACTCAAGGACGACAGCAGGCAACCAGGGAGAAGTGTACCTGTGTTCAGTGCCCTAAAGCTATTGCTTTGTTACTCCAGGCAGAGAAAAAGTTCTCAGGAGAAGGGAATAGTGCCTAGAGGTTGAAGTTCACCTTCAGGCTATGTTGGCTTGTCCTTCACTTTTCAAACAAAGGCTCCTGGGGAGACCTAATATCCTTTACCGGACCAACAACCCTCTTTTCAGCCCTTCCTTGGACAATGAGACTGATGTTGTGCTACTGTAAAGCAGCCTCACGCAAACCAGACTCCAAAAACAGCAAAACAACTTCCCCTGTCTGCCTGTGACCTCTTTCTAGTGTGGCTTGAAGAGCAAAAAAAGCCTGAACACAGAAGAAAAGAGGAAACAAGATAAACTGTATAATCCCACTTCAAAGGCTGCTTTAGCTGAGTTGCACTGGCTGGAACAGCCTGAACAGGCGCAGTTTAACTGTTTGCAGGGTGTGTTGCACCCTGCCTCTGTGCCCTGGGCCAGGCAGCCAGGGTGGAGGGAGTGGGGCTGTGCAGTGTGTTCTTGCTTCCAAAGTCTTTCTGTGAAGCAGCCATGCTCATTGAATTCTTCTTTTTTTAACTGCGTGTTAATGATCTGCTCTTTAACCCCTGCCAAAAGCATCCTCCTCTCTCTGGCCAATAACCTGTAAGCGGATGTGGGTCTGACCAAAAAATCCTGTGTAACTCCATAGCTGGCAGCTTTCTAGACGATGGCTGTCGCACTCCAGGAAGGGTGTGAGACAGGGCAAGACCTGGGCCTGGAGATGACTCATGTCTACCACTGGCTTTAGTTTAATTTCCCCAGTTCTCAGTTTCTTTATCTATAAAACGGGAATAGTGTTACATTTCACTCTGGGAGATACAAGTGGCGAAAGCTGGGTAGGAAGGAACAGCTTTTCCAAACATGGTGTCGCTAAAAGCTTTTCAAGAGGCATAGGGACAGATTTATATTTCAGTGTCTGACAAACAGAAGAAAGGATGTGTCTGCTAGAACTGTGCTTCCACCACGCTTTCATTTAAGCTGTAAGAAAAATAAATGGTGTTTTCCAAAGATCCTGAAGAAAAAAAGAATAGCCAAAGAAGAGGTTAGGCACTACAGGCTTGATGTTCCCAACGAGACTGTTCAAAGACGATCCATCAAAATGATTTTTTGTGTACAAGTGGGGCTTTTTATGATAAGAAAAGAAGTTCACAAAATGTGAGTTGTACCCAAGCAAAGATTTTTTTCTGAGAATGAGAAGCCATTTCTTGGCTGAAAAGTCATGTTTTGGGGCCAAAAGTGTTGAATTTTTGATGAGGAATCAATACTTCCAGTGAATAAATCACAACACACACACAAACAAAAAAATCACACAACAAAAAAACCTCCAAATCCCCACCAGACCAAAGATGTGATGTAGAAAGAACAGGTGGGGGGGAAAAAACAAAACTGACACAAATATCCTCAAATTCTGGATAGTTTATTTCTACAAGGAAATAATTTACCAGACTGCAGTGATATAAACCAACCTGGAAAAAGGCCGGAATACAGCCTTCACTCCCCTCTCACCCAGTCTGCACTAACTAAACCACCTCTGCACCCCCACCTTCTCTTGGTGACTACAGTGATCTCTGCTTCCTCTGCAATGCCTGCAGACCACCTACAGCAGAAGGATATCCCCCCTTTCCACCACGCTCTCTTCACAGGGAGATAGATGCCAGGAGAAATGGCACTGTGCCTTTCAGACCCTCACCTCCTCAGTTTACCAACAAAGAGGAGCTCGGCAGCGGAGGCGGGGGTCTGGCACTGAGTGTCAGGTCACGGTGAGAGGGACTATCCCAGGGGCTATTCTGCATCTTCTTTCATTGCGCTCTCGAGCAAAACTGTGCTATGTCTGATGTGTCACAGCTTTGCCTCTCTGATGCAACGCCAAAATGGCCTAAAGCAAATTTTGCCGAGCATGATGGAAATAATTCTCCAGCCTAGCCGATCAGGACTGTACTGAGAAAAACCAGGAGCCATGATACGGAAGGTAAATTACTAACTAATAAACAGCAGCTGAATGGGTACGGGGAAGGCAGTCAAGGCTGCTTCCTATTATTTATCACTTGTATTGCAGCACCACCTACACGTCCCTGATACAGAGCACAACTCTGTGGCATCGCACCCTGAAGAACCACAAAATACAAAGGGCTCTTGGGGTGTGTTGCGGTTCAAGATTAAAACACTTAAATGCAAATGCATACACGTGAGCTAGGGGCTTGGCTGAGTTGCTGAACCTGAGCATCACGGCCTGTATCACTCTTGACTTCCAACATTCATGTAAGTCTCCCCTAGGTCTTCGGCCACGACTGACAGCCTTGTGCAGGTATCTCGATCTCAATGGCACTGTTTGGACAAGTCACTCAAGCTCTAGGTTTTCTTTGGCTGTAGTGTTACTTAGGCACCAGATATGGCTCTTGACTTTTACATGTGGTCAACATACGTTTGGATTCCTTCTTTGGGGGCTGAACCCATCTGTTCTGCCCCAACAAGTTTCTAAAAGGAAATACAAAAGCAGACGCACAAAGGTTCAATTCTTCTCATCCAGATTTGCAGATGGGGATCATCTGAATAAATGTCAAACAGACACACACACACACAGAGGAGTACATTTCATCTCTTTCTAAAAATGACACCTATATTTAGACAGATGGATTGTGTTTTGTTGTCCATTGCCTGAATTCAGTGACCACCGGGGAACTCAGGACAACTCGCTCATTTGGAGACATGCTGTAGATACACTCAGCCCCTGAGATAAATCCCATCCCTTGCAAATTCAGACAAAGGGATGGAAAGGATCAAAGCCACAATGGAATCATACTTGCCAGCTCAGTATAAGCCGTCTTAACCTTCCACATTTCTTTTCATTCAGATTTTCTAACCGCCTTGAGGAAGACCAGTTTTTTTAGAAAGGAACTGGACAACTACATGAACCCAAAAGATCTGGATTGATCTGTTAAAGTGAAAAGAAAAAGAGCCAGTTCAGTCAGTTCTTCATAAAGACAAAGAGGAAACTTTGAAAGGTAAGTATTAGCCCAGCCATGATGTTCTAAGCCTTATGCTGGAGATGCTATTAATTGTAATTCAATTGCTCCAGTGCTGGGTAACAGCCAATGCTGTAATGGATTTTAAAGACAAAGTAGCTGCTATTTTGTGTAAGCAATGCTGGCGATGCAAATTGTCCTAATGGCATAGCGGTTGACCAGGATGCTGGAAACTACAAAGAATGATTTTACCCTTACAGAGAATTTTAACATTAAAGAAGCTGTTTAGAAGGTAGCAGCACTGGAAAGCAGGTGCCTCAACCGAGGCAGCTTTGAAAGGTCAGCAGTAAAGAAAAGGTACTCATGAGAAAAGAAGGGAGAAGGACAGAGGAAGATTGTTTAACAGCATGAATGTCAAGGCAGAGAAGCAAAGATGCCTCTAATTACACAGTGAATTGTTTGGATAGAGTTCTTCCAGCTCACCAGTTTTCCCATTCAGGAAAAGAAGTAGCGTAACCATCTGCCATGGTCAACCTGCTTCCGGTGTGTAAGAGAGGGCAGGGGAGCACTGGAAGCACTGCCTCCCCTGAACAGCCCTTAGAACTCAGCTGGGGAATGGCTTGGGGGCATTGCACAGAGGGATGCATCTTCAGCCCCATCTCCAGGTGTCCAAGGCTGGGAGAGGTCAAAGAACACCCTGCAAGTTGAACACAGTAAGAGATGTACCAGCGTTAGAGAGAAGAAACCTGCAGCCGAGAGTATGGAGAAAGCATTGATCTTGTTCCACTCAAATCAAAACGTATTTGGACGTGGAAAAGGCATCTAGCATTGCTTCATATAACCATTCTTCCATTCTTTGGAAAAGAAAGCCCTTGAAGGGCAATGATGGAACAAACTGTGCTCCAAGGGCAAGTAATATTAAATGTGAGCCAGATTGTGGCTCAAACTAGAAGTCTCTACCCATCCCTGGGAAACATTCAGCTTTAGCTAATGAGCTGTTTGCAAGACATCAGAAACAAAGGGCAAAAAAATGTAAATACTGGCCTCAAGCTACGGCTTGTAGTGAGAGATTTTGTATCTGCCCTCCCAGACTACGAAAGATAGATCTAAGGTTACAAGCAGATCACTATAAACTCAAAGCATTAGTCCCAAAGTTAAGTTTTCTCTTCTCTTCACACAGCCTGCCAGTTTAAAGCTTTTTCAGAGCTTCTGCTTGATCTGTGCTTCAGCTATGCTCTCCCTGCGTTTTTTCATTACTTGGGATTACTTCTTAAATTCTTTGTGTGAGCAAAATCCCAGCTGGAACTGAACTGTGATTCTCTGACTGCAGGGTATTGTGCTCAGTTACAAACTGTAAAAGGAGGCACATTGAACAAATGGCTACGATTCTGAAATTCTAAGATTGGGGAGGATGAACTCTGGGTAGAGCAGACCTATGAGATGTGATGATTTTTTCCTCAAGGTTTTTCCAATAGCTCCATGAACAGAGCATGGGATTAGGAAATGAAAGCCCTAAAGCAAATTGCTGCTCTGTCCTGGGAAGAATCAGGACTTGAACTAAGCTCTGTCATTGCAGGTGAAAGATAAACATTGAAAAGTTATCTCTGCTCTGAATCACTAGACAGGTGCTTCACCAAGCAAAAATCCATCTGGACCCACTAAATACAAGTCTACAAGGCCACTGGTCTCAAATCTGGCAATGCATGCTCCCATACAGCCGTTATGGCTCACTATGACTCCCAGATTTCCTAAAACTGATTTTATTGCCAACTTCACCGTGACCAATGAACATATTTTTTTAACTGAGTGTATACTAGTCTATAGTGCTATTTCCTCTGTATAGTCCAAAGGAGCTGATTTCTCCCTGCTTTCTCCGGCACAAGGTAGGTAGGATCTGATCTCACCCGGTTAAGTCCCCTATAGCTACTCGTTAACCACTGGAGCACAATAAGGTCACAGGTGATTAGAGCTGGCAGAGGAAGGGTGACACTTCTGCAAGGAGCCGTCCCCGGAGGCCAAACGGAGAGGACAGGGGAGATGCTGCAACGGGCAGAAAGGTCACCTAAGTCCACATGTTGTTGCAAGGGATCATAGGATTGGGCCAGACCTCATCAACTCTGTTTTTCACAGTCCCTGAGCTTTGATTAGAAACTGTTATAAAACAGATGGAAAACTGTAGGCATGTAGGCATCTCCACTGGAGACAATCTTCTTAAATTGCCTAGGCTCTTCAAATATCATCCATTTTCACAGGATTAGTCTAAATGTACAGCATGAGGGGGGACAGGATTCGCCCTGCTAACACTGGTACCTGGGCCTGTGCATGTGGGATGTGATGGAAATCAACAACCCCGCTGGACTCCAAAATCTCCAAACTAGCTGAGCATCTCACCTCTACCAAGGACAATCACCGTGTTCTGAATTGGCGGCTTTCCTCCCTCAACATATGGGATAGATGCCTGAAGTAAACAAGGTGTCCATATTCCTGTCACCAGGACACTGGTAGAATCCGCATGGGAGGCTCCCATGGGTTCTGAAGTGACCAGAGAAGTCTTAGTTTCTTTGAGAGGCTAGAAGAGGTAAATATCTATATAATAATATATATAGATATAAATCACAAATGAAGCATGCAAAAATAGGAATTTGTTAGTCACGAAGCACAAAGGAATATAAATTTCATGGAAACGGTTGCAATTTTTCTGCCTTCTATTTTTTTTAATGTGATTATCTCTGCTGATTAGCCTTTTCTGTGGGAGTCAGAGGATGATTGGGCTTGAAGGCTGAACTCCTCTTCATCTCAGCAGCAGCACTGAATCGACTCAGGCTGGGCAAGAGGCAGGCAACTGGTCTTGTCCTTACTTGACCTATTTTGTAAGCAGCAGACCTAAACACGCAGATCTCTTCTTGGTATTCTTGACTACCCTGAAGGATACCAGATGAGAAAGAGAGGGTTTTGTCTATTTTGCCTTGCTGAGAAATCCTCCCTCCTGTAGTATTTTATAATCAGTTTGTTCCTAGAAGTGCTCTGGCCCAAAGTCAGGCCCAGAGGACATAAGGCAGAGGAATAAGCTGCAAGTTTAGTGGTGGCTAAAACATCACTTGAGGGAGACTTTCACTGCAAACAGCTAAACTTTTATGTTTGTAATCTAAAATTCTGTTGCTGAAGAGAGTCTGATTTATGTGCCTAGAAGGGAACATGATTATTATTTTCCAGTGCCTTTCAGAAACACCTGAGATGAAGCAAGGACCAAACAACACTGCTACCTCAGAAGAATTAAATTGTCTCTTTATTTTAAAGCGTCACAGTAAAATTAGCAGGCTTTGAAATTTCACTACTACAAAGAGATTGGTTTCTTTCTTTAAATCTCCCCAAAGATAATCTGGATAATACATTTTTTAAGGATACAAAGTCATCTGGTTTCATTTCCTACTCACTGGGGGGAAAAAATATGTTTTTAAACGGAAAATTATCCATTTTGAATGGAATCTGGATATAAAGGCCAGTTAAGCTCCTTCAGAAATAATCAAACCCATACTATTGTCAACTCCTTTAAAGAGACACATTTCTACAATAATATCTTAAGTGATATTCTTTATCCCTTTCTTGTTCCAAAGCCTTTCATTCTATTGCTAAAAACCATGAGTGTTGTGAGTTATGAAGGTTCTTTGCTGGGTTGTTTATGAGATAAATGCATAGTCCTGTGCACACTGCAACATTTTAGGTAAATCATTTCTGTACAGGCGGCACATTCTGCGTCGTGCAATGTCTTTCAAACCAACCTCATACTGATGAAGCTGTCATGAATCACAGTTTGGGTGATTACCCAGGCTCTGTTTATAAGGCAGTTCAACCACTCCGCATGACAGAGTCTACAAAATAACCTTAGCTCTTCCTCTCTGCTTTCCAAGGCACTTGCGTTCCCATAGCAGTATGCAACAGAGAGAAGTGGAGACATCTTAGCTTCTTGTGGATTTGGGATGCTTGAGGAACAAGGCTAAGAGGAGAGAAGGCCAATTTTCCTAGCAGGAGGGAATTAAAGCTGTGGTAGGTCTCTGTGCTGTGGCTGTGAATGGATTCAGAAATCCAGACCTGACCCGGGAAACTCCGCTGCTCAACAAACTTCCATGACAGGAAGGAAGAGTCCTCCAAAAACCTCCTCAACTTTCCCCATCCTCCTGTAATGCATCCTCCTCACAGGTCCCCCCTCCTGTAATGCCAGCGAGGCTCAGCAGTCCCTCAGTGCCAAGGAGTGTGGAGGAAGTCCCAGTCATTAGTATCTGAGCTCTGACTGAGCAGAATAGTGAAAAATGAGTCTCCACATGACAAAACCATTGATTCCAAGGGCCCCTAGTATCTCCTAAAGGTCCAGTTCCTCACATCACCTTCTCCCGCACAGAAATAACAACCGTCAATCAGCATTAATGCGATACAGACTGTCAAGAAAAAACAGTCTAGTAAATGAGCAAGTTACCCATCTCTGAGGTGCTATCAGCTGTCATACAAAAGGACAGGTCTTTGGTGTGACAGTAGCACCATTATTGCTAGGCAAAGCTTAACCCCATAATTCTGACTGGGACACGCCCTGGGAGTCTGTGGTTCAGCTGCTGTTACTGCAATCTTGTCCAGACTTTGTCAGGAGGAACGAGCTGTTCTGTTTTGCTCTCCTGACCCGCCTTGTCAGAGTTGGAGAGAAGATTCCCTTTTTCCCTGGAGGAACCGTCTCTAAGGTACCTGTCTCGTCTTCCTGGAAAACTTGTCTTGCAAAATCCCTGCTGTTAGCAACGACTCTTTCCCATAAACGGGACTCTCATCTGTATTTTTCTGAAGCGCAGGGCAACTTTCAGACCCCCAAATGTTCCTAATGTTTTCCCATATCTGTCTCCTTATACATCTGCAGGCCTCTAGCATCAGTTTCGAGGGATTCTCTTACCAGAGAATCAGACCTTCTTCACTGGTTTCTGCTAAATAAAAAGCCATCAGGTGGCAACAAATGTATCAATAATGATGTCCTCAAATGTATTAATACAAAATCCACATCAGAGTCTGATTCATTGCCTTTTGCTTTTGATAGGGAGCAAGTGTTATATTAAGTGGAGGTAAATCGACTTGGTCTGCTCCCTGTCTTGACAAAATGCAGATTCACCCCCCTAAGGGCAGATGTCTACATTACAGGCATCTCCACTGGAGCCACCCTTGTCAAAAGCACCACACAGCCACTGGAGATCTAGTCAGTACAGTCAGCCATACCTATAAAAGCAAAGTCAGATAACCCCATGCACTGTGCTCTCTGTGAGGAACTCGAGCCCTTTAAAATTGCAAGGCTGGTTCTTCAGCTTCATAGATGTAACTTCTGTTCCCCATCTTCCCCTATCTCTTTTTCACTCAGTCTGAGCCATGCGTTTCATTCTAACTAGAGCGCAAAATTCCTCAAATTTCTTCACTGCAGTTTCTCTATTAATTCTCCTGCTTGAGACAGCAGAAAGCTATTGCAAACAGAAAGTGCTTCAAAATGATCTGGTGTCAGAAAAAAAGCTTCCTCCTACCATCTTCCTTCCCAAGAGAGCCGAAGTACAGCAGGTCTTTTGAAGGACGAGGAAGGGATCTCACCCTCCACACAGGCAATGCATAGACGGCTGCTGAGGGAGGACAGACCCAACCAGCAAATCCCACCAGCTCCTAGGACCATCAGCCACCGTTGCGGTGGTGTATGCTGGGCAGCACCCCACTATCCCCTTGCACCTTACTGGAGCACAACTGACCTTCTACCACTCCACTGAGTTACACTGCCTGCCACTTAGCATGGGATCTGCTGGGCTAAGCAACACTAAGAAAGGAGGCAATTTTGCTCTGCTTCCTGAATTGACCCAGTTACAGCCTGATCTGGATGCCTTTATTCTGGGTTCAATATACCCCAAGGCACTGCGGAGATGAGGGTAATGCCTTCCGCGGGGCATATACCACCTGCACGGGGAAAGAGCTGAGATGGTTTCTAATCAGTGACCATTGCAGTGGCTTGATTACCTACGGATAAACCCTTGTCAGTCCCTGGCCTTCGAGCTGATAGAAAAGGCAGAGATGACCTTTAAAAGCTGAGCTGAGATTACAGTAATTGGGCAATAATCTGAAACAGCAAATACAAGTCAAAATGATCCCTTTGACTTCAGTGAGAGGAGCAGCTAATGCGTTTGGAAGTGTTCTCATTATTTCCACTTGGCATCAAGATTTTAACTACACCTGCTCAACAGGTTGGGCTGTTAAGTGGATCACTCTTTCACACAAGGGAGTAACATCACCTGTGAACAAGAGCGAATCAGTGTGATTGAGGCAACCAGATGTCTGGAGTTCTGTGATTAGAGCTGCACAAATAACTGATGTTTCAGTTCGCTGACCAAAAACCCCAAAATGGGAAAAAATATTCGTATGATAAGCTCTTCAACAAAATTTCTTTCAGGTCAAATGAAATATTCTATGATGTCTGCAATTAAGTATTTCATTTGGCTTTGAAATTGCAGCTTCATTGTTTGCTTTTTGTTTTCCCATTTATGAATGGGAGGACCTTGGACACCACCCACACAAAACACTTTAGAAAAGGTTGAAATGGGCATTTGCAACTTTTAAGCTTCTTTTTCACTAAAATAGTCAAATAAATTTAACATGAATATGCAAATACATTTAATCACTCCAATGAATGAATTAATTCCTGAATTGTTACCAAACAAAACATTTGAGCTACACATTTCTCTTCATTCTTTGCCTTCATTTTTGTCTGACCTCTGTTAAATTTCCAAATTATTTCTATTTCCAGATGAAGGGTTTCACCTCAGGACAGACTGCCATGCTGAACATCCTGAAGGAGTGATACAAACCAGATCAACACCAGGTCCCCACCACATGGTGCCTGGAATCCAGACTTCTTTGCTTCATCTCTGCTTGTCCTACAGCTTCATCTTACTGAAAGAGCCTCAGTATTAAGACCCTCCGACACTAACCCACCTAACCCCTTGCCATTTGCAGGCATCTGGAACAGATCAACTACCAACTCTTAAAGCCGTTCTTTGCCTCCAAATCTTAACTAGAGTCTCTTCCATGCAGAGACACGCTGGCACTGGCAATACCATTTTCAGGCCTGATCTCAGTGAGGTGCATGCGGGGTTGTGGCTCTTACACATGCACCGCACTTCTATGTGTTTGCTTGAAATATTGATAGGCTTCAGGCATGCTTGATCCCATTTATTCTTGCCCTTTGAAAGTAGAGGGACCCTTTGTTTCTTGTCCACCAAACCACTTAGAGGGAGGATTCTGAATGACTGACTGCAATGCCAAATGAGCATGGCTTTTTAATGACAATGCAGTCATTACTGAGGCCATTTCTTTTGATCTCTTAAGGGCAGTCCATATTGAATCAAGATTTATGACCCTATATCTGCAAATACATAATCTAACTATCATATAACTTTAGGCTCGAGTGAATGCATCTCTTCGGTTCTGAGCAGATAGACAGGTAACCAAAAGCGTTGCAAAGTTTCGCCTTGTAGAACTGAAATGATATTCTTCCAGTCAAGGACCACTGTGTTTTATTACTGTGAAGGCCCCTGGTTCATTGGGTGACCTTAAACAAATCATTTAACTTCTTATGTGTTTGTGAACTCAGCTGGAAAACTTCACACAAAACCATCCAGCAGGCAACTTACAGCACGCAACATGCCGTGCTTGCATTTTCCTCAGGGAAATAAAGCACAAATGAAAATTGCGAACCATCGTCAACCCATAATAAATGTTTAAAACACATGCTGGAGTCAAGAGAAAAGCCTGAAATTTAAACGTGAAGCAAGCCAGACTATCAGTTACTTTTTTAAAATAATTTTTTTTTGTCTGAAATTTAGCCCTACTCAACTCTTCTTGAATCTCAATTTCTGCACGCAGGCTTGGTGTTTTTTATATTCTGACCATATGGGTTGGATGAACTAATTGATGAGCTGACAGCAAGATGCACCATGCTGCCCATCTTAATGATTTTACCCTGATGTATCTCTCACCTTGAGGCTTAACCAAAACAACCCAGCCCTCGCTTTACTGAACCAGCAGAGAAGTGTGCACATCTCAGCACACTTGCTGACCTGCACCCAGCCCTGGCACTGCTGTCTTGGTACAGCGCTGGCATGGACCCAGCAGGCTGGGTAGAGAGGCAGGGTGTAGCAGCGTCGTTTGGCTTGTTGTTTTGGTTGGCTCCATGGATCATGTCAGCCTGGAATACAGAACATGGATGTGAGCATAAGATCGCAGATGTTCCCAAAGTGCTACTGCTTTCAAGAGACATCAGGATACCCAGTCCTGTCTGATTACACTTAATTTTTAGCATTTCATTATAAGGCAGAACTAGAGACAACACTACAGCAGGCAGCAGAATTGATTTCACAGAGAGGCACAAGACCAAAGGACCACATAAGGATGGGCAAGAACCATATGACAGTACTGCAATGCCAAAGAGCTGGAAGTTAGCCCAGTAGCGGACATCTGGCATTCCCCCTCAACTCCCTAACTGGGGGCTTGATGCATGTGTTAGCTGCATGCTAGTGTCTGACCCAGGAGATTGACAGTCAAGCTACAGCTTAGTGCAAGTCTGGGAGGAAAAAAAAAGGTATAGAAGAATTAAAAAAGCCTTCATGATCAGAGATTAAGTTAAATGCCAGAAATAGTCTGAAAATATATGTTAAAGGATGTCAAGCTGGGGAAAGTGCTCTTAAGGTAATGAAAGAATGAATACAGAATGCAAACTAATAATGAGACATTTTCCCCAGAACTCGCCCTGATGAAGAGCTGGTGAAGTGGAGTTGTACATTTGTCTTCCAGAGATAAACCCAGAATCAGGTTTTGGGTTCAGGGCAGATCAAAAGGTAATGCAGAGAAGAATTCATCAGGGAGCTCAGCTCCCAGGGAGGTAGATTATCTGATGAAGAGGCAATGGAAGAGAAATCAGAGAACAAAAGGTGAGGCAGCTTGCTAAAAATCAAGGACAAAAAGATGAATAAGAAAACATTAGCAAAATACATTCTATTCTTATTATGTGCCAGGCAGGAGGGAAGCCAGTAACCTAGGAGTCACTTTTAATTTAGCACAAGATACTAAATTGTGCTAAAAAATGTATCAGAATTCTTTGATTTTTTACAGCAGATCCAGAAGCTTTGTGCAAAAAACAGGAAAGTAAGCCTAATCTGAAGCGAAGAGCTAATGGCCACTAAATGTTGGACCTTATTCAAACAAAAACTCTTTTAGATGTGAGAGCCTTGCTTCAAATGCACGTGGGGTACTTCCCTCATTATTAGTCATGGGAGTCCGTGTATTTGAGCTGATAATTTGAAGGAAAGGGACTGGAAATGTGCCAAAAGCAGTGCTTGTCTTAGATGTGAGGGTCTAGGGAAACACAGCACCCAACCATCCTGAGTGCAGTAGCATGTGTGAATGCTAACCTGGCAGGTCTTGCTGAAGAGTTCAGACTGAATCTTCTTTTTAAAAAATGAAAACTGGATTTTTGGTGACTTGTGTATAAAATACCTCCTCTTCCTAGAAGAAAAACTTTCTACATAAGTCATAAAATGGCACACACAGATGCATGTGGGGTTTTTCTGAGGGATATTAACAACAATCATAGAGTGGCAGATTGAACAGAACATTTGGGAATTCTTATGAAACATTTTGGAGGATTCAAGGAGATGTCACTCCTTCCACAGGCAGTCCATCATTTCCTGCTCAGTTCTGCGTACATATTCCCAAAATAAGCACTGCTGAAACACAGGCAGTGGGAAGGTTATTGTCTTCACTGGCAAGCTGATAAACGAAGAGGCGAGGTTGTGAAACTGTGCATGGATAAAACAGTATTTAAGGCAGCATGAAGACAGCGGTGAAATTGTTTCCGGCAAAGCAGCAACATGAAATAAAACAGAATACCAGCATGTGAATTACCCAGTGATACACAGTGCAGAAACTGGGTTTCCCCTTTCTCCAAAGCATTTGAAGAACGGGAATCAAGCTTCCAGCCCCTACGAGCAGCAGGACATCTGACTAAACATGGATCAAATGGAAATATTGATTTGCAGCAAGCCAATCGTCACCAATAACTTTTCTGTGCTACACAGGCTATAAGCTAACTATCTCCATTTTTCTCCTAGGAGATAAACATGCTATCACATCTCTTCCTACAACTAACATCCGCTCTACTGCATACGTACCACCTACCTTTTCTTTCAGAGATGAACTAACTGATACATCTCTAATTAAACTCTGAGCAATCATCCTTAACTTGCATTTAGCTTTCAAATCTGATGCTTCTGTTCCAGACCTGAATAATAGCAAGTGTGCCTCAAAGCTCCTCTGCATTTTCCAACTATACTTGATCTAATAAAAGATAATACTTCTACCTAAAAGCCTGGTCTCACTGTAGAAAATCAAACCCTTCATAAAAAGCATTATAATTTCCCCTGTGGTTTTAGTTAGCATGCTTGTACCTATTAAAATCCATGTGGCAATGGGACAGTAGGTGTGTGGCCACTGAAGACACAAACAGGGAGACCAATAATTCATGCTCTGAGGTCTAAGGAGTTGACAGGCCTTGTGCCTCCAGGGGATTTTCTCAAAGTCATCAGATCTCAAGGACCTCAGATCAAAAATCAGCTCAGGTTTGACAAAGCTAATCTACTCTTGGCCACGCCCACGCCCTGAGGTACTGCCACTTCCCACAGTCCAACGACGCACCAGCCTCTGCCGTATTTGGCTCAGTAAATCCCAGAGACAGATGCCAGAAAGCTGGTCAAAGCTGCTTGGTTTTCTGACCTTGTCCAGGGTGAAGCAGTCCAGCAACTGCTCTGAGCTGAAGCTGACAGGAGTATTCAAGGGGCTCACATATCAGATGGCTAATTTAGAGGCTTCTGTGCATCAGAACAGACCTCCTCTGCCATACAACACCTGAGAAAGGGCATCTGTAAGCAGGTTAGAGCAGCAGAAAGGCAGGGACTACCCACATGCCTGGTGCTGGCTGAATTGCAGCCATAGGGTTACAGATCCAGAATGGAGAACTGACCACAGAAACAGCGATAGGGGAAATGTCCTTGTGACAAAGGCAAACCCCAATCTCAGTGCTGCGGAAGGAAGTAGAAGAGCAGAAACAGGCTGGGAAGACCTGATTTAGGAAGCTCGTGCCACTATTCTTTCCCTCATTGTGCACTTAAATTTTTCAGTACACTGTACTCCCTTGGGGTTCAGAATCATTCTAGTGACAGGAGGCTGCGCCAAAGACAAGGAGCCCTCGGAAGACCTCGATGACATTGTTAGGTCTGCCACATGGTGAACTGGCCCCTACTCACCCTGAGCACAGCCAGCATTCAACTGCATCCACCCTTGACATCCTGTCATATTTACTATGATGGATTCCATGCCTGGGCAATGCAACAATGGAATGCATTTTGTAAATTAACTCAATTAATGTGCTTCTGACCGAGGCTGCATCTTACTAGGCTGTTGGCCAAATGGGCTTTCGCTGCTGCCTCCTCTGTGGGAAGAGCAGGAAAGACAGTCCTTGAACCAACTGCTGCAAGATTGTTTCATAAGGCTTGTTCTCCAGAGCTCCAAGACCAACGTGGAGCAATACAGTTCCTGCATTTTCTCTGTTAGATCAACACACAGTGTAATCGCTCTCCCAGTGAAGTTATTTTCCTTGCAATTATACTCTGCAAAGTTTCTCCTGTTATTCTTTCTTGTCTCACTTCAATCAGTGACTCCTCCACCCCTCTGCACTCAGTACCTCACCCTTTGAATATAAGGGATGCCCTGCGAAACATAATGAGACTGTTATTCCCACGCACTCCATAGCAGGGCTATCAGTTTCATTCAAACTCTTATTAGCCACTTACAATTGCTCTCAGAAGATTTTCTGTAATGAATTCACCCACCTATTGAGAAAGAGTCTACTGAACTCGATTTCCTTCCACATACCTTTCTGTCAGCCTAGGAATTCTTCCCCCTGCCCGTTTCTGCGTTGCCTCATTCATTTCTGCAGGAGGGCAACTGGGAACCCTGCAACCAAGCTCCCGTTAAGCACACGGACTAAAGGATTCCCCGCCTTTGCTGGTGCTCAGCTTACTAATGACGGATTCCCATTGACTCCAGTGAGCTCTGGATCTCTGCTGCCGCGCGCCTGTTCAGTAATATCCCACGGACTCAGCACTCAGCACCCTGTGCTTTCAGGCAATCTCTGGGAGAGCACAGCACCCAGCACAGCACTGGGGGACAGTGATTCCTCCAGAAACCCGTCCAAGCACCACCAAGGTGCGTGGGAGCTGGCAGGCGTGGAAGAGCAGTTTGTTTTCCAGGGTTAATCATTCCTTGTTCTCTCTGCTGTGCCTCTTAACACAGCCTCGTGTGGGGCTGCTTCTCTGATTCAGCTCATCGGGAACTACAACGGGGCCACTGCTCTCTCCAGCTGGCTCCCCAGAGCCGGCATCAGATAGAAATAACTAACAACCATTTATCGCAGCAAGTCACCTTCAAACCAGTGAGCTAAAGAAAAGCTCTCCCCTACCAATACCCTTGCCTTGAGCCCTCCAGGCTCTGCTGATTGTATTAATTTCCTTTAGAAATACAGTAATGTCACCTGACATCTCTTAGGGCAAACAGTGGGATTCAACGTGAAGTTTCACTCCTAATGAGAAGCAAATTGCTGTCTCCAGCCTGTGTTCTGGACTAATGATACAATCGCATCAGGCACAATTCATAACTTGGGGGAGGAACAGCCAGCCAGCCAGAGAAAGAGCCACTGAGAAGCCAAGCATGGTGAACTGCACGTCACGGCACCCATTATGGGGTGAAACTGGAGTTAGTGAGTGTAGATCACAATGTCAGCTTTTCCTGACAGATGAAGAACGCAATTACCCCTTCACTAAACTGATACAATTTATTCAGCGTGGGTTTACCTGCCTTTTTTCAATTTAAAACTAATTTGTTTGAACGGATTTGATTACAGGCACAAAGACTACGGCAGAGCTGTGGAGAAGCAGCTGCTCCAGGTGAATACTTCCTTCCACACGAGAAAGGGAATTTGGACCTCATAATGCCAGGTCCCTCCATTGCTCCAAGGCCCAGCAATGTCTGACAGGCTTCCCAGGAAGCAAATCCAAACCCCTTATAATCCCTTCCTAATGAGCACTGGTTCTCGCCAACCCTCAGCTCCTGACGCTTTTTCCAAGACAAGTGGGCAGCACTGTCTCCCTTCATAAGGGTGGGAAATTCAGGCATGCAGCAACAGAAAGACATGCCTGTGGCCAGAATGGATAAGTGATGGCCCAGGAACTGAAGCCAGGTCTCCTGAATTTAAATATTGGAAATAGCTTTCTTGTTACTAACATTTCTGATTAATTCTGTGGTGCTACATATGAGGGAGAGGGGGTACATTCCAGATGCCTGCAGCAGTTTATGTATCAAAGTATAAGATTTTATCGTCTTTAGCTCAGCTACCAATTCTAATAATGAGAAAATCCAAGGGCTATATTTAACTCACTGCTGCTGGTGAAACTTGTTGCAGCTTCTTCCTTTTTGCTGCGTTCCTTTGTTCTCCACTCTTTCGCTCAGCATTGCTGAACAAAATCCTCTTTGGATTTGGTCTCTTCCTTTCCATGATGCCTGTCTTCTCTGCCTGCCCTCACCCTGCTCCGGGCTGACGCAGATGTACTTCAGGTACACTGGATTTCTATTTGAAGGGCTCACTTACTGCATCATATTGCCCTGGCCCAGCGAGTGACCATGAATCAGTAGGGAGCTGCTGCTGTGTGCACTCAGCCTGCAGGATCTTTGGGTTACATGAAGCTGAACTCCACCACGATCACTCTGAAATAAATGTACCCTGTGAAAAACGGTGTGTTTGGAGCAAAAGGATGCCTAGCTCATTAAGAAAAAAGCAGTTTGTTTAATGTATTGCATGGAAAATTCAAATCAACCTGAACTTTGGGAATATTCCAAGCAAATGTTTCATGAGAAATTTTGCATATTCG